>Ga0315268_10000194_pt1 | contig 71603 bp, 48 predicted proteins | sample C1_top_MG_FD_204535 | JGI IMG/M metagenome (GOLD analysis project Ga0315268, IMG submission 204535) | Sediment microbial communities from Yellowstone Lake, YNP, Wyoming, USA - C1_top | ecosystem: Environmental > Aquatic > Freshwater > Lake > Sediment | place: USA: Wyoming | collected 2017-08-01 | reverse complement strand
GTTGTCGGCGATTCGACCCTTGATGCCCTGGGCGCGTAGCGTGGCTCTTTGACGCGGTCGAGTTCGAGGTCGCGAATTCTTCGCACCAGTCCGATGGGTGTTGCGGTTAGGGGTGGTTCCTCTTGCAGGGTGGCCATCTCTGGCCCACGGCGTCGTTGCGTGGCCCGCCCCGGCGCCGGCTGCTCGTCGTTGCGGCGCTCCGATTCCGCGCGGCGCAGGCCGGCCGTGCGGGACCGGAGCGCTGCGGCGAAGCCGCATGCGCGAGGACCGCAAGCCGGCCGGCCGTCAGTACTGCGAAAAAGTTTGCGGGGTAGGTCAGTGAGCAATCGTGCAGTGCCCGGCGAGCCCGTTGTCACCAAGCCCCCCGTTCTGATACCACCCTCTGTCATGGACACTTCGGTGCTGCGCCAGATCGACCTCTTCCGTAACCTCGATGCCGTGCAGCTCGCGCACCTCGCGTCCATCGCCGAGGAGCACAAGCTGCCGAAGGGCAAGATCCTCTTCAAGGAAGGCGACAAGGCCGAGCACTTCTTTGTCATCTGCGAAGGCAAGATCCGTATCTCCAAGGTCGTCCCCGGCATCGGTGAGGAGGCCTTCGCCATCCTCGGCCCGGGGAGCTACTTCGGCGAGATGGAGCTCATCGACGACTCGACGCCGCGCGCCGCGCAGGCGACCGCGCACGAGACCTGCGTCATGCAGGCGTTCAAGTACGTCGACATCCACACGCTGTTGCGCGCCGATGGCGAGCTCGCGCTCGCGCTCTTGTGGAGCATCGTGCACACGCTGTCGGACCGGCTGCGCGCCACGAACGACAAGATCACCGCGATGTTCGCGCTCGCGGCCTTCAAGTAGCCGCCGCACCGCGCGCGACCCGTTTATGTGATGCGCTGCATGCTCCCATGTCGCCGTACACATGTCAGCCGTAGGCGCGCATGCCGCGGGGTGTGTCGCGGAACGGGCGTGGCGATGCGGCGTAGCGCGGACGTCGCGATGAGCGACCGCGTGGGCGTGGCGAGGAGCGGCAACGCGGCCCTGTTGGCGGTCTTCATCCTCGCGCTCGCCGCCTGCACCCACGAGGGCGGGGACAGCGTGCCGCCCGGCGTCTCGACGCGCCTCACCTTTCTGCACACCGCCGACCTTCATTCACGCCTGCTGCCGTACGACCTCGTGCCGAGCGCCGCCGACGAGAGCCTCGGCCTCCACCCCGACAACGGGCCTTTTGGCGGCGGGGCGCGGCTCGCCTATCTCATCCGCCGCGAGCGGGCGCGCGCTGATCGCGTGCTGTACTTCGACTCGGGCGATGTGCTCGAAGGTTCGCCCCTCTTCGACGAGACGTCGGGCGAGGCGGAGCTGCGCTTGCTTTCGCAGGCGGGCGTCGACGCTATGGCGCTCGGCAACCACGAGCTCGACGCCGGCGCCGCGAATCTCGCCGCCAAGCTCGCGCGCTTCGCGACGTTCGACGTGCTCGCCGCCAACTATCGGTTCGCCGACCAGGCCGACTCGAGCCGCCCCTCGCTCGCGAGCCGCGTCAAGCCCTACGCGTTGTTCAACGTCGGCGGCCTCAAGGTCGGCGTCATCGGCATGGGCGACATCGAGTCGATGAGCTGCATCGGCGAGGGCGGCAACGCGATGGGCATCACGCCTCTCGAGACCAACGAGATCGTGCGCTCGTACGTACGGCTGCTGCATGGCGCGGTCGACCTCGTGGTCGTGCTCAGTCACCTCGGCCGTATCGACGATGAGCGACTCATTCGGGGTTACGAGCGCGTCGTATGGAAGGATCGGCTGCCCCCCGCGAGCGCAGGGTGGACGACGCGCGAGGAGCTCAAAGGCGCCGACGGCGCGCCTGATGGCCGCGTGCGCGTCTTCGTTCCGGGCGTGCGCGACATCGATCTCATCTTCGGCGGGCACCTCCACATCGTGCTCAACCCTCCCGAGGTCCTCGTCGATCCGGACGGCCGCGAGGTCCCGCTCGTGCACTCGGGCGGCTTCGCCAAGTTCTTGGGCCGCCTCGACGCCGTCGTCGAAGACGACCCGACGCGCGGCGGCAAGCGCGTCGTGTCGCACAAGTATCAGGTCTTTCCGGTCGACGAGCGCCTCGCTGCTTTCGAAGACCCGCTAGCGCGTCGGCTGCTCGAGCCCTATCGGCTTACGCTCAACGCGCACCACGACCTCGGGCGCGTCATTGGCTACGCGCCGCTCGACATCGCACGACGACCGCTGTTCTCGGGCGGCGACAGCGGCCTCGGCAACCTCATAGCGGGCGCCATGCGCGCGCACCGCCGCGTCTCGGCCGAGCTCGCGTTGATCGATACGCAAAGCTTGCGTGACGCCCTGTGGCGGGGTCCTATCACGCGCCTCGATCTCGACCGCGTTCTGCCGTTCGACAGCTCCATCACGGTCATGGATCTGTCGGGCAGGGACGTGCAGCAGACGCTCGACCTCATCACCGAACAGGGCGCCGCGCGGGGCTGCCAAGCTCCAGCGCAGGTTGCGGGGGTCTCCTTCGTGATGAACTGCCAGGAGGTGGCCGACAATCAGGCGCGCCCCGTCGCCGAGCGCAAGGACGAGGCGCAGCTCGTGTGCGTCAACGGCGTAGCGCCGTACCTGACGAGCGGCGCCGTGCGCCAGTGTCGCTTCGGCGAGCCGCTCGACCTCGCCGCGCCCTACCGCGTGGCGGTCAACGCCGCCATCGTCGAGGGCGGACCGGGCTTTCGCCTCTTGCGGCTCGCCGCGGCCAAGCGCAACACCGGCGTCTCGTTGCGCGATGTCCTCAGTGATTTCATTGCATCGTTTCCCCTCTGCGCCGAGCGCGAGGCCGAGGGCGGCAAGGCCTGTGTCGTGCGCGCCCAATGCGAGGCGTGCGCGATGCGCGATACCTGCGAGAGTTGCGCGAGCGGCGGTCCTTGTGGCGTGCCGCCCGCGCTCGACGTGTGCGCGACAGCCGCGGCCACGTGCCGCCTACCCGCGCCGAGCCCGGCGCAATGCCGTGCGGCGGCAGCGCCTTGCGCGAGATCGAGCTGCTACGGCGGCGACGCCTTCGCCCAAGAGGTGTGCGCCGCGACGGTCGATTGCGGCCGCTACCTCGCGGCGATCGTCACCGCCGAGAACTGCCACGCCGGCGGACGCGCGAGTCTGCCCGCGATTTGCCGCGCCGTCGTCGACGATGATTGCCAACTCGTCCGGGCGTTCAACGGCCCGTTCGCCGAGGTCCCCTGCGTCGTTGGCCCTGAGGACCAACGCATCGAACGGCAAACAGCCGCGGGGTTTGATGCCTCGCCGTTCAACCCGTTTCCCGAGGTGGAACAATGAGCGGCGGCCGCGCGCTCGCCAGCCTCTCTCTGCTCGCGCTCGCGTTGCTCGCGGGCGGCTGTGTCACGCGGATCGACGCCAAGCCGGGCCTCGGTAGCTTCGCGGTCGAGGTCACGGCGTTGCCACCGTTCTACAACGCGAGCGCCTGCGTGCCGCCGAGTGAGCTCGGCAGTCGTGAGTGCGCGCGCCCGTTTTCGGAGCTTGGCGTCCCCGTCGCCGCGCGCCTGCATCTACGCGCCCTCGACCGCGGCGGCGCGCTCGCGCGCTCGTATGCCGGCACCGCCGCCGTCGATGTGCGTCCGGGCATGGTCACTGGCGTCGGGCCGGCCGGTCTCGTCGCCACCTTCGTCAACGGCGAGGCCGAGCTCGACCTCACGTTCGCGCAGGCCTTCGGCGCGACCCGGATTTGGATCGAGGACTGTGGTGGGGCGGGCGCGCCGGGCAGCTTCGCGACCGGCATCAGCGCGCCCATCTGGTTCGACATGCCTCGCATCGATCAAATTCAGATCACGCTCGACAACACGACGAGTCCGCTCGTGCCGCGCGCCACCAACATCTGCGCCATCGGTGGCGATCCGCGTTGGGGCCTCGGCGTCGATCGCGGCACGACCGCGCTCATTGGCTATGCTCGGGGCAAGATCGACCCGCGCGCGGGTCCGCCACCGCTCGGTAGTTACCTCGAGGTCGAGGGCTGCGGCCGCGACGAGTACGCCAAAGGGCAGGGCTGCGCCCGCGGGCCGCTCGTCGTGACCGCCGTCGCCGCCGACGGCTTCTACGTCACCGATGTCCACGCCCGCGCCATGGTGCGCGGCTTCAACAGCATCTTCGTCGCGACGACAGGCTATCCGGGCGAGCTCGTGCCGGGCGATGTCGTCACCTCGCTGCGCGGCAGTCCCACGGACGTGGCGGGCATGACCGAGCTCGCCAACGCCGTGTGGACGAGAGACGATTCGAGCAGCGCGGCGGTCAGGCTGATGCCGGCGCCCATTCGTCTCGACGCCAAGACCTACGAAGGCGGCCTGCGGGTCGAGAAGTGCAGCGGCCGGCAGTTCGGCGACAACAACGCGAGCGTGCTCACGACCGAGCGGCTCGAGGGGGCGCTCGTGTGCATGGATCGGCTCGCGCCGGCCAGCAAAGACGGCCTCGTGGTGTGTGATAAGAACGGCGCGGGCGCGATCGAGCGCAGGGCGTGCATGATGAGTTGCAATGACGCTCTGCCGCCCTTGTGCAGCGAGGGCAAGACGGCGCTCGCGCCGCTCGGCGAGGGGTGTGAGCGCGTCGCGACCTGCCTCGCGCTCTCGGCCGATGAGCTCGCCACGTGTTCCTTGACGGGAGTCATGCCGGGGAACGCGCCCGAGTACTGTTGCGAGCGGGCCTGCCTAAACGACCCCGCGTGCACCGACGCGAACGCCTTCGCGACTGACGGCCACTGGGCGGCCGAGGTGTTTGGCGCTTACGAGCTCGACACGTATCCGGCCGTCAAGATCAACGTCGTCAGTCGCGACGCCAGACCCGACTTCGACGCCTTGCAGTTTGGCCGCGAGCAGCGCGCCTTGCCGAAGGAGCAGCGGCAGACGCTCAAGGTGGTCGGCAACTTGCGCCACGTGCTAGGCGCGCGACCGGTGTGGGTCCTGATGGTCCGCTCGCCTAGCGACCTCGAGATCGGCGGCACCTGCCCTTAGGCGCGCAGGATCCGCTGCGCCGCGGCGGCGGCGCCAAAGCCGTTGTCGATGTTGACCACCGTGACGCCCGCGGCGCAGGAGTTGAGCATCGCGAGCAGGGCCGTCAGGCCGCCGAAGCTCGCGCCGTAACCGACCGAGGTCGGCACGGCGATGATGGGCGCGGCGAGCAGGCCGCCGACGACCGAGGGCAGGGCGCCCTCCATGCCCGCGACGACGATGAGCACGTCGCAGGCGTGCAGCTCCTCGAGGCAGGCGAGCAGCCGATGCAGGCCCGCGATGCCCACGTCCGCGAACAGCGGGGCCTCGCAGCCGAAGAAGCGCGCCGTCACCGCGGCCTCGCGCGCTACGAACAGGTCGCTCGTGCCGGCGCAGACGATGCCCACCTTGCCGAGGCTCGCGCGGGCCTGCCGTACCACGGTCACCGTGCGTCCGAGCTCGTCATACTCGGCATCCGGGGCGAGCGCGTGCACCGCGGCGAAGGCCTCGGGCGACGCGCGCGTGCACAAGACGTTGCTGCCGGCGCGCAGCAGCGCCGCCGCGATCTCGGCTACCTGCGACGGGCTCTTGCCCTGGCCGAAGATCACCTCGGCTTGGCCTTGGCGCAACGCGCGGTGGTGATCGACGCGCGCGAACTCGAGCGTCTCGAACGGCAGATCGCGCAAACGCGCGAGCGCCGCGTCGATGCCGAGCGCGCCAGCGGCGACCTCCCCGAGCAGGGCTTTGAGCGCGTCGTGCTGCATGGCGCGCTAGCTCGGCCGCTCGCTAAAGACCTCGAGCAAGCTGCCCGAGCGCAGGCCGGCGAGGTCGAGCGTCACGTAGACAAAGCCGAGGCGGCGAAGCGCCTCGGTGATGCTTGCGGCCGCGGCGACAGCGCGTCCGAGCTCACCTTGCGAAACTTCGACGCGGGCGAGCGTGTCGTGCAGGCGCACGCGCACGTTGGCAAAGCCGAGCTCGTGCAGCACGGCCTCGGCGCGGCCGATTCGGGTCAGGCGCTCGGCCGTGATGGGCAGGCCGTAGGCGACGCGTGAGCTCAAGCACGGCGAGGCCGGGCGCTCGGCGTTCGCGAGGCCGAGGCGGCGGGCGAGGGCGCGCACGTCGCTCTTGGTCGCATGGACCTCGAGCAAAGGCGAGCGGACGTGGTGTTCGGCGGCGGCGCGACGGCCAGGCCGGTGTGCGTGCAGGTCATCGGCCGTGGTGCCGTCGAGGAGGACCGCGAGGCCACGGGTGGCGGCCACCGTCGCGATGCGTTGGTAGAGCTCGCTCTTGCAGTGGTAGCAGCGCTCGGGTGTGTTCTCGACGTACGCCGGGCTCGCGAGCTCATGCGTCTCGACGACCACGTGGGCGAGGCCGCGCGCCGCGCAAAGCGCCCGAATCGCCGTGAGCTCTTCAGGGGCGAGTGAGGCCGAGGCGCCGGTGACCGCGAGCGCGCGCGAGCCGAGCTCTGCGACCGCGAGCGCGGCGACGACCGAGGAGTCGACGCCACCCGACAGGGCGATGGCGGCGCCCGGCAGTGACGCGATCATCTGCCGCAGGGCATGCTCGAGGCGCTCGATGTTCGTGCTCGGCACTGGTGTAGACATGTGCAACTCCGACTTCCTACCGTGGACGCCCCGTGTGCCACTCTCCTAGCGCAGCTCGACGGCGGGTGGAAAGAATTTGCGGCAGCCCGCCGGCGCGGCCCATAATGAAACAGCCCCGCCCGGCTGACGTTGGGAGGCGGAGAGATCCTATCGTGCGTAGTATCGTCACCGGCGCGAGCCCTGTCGACCCTCAGCGATTCAAGAGCAGCCTCGCAGCGCTGGCTGATCCGAGCTGGCGCGCCCGCTTGAGTGGCCTCATCGACGCGGCGGCTACCTGCTCCAAGCGGCTCTTGGCGCTCGACTTCGCGCCGCTCGAGCGTCGCGCCGCGGGCGAGACGGCGCTCGAGGTGTGGGGCTCGATCGACGCGACGATGGCGGCGCTGTGGCTCGCGGTCGAGGAGCTGCAGCAGGTCATGCAGCCGCTCACGGCTGCGCACGACGTGCGCCATCAGGCCGCCGCGCTCGCGGCAGGGGCGAGCGGCGCGCCTGGTGAGCCGCTCGTTGACTTCGGGGAGGAGCTTGCCCTCGAGGCGGCACCGAGCCCGGTCGGCGCCGAGGCGCCGTCGCTGCCGACCGTCGCTTCGCGCGTGCCGACGCCTGAGGAGCGCGTGAGCGAAGCCGTGTGGGCGATGAGCTTTGTGCTCGCCGGGGAGATCGATTCGTTTCGTCGGCGCTTGCCGACCCTGCTCAAGCTTCCCGACGCGTGGGAGCTCGTCGGCAGTCTGCAAGATCATCTCGGTCACTTGCAGTCGGCGATTGGCGCTATCTGTACAGGCATTGTCGCGAATTTGCCCGGCACGGCAGAGGACGATGGTGCCGAGGCGAGCCAGGGGCTGTTTCTCTTGACCTCGCGCGAGCTGCGCTCGAGCATCTTTGCGCTGCGCGACGACGTCTTGGCCCTCGAGGCGAAGCTGCGCGCTGCCCCGGCGCAAGAGTGGCTGCCGCACCTGCGCGCGCTGCAAAAGCTCGTCGACGATTTCATGTTCAGCGCCGCGTTTGGCTGGATGCGTATCGGCGACAAGCGTTCGTTCCTGGCGCACCAGCGCGCGCTGTCCGAGCTCTTGTCGCTATGGTCGCCCCTGCGTGCTCCGCCGGCACGGCAAGCGGTCAGTGGCATGGCGCGCTACCTCGAAGCGCTCGAGCTCATCAACCACCGCGAGTGCCTCGTCGTTCATGATCGCGCCGCGCTGCGTGAGGCGGCCGCCAACTTGCGCGCCGCGCAGGCGCAGCAGGGTGGCGGCGGTCGCGCCGCTTTCGGCCGGGCGCTCTCGTCGCTCTCGCTCGCGCAGGGGCGCGACAAGGTCATCGATGAGCTGTTGGCCGCGATCCTCGATCCGGCGGCGCCGGTGCGACTCGAGGCGATCTTGGCGCGGGTCGAAGAGGTGCTGGCCAAGCTCGGCTAGGCCGGGCGGCGGCGCCTTACACCTCTTCTTCGCCGCCGTACTCGTAACCGAGCTCGTCACGATCGCCGCTCTTCTCGTTACCGGCGTCGTCCTTCTCGTCTTCCTCTTCCTCGTCGTCGTCATCGTCGTCGAGGTCTTCTTCGTCGTCATCGTCCTCGTCGTAGTCGAGGTCGTCGTCGAAGTCTTCGTCGTCGGTCTCGCCGAACTCGTCTTCGTCGTCGAAGCCGAAGTCTTCGTCGGCGTCTTCGCCGTCTTCCTCGTCGTCGTCAGCGCCCTCGTCGTCGAACTCTTCGATCCCTTCCTCGCCCGCCTCGTCGAGCGCGTCTTCGCTCGTGCCTGCGCCCTCGGCGTCTTCGTCCGTGTCTACGTCGGTGTTCGTGTCGACGTCCTCGTCGCGGTCTTTGGCCGGCGGCGGCTCGGGCTTCTTGGCCGGCGTCTTCTTCGCGCCTTTGCGCCGCGGCGCCGCGGCCAACAGCGGCAACAGGCTCTCGTGGTGCTCCCAGGTCACAGTCGCGCTCCTTGTCAGTCACGGGCTGCTATTTCTTGACGAAAAACAGCGTCTCGCACGTGCAATTCCGCGGACCTAAACAAAATCCAGGGGCCAGGTCAACGGCCACGCGTCGCTGTTTGGCCCACAAGATCGTCGACGTGGTGCATTAGATCTCGCGTGCCTCGTCCAACTTATGTATTTTGGCGCAACTTTCGCCGCGCTGTGCCGAGACTAGTCGAAGGCGCGGGAGTGTAGTCCCGGTGGTGGCCAGTTTAGTGCTGGACATCGATTTTCGGGCTACAGTCCAGAAGGATGTCGTTCTATGCCGTCGTGCGGCGAGAACTTTTTTTGTGAAGAGGCTGCGTACATGAATCATTTTCGCCTTACACTCGCTGTGCTCCTGGCGCTCCCCCTGGCCTACGCCAACTCGGGCTGCAAGGGCAGCGTGGGCAACGGTTTGAAGGGCGGTGTTCAGCTCACGCTCGAGAGCACCGACCAAATGTACTTGAGCTTCGGCGAGCCGGTCGAGGTTGCGGCGCGCTTGACCTACATCGATGGCGGCGCGCCGGCCGTCGACCGCCCTGTCGACTTCGCGCTCGTTGGCGACACCTATGGTTCGGCGATTTCGGATCGAACAAAGTCGACCGATGCCGATGGCCGCGTCACGATCACTCTCACCGGCGGTCCGTCGCCCACACCGGATACCGGCTTCCAACTGACCATCTCGACGGCGCAGGCGACCAACAAGACCTACGACCCGACGCTCACGAACCTGCGCGTCACGGTCGTGGTCGACGGTAACGAACGCGGCTATCTGCAAGTCAAGGTGAGCCTCGAGTCCGGCGCCACGCTGACAATGTCGAAGATCGACTCGCGCGTCTACTTGCAGTCCGGTCCCTCGGCTGACTGCTCGCGCTTCAACACCGATTTCACCAACGGCATGCCGAACGGCCTCTATTCTGGCTACGTCGTCAAGAAGGACCTCGCGAACACGAGCGAAGTGTGGACGATCAAGAGCGTCAACGGCTTTCGTGTCGGCGCCAACGTCATGGTCGTGGCGGGCGCCTACGGCGCCGATCCGAACAAGTTGGTCGCGGCCGGTTGCTTTGCTACGAAGACAGGGTTCGTGGCGCGCCAGACCCTTCCGGCCCCGGTCGTCATGAAGATCCTGCCCCTCGAGGTCAAGAACGTCTACGACTTCGCGACCATCCTCAACATCGCGTCGGCCACCCCGTGGGGCGGCTACGTCAAGACGCTCGACGCGTGGATGAGCGCGCCAGCGCGGACGGCGGCGTCCACCATCGAAGTCGAGGCCGCCAAGGCCATCGGCATCTCTTACTCGGGCACTGTGGCGCTCGCCGTATGCTCGGTCTACGCTTCGATGCTCTACCCGACCGGTGCCGCGACGCTGGCCGGCGACGCCAATCGCAACGGCGACTTCGATCCCGAGAACGGCGACTGCCTAGACGACATCATCCAGCGCGAGATGCTCTCGAAGGCGCCGGCTTGGGTGACGTCGACGCTGCTCGCTGGCGGCGATATCGCCGACCTCTTGCTCAAGCTGACCGTCGGCGGCGACATGGAGATCAAGGAGATCACCCCAGTGCCCGTGGTCGGCGGCAAGCCGGAAGACCCGACCGTGCAGTGGACCTTCAAGGGCACGTGGAACTGGACGGCCTTTATGTTCCCGTGGCGTCTCGGCGTCACCGGCTGCAAGCCCGAAGATACGTGTTGCCCCGACTCGCGCCAGATCTTCTCGACTGAAGATGTGTATGGTCAGGCCTTGTGGGGCTCGGTCAACACCAACAGCAGCATGAGCCCGATGGGCGCCGACGTCGCGGGCACGCTCGACGTCGTGCCGAGTAAGCCGCTCGAGCGCACGATCACGATGACCGACCAGCGCGTCAGCCTGCACTATGGCCAGATCCTCGACTACGCCATCCGTACCTTGCTGCTGCCTTCGATCACCCACATCCCCGAGTGCCAAGCCACCCCCACGAGCTGCTCCGTCGGCTGCCACGTCGAGAGTTTCTTCGGCTGCATCGACAACGTGGGTACGATGAGCTGCAACAGCACCACCTGCGGCTGCGCCGTGGTCGGCGACTGGCTCAAGAATAAGCTCGGTAACAACTGGTTCGGCAACTTGCTCACCGTCCAAGCTCTCACCAGCATCTGCCGCACCGGCCTCGACCTCGGCACCCGCGCACTGACGAGCGCGCTCGACAGTATGCAGTACGATGGCAGCGACAACGGCAGGCTCACGATGTCGATCAAGGGCCGCTTGAAGGACACCGACGGCGACGACCGCGCCGATTCGCTCGTCGTGCCGGTCGGCAACGGCGCGACCGAGGGCCTAAACGGCAAGGTCTCGATGGCCTACCAAGAGACCCAGCCCGACGGCAGCGTGCTCACGAAGTTCGAAGACTGGGATTTTACGGGCTCGATGAACGGCGACCTCGAGCGCAAGGTGTGTGGTGTCAGCAACGACAGACCGGCGAACGTCGCGGCCGGCACCCTCGCCGCGTGCACCAACTTCGAGGCCTGCTCGGTGCGCAACGGCGTGCTCAACGAGTGCGGCGGGCGCGAGGTCTGCATGCCGCGCGCCGGTATCAAGCTCGGCGGAGTGGCGTGCGTCAAAGACATCGAGTGCCGCAGCAACAAGTGCCTGCCGAACGGCAAGTGCTATCAGGCGTGCGACCCGAACGGCCCGGCCACTCAGTGCGCCACGGGCTTCAAGTGCAACCCGACGAAGGTCGATGTGCCGCTGCCGCCGACGAGCGCGCACATGGCGGTCAATACCTGCGTCAAGAGCTAGACACCCGACTCGCATGAAATCCAGCAGGCCGACCGTCACCGCGAGGTGACGGCCGGCCTCTTGCTTTTGCGGCTGGGCGTGACGATTTTGCGGCGAGTTGAGGCGAATTCGTGTGCCGGCATCTTCACAGTGCCGGCCTTTTGTCCTACAAGCGACTCGTTCATTGGTACACGAGCACAACGGCTGACTCGGACCTATCTTGGCAGCGTGGGGTAGGCAGAGCAGCGGACGAAGTAAGTCATGGCAGAAAAAAAGAAGACCATTCCCCTCGAGCAAGCGTTGACCAAGGCGGGCGAAAGCGAGGGAACGATCGTGATTCCCGAAGAGCTCCCCGTCCTGACGCTGCGCAACACCGTGCTGTTCCCGGGCTCGATCGTGCCCCTCGGCATCGGCCGGCCGAAGACCGTGCGCTTGGTTGAAGAGAGCATCAAGGAGAACGGCCTCGTGGCGGTCGTCGCGCAACGCGACCCCGAGATCGACGACCCCGCGCCGACCGACTTGTACACGATGGGCTGCGCCGCGCGCCTCGTGAAGCTCGTCAAGGCCTCCAAAGATAACTTCTCCGTCGTCGTGCAGGGTCTGTCGCGCGTGCGCCTGTCCGAGTACACGCAGAGCCTGCCCTACTTGAAGGCGCGCATCAGCGCCGTCGAAGACGTGGCTACGAATCAGGTCGAGGTCGAGGCCTTGACCATGAGCCTCAAGAAGACGGCGCGCGAAGTCTTGCGCCTCATCCCCGAGCTGCCGCCATCGGCGGCCGAGCTCCTCGAGCGCGTGGATGACGCGGGCGTCCTGGCCGACCTCATCGCCTCGAACGTCGAGGCCTCGGTCGACGAGAAGCAGTCGGTGCTCGAGACGGTCGAGCTCGTGGCGCGTATGCGCCGGGTGCTCGAGCTCTTGTCGCGTCAGCTCGAGGTGTTGAAGCTCTCGAACAAGATTAGCTCGCAGGTCAAAGGCGAGATGTCGAAGACGCAGCGCGAGTACTATCTGCGCCAGCAGTTGAAGGCCATCAAAGACGAGCTCGGTGAAGGCGAGGACGGCGACGATGACCTCGCCGAGCTCGATCAGCGTGTCACCGAAGCGAACCTGCCCGAGGAGGCCGACAAGGCGGCGCGCAAGGAGCTGCGGCGCCTGCGCAATATGAGCCCGTCGCAGGCCGAGTACACGGTGGCGCGCACCTACGTGGAGTGGCTGTGCGATCTGCCGTGGAGCCGCTCGACCACCGACAAGATCGAGCTCAAAGAAGTGCGCGAGATCCTCGACGCCGACCACTACGGCCTCGAGAAGATCAAGAAGCGCATCGTCGAGTATCTCGCCGTGCGCAAGCTCAAGAGCGACATGAAGGGCCCCATCCTGTGCTTCGTTGGGCCCCCCGGCACCGGCAAGACCTCGCTCGGCCAGTCGATCGCTCGCGCCATGGGGCGCAAGTTCGTGCGCGTCGCCATGGGCGGCGTGCGCGACGAGGCCGAGATCCGTGGTCACCGGCGCACCTACGTTGGCGCGCTGCCGGGCCGCATCGTGCAGAGCATGAAGAAGGCCGGGGCCAACAACCCGGTGTTCATCCTCGACGAAGTCGACAAGCTGGCGCACGATTTTCGGGGCGACCCGGCAGCGGCGCTGCTCGAGGTCTTGGACCCCGAGCAGAATCACACCTTCGCCGATCACTACATCGACGTGCCCTTCGATCTGTCGAAGTGCTTCTTCATCGCCACGGCCAATCAGCTCGAGCCCGTGCCGCCGGCGCTCAAAGACCGGCTCGAGATCCTCGAGCTGCCGGGCTACACGCAAGAAGAGAAGCTCGAAATCGCCATGCGCCACCTGATCCCAAAGGCGCTCGACGACCACGGCCTCGACCTCACGCGTGCCGACATCACCGAGAGTGCCCTAAAGGGGCTCATCTCGAGCTACACCCGTGAAGCGGGCGTGCGTAACTTGAAGCGCGAGATCGCGTCGGTGTGCCGCTCGGTGGCCGTGGCCTTCGCCGACGGCGACCTCGAGAAGAAGATCATCACCGACAAGGAGCTCGAGCCCATCCTTGGGCCTGAGAAGTTCATCAACGAGATGGCTGAGCGCACCGAGATCTCGGGCGTCGCGACGGGCCTCGCCTGGACGTCGGTCGGCGGCGACATTCTGTTCATCGAAGCGACCAAGATGCAGGGCAAGGGCGGCCTGACGCTCACCGGCCAGCTCGGCGACGTCATGAAAGAATCGGCGCAAGCGGCGCTCTCGTATGTGCGCTCGCAGAATCTGTCGCTCGGCATTCCCGACGACGCGTTCAAGAAGTACGACCTGCACATTCACGTACCGGCGGGCTCGATTCCGAAGGATGGCCCGTCGGCAGGCGTGACCATGCTCACGGCGCTCGTCTCGCTGTTGACCGGCATCAAGGTGCGGGCCGACCTCGCGATGACGGGCGAGATTACGCTGCGCGGCAACGTGTTGCCGGTCGGTGGCATCAAAGAGAAGGTGCTCGCGGCCAAGCGCGCCGGCGTCACGCGCATCATCATCCCCGAGCGCAACAAGAAGGACCTCTCCGAGATTCCGGAGAAGAACCGCGAGGGCGTCGAGTTCATCTACGCGCGGCGCATGGACGACGTGCTTAAGGCGGCGCTCGTCAGCGTTCCTGTGCCGTTGCCGATTCCGCCGCCCGAGGCGAGCGAGCCGCCGCGGCCGAACTAGTAGGCGGTGCTGGCTCGCTTGACGCGGCGCTGCGCTGGCAGTTTTGGACTGCTGCGCCGCGCGCGCGTCAAGGGCCGGGCTTGCTCGGCTTGCTCGCGGCGCTCGCGCCGGGTGCGGGAGCGCTCGTCATGGGTGCGGCGGCGGCGGCGGGCGCGGGGGCAGCGGAGGTGGGCCCACCGTGGGTGCGTCCCGGTTCGCTCGGCAAGTCGCGCACGATCCGCACCGTGCGCACGCGCGGCCCGGCGACATCGACGACGTTGAACGAGTAGCCCTGCTCGGCTACGCGGTCACCGGCGCGCGGCAGGCGCCCCAAGCGTTGGATGAGAAAGCCCGCTACCGTGCGCATCGTGTCGGCGGCGATGGCGATCTTGAGCACCTCGGCGACCTCCTCGAGCGTTGCCGCGCCGTCGACCTCGAAGGCGCCGCCCGGCAGGGCCACGACCTCGCTCGACTCCTCGTCGCCGAACTCACCCATGACCGCGGTGACGATGTCGTGCGGGGTCACGATACCCGACGCGCCGCCATACTCGTCGACAACCACGGCCATGCCGAAGCGGCGCGATCGAAACTCGGCCACCAAGCGCTCGGCTGACATCATCTCAGGGACGTAGGCGGCGGGCGTGGCTATCGTGCGCAGGTCGATGCCCTCGGGTTTGCCCTGGCATTGGGAGAGAGCTGTGCGGATGTCGACGATTCCGATCACATCGTCGAGTTCCCGATCGCACAGGGGGTAGCGGGTGTGGCCGGCGCTGACGGCGCGGCTGAGATTTTCGGACCACGGCAGGTTCACGTCGAGCAGCAGCACGTCGTTGCGCGGCACCATGAGGTGGCGCGCGGTGCGCGTCGGCAGGCTCATCGCCTTGGTGAGCAGCTCAGCGCGCGCGGGCTTGAGGAGCCCGGCGCTGCGCGCTTGTGTGAGGATGATCTTGATCTCTTCTTCGGAGTGGTGATCGCCACGGCGGTGCTCAGGCGAGAGGCCGAGCACGCGCAGGATGAGCAAGGCCACCGTGTTGATGACCCAAATGATGGGGTAGAAGACGCCGTAGAAGACGCGCATCGGGTAGGCGACGGCGAGCGCCACGCTCTCGGCGCGCAAGAGGGCGAGGCTTTTTGGCGCCTGCTCGCCGACGACGATGTGCAAGAAGGTGATCATGCCGAAGGCGCCGGCGAGCGCGATGCGGTGAATCCACAAGGGGTCGGTGACCCCGGCCCGCAAGAGCGGTCCTTCGATGAGCTGCGCGAACGCCGGCTCACCCGCCCAGCCGAGACCGAGGCTCGCGAGGGTGACGCCTAGCTGGGTCGCCGACAGGTAGGCGTCGATGTTGCTGAGCAGATGGCGCACTGACGCGGCGCCTGGTCGGCCTTTGCGCGTCAGCTCCTCGATGCGCGTGGCGCGCACTTTTACGATCGCGAACTCGGTGGCGACGAAGAACGCATTGACGCCAACGAGGGCGACGGCCAGCAGCAGCGCGAAAAGCTCCATGAGTGCTTGGTAGCTTGTCGCTCAAGCGCTCCTGGGGTCAAGCTTTTCGCGGGCCCCGGCGCGCGTCGCTGCAATGGGGCCGCGCGGGCCTATTTGACGAAGTCCTTGAGGAACTCGTCCCACGTCGTGCGCACGCTCCAAACGGCGCCGGAGGCGTTGTAGTCGACGTCGTAGGTGCCGGTGCCGCGACCGGGGAAGTAGATCGACAAGCCGAGGGCGCCGGCCAAGGCGGGCTGTGCGCCGGCCCGCACGGTGAGGGCCGCGAGCTGCGTCGCGAGGGCGCCCGCGGCGTTGCGCACGTCGCTCGCGACGAGTGGGTCGGCCGCGAGGCGCTCGGCGAAGCCGCGCACGTCGCGCAGCTCGTCGCTGTTGTTGATCATCTGTGCGCCGAGGCGCGCGGCCTCGACGGCCGCCCAGTCGCTCGGGCGTGCGCGCAGCAGAGTGGCGAGCGTGTTGAGGGCGCCCTCGAGCGACGCGAGGTCGTCGACGCGCGTCGCCGACATCGTTGAGTTCTGGCCACTCGCGGCCAAGTAGGGGTCGATAATGGCGGCTGCGAGCTGTTCGGCGCTTTGTTCGGGGGTCTGGACGAGGGCGTTGAGGACGAGGTCGTAGAGCCAGCCGCCGGCGGGCTCCAAGTCCTCGGAGCCGATGAGCAGGTGGGCGTAGGGCGAGGCCACTTCGGCTACCTCCCACGTGGCCATCAGGCAGGCATCGAAGCCGACGACGTCGAGGCGGGCGCCGCTCTTGGCCGTAATGCCCGCGAGCGCCGCGGCGAGGCCGCCCTGCGCGACCGAGATGAACGTACCGTTCGTGTCGTCGGTCGAGAACGTGCGATAGCCCGCAGGGCCGCTCGTTGAGCGCCAGCCGTCGCCGTGGTCCCAGAGCACGAGCGCGTAATGCTCGGCGGGATACTTCTGCACGGCCCAAGCGCCGAAGTCGGCGAGCGTGCGCCAGTCGCCCATGTCAACCTCACCGAGCTCGTCGAGCACGGTGACGCCGCCTTGGTTGACGAGCAGCCGCCGGGCGCGGCCGCCGTCGCGCGATAGGGTGTCGAGGAGCACGACGACCTTGACGCGCGACGATGAGCCGACGAGCATCATCTCGTCGAGGTCGTTGTAGGCGGCCGACTCGAGGGTGTTGTCGCCGTTCATATAGACCATGAAGGTCCAGGCCGCGGCCGCGGGGTCGAGCGCGCAGGCGCTTGCGGTCTGCATGTAGCCCGCGTCACATCCGCAGGAATAGGCAGCGGGCGGTGCGGCCGTGCACACGCCCTTGTGCGTCTCGCCGCATGGGCGCGACCCGCAAGGGTCGATGATGCATGTGCCTGCGAAGGCGATGAGTCCAGGTGCGCAGACGCAAGCGTAGCTCGTCCAGTCGAGCGCGGCGCGGCACGTCGGGGCCCCCGGGCAGGGGTCCCCCGCGCACGGGTCCGTGCGCAGCGCGTAGTCGAGCGTGTAAGCGCCGGGCGCGGCGAAGCTGTCGGCGAAGAGAAAATATTGGCCGGGCGTGAGCGTCGCTCGCAGGTGCGCGCCCGGCTTGACGCCGGGGCCGCCGTCGTCGTTGCAGCCCACTTGCGTCGCGGCGAGCGCGCAGTCGCGGCGCAGGTGCAGCACCGCGTCGAAGCCCGCGAGCGTGAAATCGGCGCGCGTCGGCGCGTCGACGGCGAACGAGTAGACCACGTCCGGGCCACCGAGTTGACCGCAGCTGCCTGTGCCCGAGTCGGCGTGGCCGACCGTGGAACCGAGGATGGGGCTCGGCGCGGCGTCGAGCGGCCGGGCGGCGTCGCAGCTCGAGCCGTCGAGCGCCGGGTCGAGGGCGCAGGTGTCGAACCCCGGGCTGTAGTCGAAGCCAAAGCCGGGCTCGCAGGTGCAGCCATAGTTGACCGGAAGGATGGGTGTGCAGGTGCGCGTATGGGCGGTGGTGCAGGGGTCGGGCGAGCAGGGGTCGGCCACGCAGTCGCCGCTTGCGCGCGCGAGCGTCATACCGGGCCCGCATTGGGTATCGAGGCGCAGCGTGAACGCGCCGCGCGACGCCGTGCGGCCGTCGATGAGCAGGTAGTAGGTGCCGGCCTCGAGGCTCGCGTCGAGCACGGCGCTCGTGCCGGGGTGGCTCTCGGCCGAGTCGCACGAGAGCTCGCTCGCGGCGTCAGCGCAGCTGTTGCGTATAGAGAGGATGGCCGAGAAGCCGGAGGCTTGGACGAGCAGGTGGCGGGGTTTAGTGAGGTGCAGGGCGTAGACGAGGTCTTCGCCATCGCCGCCGCATTTGCTCGTCGTGTCGTTGCCGGCGCCGAGCGTCGTGCCGTACACCTTCGCGCTCTCGAGCGTGAGCAGCGCCGGCGCCGCGCACGAGCGCCCGTCGCCGAGCGGCAGGCACGTGGTCGGCCCGTCGTCGATGCTGCCGGCCGGGCACAGGCACGCGGCGCCCATCGGCTCTTGGCTGCACGAACGGCCTACCGCGGCGCAGTCGTCACCCTCCGTCCACGTGCCCTCGAGACAGACCTGCGTGAGCTTGTCGACGCAGCGGGTTTCGCCCCTGTTGCACGCGGGGTCCGGGATGGTGCGGGCCTCGTGGCCGCACGCCGCGAGCGAGCTTGCGGCCAAGCAGAGCGAAGCGACGAGGCACGCGCAGCGCACTCGAGTTTCGCCCTACGCGACCGTGATGGTCACGTGCTTGAGCACGATCGGCGTCTTCGGACGGTCGCCGTTGTCGCGCGCCACGCCGGTGATCTCGGGGATCAACTCGAGTCCTTCGATGACCTCGCCGAACACCGCGTGCTTGCCGTCCAAGTGGGGCGTCGGCACTTCGGTGATGAAGAACTGCGAGCCGTTGGTGTTTGGGCCGGCGTTGGCCATGGACAAGATGCCGGGCTTGTTGTGCTTGAGGCTCTTCACGATCTCGTCGCCGAAGCGGTAGCCCGGGCCGCCGCGGCCGGTGCCCTCGGGGTCACCGCCCTGGATCATGAAGTCGGGGATGACGCGGTGGAAGATGGTGCCGTCATAGAGCGGCTTGCCCTTCATGGCGGTGCCCGCCTTGTCGGTCCATGGCATCTCGCCGCGCGCGAGCGCGACGAAGTTGCCGACCGTGATCGGGCACTCGGCGGCGAAGAGCTTGGCGACGAGTGTGCCCATCGAGGTCTCGAAGGTGGCGGTCACCTTGGCGCCTTTTGGGAACTCGGGGACGAAGGGTGGCGGTGTGACGTTGGATGGCTTGGTGTCGAAGAGGCCCATGGTTGCTCCGGGGTGTATGAGGACGGCGACGCTAGCGCAGGCGATGCATTGCCGCAAGCGTTGACTCGTGCGCACAGAGTCGCCTAGCATCATTGGACGCATGCGCACCGTGCTTGCCACTGCCTTCGTCGCGACGCTCTCGCTGTCCAACGCCGCGGCGGCCGAACCGTTCACGGTCTTCACCCTGCGCCCGTATCTCAACAACGAGATCAACGGGCTGCAGCTCAATCACCTCTTCCTCCAGTCGCTCTTCGCGCTCGACGCGACGCCGTTGACGTTCGGCGCGGGGATCCGCGCGGCGCCGGCGACGTATCTGCGCACCGACGGGGGCACGACCAAAGCGGGTCTCGGCAAAGCCATTTACGTCCTGTCGTTCGGCGTCGGACAACCGCGCACCGGCTTCGCTCTCTTCGGCGGCCTCAATCTGTCGACCGTGCGGCCCTCGGGCTTTCCGAATGTCCTCGGGCAGTCGGGCGACAGCCACTCGTTCATCGCCGCCGGCGGCACGAGCGCGGTCTTCTTCGCCGGCCTCTCCTACGAGGGCTTGGCGCTCGAGCTCGCCGTGCACGACAAAGTTCAAGACTACGACGCCGATGGCGCCGGCCGCTTCGTCGGTGGGGGTTGCAGCAAAGAGTGGGGCTGCGGCGGACGACCCGTGCGCTCCGGCGCGCCGGTGCCCGCAGCTCCCGTTTCCACGCACACCAAGGACGAAAATCTGCTGCTCAGCATCGAGGATGTGCGCGGCTATTCGGCCGGCGTCCTCTTGAGCACCATCCACAGCGTCAGCGACGCCGGCGGTGAAGTCGCGAAGCGGGCGCTCGCGGGCTTTCGCACGCTCGCGCAACCGCGGAGCCTCGCGAGTCAAGCGCTCGGCTCGGTCGGCGCGGGCCTCAACGGCTACGATCCGGCGCTCGACTACTATGGCGATGATCTAGCCCTGCAAAACGCGGCGGCGAGCCGTGGCGATCCGCCGCCGCCAACGCGCAAGAAGAGCATCTACGAGGTCCCGCTCGTCAGCGACAACGTCGCGGGCACCGGCATCAACGGGCGGGTCGTCCTGCAGGCCTGGCCGAATCCGCTGTTTCGCCTCGCCGAGGTCGGCTATTCGGTGCAGGGGCGCGGCTCGTCGATCGTGCCGCAGACTGGCGCACGGGTCAAAATGTTCCGGCGCAGCGACGCCTACGTGCCGAGCGTCGACGCCTACGCCGGCATCTTCTGGATGTTCGACAAGAACGAGTCGACCGACGCCGCTTCGGGTTTGAGCGTCTACCTGTCGTACAGCTACAACTCGCCCGACTCGCTCACCTTCGTTCCTATGCCGGACGCGCACGTGCTCGGCGTGCAGATGGTCTACGGCAACCCGATGGGGCTGCCGCCACCCGTTCCCATCATCATGTACCCGGCGCCCGGGCGCGAAACGCACGCCGAGCCACACGATGCAGAGGCCGCCGTCGCAGCACCAGAGCTCAAGAAAGAGGAAGCGCCGTGAAGCACCGACTGCTGTGGCTGCGCTCCTTGCTCGCCTGTACGGGCCTTGGCACTTGTGCTGGTTGCCTGCTCGCGAGCAACCTGCATGAGGGGCTCGCGGCGGGCGCGAATATTGAGGAGGAGTTGCCGCCCCTGCTACGCACCGGAAGCATCGAGCTGTGGGCACTCGGCCCGGTCGACCCCGAGTTCAACACCCGCCTCTTCGACAACGAGGCACTCGATGGAACGCCGCGGACCATCATCGATCCATTTCCCTTTTCCGACCCCGTGCAGCCCGAGATCGGCAACTACCTCGTTTCGAGTCGCGCGGACGGCACCTTGGACGCCGGTGCATTGTGGCGCCGAGGCCTCGTCTCGAACTTCGGTCGCGAGCCCGTCGCTAGCGCACACACCGACGTCGCGTACTTCCAGATATGGTGCAAGGACACGGCCTACATGTTCATCGAGGCCTTCCCTCTGCCCGAGAGCGTTTGGTGCACGAGCCCGGCGACGATAGCCGTCGGGGCCTCGCCGTACACCGCCGTGCTCGTCTCGCTCACCAAGGGCGGACCGATCTACGACCTCGATTTCACCCCTGACGTGACCAAGCGAGTCGCACCGAGCACGCTCACTTTGCCTTCCGGCGTCGACGTCGGGACGATCCGCTTCATCGATCGACCGACCCTCGGTGTGCTCGCCGTCGTGACCGAGACTAACGGCGCCTGGGTCTACATGCGTACCGATGGCGCCACGCGCCTGGCCGGTGCGACGCTTAGCGGCGGACCCGCCGGCTCGAAGCCGGTGCGACGCCAGGCCGACGGCACGCTGCGCGTCGTCACTCTCGACGGCCTGTACCGCTGGGACGCGGACGGCACGGGCACAGTCACCTTGCTCGCGTCGTCGCCGCTGCCCTCGGTTCTTGCGCCTTGGACCTCAGCCAACGGCGAGGGCGGCGCCCTCGCCCGCGAGGTCGCCCCGAACCCGCTCGATCCGACGCTCGAGGTGCCGGTGGCGGTGCAGGCCCGTGTCCTCGTCGGCGACGCGTTCGTCGTCTACGACGTGCCGACCACCCCGTGCGACACGAGCGAAGCGTGCCGCGCCATCGGCGAGAGTCGAGTCATCGGCTTGGTCGGCAACCCGGCCGCGCCCTACGTCGTCTATGAGCTGTGGTCGTGGTACCTCACGGCTGACACGAACGTAAAGGGCGTGTACGCGACGCCGCTCATCTCTGGTCGCTGAACGGGGCCTCGCGGGCCTTCGGCCGGCCTCGATTTGTCGGACAGTTTTGCCATCTTGCACCAACCTCTGTCGGGACGGCATGCGAATCGCCCTTGCGCAACCCCGCCGATCTCGGTACTGGTGCGCCTCACCCAATCGGAGTCGTGCAATGGATCGTGAAGCAGTCGCCAAGCAGATGAAGCAGTTGAAGTTGAAGGGCAAGGCCGCGCACAAAGCGGGCAAGCGTGAGGTCGCCATTTCGTTCAAGCACGGCGCCGCGCGTCTTTCGCGCCAGCTCAAAGCGACTGCGCCGCGCGGCGCTAAGAAGGCTGAAGAAGCCAAGGCCTAAAGTCGCGTCGGGGCGCCTTGCGCGCCCGTGCTCGATTTCGTTTGCACAATGTGGCCGACATGGTTATGTTCCGCGCGCGCTCGGCGCCGCGGGCTGTGTTGGTCCGATTAGGCGAGAGACTCGCCCCAGCGCAAGACACCGAGAACAGAAAGGAACCAACAAGTCATGATCAGCAATTCATTCAAGGTTGCATGTGCCGTTGTAGCGGCCGCCGCACTGGTGGGCTGCACCGAGACCGCGCAGAAGAAGAACGCCAACGCGGTCAAGGTCGAATTCTACGTGATGTCGCAGTGCCCCTACGGCGTGCAGGTCGAGAACGGTATCAAGCCCGTCGTCGACAAGCTCGGGCCCAACCTCGACCTCGTCATCGATTTCATCGGTGACATCGGCCAGAATGGCGAGCTCACCTCGATGCACGGCCCGAACGAGATCGTCGGCGACACCGTGCAGCTCTGCGCCATCAAGTACGCGCCCGCCAAGGCGCTCGACATGATCGTCTGCCAGAACAAGAACGCCCGCGAAGTGCAGAACAACTGGGAGCAATGCGCCAAAGACAGCGGCATCTCGGTTGACAAGCTCAAGAGCTGCAAAGACGGCGACGAGGGCAAGCAGCTCCTCAAGGCGTCGTTCGAGCGCTCCAAGGCGAAGCCCGCGCAAGGCAGCCCGACCATCTTCTTGGCCGGCAAGCCCTACAACGGCCGCCGCAGCGAGACCGCGTTCCTGCGCGCCATCTGCACCGAGATGAGCGGCAGCAAGCCCGCCGCCTGCGAAGGCATCACGGCCCCCGAGGCCGTCAACGTCACGGTGCTCGGCGACAAGCGCTGCAGCGACTGCAACGCCGATCGCTACGTCGGCATGCTCAAGGCCCGCATCGAGAACCCGGTCGTCAAGACCCTCGACTACACCGACGCCGAAGGCAAAGCTCTCTACGAGAAGATGGGCAACAAGGGCAACCTGCCGATGGTGCTCTTCGATGCCACGCTCGAGAAGGACAGCGAGGCCGCGCAGCTCTTCGCGCGTCACCTGCAGCCGGCCGGCGACCTGCGCAGCCTGCAAGTTGGCGGCTCGTGGAACCCGGTGTGCATGAACGAAGGCGGCTGCAAGCTCGCTGACTGCAAGGACACGTTGGCCTGCCGCACCGAGACTCCGAAGAAGCTCGAAGTGTTCGTCATGTCGCAGTGCCCCTATGGCGTCAAGGCGCTCGACGCCATGAGCGAGGTCTTGAAGGCCTTCGACAACAAGATCGACTTCTCGGTGCACTTCATCGGCAGCGGCGACGCCAAGACCTTGCAGTCGATGCACGGCCAGGGCGAGGTCGACGAGGACGTGCGCGAGATCTGCGCCATCAAGAGCTACGGCAAGAACTTGAAGTTCATGGACTACGTCTGGTGCCGCAACAAGAACATCCGCGACGCCAACTGGCAGGCCTGCACGGGCGGTACGACGGGCATCGACACCAAGGTCATCGAGAAGTGCTCGACCGGTGACGAAGGCAAGAAGCTCCTCGAAGGCGACTTCAAGCTCGCGGCCTCGCTCGGCATCGGCGGCAGCCCGACCTGGCTCGCCAACAGCAAGTTCAAGTTCTCGGGTGTTGATGCGGCCACCATCCAGAGCAGCTTCTGCGCCCAGAACAAGGGCATGAAGGGTTGCGAGAAGACGCTCACCAACGCCAGCGCCGGCGCGCCGGTGCAGGGCGGCTGCGGTAACTAGCAGCTCTCATCCTCGCTAGACATGACGCGGGCGGCGTAGCCTTTTAGGGGCTCGCCGCCCGTTTTCTTACGCCCTCACCCAAGTGGCTCCGCCGACCTTGACGCGGCGCGTGCGCTGGCAGCATCGCGCTGCTGCGACGCGCTCGCGTCAAGGGCCGAGCGGGAGGCTAGTGCAGGTGCCCGCGCAAGGGCTCGAGCAAGTACTCGAGCCCGTTGATCTTGATCTCGAGCGTCAGGGCCATCATCTGGCCGAGCTTACCCGAGGGGAAGCCCTCTTGGCGAAACCACAAGAGATAGCGCTCCGGCAGGTCGACGATGAAGCGCCCGGCGTAGCGCCCGAAGGGCATGCGCGCCTCGACGAGCTCGGTGAGCAGCGCCGGGTCGGGTTGGGCGTCGGTCGCCATACTTCTTCGGGCGGAGGCGCTCTAGGCCTTGGCTGAAGCCGTGGCGCCCTTGGCTGCCGTGCTCTTGAGGGGCAGGCGCACGATAGTCTTCTGGTCGCCAGGCGCTACCGTGCGCGGGTCGGACAGGTACACCTCGTGCGTCGGGCCTTGCAGCGTCAGTGAGCGGGCGCGCGTCTCGGCATTGAGCCGGGCATAGGTCGTCGGCATGCTGTCTGGCGCGCCGACGTGCAGAGTTTGCAGAGCGCGACCTTCGCGCCAGGTCGTGCGCACGACCTTGGCCGTGTCGATGTCTTTGCTATCTTTGAGCGCGCGGCGGATCTGCGACAGGTCGCTCGAGCTGATTTCGTCGGGGATGCGCAGCAACAGGCGCCAGCGCCAGGCGCTGCGGGGCTCGCTCGGCGCGGCGAACCAGACGCACTCGAGGCACGATATGTCGAAGTCGAGCACCCCGAGCTTGTTGAGGCTCAACTTGGCCGTATACGCGAGGGCGAAGATGCGCTCGACCCCGGCCTTGAAGGCGTCACCGTCCGGCTCACCGACGCCGTCGAGGGCGAGGAAGGTCGCGCGCTCGGCCGTGACGATCTGCAGCTTGGCCGTGGCCGAGTAGAGGTCGTGGTGCGACTTGCGAAAGTCGATGCGCGGCATGTCGGCGCGGGCGACGCGGCGCGCACCCGACTTCGCGGGCTTGGCACGGGCGGCAGGCTTGCGGCCACTGTCCGGAATCGTGGGGGACTGGCGCTTGGGCATTATCGTCTCCTTGCAATAGGTGATCTTGGTTACAATAGCCCCCCGCGACCGCGACCGCTAGGTACGCCGGTCGTTAAGGTGCATGAAATATGTGTGCGTTCGCGCGCGTAACCGGTGAGGAGACGGCGCAATTGTCAATCATCGGGCGCGATTGACCGCTCGAAGGGGGTCCCTTATGAACTCCTGCCGACGGGTGACCTACGGAGAATTCGGTGCTTATCGTTGATACCTTCACGGCGCCGGCGCGCGCCCTTGCCGATGTAGCCACGAGTCGCCGCTTCGTGCCCGCGTTGCTCGCGGCCACCGTTGTGGCGCTGCTGCACGCAGGCGCCCTCGCCTCGCGCCTCGATGTCGAGACGCTGCTCGAACAACAGCTTGCGGCGGTCGCGGCCGCGGCGCCCGAGCAAAGCGCAGCCATGACGCCGCACGAACGCGAGGAGGCGCTCGCGAGCAAGCGCAAGCTCGCCACGGTCGGGATCGTCGTCGGCGGGCTGTTCGGGCCGGCGCTGCAGGCGCTTGGCGCGGCCCTGGCGCTGTGGCTGGCCTTCAAGGTGGCCGCGCTTGCGGCCGGTTTTCGCGCTACCTTCGCCGTCGTAAGCTACGGCTTCTTGCCGCTCGCGCTCGCCAAGCTGCTCAGCATTCCGAGTCTGCTCGCCCGTTCAGTCGTCACGCCCGACGGCGCCGCACGCCTGTTGCCTTCGAATCTCGGCGCGCTCATGCCGGCGGTCGCGCACCCGGCCTGGCGCGGCTTGCTCACCAGCATCGACGTGTTTAGCCTGTGGTCATTGGCGCTCGTCACGATCGGTCTGGCCGCCGTGACCGGGGCGTCGTGGCGACGCGCCGGGCTCGTCGCAGGCGTGATGTGGCTCGCGTATGTCGCGGTGTTTGGTGTAGCTCTTGCGGCGATCGCCGCGCGGGCGACTCCATGAAGACAGTCCGCGCCCACGTGCTGCCACGGAGTCGCACATGCTGAGCGTCGTCGGGTTCGCTCTCGCGCTCGCTGGCTCGCTTGTCGCCTCGCCGCCCGCGGCCTTGATGGACTCCGCGTCGCGGGCGGCTTCGACCGCTGCTGCGCCGCTCGCCAACGAGGCGCACTCGGGGCCAGCGCCGCTCACCCTCGATGGCGCGCTCGCCGAGGCGGCCCGGCAGAACCTCGATCTCGCGTTCGCCAAGACCGACCGCGCGCGCAGCTCTGCCGAGGTGCTCGGCAGTTACCGCGGCTACCTGCCGCGGCTCGATGTGAGCGCCACCTTTGGGCGCAACGTCGTCGGCTCGCAGCGGGTCGTGCGCGCGATCCCCGTCGTCGACATGACGACCTATTCCATCACCGGCTACGAAGAACAGCCGGTGTGGACGCCGCGCAGCGATTATGCCGACTACACGCTCGGCCTGCGACTCGAAGAGCGTCTCTTCGAGGGTTGGCGTTCATGGAGCCAGGTGCGCTCGGCCGCGGCCGCCGAGCACGCCGCAGCGTTGCACTTCGACGAGACTGCCCTGAGCGTGGCCTTCGGCGTGACGCGGCGCTTCTACGACCTCGTGCGGGCCGAGCAGAGCCTCGCCGTACTCGAGGAGACCGTGCGTCAGAGTGCTGAGCTCGTGACGCGCGCCGAGGCGTTGTTCGCGGCCGGGCGCCTGAAGGCTGGCGAGACCTACGCCGCGCGCGTGAATTTAGGCAACGACCGCATCAACGTCGAGGTCGAGCGGGCGCGCGTGGCGCAGGCGCGCGCTGAGCTGTCGCTCGTGCTTGGACGCTCGGCCGAGCAGCCTCTCGTGGTTGTGCCGCCGGCGGCGCTCGACGGCGCGCCGCCCGCGAGCTACCTCGCGCCGCCTGCCCAAGACGCCTTGCTCGCGCGGGCCCACGACGCGCGGCCGGCGCGGGCGCGTGAGCTCGAACGGGCGCGGGTCGCCGAGCTCGGCGTGACGATGGCGCGGGCCGACTATTTCCCGGCGCTCGGGGTGAGTGTTGGCTACACGCGCGAGAGTCCGGATTTAGCCGGCGGCACCGGCGTCTATGGGTCGCTTGCGCGCCAGTACGTGCTCGGCGGGCAGCTCTACGTGAAATGGAACCTGTTCGACGGCTTGGCCACGACCTCGGCGAGTGAGGTCGCCCTCGCCGAAGCCGAGCGCGCGCGCCTGACGACGACCCAAACCGAGCAGACCATCGCGGCCGAGGTCGTACGGGCCCGCGAGAGCTTGATAGCGCAGGCGCAGGCGGCCATCTACGCCGGTGAGAACTTGGCGAGCGCCGAGACCTCGGTGCGTCTGGCACGCGAGCGCTTCGATGCCGGGGCCGCGACGCAGCTCGAGGTGCGTGACGCGCAGCTCAAGCTCACGCAGGCACGGCTTGCTCTCGTCTCGACGCGCAGCGATTGCGCTGTTGCCTTCGCCGAGCTCAATCGAGCCGTCGGTGGCGGTCTCTAGCCTTTAGGTGGTGTCATGAGCTGGCCAAAACGCCTCGTCGCTGTTCTCTTCGTGCTTTGCATCGCCGCCATCGTCGTGCAGTCGCTGCGCGCGCCGGTTGAGCCACCCGTCAAGGTCCAGGTCGAGTCGGTGCGGCGCGGCTCGATTAGCCGCAGCGTTACGGCCGCCGGCAAGCTGCAGCCGGCGACGCAGATCAAGGTCTCGTCCAATCTGTCGGGCGACTTGCTCGAGCTGTGGGTCAACGAGGGTGACAACGTGCACAAGGGCCAGCTCCTCGCCCGCATCGATGCGCGGCGCTATGCAGCGCAGGTTCGCCAGCAGGAGGCCGTGCGGGCGAGCGCTTCCGCCGACCGCGATGTCGAGAAGGTTACGGTCGATCGCCTCGGCTCCGAGCTCGAGCGCGTGCGCCGCCTCGTCACCGCGGCGAGCGCTAGCGATGCCGAGCTCGAGCGGGCAGCGTCCGATTTGGCGGGCGAACAGGCGCGCCTTCATGCCGCCGAGCAACGCGTTGAGCAGGCGGACGCGGCCTTGGCCGAAGCGCGGCACATGCTCTCGATGACCACACTCTATTCGCCCATCGAGGGCGTCGTGACCTCGAAGCTCAAGCAGGTGGGCGAACGCGTGCGCGGCTCGGACTTCTCAGAAGACGTGATCCTCGTCGTGGCGACGCTCGCGGCGATGGAGGTCAAGGTCGAGGTCGGTGAGCACGAGGTCGTGTACTTGCATCTTGGGGACAAGGCCGAGGTCGAGGTCGACGCGCTCCCGGACGAGAAGGAGCCGGCCGAGGTCATCGAGATCGCGCAGAACGCCAACATCAAGAACCAGGGCACCGAGGCCGAGGTGACGACGTTCTTCGTGCGCCTCGCGCTGCTCTCGGCTTCGCCGAAGGCAAGGCCTGGCATGAGCGCCCAGGCGGTCGTGACCACCGACACGCACGACAGCGCTCTCAAGGTGCCGATTCAAGCGGTGACGGCGCGGCCGGCCAAGCCCGAGGGCGAGGCCGGGCCGGCGATGGCCGATGCGGCTGCCGTCGGTTCGCAGAGTGATGCCGGAACACCGGCCGTGCGCAAGAAGTCCGCCATGCAAAAGCTCGTCTTCGTGGTCGACAAGGGCGTGGCGCGCGCCACGCCGGTGCAAGTGGGGCTCGCCAACGACAACGAGATCGAGGTGACGAGCGGGCTCGTCGACGGCGACCTCGTAGTCGTCGGTCCCTATCGAGTGCTCGCCCGCGAGCTCAAAGACGGCAAGTCCGTGGTCATCGACACGCCCGACAAGGGCAAGGACAAGGACAAGGCCACGGACAAGGACGGCGACACAGACAGAGACAAGAACAAAGCGCAGCCGCCGAGCGCGAAAGACGCCGCGGCCAAGACGAACTAGGCGACCCATGCCGAATGCCAACGACCTCATTCTCGTCTCGCATCTTTCGCGCAGCTACCAGATGGGCGTCGAGGAGGTGCACGCGCTCGCGGGCGTCTCGTTCAGCATCGCGCGCGGTGAGTGGGTGGCGATCGTCGGCCAATCGGGCTCAGGCAAGTCGACCCTCATGAACGTGCTCGGTTGCCTCGATACGCCGACCGCGGGCACGTACACCCTCGCGGGCAGCAACGTGCAAGAGCTCTCCGACGACGCCCGCGCCGACTTGCGCAATCGCGAGATTGGCTTTGTCTTTCAGACCTTCCAGCTGCTGTCGCGCGCGACAGCGCTCGCCAACGTCGAGCTGCCGCTCATCTATCGCGGCGTGCCGCGCGGCGAGCGACGCGAGCGCGCCCGCCAAGCGCTCGAGGAGGTCGGTCTCGGGGCGCGCACCCGCCATCGGCCGAGCGAGCTGTCGGGTGGGCAACGTCAGCGCGTGGCCATCGCCCGCGCGCTCGTTGGCGCGCCGTCGCTGCTCCTCGCCGACGAGCCGACCGGCAACCTCGACTCGGCGACCGGCGAAGACATCATTCGCTTGTTCTCCGAGCTGCACAAAGCCGGGCACACCATCGTGCTCGTGACGCACGAGCCGCGGCTCGCGGCGCGCTGTCCGCGCGCTATTCGCCTGTCGGACGGGTGCGTCGTCGCCGATGGGCCAGGCAGCGAGGTCGCCGCCATGGCTGCGGCGCGGAGCGTCGGCACATGAGCGCGGGCGCGCGTTTAGCGAGCGAGATTGTCGAGAACGTCGGCATCGCGCTCGACGGCCTCGCCACGCATCGGCTGCGCACCTTCTTGACGACGCTCGGCATGGCCATTGGCGTCATGACGGTCATCGCCATCATCGCCATCATCCAAGGCCTCAACAAGAGCTTCGAGGCGCAGGTCTCGACGTTCGGCGCGCACACGCTCTATGTCGACAAGTGGAAGTGGATGACGCTCAGTGACGAGTGGTGGCAGATGCGCAACCGCAAGAGGATCGGCAAGCCCGAGCTCGACGCCATCGTCAACGAATCGAAGCTCGCGACCGCTGTCGCGCCGACGAGCCGCGCCATGGCGACGGTGAGCTTTCGTGACCGCACGCTTTCGGATGTGCGCGTCGAAGGGACGAGCGAGCAGTACCCGCTGACCGCGGGCAACACCGCCGATCGCGGCCGCTTCCTCGTCGGGGGCGACGTCGAGGCCGCGCGCTCGGTGGCCGTGCTCGGCTTCGAGGTGGCCGACAAGCTGTTCGCGGACGCGGGCGGGGCACACGCCGCGGTCGGCTCGACCGTGTTGATCGGCAGCCGTCCGTTCGCGGTGGTCGGCGTGATGGCACGGCGCGGGCGCATGCTCGGCATGTCGATGGACTCGAACGTGCTCATTCCGTGGAGCTCGTTCGGTAGGTTGTTCGGCGCCCGCCGCTCCATCACCATCGCGGTCGCCGCCGAGCCCGGGCAGCTCGAGGCCCTCGAGGACGAGCTCACGGGCATTCTGCGCCGCGTGCGCGCCGTGCCGCCCGATAAGCGCGACGACTTTACGCTCAATCGCCAGGACCAGCTGCTCAAGATCTACAATCAGCTCACCGGTGCCCTCTACGGCGTCGCGGTCGGCGTCGGCCTCATCACGCTCATCGTCGGGGGCATCGGCATCATGAACATCATGCTCGTCTCGGTGCGTGAGCGCACGCGCGAGATCGGCGTGCGCCGGGCGCTCGGGGCGAGGCGCCGCACCATCCTCATGCAGTTCATGATCGAGGCGGCTATCGTCGCCGTGGTCGGCGGCGCGCTCGGCACGCTCGCCGGCTTGGTCGTTGCCCAAATCGTCGCCTTGCTCTCGCCGCTGACGGCGGCGGTCACGCCTTCGGCCATTGGTCTCGGCCTCGGCTTCTCGGCGGTCGTCGGGCTCGTGTTCGGCTCCTGGCCGGCGTGGCAGGCCGCTAAGCTCGATCCGGTCGAAGCGCTGCGGTACGAGTGATGCGACCCGGCGTCACAGCGACCGTCGACAACTTCGCGATGGCGTTCGCGACGCTGCGCGCCAACCCCTTGCGCTCGCTTCTGACGTTGGTCGGCATCGTCATCGGCGCGGCCACCGTGGTTGCCATGATGTCGCTCACCGAGGGGCTGCGGGTCAAAATCAACACCGACCTCTCCATGCTCGGCGCGGGCTCGTTCTACGTGCAGCGCTTTCCGCCGATCTCGTTCGGCGATGATTGGCACAAGTACGCCCGCCGCAAGATGCTCACGCCGGCCGAAGGCGAGTCGCTGCGTGATCTGCCGGGCGTAGCGCACGTGTCGATCGAGCAATGGAACCATGGGCTTGAGCGCCTGTGGACGCGCGAGCGCTCGACCAAGTCGAACATCCAAGTCGTCGGCACCGACCCCGATTACGAATACACCAATGCCATCACCGTGGCGCGCGGCCGCTTCATCAACGAGGTCGATCTGTCGCTTGGCCGTCGCGTCATCGTTATCGGCGCCGACGTGGCGGACGTCTTGTTCCCAGGGGCGGACCCGATAGGCCAAGAGGTGCGCATCCGCGCGGCCTCGTTCTCGGTGTGCGGCGTCCTGACACGCATGGGCACCATCCTCGGGCTCGAGTCGCGCGACGCCATCGGCATCGTGCCGATGCTCGCCTTCGCGCAGTCGCTCGGCGGTGAGCATGGCTACGGCTTTGGTGTGCAGGCGACCTCGGCCGACGAGCTCGGCAAAGCGCAAGACGCCGTGATTACGCAACTGCGGCGCCTGCGCGGCGTGCCCGACGGACAGGAGAACGACTTCGAGGTGTTCACCAACGACTCGATGTCGGAGATGTTCAATAACCTGGCGGCGCTCGTGGCCGTGGCGACCTTTGGCGTGTGCGCGCTGGCGCTGCTCGTCGGCGGGATTGGCATCATGAACATCATGCTCGTCTCGGTGACCGAGCGCACGAGCGAGATCGGTCTGCGCAAAGCGCTCGGCGCGCGGCGGCGGCGCATCCTCGTGCAGTTCATGATCGAGGCGGTCACCTTGTCGCTCGTCGGCGGCCTGTCGGGCGTTGGGCTCGGCATGGCCGTGGCGATCGGCGTGCGCGAGCTCGTCGGCGTGCCCGCTGTGGTGCCGCTGTGGGCGGTGTTGCTCGCGCTCGGGGCGTCGTCGGGCACGGGCCTACTCTTCGGCATCTACCCGGCCAATCGGGCGAGCCGACTCGATCCAGTCGAGGCGATGCGCGTCGAGGCCTAGGGGCGGCGGCTCGGCGGTGAGGGGTGCCGCGGTTGCGTCGAGGGCGCGCCGGCAGTCGGGGCAGTGGCTCGCGAAGAGCTCGAGCAGCGTGCGGTGCTCGGCGTCGCCCGCGTCGAGGGCCTTGGTGATGAGTTGTCCTTGGCGGTTGATCCAGCCGACTTCGCCGAGCCGCGCCATGCGTGTCTCCTTGGTTTGGGGTTGCCTCCGCGTTGTGCAAAGAGCGCGCCGTGCTCGGATTCACCCCGCGGTGGCCTCGCGGCGAGAGGGGCGCAGAGCGGTGTCGCGCCTTGCGACACGAATTGTGCCTCGCCGTTGACCCGCCGCGCGAGTTGTGGCGTCCTGTAGCTAAACCCGCGGTGTATGGGGGCAACGTGAAGCGAATCTCGTGGTCTAGCGTGTGGGTCACTTTCACGGCTGTCGTCGCGACGACGGCGATGGCCCCGCCTGCGGGGCTCGCACAAGAGCCGCCGGCGCACCTGAGCGTCGCCGTGCTCGACATCTCCGGCAAGGGCGGCATCGACCAGAGCCGCGCCGATCTGTTCGCGATCTTGCTCCAGGATACCTTGCGCAACGACCTCGGCTACAAGGTCATCGGGCGCGCCGACGTCGAGGCGCTGCTCGGCCTCGAGCAGATGAAGCAGATGATGAACTGCGAGGACGACAAGTGCATGGCCGAGATCGGTGGTGCGCTCGGCGTCAATGAGCTCATCGTCGGCTCGGTCGGCCGGCTCGGCTCGTACCTCGTCATCAGCCTCAAGCGCGTCGACCCGAACAAGGCGCTCGTCGTCAATCAGGCGACCGTCAAGGTCAAGGACGCGAGTGACGATGACCTCGTCGAGGCCGTCGTGCCGCTCATCAACGAGCTCTATCACGCCAAGGTGACCGTCAAGCCGGTCATCTCGAAGAGTGCGGCCGCGAAGCCTGCCCCAAGCGCCCCCGCCGCCGAGGCGAAGCCGCCGCCTGTCATCGTGCAGGTCGATGCGACCGCCGATTCCGCACCGCGGTCGACTCCCGCGCCGTCCGCGTCGGCTTCGAGTCCTGTCTCGACGGCGACAGAAGGGACGGCGTCCGCCGAGCCCGCGCCGTCCACACACAAACGCTGGTTCTGGGTGGGCGCCAACCTCGGCGTGACCACCGACGCGGCGGCCCTGAGCGGCGCAGTCGCCCCGACCCTCGAGATCTACGGCGGCCTGTCCTTCATCGAGCTTGGCCTCGGCCTGCTCTCGCCCTCGACGCAGACCGCCACCTTGCGCTTGTGGCTGCACCGAGAGCGCTTCGAGACTGGCGTCGTCGCCCGCCTCGCGCGCTACTCCTACGAAGCGCCGAGCGGCGACTCGATCGCGCATCAAAGCTATGCCGTCGGCCTCAGCATCGGCATGGGCTTCGATGTTCCGTACGGGCGGGCCGGGTGGCGCCTCGAGCCGTGTCTGAGCGCCGGCAAAAATGGCCTGTCGCTACCGGTGATGCTGGCGGCTCATTACTCGTGGGGTCTGTAGCTATGAAGCACTATTCGCTGTCGTGTCACCCTGGCCTTGCTTCGGCCTCGACCTCGCTCGCGCTCTCGCGGCCGGTGGCGCGGGCGCTCGCGTACCTGCTCGCGGGCACGCTCGTCGCCTGCGCCGATTCGAGCCCGTATCAGGGCGGCAGCCTCTCTCTCGGCGACGCGGTGGCCACGGTGTTTCAGGGCGACGTCTGCGAGCGCCTGGCTATTCCTGACGCCAAGATCGAGCTCAACGGCGACGTCAAGAGCTTTGCCGCGGCCGCGTGTTCTGAGGACGTGAAGGACGTGCCGAGCAACGGCGGCGCCGATCTGCGCAAGTTGTGCTTCGCGGCTGACCGCGATTACGTGTACCTCGGCGTGGTCGTCGAGAGTACGCTCGCCGCGAGCGTCGACTACGTCCTCGAAACACACTGGGACGGTGGCAAGCCGGCGAGCCTCACGATCACGTTCACGTGCGCCTCGGGGGCCTCGTGCGCGATCAAGGATCCGGCCTCCACCGACGCTACACTCGACGGTGCACTCGGCGTGGCCGCCAACCTGGTCGCTAACGACCGCGTGCTCGAGTATCGCCTCAAGCGCTCCGACCTCGGCAAGCCGAGCCGGCTCACCTACGTGCAGATCCGCACCCTCCCGGCCGCGACCGTGGCCGTCGCCGTGCCCGCGGCTACGACCACGACCACGACGAGCCCGCTCGACGAGATCTCCTGCGGCGACAGCGAAGACCCCGATGCGGTCGACGGCGAGCTGCCCTAGCTGCTCGCCTAGAACAGCCGGTTCATGCCGTTGAGCGCCGCGACGCGATAGGCCTCGGCCATCGTCGGGTAGTTGAACGTCGTGTCGGCGAAGTAGGCGATGCTGTTGTGGGGTGGTGGCTGCGTGAGCACTGCCTGGCCGATGTGCACGATCTCGGCGGCCTGGTAGCCAAAGCAGTGCACGCCGAGCAGCTCGAGCGTCTCGCGGTGAAAGAGCAGCTTGAGCATGCCGACGGTCTGGCCGACGATCTGCGCTCGTGCCAAGTGCTTGAAGAGCGAGCGGCCGACCTCGTAGGGCACGTTCGCGAGGGTGAGCTCGCGCTCAGTGCGTCCGAGGCAGCTAATCTCGGGGCTCGTGTAGATGCCCGTCGGGATGAGCTCGAGCAGGCGCCGGCTCGTCGAGGGATCCGCGAGGTGGCGCGCCGCGTAGCGACCTTCGTCGTAGGCCGCGCTCGCGAGGGCCGGCGGGCCGGCGAGATCGCCGACCGCGTAGATATGGGGCAGCACGGTGCGAAAGTGCTCGTCGACCGGGATGTTGCCGCGCGCGTCGGGCTTGATGCCGATGGTTTCCAAACCGAGGCCGTCGGAGTTGCCGGTGCGGCCGGCGGCCCACAGCAAGGCGTCGGCCTTGATCTGCTTGCCGGAGCGCAGGTGCACGACGAGCGAGTGGTCGCCCTGCGCCTCGACCTTGGCGCACTCTTCATCGTGGCGCAGGATGACGCCGCCGTCGCGCAGATGGTACGAGAGGGCGTCGATGATCTCGTCGTCGAGGAAGCTCAAGAGCTTCTCGCGCGTGTTGATGAGATTGACCTTGATGCCGACGCTCTTCCACATCGAGGCGTACTCGCAGCCGATGACGCCGGCGCCGTAGACGACTAGGCTGTGCGGCGTGCGGTCGAGCTTGAGGATGGTGTCGGCGTCGAAGACGCACGGGTGCGAGAAGTCGATGTCGGGCGGATGATACGGCCGCGAGCCCGCGGCGATGATGATGTGATCGGCCGTCACGAGGGCGGCGGCGCCGTCGGGGCGCGCCACGGCCAACGTGTGCGGAGCGGCGAAGCACGCCTGGCCGTGGATGATCTCGACCCGGTTGCGCTCGTAGAAGCTCTGGCGCAGATCGACCTGGCGCTGCACGACGGCGGCGGCTGAGCGCAAGAGGTCGGGCACCTCGACCGCCTGACCACGCAATGCGTCGCGCAGCAGCGGGCTCTCGCGCGCCGCGTTGAGCTCGGCGATGGCGTGCCGCAACGACTTCGAGGGGATGGTCCCCCAGTGCGTGCAGCCGCCACCGACCTCGGCGTGGCGTTCGATGACCGCGACCGACTTGCCGAGCTTGGCCGCCTGCATGGCAGCGCCTTCGCCGCCCGGACCGCTGCCGATGACCGCGACTTGGTAGTGCTTGTCCACGTCGGACACTCTAGCGGGTTTGACCGCCAAATGCAGCCACCTCGCCTTGCGTCACGTCGACGGCGATGATTATTGTCCGGGGCGACTGCAGCGCGCTTCGCGGGGGAGAGCAAGGTGAGGAACCACGTGGGGTTGAGCACGGTCGGGCGGGGCATTGCGAGCGGGGTCGAGCGTCGCCTCGGCGATCTCGGCGTCTTTTCGTTTCGTCGCCCCGGCGTCACCTTGGCGACCGTGCTCGTCGCGAGCCTCGTGTCGCTGTGGTTCGCGAGCCGCCTCGAGGTCAACGCGGACCTCTCGGAGTTGCTACCGCGCAGCTTCGAGAGCGTGCGCTCCTTCGACGTGCTCAAGGAGCGCTTCGGCGGCATTGGCTTCGTGGTCGTCACCGGCCAGAAGGCCGAGCCAGAGGTGTTGCGGCGCTTCGCTCGCGATGTCGCGGCCAAAGTCGAGCGGCTCTCCACCGTGCGCTACGTCGACTACCTGCGGCCGGTCGACTTCTTTCGCGACCATGCGCTGTACTTCCTCGACACCAAGGATTTGCAGGTCGTGCGCGCGCGCCTCGACGAGCGCCTCGCGTGGGAGAAGCGGCACGCCAACCCCATGTATGTCGACTTCGAGGACGCCGGGCCGCCCTCGCTCGAGTTCGCCGAGCTGTCGCACAACTACTCCGGCCGCGGCGACCGCCGCTGGGTGCAGGAGCAACTCGGCGAGAGCTACTATCTCGACGCCGACAAGCGCCTCGTGGCGGTCTTCGTCAAGCCCGCGGAGGCCTCGACCGACCTCGACTACACACGCAAGCTCGTCGGGCAGGTCCGCGCGGCCGTCGGCGCCCTCGACCTTTCGGCGTATCCTGGGCTCGAGGTCGGCTTCACCGGCACCTACGCCAAGCGCATCGATCAGCAGGCGGTCATCGACCGCGACCTGCGCGTCGCCTCGCTGCTCGCCTTCGTGCTCATCATTGGCTACTTCCTCATCCACTTCAAACAGGTGGGCGCCATGCTCATCGGCCTGTCGCCGATGGTCATCGGCACGTTGTGGACCTACGGCTTTTCGGGCGCGGCGTTCGGGGTGCTCAACATCCTCACCTCCTTTATCGGCGCCATCATCATGGGCATCGGCAATGACCACGGCGTGCACATGCTCGGCCGCTACAAGTCCGAGCTCTCGCTCGGCAGAAATCCCGAGGACGCGGTGCGCGTCACGATCGGCAACACCGGCCGGGCGGCGCTCGTCTCGGCGCTCACGACGTGCACGGGCTTTGGTGGCTTGAGTCTCTCTGAGTTTCGCGCCTTCCGCGAGTTCGGAGTCATCGCCGCCGTGGGCGGGATCTTGATGGTGTTCGCCTACCTCGTGTCACTGCCCGCCTTCTTGTCGCTCGGGCTGCGCCTCGGCTGGCATGCCCGTCAAAGCCCAGGAGACGCCTACACGCCGCTCGCCGGTATGCTCAAGCGCCACGCCAGGGGCGTGCTCGTCACCGCCGTCGGGGTGGTCGCGCTCGCCGTCGTGCTCGCGCCGCAGGTCGGCTTCAACTACGACTTCAATTCGCTCGGCAACAGCGACCTGCCGTCGTTCCGCCTCGATACAGAGGTCAACAGTCTGCTCGGCTATTCGCAGACGCCCGTCGTTGTGCTCACCGACAGTCTCGTCGAGGAGCGCAACGCCGCCGCCGAGCTGCGCGCCGGGCAAGGCAAGCTCGGCGCCGCGTCGACCATTGATTTCCTCGTGACCGGCGCCGATCTCGTGCCCTTTGACCAAGCCGCGAAACAGCCCATCATCAGGGCCATCGGCGATATCCTGCGCCAGGTGCAGCCGAAGTGGCTACGTGCCGAGCTGCGCCCCCAGCTCACGGCGCTCATCCACGCTACCGAGGCCGCGCCTTTTTCGCGCACCGATCTGCCGCTCGAGGTGCGACGGCAGTTCCAAGGCATCAACAGCCTCGCCGACCAAGGCTTCGTGCTCGCCTTTCCGGCCATCAAGACGAGCGACGGGCACGCGGTCATGCGTATGGCGGACGAGATTCGGGCCGTCAAGACGACGGCTGGCGGGGCGTACGCCGCGGCGGGCGAGTCGCTCATCCTCGCGGATATCCTGCGCATGGTGACGGGCGAGGCGCCGCTCGTCTTGTCGGTCACCATTCTCGTGACATTCCTTGTCTCGTTGCTCCTCATCGGGCAGCTGCGCGAGACGCTCCTGGCTCTTGGGCCGACGGCGGCCACCTTGGCGGTCACCTTGGGCCTACTGCCGCTCATGGACCTGCAGCTCAACTACCTCAACATCATCCTCATCCCGTTTCTCTTTGGCTACGGCATCGAGAGCGGCGCGCACCTCGTTACTCGCTACGCTGGCGATCCGGACCTCGAGCGCGTCTTGCCTTCGACGGGGCGGGCCATCGTGGCCTCGCTTTCCACCACGGCCTTCGGCTTCGGCGCGATGCTCGTGGCGCAGCATCCGGGGTTGCACTCGTTCGCGCTGTTGGCCTTGGTGGGCCTGAGCGCGAACCTGCTCGCCTGCACTGTCGTGCTGCCGGCCTTCTTCGTGTGGTATCACGACCGCCGGGCCGTGAGCCCCGCTGCGCTCGCGGCGTCGGACGCGCCGGCCGTCGAGTAGCGGTCGCGGCCGCTGTGTGGGGCTCGGCTCGCCCAGGGCGCGCCGGAACGCGAGCGTGCGCGCCCGTGCGCGACGCCGACGCCTCGAGCTATGTCGAGGCGGGCGTGTGGCGCGCGGCGAGCACGCCGGCGAAGGCCTCGCGGTAGCGCCAGGCGAGGAACAGCTCGAGCGCCGTGAGGAAGGCACCTGGGCCGATGCCGCCGAGATCTACGGCGAGGTGAAAGCCGAGGATGTTGACCAGGATGGGCGCCATGCAGGTGAGGGCGAGCGGCACGAAGCGGCCGGCCAAGAACAGCACGCCCGAGAGGGTCATCACCGCGAACATGAGCGGGAACAGGTAGCGGGCGGCCATCAGGCCCGCAAACACGGTCGCCATCTCGCCCGCTGGGGCCGGCGGGGCGAAGAAGTGCACAAAGCCGTTGAGGCCGAAGACGACAAAGGCGAGTCCGAGGAGGATTCGCGCGGCGAGAGTGAATTTGGACATTGGCGATAGACCTTTCGCGGGGGAGGGGAGGGACGAAGCGGAAGGTATGGCGCGTCCGTGATCGTGTCAACGCGCATCCGCGGATGAACGACCTCGTTGAGAGGTCCCGCGCCGGCAGCCGGCCGTGATCGTTGCGAACGCCAACCTCGGGCTCATGAGCAAGACTGGCAGCCCTCGGCCGTCATGGTCAACGCAATGACCGGCCTCGCCCTCGCAACCTCGGTCCGTTGCGGCGGCGATCGACATCGCGCGCGCCCCGGCACGTCGACGCGAGTGCGTTGCTCGGCCATTCCAAAGCATCCGCGCGACAGGTAGCGCCGAGTGACAGGGTTGTCCCCAGGCTTGCCGCCACCGCGCGACGCGTCGCGGGGCGGCTACTGCTCGACGCAGAGCAAGTGCTGCACCGTGTCGCAGCCCGCCAGCGTATTGGCCACGACGCTCGCCGCGCCCGACGAGCCGATGCGGCCGCTCACGCCGCTGCCCTCGTTGGTCCAATCGCTGCAGTTGCTCGAGGTCGACCAGTTCGCGGCAAAGCCCGTCCAATAGTCGTGCGCCACCGGCTCGAGGGCAGCGCTCAAGGTGCTCGGCAGTCGCGTGCCCGCATCCGCGCTCGCGACGTAGGTGCCGTCCGGACGAACATACGCCGCGTTGGCCTTGAGCAGCCAATCCGCACCGCCCGGGAAACGCGTCACGCCGATAGCCAGGAACGCTTTGTAGGTGCCGCTCGCCGGCTTTGCCGCATCGTTCTGACAGTAGGCGTCGAAGGACGGATCGAGGGCGCCCGTGTAGGTCGCGGCCGTGACGAACAGGCGACCGACGAACTCGCAGCTCTGCACGCCTGTCACGTCAGCCGGCTTCTTGCCGTTGTACGTCGCATCGGTGCTGGTGGCAGCGGCGAGGAGCACGGAGATCGCGTGACAGCCATCACCGGGGACGCCATCGACGGTGCTCGTGACCGTCACGGTCGCGGGCGTGCTCCAGTTGCCCGCGTCGAAGATGAGCTCGCTCGGGCTCGCGCTCGCCTCGGCCGCGTCGCTCGTCGACACCACGACGTGCACGGCGGCGAGCGGCTCGCTCGTGAGCGCGACGCTGAACGTCGCGTTGCGCCCGGCCTCGCTCGTCAGCAGGCCCGACGTCGGGCTGACGGTGAAGCCCGCGACATCGTCGTCGCGGTTGGTGACGCTGACGCGCACGCTCGGCGCGAGCGTGTAGGCTTGGTCGACGGTGGCCGGCGTGCTAATCGCGACCTCGACGTCGAAGACGACATCGCCGTCGTCGATCGCGTCGTCGACGCCGGTGACGACCACCGCTTGCGGCGTGTTCCAGCTCACACTGTCGAAGGTCAGGCTCGCCCCTGCCGTGATCGTGCCGGCGCTCGCGTCGAGGCTGGCGACGCTGAGCACGACGGGGTCGAGCGGCGGCGTGGCGAGGCGCACCGTGAAAGACGCCACGCCGCCGGCTTCGCTCACCTCGAGCGCCGCGGCGCTATAGGTCAGAATTCGGGCCGCACTCGTGTCGACGTCGAGGTTCAAGCCCGTGACGTCGGCCGGGTGCAATCCCTGGTACGCCGGATCGGCGCTCGCGGCCGGCCCGAGCCGCACGAGGTAGGTGATATCGCCGTCACCGACGCCGTCGGCCAGGCCCGTGACGACCACGTCTTGCGGCTGTTGGTAGTCGGTGGCCGTGAAGACCAAGCTCACTGGCTCGACGCGGGCCTCGCTGCTATCGTCGACGGCAAGCGGCAGAGTGACCGCCGCCGTCGGGGGGCAGATGAGGACGACGGAGAACGTTTCGGCGACGCCCGCCTCCGACGTCGTGAGCGAACTCTTCGACACGATCGCGCCAGCGTGGCGGTCGTCGACGTTGACCACGGAGAGATCGTCCACCTGCAGGCCAGCAAAGGCTGGATCCGCGCTCGTGGCCGGGCTCGCGTGGATCGTTACTGTCTGGTCGCCGTCGACGAGGCAGTCGACGACGCCGCGCAGGCGCACGCTCGCGCCGGTCTGCCAGCTCGTGGGCGTCAGCGTGATCGCGGCCGGGGCGAGCGAGATCTCGCCTGGCGACAGCGATCCGAGGGACAGGCTGACGTCCGCGCTCGGCTGACAGGACAGGCGCACCTGCAGGTCGACCACCTCGCTACCCGACTCGTTCGTCTGCAGCACGCTCGGCGCGGCGACGAGCACGGCAGCCGCGATGGCGCTGTCGCGATTGGTGACCGCGACCGGTGGCGGTCGGAGCGCAGCGTAGTCCGCATCCTCGCTCGCGAGCGACGGGGCGATCGCATACGCCACATCGCCATCGACCAGGCAATCCGAGACACCACGCACGGACACCGCTTGCCCGACGCTCCAGACGTCGGGCGTAAAAACGAGCGCCCCCGTCTCGACCATGCCCTCGCCGACATCGCTGCTCGAGAACACGATGCTCACATCGGCGGCGGGCCGCGACGCGAGCGCGACGCTGAAGGTGGCGGCCTGGCCCGATTCATCGGTGACAAGGGAGGTGGCATTGGTGATGGCAAGGCCAGGCGCCCCCGCCGCGGCGAGCTCGTCCGGCGCGACGCACAACGCGCGCGGGCTGCAGACGAGGGGCACCGGGCAGTTCGCGTCGTGCGCGCAGGCAATCTGGAGCGGCTCGGACCCGGGCACCCGCAGGTCGAGCGCACAGCTCGACGCGGCACACGCAAGAGCAGCCGCAGCGCAGAATCGTCGTTGAGCTCGCGGCATGTGTCTATCCCGTCAATGAAGGTCACGCCAGCGCTTGGCTAAGACCTCGTTCCTCGCTCGCGCGCTGCATGGCCGCCGGCGCGGCGCCTCGGCCTACGAACTCGGCCAGGGTAGCACCGGCTCATCGGCTAACCTAGCAACCCTCGGCCGTCATGGTCAACGCAATGACCGGCCCCGCCCTCGCAATCTCGGTCCGCTGCCGCGGCGGTCGATACCGCGCGTCCCCCGGCGCGGCGACGAGGGTGCGTTGTTCGGCCAGCCGAACTCGCGGGCTCGCGTTCGCGCTCCATTGACGCGAGCATGGCGCGCAAGACATGCTCGCGTCTTTGATGGCGGCGACCTGTTGCATGCGCGCCGCACCGACTCCATCGTGTGACGTCGATCTCGAACACCTTCGCGAGCGCCTGAGCCAGAGGGCAAACGATAGCGGCTGCCGCCGCGCGCCGCTTTGCCTTCGTTGCCTTCGTTGCCTTCGTTGTCTTCGTTGTCTGCCGTGGGCGCGGCGGGGGAAGCACGGCGCGACCAACCGATGCAGCTTGGAGCAGTGTGGCGCGGTCACAGATGACATTCTACTTCGCTGACACCAACCTTCCCGCGCGGCTACTGATGTCGCGGAGTTGGCGCCCACTCGACGGGCCCGTGCTTGCCGTCCAAATAAAGTAGAATGTCCCCTTTATTCCCTTTGTTTCGCAGCGCCCGATGCCGGGTCGCTCGCCTCCTGCAAGGAGGCGGTCAGGGAAAAAGCACGACCGTCCAGCTCGGCGGCGTACCGAGGCCGAGCTGCCCGCTCGTGTTCGCGCCCCAACAGTATAGCTCGCCCGCCCGCACGCCACAGCTGTGCATGGAGCCTGCCGCGGTCGTCGTCCAATCATTGGCCGTGCCCAGCCTCACCGGGGCTAGTGCATTGACGGTGGTGTCGTCGCCCACCTGACCGCTGCCGTTGTAGCCCCAGCAGTACAGCTCGCCGCTTTGGATGCCGCAGCAGTGCGCGCCGCGGCACGAGACGGTGGTCCAGGCCGCCCCGCCGAGCGCCGTGGGCGTGGCGCGATCGGCCAGGTCGCCGAGCCCGAGCCCGCCGCCGTTACCGAGCCCCCAGCAATAGAGCGTGCCACCGTCGATGCCGCAGCTCGAGTAGTTACCGAGGCTCAGCGCCGTCCACGTGGCGGAGCTCGACACGAGCACCGGGGACTGCTGCGACACTCCAGCGGTATCGACTCCGAGACCACCGGCAAAGGCGTTGCCCCAGCAGTAGAGACCGCTCGGGCGCACACCGCAGCCATGATCGAAGCCGAGGCCGGCCACTTGCCAATCGGCGAATGCGCCATCGACCTCGACGGGCGTAGCCGACTGGCCGAGCGAGGTGCCGTTGCCCAACATCCCCAACTGGTCGGCGCCCCAGCACAGCAGGTGCCCGCCATCAATGGCGCAGGCGTGGGCCCACGGGCCACCAAAGACCGTCGTCCATCCGGGGCCGGCAGCGAACTGCACCGGCGCGACGTCCGTCTGGCCCCAGCTAGGTCCCAAGCCGCGGCCCCAACAGTAGATCGCACCGCCGCGAAGGGCGCAGGCGCCGGTGGCTCCGACCATGGCGAGGCTCGACCAGCCGGGTGCGTCGCCACCCGAGACCAGCGTCGGCGCGTCGCGGCCCACGCGACTGCCGTCACCCACCTGCCCGTCGGAGTTGCCGCCCCAGCAGTACAGCGCGCCGCCGCGTTGGCCGCACGAAGATTCGCTCGCGGCCACCACCGCCGTCCAGTCGGTCGCGGTGCCGACTCGGGTGGGCACGCGGTTAGAGACGGGTGGGCCCACGCCGAGCTGGCCGCTCTCATTCGGGCCCGTACACACGATGGTGCCAGCACGGATCGCGCAGGTGTTGCGCGGCCCAGTGCCGACGTAGGCGTAGTCCGTCTCGGGCACCGCCGGGCTCATGGAGGTAATCGAGCTCGGTGGGAGGTTGGTGCCGAGCTGGCCGATGTCGTTGAGGCCCATGCACGAGACCTGTCCAGCCAGCAGGCCGCAGGTGTGCTCACTCGCGGCCGTCAATTGCCAGGCTCCGGCACCGCTCACCAGCTGCGGTGACGACACGGGACTCGCCGTGCCACCGGCCTGACCGTAGCTGTTGTCCCCAAAGCAATACACGCCATCGGCGCGCAGGCCACACGTATGCGCCCCGCCGGTAACGACCGCGGACCAGTCGCTGTTGGCATCCATCGGTGTCGGCGTGCCAGCCACGCCGTAGCCCCAACACAACAGCCGCCCGGCCTCGATGCCGCAGCTACGACTCTCGGCCGCCGCAACGTCGGTCCAGGCGCCCGAGAGGCTCGTGGCCACGGGCGACGGGCGCGATTGGGTGCCCCCGTCGCCGAGCTGCCCGGAGAAGTCGAAGCCCCAACAGTAGAGATTGCCCGACGCGATACCGCAGGCGTGCCAGCGCCCCGCCGCAAGGCGACGAAACGGCAGCCCACCGTCCACCGGCACGGGCGTAGTGGACGACCAGGCGGTCGCGGCGTGGCCGAGACTGCCGTGCGCGTTCCAGCCCCAGCAGTAGGCGCCTTCCTGGCGCGTCGCGCACGTGAAGTCGTAACCGGCGCTCACCGACGACCAGCCGTGCGCGAGCGCAGGGTCGGTGCTCACCGCCACTGGTGTGTTGCGCTGTTCGGTGGTGCCGTCACCAAGCGCGCCGAGCGCGTTACCGCCCCAGCACAACACTGACCCGTCGAGGAGCAAGGCGCAGGCGTGCGCGTTGCCGACCGCGACCTGTCGCGGCAGGTCGGCAGACAGCACGCTGAGGGTCACGGTGTCGGCCACACTGTCCACCAGGCCGTCGTTGACGATCAGGCTGAGGGTATAGTCGCCGAGCACCGACGGCGTCAGCGTGGCCTGCGCCGAGCCCGCATCGACGAGCCGGTCGGCGCCGGCCGAAGGGTCGCCCACGAGCGCCCACCGATAGGCGAGCCTCGGGCTCTCGGCGTCGGTGCTCGCGCTGCCATCGACGACGAAGGGGTGGCCGAGGGCGATGACCGCGTCGGCGCCTGCTGCCGCTATCGGCGCCGTGTTCGTTCCCGTAACCGTGAGGGTAACCGTATCGGCGCTGCTCGTCGCGTAGCCGTCGGATACCACAAGGCTAAGGACGTAGTCGCCGGCACACACCGGGTAGAATTTGAGTTCGCTCTCAGTGTCGCCAATTAGAGTGACGGCGCCGCCCGCCGGATAGGCGACCACGGTCCATTGATAGGAGAGGGGCTGACCGTCGGCGTCCACGCTGCCGAAGGCATCGAGCGTGACCGGGAAGCCGGCGACCACGGAGACATCGCTGCCGGCGTTGGCCACAGGCACGGTGTTGGTGGCAGTGACCGTAACGCGGTCGGCCTCGCTGTCATCGACGCCGTCGTTGACCACGAGCTCCACCTCGTACGTGCCGACGACCCACGGAGTGAAGCTCGCCCTGGCGTTGGCCTTGCCGGTGAGCGCCACGGCGCCGCCCTCTGGATTCGCCGTCAGGTGCCAGTCGAAGGCGAGCGGAGCGTCTTCCGGGTCGCGGCTGGCACTGCCATCGAGCGCGACGGGCGTTCCGACCAGGACGCTCACGTCCGGGCCGGCGAGGGCCAGCGGCGGTTGGTTCGCGGGCCCGCCGGCGGTGCCTGGACTCGTGGCGCGACAAGCTGCCGCCATCGCGACGACCAGAGACAAGGCAAGCGTCCTCGAGTGCAGGTGCATGCTGCAACGCATGAAGTCCTCCCGACTGCCGCAGCGCGAGCGCCGCAGGCGATGCGGGTCGTAGACCACGGGCGGCGCGCGACTGTCAACGCGCCTACGGCGCGCGCACCCGCTGTGGGTGACAACACTACGACGGTGCACTCGCGGGCCCGCGTTCGCGCTCCATCGACGCGAGCATGGCGCGCAGTGCGTGGCACGTCCCCGCGCGGCTACTGATGTCGCAAAGTTGGCGCCTACGCGACGAGCCCGTGCTTGCCGTCCAAATAAAGTAGAATGTCCCCTTTATTTGTGATGGGGGGGAGGCATTGCGTGCCGTGGCACAGCCAGGCTGTGGTGCACGCAGGGCGAGGCCGGGCGAGCGGCGGGGGCAGGTCTGGCTCGCCGCCCGTCAGAGCCACCACGATGAGATTGGGCCGATAGGTCGTCGAGACGGCCGCTCGCCATGCGGCGGTGTCGTCTGGCGCGCCACACAAGACGAGCAAGGACACGGGATGCAGCAGCTCATCGAGCGCGGTGCAAAGGCTGCTGTGGTGACTCGGTGATTCCTGCAGGCTTGGCGCGAACGCTCTGACGCACCGCGCGGCCGCGTCGAGGTAGCGCTGCTCACCCGTCAACGCACCGAGGCGCAACAGACCTTGGGCGGCCACACCGTTGCCGCTCGGCGTCGCGTTGTCGGGGCCGATCATGGTGCGCTGGATGAGCGCCTCGTGATCGTGACTCGTGAAGAAGAAGCCGCCCTTCACCTGGTCTTCGAAGCGCGCAAGGAGGGCCTCGGCGAGTTGGGTGGCGAAGCGCAGATCAACGGGGCGATACTCGGTCTGCAACAGCTCGAGCGTGGCGTGGAGCAAGAAAGCATGATCGTCGAGATACGCGTTCAAGTGCGACCGGCCGTCCTTGTGCGTGGCGAGCAACGTGCCCTCGCGCCACAAGGTCTCGCGCACGAAGTCGAGCGCGCGTTGGGCTGAGTGCAGCCAGTCGGCGCGCCCCCAGACGCGGGCCGCCTTGGCCATTGCGCCAATCATCAGGCCATTCCAAGCGCCAAGAATCTTTTCATCCCGCCCCGGGCGGACGCGTTGCGCGCGGGCGCGCAGCAAGGTGGCTCGAATCGCCACGAGCCGCACGGCCAGCTGTTCGGGCGAAACACGGAGCTGCTGCGCGAGCGCACCCGAAGACTCACTGACGTGCAGATTCCAGGCGTGCTGCTCGAAGTTCGGGGCGCGATCGAGGCCATAGTAGGGCGCTGCCACGGCATAGTCGTCCGCGCCCAACAGGGCACGCACTTCGTCACGCTGCCACAGGTAGAACTTGCCCTCCTCGTGCTCCGAGTCAGCATCGAGCGAGGCGTAGTAGCCACCCGCGGGTGACTGCATCTCGCGCATCACCCAGCCGGTCGTTTGCTCTACTGTAGCGCAAAAGAGCGTCTCGCCGCTCGTCAGCCACGCGTCGCAGTACACGCCGAGCAACAGGGCGTTGTCGTAGAGCATCTTCTCGAAGTGCGGGATGTCCCACCGCTCGTCCACGCTGTAGCGGCAAAAGCCGCCGCCGAGTTGGTCGTAGAGGCCGCCTTTGGCCATCTGCCGCAGAGTGAAGAGCGCGACGTGACGCGTCGGTTCATTCTGCTGCGCCTGCGCCAAACGCAGCAGCAGATCGAGCTCGGTTGGATGCAGGAACTTGGGTGCGCGACCAAAGCCCCCGTGGACCGGGTCGAAGGTCTGGGCGAGTTCGCGGGTGGCCGTCTCTAGGCACGCCGCGTCGAGGGCGGCGTCCTGGGCACCGCTTGGCGGCTGCAACGACGCCAGGGCTGCGGCGACTTCTTGGCCTTGCGTGAGCACCTCCCGGCGCCTTTCGTGGTACGCCTTGGCGAGCTGCTGCACGAGGTGCGGGAAGCCCGGCAGGCCGTGGCGCGCGAGCTTGGGGAAATAGGTTCCGCCATAGAAAGGCGTGCCGTCCGGGGCCAGAAACATGGTGAGCGGCCAGCCGCCGCTGCGTCGAGTGAGCACGTAGTGCGCGTTCTGATAGATCTGATCGAGGTCGGGTCGCTCTTCTCGATCGACCTTGATGTTCACGAAATGCTCGTTCATCACCGCCGCGACTGCCTCGTCCTCGAACGACTCGTGCGCCATGACATGGCACCAATGACAGGCGGAATAGCCGATCGAGAGCAGAATCGGTTTGTCCTGCGCGCGTGCGAGCTGCAAGGTCTCGGCGCTCCAGGGATGCCAATCCACCGGGTTGCGCGCGTGTTGCAGGAGGTAGGGGCTGGTCTCGTGGCGGAGGTGATTGTACTGCGGTGACGCCATGCGGGCTCGAGCCTAGGGCGCGCCTTGTAGACAAGTCAAACGCGGGGGCGGCCGCGGTGCGCACACGAAGCGCACCCGAACCGGTGCGCAGCGCGGGGAATTGTTTCGTTGGTGCCGCAGCTACGGTGGTTCGACCTTGCGCTCGATCGACACGAGCATGGCGCGCAAGACCTTCGGCTCGGTCGCACGCGACGATGATGTACGACTCCTGGCGCGGCCGCATCGTCCTATTCGGCGGTGGCAAGATTTCTTTCTGGGAACTCGCGGATGACACCTGGGAGTGGGATGGCGTGCGGTGGCGGGAGGCCTGTGCCTCGCACACGCAAGCCTGCGGCGGTCCCGCACCGCTCGCGGCCGCGGCGATGGTGTTTGACTCGACGCACGGAACCGGCGTGCTCTTTGGTGGGTTCGACGATGTGCCTACGGTGCACCAGGAAACCTGGCTGTGAAACGGCGCACGCTGGACGGCAGCGTGCGCTGCGAATTGCACGCCCCCGTCGGCTCGCTATGGCCACGTGGGTGTGTTCGACGAGAAGCGCGAACAGGCGGTCTTCTTCTCGGTGGTCTGGCGCGGCAGTGCGAGCAGCGGCGCCGTGCCCGTCTCGAACCAGGCACGTCTGCTGGCAGGGCGACGAGGGGCCGCCGAGCTCGATCGACAACCGACAACGGCGATCACGCCGGCCGAGCTCACGCACTCGACGAGCAACCCGGACGCTATCGCGCAGCTGTCTCTTGGCCCGCCGGGTTCGACCACGCTGCATTTCGTCCTCGCACCGGACGATGCGCCGCATGATTGGTCCGAGGCAAACAGCGACTATGTGCAGGTGCGGCTCGGTTACCGCATCGCCTGCGGCGATGACTGGAAGACGGCCGACGAGCAATGTGACGACGGGAACCTGGTCTCACTCGATGGCTGCGACGAAAACTGTCAGCTCCTCGCCACTCACCACCATGGCGCAGGTGCCGTCGTCCAGAGGTGCGCCTCAAAAACGCCGGCAGATGCAGGGCTACCGCCTGGTACACCGTGGTCTAGCAGCGCGGTGGTCGATGAGCGCGAGCTCCCCGGCCTCAGAGGCCGAGCACGGCGCGTGGCAACCAGGGCGAGAGGTCGACGCCGAGCTGGCCGTAGTAGTTGCTACCCCAGCAGCGCAGCTCGCCGTTCGCCACGGCGCAGGTGTAACTATCGCCGGCCGCCACGGCGCTGGCGCCGGAGGTGAGCCCGCCCGCCAGCACCGGCGTTGTGCTGTCGGTCCCAGAGGCGTTGCCGAAATTGCCGCCGTTGTGACCCCAACAGCGCAGCTCCCCGCTGGTGACGGCGCAGGCGTGCCGGGAGCCAATCGCCACGGCGGTCACGCCCGTGCCCATGCCGCTCACCGGCGTCGGCGCTGTGCGTGTCGTCGTCGTCCCGTCGCCGACCTGGCCATCGGCGTTGCTGCCCCAACACCAGAGGCCGTCGGCCGCGATGGCGCAGCTGTTGGTCGGGCCGACCGCCGTAGCAGTGACGCCTGAGCTCATGCCGCTGACCGCCACCGGCGTCCAGCGGTTGGTCTGCGATCCGTCGCCGAGCTGGCCGGTGGCATTGTAGCCCCAGCAGCTCAGCGCACCAGCCACGATGGCACAGCTGTGACTGCCCCCTGCCGCGACCGCCACGCCGCCGATGCCGAGCCCGCTCACTGCCGTCGGCGAGCTGCGCCGGCTGGTCAAGCCGTCGCCGATCTGGCCGTTGGCGCCGTTGCCCCAGCACTGCACGGCGCCGCCGACTACGCCGCACACATGCTGCGCCCCGGAAGCCACCGCGGCCACACCCGTCCAAAGGCCGCTGACGGGCACGGGCACCGAGTGCGAGGTGGACGAGCCATCGCCGAGCTGGCCGTAGGAGTTGGCCCCCCAGCAGCGCAGCGCGCCGTTGGCGATGCCGCAGGCCTGGTAGTCGCCGAGCGCGACTGCGGTGGCGCCCGACGACATGCCAAGCACGGCCACCGGAATGACCCGCCGGGTCGTAGTACCGTCGCCCACGGATCCCTGGACGTTGTCACCAAAGCAGCGCAGCGCCCCGTTTGCCACGGCGCAAGTCGTGGAGCCGCTGGCCGTGACGGCGCTCACGCCTGACGTCATCCCGGCGACCGACGCCGGCGTATAGCGCGTCCTGAGGCTCGGGCCGACGCCGAGCTGGCCCGCATCGTCGAAACCGAAGCAGTGCACCACCCCAGCGACGATGGCACAGGTATAGTACGCGCCCGCCGCCACCGCGGTGACACCGGCAGCCAGCCCTGCGACCTGCTTCGGCACCGATTGCGCGGCTGCACCGTTGTCGCCGAGCTGGCCAAAGAAGTCGGCGCCAAAGCAGTACAGGGCGCCGTTCATCACGGCGCAGGTGTGCTGCATTCCCGCGGCGACTGCCGTGACGTTGGCCGACAACCCGCTCACGGCCGTCGGCTCCGTGCGCCTGGCGAAGGAAGTGCCATCCCCGAGCTGCCCCTGGCTATTCTGGCCCCAGCACTTCAGGCCGCCGGTGACGATGGCACAGCTATGTCCACCGCCGACTCCGAGCGCGCTGACCCCCGATAGGCCGCCGGTGACGAGAACCGGCGTAAGGCTTTGGCTGGTCGAGCCGTCGCCGAGCTGGCCCGCGGAGTTGTTGCCCCAGCAGCGCAGCTCGCTGCCCACCAACGCACAGCTATGTTGGCGCCCCGCCGCGACCAGGGTAACGCCCGAGGCCATGCCGCTCACTGGCACGGGAACGTAGCTGTCGCCCGAAGAGCCGTCGCCGAGCTGGCCGTAGGAGTTACCACCCCAGCAGCTGGCCGCCCCATTGGCCACTGCGCAGGTATGATCATCTGCCGCAGACAGGAGGGTGGCGCCCGAGGCCATGCCGCTCACCGGCACCGGCGTCGATCGATTGGTTGTCGAGCCGTCGCCGATCCGACCCAAGTAGTTGCTGCCCCAGCACTCGACCGCGCCACTGACGATGGCGCACGCGTACCCGTCGCCCACTGCCAGCGCCGAGACCCCCGTGCTTAGCCCACTGGCCAGCACCGGCGCGGAGAGCGTGGCGTAGGAGCCATCACCGAGACGTCCACTGCCCCAGCACTCGACGACCCCGCCGACGAGCGCGCAGGTCAGAGTCGAGTTGCCGGCCACCTGCGTCGCAGCTGCCGGCAGACCCTTGGCGCTGTCGCGAATCACGAGTTCGGTGTCGCTTGCGGCGCCCATTGGCACATCGGCGCTCACCAGCGCAATGTCGAGGCGTTCGTCAGGCTCGGCGAGCCCGTCGTCAAGAACGTTGAAGGTGATCGGTGCCGTCGTGTCGCCGGCTGGGACGGTGACGTTGCCGTCGGCGAGGTCGTAGTCCGCCGGTCGCGTGGCCGTGCCGAATACGACGAAGCTCGCGTGGACGTCGAAGGCCACCGCGCGGTTGAGCGTCAGCGACACGCTCGGGCTCGTCCCCTCGACGACCATCCCGCTGCTCGCGAGGAAGCTGATCTCCAGCCGCTCGACATCGAAGCTCGCGCTGTTGGCGCTGGTGAGGCCTGGCGAGGAGGCGCGCAGCACGTAGCCGCTGCCGAGCTTGTCGATGGTTAGGTCGGAGAAAGTCGCCACGCCACCGACGGCCGCCGCAGTCGTCGTGCCCAACAGCGCTGCGCCGCCGGGGTTTGTGCCGAGCCCCAGGGTGACGATCGCGGTCGAAGTCGCCACGGTCGCGCCGGCGTCGTCCTCCACGGTCACCGCGACGGTCGGTCGCAAGGTGACGTTGCCGAAGGCCGTGCTCGGCGGCTGGATCGTGAAGACGAGTTGGGTGGCGCCGTCGGAGATGTCGAAGGCAGTGCTGGTGGCGCCAGCGAGTCCCGCGGCGGACGCCTTCAAGGTGTAACCCGAGCCAGGGTTGTTGATCGACAGGCCGGCGAACGTCGCCGTCCCGCCGACCGCCGTCAGACTGGTCGTGCCGCTCAAGGTGCCCGCCGCCGGGTTGGTGTCGATCGCGAGGGTGACGGCCAGCGCGGCGCTGGTGACCGTCCTGCCGAGCGCATCTTGCACGAGCACCACGACTGCCGGCGTAAAGGCCGTGCCCCACTTGGTGCGCGATGGCTGCACGCTAATGGCCAGAGCGACGGCAGGACCGAAGGAAGCACAGATGCCGCTGCTGCTGCACGCGGCGCTCGCGCAGTCGTCATCCGTGCCGCAGGTGGCGTCCACGGCGCAGGTGGGGCCGCATGCGCCGCCGCAGTCGACGTCGCTCTCGTCCTGGTTCTTCACGCCGTCGGCGCAGGCGCGCAAGCACACGCTCGGTGCGGCGGCATTGCAGCTCCAGCCAGCCTCGAGGGTGCCCATCGCCGAGCAGCCGTCGCCGTCGAGGATGTTCCCGTCGTCACACTGCTCGCCACCCGTGACGACGCCGTCGCCGTGCCCGTCGCAGTGATCGTCGATGAGGCCGTTGCAGTCGTCATCGATGCCGTTGCAGCCCTCGGCAGCTCCGGGATGCACGCTGGCGTCGCGGTCGTTGCAGTCGCCATCGCTGACCGTGTAGCCGTCACTGTCGGCATCCTCGGCCACTAGCCCAGCGCCCGACACAGCCCCCTGCCCACAGGCGGCGAGAACGAAAAGCAGCGCGGATCCAGCGCCGAGTCGCATCATGGCAGTTCTCCTTGTAGCGCCGTCCGCTCCAGTCGCGGGGCGAGCGCGCCCGTAGCTCCACGGACGCTGCCCAGCCTAGCGATGGGCAGACGGGTGGTCAACGGCCATCCGGTAGCTGCCTTCCGCGCGTTGTACTGACCGCCTGCTGCGTCTGCTCAGGCAATGCGGGCGGCACGGAAGAAGAGCGATCGATTTCGAAGCACCCAAGATCGTAGGCGTTCAGACCGACGGGCTCATAAGCAAAACGAGCAACCCTCGGCCGTCATGGTCAACGCAACGACCGACCTCGCCATCGCAATCCCGGCTCGTTGCAGCCGCGATCGACATCGCGCGCTGCGCGCCGTCGTCGCTGCCATCGTGGCGCACTTTGGGCTCGGCGGGGGAGCAGGGCACGACGAGTCGACGCAAGCTCGAGCGCTGTCCTGCTGCCCGCGGATAAGTCATCGCTCGCGACAATAGGGTGACGACGCTGTGCGCTGGCGCGGTCGGTTCGGGGTACCAGGTGATCGTGCCGGCGCTCGAGAGGGTCGTGCTCGCGGGCTCGTTCCGGAGGCCGTAGGTGAGCGGGTCGCCGTCGGGGTCGGTGGCAGCTCGGTGAGCGGAGGCGCCGCGCCGAGTCCGGCGCGCTCGAGTGGGGCCGCGAGCTCGGTGAGCGACGTGCAGGGTGGCACGTCGAGAGTGACCACCCGCGTGCAGGCGCCCGCGAGCGCGAGGATGGCGACGAGGACGCGGGGCAGGTGCAGATGGCTCGGTGAAGCCAAGCGGGCCTAACCTACGGTCGCGAGGGTGGGTAGGTCGAACGGTGTTGATCGAGTCTACTCGACCGCCTTCGGCGCCGCGGTCGCGGCGAGCTTCTCGGCCACCTTCTGCCGCAGAGCCTCCCACTGCCTCGAGGTCGCCTCGCCCTGCGAGTAGGCCCCGACCACCGTAGGCAGCGGTGCCGTGACGCTGAGCGCGTTCGTGCCGTCCCAGGTGGTCTTGCCATGGTGGCTCGTCAAAGTGACGTCGAGCCGCAGCCCGGTGGGCAGAGCAAACACCACCTGGCCGTTGCGCTCGGCGTCCCTAGCGCCGGTCACTGCATAGTCTTGGTAGGCGGAGGCCGCCGCGCGAAGCTCGAGCACGGCATAGGCGCCGGCGCGGGCCGCGCTGCTCATATGCAACCCTTCGACGAGCGGCTGCGGCAGCTTTGTCGCGAACATCGCCTGCAGCGCCGGGCACAGCGCCTCGTACTCCGGGCACCAGCAGACGAAGACGATAGCGCCGGCGTTGCGCTGGCCCCGCGCCACCTCGGTGCCTTGATAGATCGCGAGCCAGCGCTCATCGAACTCCTTGCCGCCGTAGGTGTCGATGATCGAGCGCGACTCGGCCCAGTCGAGCTGTCCTTGGCGCGACGCGTCGGCGAGGGCGTCGAAGTGGGTGACGATCGCATCCTTGAGCTCGTCCTTCCAGCGTTGCTGCCAAGCTTGCACGCTGCTGCCGAGGTAGATCGGGCCCGGGGGGAGTTCCTGATCTTCGAGGTGGCGACGATGCCGCAGCCGCACGTCATCGGCGAGGGACAACGCCTCGCCGATGGCATCGCTCGCACAGCGCAGGTTCAACTGCGCCACGCAGCGCAGAGCCTCATTGGCGCGGGTCTGCGCTTGGTCGAACTGCGCCTTGTCTCGCTTGGCTGCGCTGTGGCAGCCGGCCGCAGCCAGTGCCGCTACGGCCAGGATCGCGTGGCGCAGAGCTCGGCCGCTGCTGAATGTGCACGCGACAGATGGTTCGAAGCGCCGATAACGCATGGCACCACGGCCTGGGCCTGAGTGTTTCATCGGTATCTGGTCTTTGCCGTCCCGCGGTTCAAATTAGTCGGAAACATCAGAAATGCACAAGGTCCATTTGGTGGCATGCCGGTCTCGCGCGCCGGCACGTTTGGTGCGATGCTTCGCCGCCATGCGCCGCTTACTCTGCTCCGCTCTGCTCGCCGCCGCTCTGCCTGGCGCATGCGTCGCCGCGCCTAGTCCCGCGCCGAGCCAAGCCGCGCCCGCCGTCGCGCCAGCGACGACGCTCGAGCGCGCCACGTTGCTTGTCATCGACGTGCAGAACTTCTACTTCCCGGGTGGCAAGCTGCCGCTCGTGGAGCCGCTCGCCGCGAGCCTCAAGGCGCGCGCCGTGCTCGAGGCCTTTCGCGCCCGCGGCTGGCCCGTCATTCACGTGCTGCATCTCGCCAAGGGTCAGGCAGCACCGAGCCCGGATGCCGGCGACGAGCAGTACCGCGCGCACGTGAACGTCATGCCGAAGTCCGGCGAGCTCGTCATCGGCAAGCGCGAGGCCAACGCCTTTCGCGACACCGAGCTGCTCGCCGCGCTGCGGCAGCTCGGCACCACCCGGCTCGTCGTGCTCGGCATGCAGACGCACATGTGCGTCGAGGCCGCCGTGCGCGCCGCGGCGGACTTGGGCTTTGCCGTGACGCTGGTCCACGATGCCTGCGCGACGCGCGCCCTGCACTTTGGCGACGTCGAGGCGAGCGCGGCGCAGGTGCACGCCGCGACGCTCGCGGCGCTCGAGGGCACTTACGCCAAGGTGCAGAGCGCGGCCGAGCTGCTCGCGACGCTGCCGTGATGCACGAGCCTCATCCCGTCCTCGTGGCCCGCACCGGCGCCATACAGAGCGCCGCAGCCGACAAAAGGCGTGAACGCCCCGGGGGAGAAGTTGAGGCGGCCACGGCCATCGCACTCGAGAGCACCAAGCTCATGTGTCCTCCCAGGTCGCGCCGCGGCGGCGATGGAGTTGCATCCGAGCTAAACGCTCAACATGATCAAAGCATGGTTTTCTAGGCAAGTTTGGTTTGCGCAATGCGCACCGACCGCTGCCGGTCGGCTCGGTGAAGAAGATTGACCGGCGCGCAACCTTGAAGAACAGCACGTTCGATTCCTCATTCTTGCGGCGCACCCAATCCTCGAGGCCTGGCGCGGAGGCCGAGGTCCCGTGGTCGCTGGCGAAGCGATTCCAGTCCCTGACGCTGATGCGCTCGCGTAGGCTCTCCTCGAAATCCGTCAATACGAGCCCCGCGGGGCGCGGGGCGGCGACGAGCTTGAGCGCTGGATAGCGCGCGGCGGGTCGCGACCGCGATGGCCTGGCGCCCTTCGGCGGCGCCGCGGGCGTCGGCTCGGGCGCAGCCGCGGCCGGCGGGGCCTCTGACGCGCCCACCAAGGAGGCGGCGCGCTCGGCGTCGGAGAGCTCGGCTTGCGGCGCGAGGAGCTGCCGCACGAGCCGCGGCAGGGCGAGCAGCAGCTCTTTGCGCCCGCCGTTGACGAGGACACTCATGCGCGCGAGGACGACGCCTTCGCGCAGGTTGAGGCGCTTGCCGCAGCCAAGCCGAGCGACGCCGCGACTGCGGGCGAGCCAGACACTGCCTTGGCGGGCACGCCGGCGCTAGGGCGGCCTGCGCCGGCAGCCACGTCCGCGCGCAGCGGCAGCAACGGTATGTCGGCGTCTGCCCCCTTCGACCTCGCGTATCCGGGCCGCTACGTTCGTGAGTACCTGCGCCCGTATGACGTCAGGCCACAGGAGACCGAGTCGTTTGGCCGCGAGATCGAGCGCTGCAAGGGCCGCTTCGTCGTGACCGGCTACAGCGACGACGAGGTCGGCGAGAGCGTCAATCGAACCCTCGGCCGTAAGCGCGCCGAGGTCGTCAAGGAGATGATCGTGGCGTACGGCATCGACCTCGCGCGTGTCGATACCACCGGCGCCGGCGGCAGCGAGCGCTCAGCCGACAACGAGACCGAGGAGAGCCGCCAGCAGAACCACCGCGTTATCGTGCGCTGTGAGCCCTGACGGTGGCGCGCACCGCGGCGAAGCGTAATTCAGAATGTCCCCTTTTCTCCCGCTGACCGGGCCCAATGGCGTCGGGCAACGCGACTGTGCCATAATCGACGAGTTCCACTACGTCGCCGGGGGGGCCTCATGTCGCGTACTGTGATCCACTTCGTGAGCACGTCGGTGTTCTGTCTGGCTGTCACGTCCTGCTCGTCGCCCGCGCCCGGCCCTGGAAGCTCAGCCAACAAGGGCGATGTGTGTGCCGCCACGACGGAATGTGGCGCCGGCTTGGTCTGCGACCAACAGGTGTGTCGCGCCATCTGCAATCGCGACAACGAGTGCGACATGCGCCTGGAACACTGCTCGGCCGGCGTGTGCGTGATCGGTTCTTTGTGCACCATGGCCGTCGGCGCAGCGTGTACGACGCCGCCTAGCGTCTGCTACGACTCGCCCGGCGTTTGCGACGGCACGACCGGTACCTGCACCTATGCTTCTCTGGGCGCCGGTCTCGCCTGCCAGGACGGCGACGCCGACACGTATGGCGAGACCTGTGACGGCCGGGGCAACTGCATCGGCGGTGTGCGCTGCGCGCGCGCGAGCTGTATCACGTCGCCCGGCGCCTGTTACCAGGCGCAAGGAACCTGCGATGCGCAGGGCGCGTGCGCCTATGCCCCACTCGCCATGGGCGAGCCCTGCGACGATGGGGACGCCCTTACTCCCGTAGACCACTGTGACGGCGCGGGCACCTGCGTTGGCGACGCGCCATGTACTGGTGACGCCGATTGCATTGCCCCCGGCGCCAGCTGTGACAACACGCCCGGAACCTGCGACTTCGGCACCGGCATTTGCAGCTTCACTGCCAAACCAGCCGGCTCGATCTGCGATGACGGCAACGCACAGACGATTCACGACGCCTGCGACAATACCGGCCATTGCGCGAGCACGCCCAACACGGCGCCCGTGGTCTCGCCCATCGCCGATCTGCAGGTGCAGCTCGGTAGCCAACCGAATACCATCGTCTTCGCGGCCAGCGAGGGCAGCGCCACCGGCGAGGATGACCAAGTACTGAGCGCCACGCTGGTGAGCAGCTCGGACGTCATCGTGGCGCCGCTCGCCGCCTTGCGCGTACGCTGCACGGACGCCGGCTTCGGCTGCATTGGCACGGTCGAGTTCCTGCAGGCGTTCGGCGCGGCCGGCTCCTCACTCGTCGTGCTGTCGGTCACCGACGGCATCGCGACCACGCAGACGAGCTTCACGCTCACGGTCGCCTGCACGCCCGGTACACAGACGTTCGCCGCCGACGGTACGTTCGACATGCCCGTTGGCTGCAACGCCGCGACGGTGCTCGCCTTGGGCGGCGGCGGCGGAGCCGGCGACACCAACGGTGGCGTCGGTGGCAATGGCGGTCCCGGCGGGTTCGCGCAGGCCACCTTGGTGGCACCCGGCACGCTCACGGTGATGGTCGGAAGTGGCGGCCTCTCCGGAGGCTGCGCTGCGCCGAGCGGTGGGACCGGGGGTTATACGGGCGGCGCTGGCAGCAACGCGGCGGCGAGCGCTGGCGGGGAGGGCGGCGGCAGCGTGACAGGCGGTAGTGCGGGCGCTTCGACTACCGGATCGGCCGGTGGCGTGGGCCGCTCTGGCGGCGGCGGCGGCGGCGCGGGCGCCAACGCGACAACCACCTCGGGCGTGGGCGGCGGTGGTGGCGGCGCCAGCGTGGTACAGAGCGCCAGCGTGGTCGATCTGGTCATTGCGGGCGGCGGTGGTGGTGGTGGCGGCGGCAGCAACGCAGGGGGCTCGCGCAATGGCGGTGCCGGCGGCAGCGGTTGCTCCGGCGGCGGCAGCTCGGGCAACTCCGGCGGCGGCGGCGGCGGCGGTGGCGCCTGCTTTGGTGACCTCGGGTTGCCCGGCTCGGGCACCACGCCCGGACAGCTCCTCGGCGGCGCCGGCTTTGGCGGCAACGCGCCGAGCGGCGGCGGCGGCCAGACCCTATGCGGCGTTGGCCCAAACGGCTCGAGGGGCAGGGTCGTCATCAAGTACAGCTACCAAGCCGCCGGCGTCGTCGCGCACGACACGGGCGCCATCGAAGGCGTGCCGCTGCGCTTTGCGATCACCGTCCACGCCACCAACCCGGCCCTGCCCGTGACCTTTCAGTGGCACACCGTCGATCTGAGCGCCCGCGCCGGGGTCGATTACCTCGCGGGCTCGGGGAGCAAGAGCGTACTGGCCGGCACCGAGTCCACCGAGATCTTGGTCAGCACCTTCGACAACGCCGTAAAAGAGTCGGTGCGCAGCCTCGAGCTCGTGCTCACCGGTGTCAGCAACGCGGTCGGCACAGACCTCGTGGCGGTGGGCTTCATTGGTGACGACGAAACGTGCATCGCCAGCGAGACTCTTTCGAACGCCGACGGACATCTGCTCTTTGGCGACATGACCCGTTACGTGCAGGGCGACGCCGATGGCTACACCGGGGCCGCGCAGCGCTGCGCCACGGCAGTCGTCGATGACTCCGACCCCATGTACCTCAGCGCGCCCGTGCCGCCGCCGCTGTTCTCGCTGCGGCCGCGCGCGGCGGTGAGCGTAGCGGGCGCTGGCACGGCGTGGTCGATGCCGAGCGAGGCTCAAGACCCGGCGCCGGGGTCGGCCACGGCTAGCAACTTCACGAGCCAAAGCCAGTACCTAAAGGTCACCGACTTCGTCTTGGACGTGCCGGTCGATGCGGTCATTCGCGGTGTCGTGGTGCACGTCAAGCGATCAGGGACCACTAGCGGTGGCGGCGGCCCGGGCGTCATCGATGACAAGTCCGTGCGGCTCGTCGTCGGTGACGTCATGGTTGGCACAGATCACGCGAGCGACGCGCCGTGGGGAAGTCCGGCCACGACCGTTGCCTATGGCGCTGCCGACGACCTATGGGGTGTGACGCTGACGCCGATCGACGTCAACTCGAGTCAATTCGGCGTGGCCATCGCCGCGCGTGAGACGGGCGGCGCGGCGATGCCGAACGCGAGCATCGACCACGTGTGGCTCGAGGTCTTCGTGGACCGCGGCCTCGACTGCGACGACACCAACGCCAGCGTCTGGGTGACGCGCACCGTATACGCCGACATGGATAATGACGGCTACGGCGCCGACATCGACTCCGAGACGCCGCCGGTCCCGGCCTGCACTGGCTACACGCTGCCGGCGGGCTATCCGACCAAGCACACGATCGGTGCCATGGCCCTCGACTGCTACGACAAGAACGCCAGCGCGCACCCAGGCCAGACTGCTTTCTACACGAGCTCGCGTGGCGCCAACGTCACGCCGACTCCGGACACCACCACGGCTGGTCTCAGCTTCGACTATGACTGCAGCGGCGCCGAGGAGTTCCAGCTCAACTGCGTCACCACCCTCCCCACGCCGGCCTGCAAGTACCCCACGATGCCGACGGGGATTATGGGTTGGGTGAACGCTCTGCCCGCCAAGTGCGGTGTCGCCTCCACCTTCCGCCAGTGTCCATGGTTCACTGACACGAGCTGCGCCACCCTCGGCGGGAACACCAACTCGTGCGCCGGCTGCAGCGCCTCGGGAGTCAGTTGGGACATCCAGGACGCGAGCCGAACCCCGAGCTGTCATTAATCCCCAGCACGGGCTCATCAGCAAAACCAGCAACCCTGGGCCGTTATGGTCAACGCAATGACCGCCCTCGCCATCGCAATTCCGGTTCCTTGCAGCCGCGATCGACATCGCGCACGCCCCGGCGCGGCGACGAAAGTGCGTTGCTCGGCCATCCGAACCCGCGCGGCGCGCAACCTCGTGCGGTTGTCACGAGCAGGCGACCTCGCGCCGCGGGACTACCATCGCGCCATGGGGCGCCTCGAACTCGACTTGGAACTCTTTGCTTTGCGGAATCTGAGTCTCGACTCCCGCGCCGCCAGGGCAGCGGTCCGGCGGGTAGCGTGCCCTCGCCGCCCTCTCGTCGTTGACGCTCGCGCCACGTTGCGGCTACTAGGTCAGCGTGGTCACGTTTCTGGCACTCGACTTCGAGACCGCAAATCAAGAGAGCGACAGCGCGTGCGCCGTCGCCGTCGTGCGGGTCGAGGGCTCGCGCATCGTCGATCGCTTCGACTCCCTGATTCGTCCGCCTTCGAGCGTGTTCACGTTCACGTGGGTGCACGGCATCGAATGGCGTCACGTCGAACACGCACCGCCGTTCGCCAAGGTGTGGCCGCAGTTGTGCGCTCTCGCCGAGGGCGCCGCCTTCTTTGTTGCCCACAATGCCCCATTCGATCGCCGAGTCTTGGGCGCCTGCACGCAGCGAGCGCGGGTGAAGCCGTTGGACCTTCCGTTCGTATGCACGATGCAGGTGGCCCGGCGGCAGTGGGGCATCAGGCCGACTCGGCTACCCGATGTCTGCGCGCGCTTGCGTATACCGCTTCAACATCACGACGCGCGCTCGGACGCCGAGGCCTGCGCCAAGATCATGATTGCGGCGCTCGAGCAGAACCCGCAGGTCGTGGCCGACTTGGGCAAGAGGCGCGTCGCGCGAGCACGTACGACGTGAACCTACCGAGGACGAGGTAGCGTCCGCTCGAGTGGCGTACGAGCTCGCGACGTCTCACGCGCCGCAGATGAGCGAAGACCGCGCGCACAACGATGCTGGTCACTCTGGCGACCAGGTCCGCGCCGTCGCGCCGGTATGAGATTCGGTGCCGTTTGCTGCACCCTTGCTGCAATGCCCCCCCCGACCCCTTAGGGTGCTTCGAAGGGTAGGAAGAAAGACCCTACAGCCGCAAGGCTTTGAAGAAGTGGCGCGCCCGGCTGGAATCGAACCAGCTGCCCCCGGCTTAGAAGGCCGGTGCTCTATCCGAATGAGCTACGGGCGCGCGTCACGGCCGACTCACTCTTCTAGCACGCCGCGCACCCCATGCGCTACGAGCACCGCGTCGCGCACCGCCGCCACGTCGTGCACGCGCAGCACGTGCGCGCCGTTGAGCACCGCTGCGGCGCAGGCGGCGGCGGTAGCGCGCTCGCGGTCATCGACCGCTCGGCCCGTCAGCTCGCCGAGAAAGCGCTTGCGCGACGGGCCGTAGACGATCGGCAGCCCGAGCGCGCCGAGCTCGCCCAGGCGCCGCGTCAGCTCGAGGTTGTGGGCGCACGTCTTGCCGAAGCCGATGCCGGGGTCGACCATGATGCGCTCGCGCACAACGCCCGCCGCCACTGCTTTGCCCACCGCGGCTTCGAGGGCGCCTAGCACCTCGCCGAGCAGGTCATCGTAGACGATGGGACCGTCTTGCATGGTGCGCGGTGCGCCGCGCAGGTGCATGACGACGAGCGCTGCAGCGTGCCGCGCGACGACCTCGGCCATGCGTGGGTCGCCGAGTGCCGTCACGTCGTTGACGATGCTCGCGCCTTTGCAGAGTGCGGCCTCGGCAACTTCTGCCTTCGCCGTATCGATGCTGAGCGCTGCCCCGAGTTGGGCGGCATGCAGGGCAGCAACGGCGGGCAACACGCGGTCGAGCTCGGTCGCAGCGTCAACGGGCTCGGCGCCGGGGCGCGTCGACTCGCCGCCAACGTCGAGAATGCGGGCGCCCGCGGCGACCATGCCGCGCGCCCTGCCGACGAGCGCCGCCGGCGACGTGAGCCGCCCTCCATCCGAGAAGGAGTCGGGCGTTACATTGAGTATCCCCATGAGGACCGGCGGCGCGAACTCCAAGAGCACGCCGCCGGCGCTGATTGGGCAGGGGCTCAGGCCTTGCTCGGGTCGCCGACGAGCGTGCCGATGACCTGGGCGCTCGCCTTCTTGCGGTCTTTTTCGGCCTGGTACTTCTTCTCGCGGTCTTCTCGCGTCGACATGCGAATCTTGGGCGGCTCGCGCAGCAGCGGCTTGCCCTCGATGAGCAGCTGCACTTCGTCGCCCTCGATGGTCTCGTACTCGATGAGCGCATCGGCGAGGCGCTTTAGGGCCGGCATGTGGCCGAGGATGATCTGCTTGGCGCGCTCGTATTGCTCACTGACGATGCGGCGCACCTCGGCGTCGATCTCGAGGGCCGTCTGCTCTGAGTACTCCTGATGTTGCGCGATCTCGCGGCCGAGGAAGATGGCCTCTTCTTTCTTGCCGAAGGTGATGGGTCCGAGCTTGTCGCTCATGCCCCACTCGCAGACCATCTTGCGCGCCGTGTCGGTCGCGACCTCGAGGTCGTTACCGGCGCCAGTCGTGATCTCCTTGAACACGGCGTCTTCGGCGATGCGACCGCCGAACAAGATGGCAATGCGATCGAGTGCATAGCCGCGCGATAGATTGTAGCGATCTTCGAGCGGCAGTTGCTGCGTCAGGCCAAGCGCGCGCCCGCGCGGGATGATGGTCACCTTGTGCACCGGGTCGGCGTTCGGCAGCATCTTGGCGATCATCGTGTGCCCGGCCTCGTGGTAGGCCGTGGTGAGCTTCTCCTGCTCGCTGATGACCATGCTCTTGCGCTCGGCGCCCATCAGCACTTTGTCTTTGGCGTGCTCGAAGTCGTGCTGCGCGACCTTGTTCTTGTTGTCGCGGGCCGCGATGAGCGCCGCTTCGTTGACGAGGTTGGCGAGGTCAGCGCCCGAGAAGCCGGGCGTGCCGCGGGCGATGATCTCGAGATCGACGTTCTCGTCGAGCGGGACCTTCTTGGTGTGCACCTTCAAGATCTCGCCCCGCCCGCCGAGGTCGGGGCGCGGCACCACCACGCGGCGGTCGAAGCGCCCCGGACGCAAGAGCGCCGGGTCGAGGACATCGGGGCGGTTGGTGGCGGCGATGAGGATGACACCCTCGTTCGATTCGAAGCCGTCCATCTCGACGAGGAGCTGATTCAAGGTCTGCTCGCGCTCGTCGTGACCGCCGCCTAGGCCGGCGCCGCGATGGCGGCCGACCGCGTCGATCTCGTCGATAAAGACGATGCAGGGCGCGTGCTTCTTGCTCTGCTCGAACAGGTCGCGCACGCGCGAGGCGCCGACGCCGACGAACATCTCGACGAAGTCGGAGCCGCTGATCGAGAAGAAGGGCACGCCCGCCTCGCCGGCGATGGCGCGCGCGAGCAGCGTCTTGCCGGTGCCGGGCGGGCCCATGAGCAGAACCCCCTTCGGGATGCGACCGCCGAGGCGCGTGAACTTCTTCGGGTCGCGCAAGAAGGCGATGATCTCGGCGAGCTCCTCTTTGGCCTCTTCGATGCCGGCTACGTCCTTGAACGTGATCTTGGGGCTGCCCTCCGAGACGAGGCGGGCCTTGGCCTTGCCGAAGCTCATGGCCTTGCCACCGCCCGTTTGTAGCTGCCGCATGAGGAAGAACAGGAAGAGGAAGACGAGCAGCATCGGCAGCCAGCTCAGGAGCAGCGATTGCAGGAAGGCGCCGCTCTCTTCGCTGACGATGCGGAACTTGATGCCGTGCGTGATCATGCGGCCCATGACGTCGTCGCTGAACTTGCCGGTCGATTTCTTGTGTGTCTTGCCCTCGACCCAGGTGAATTCGGAGTCGTTGCGGATCTCGATCTCGGTGCCCTTGAGCGCACCCGAGTCCACGGCCGTGACGAACTCGGAGAAGTTGACGTCCTGAACTTCAGCGCGTGAGGTGCTCACGATGCTGTAGATCAGATAGAACATGAGAATGAGGACGCCCCAAAGCAGGATCGTCTTGTGAGACTGACGCACGCTGACTCCTAGCGCAGGGCGGCCCGCAGGCAAGGCCCTACAACCACTTCCTGTCCCTGTATCCTAGATTAGCACGGGCTCCAAGGGAGCGCTCCCTCAACCTCGACGATGAGCATCCGCCGGGTCGCAGACGTAAGCGGCGCGAGCGCGCTGCGGCGCAGGCCGACCACCCACGCTGCTTCGCCGTGGCTCGCGGCGCCGACGAGGGCCACGATGGGCCAAAGTGGCCGCAGCGGACGCGGCAGCTTCTGGTTCGTAAACAAGTCGCCCACCTTCATGCTCCCCGACAGCCCAAAGGGATGCAGCCGCTCGCCTCGGCGCGCGGTGCGCACACACAGTGGAAGATGGAGTCGGTCCGCGTCGAATGCAACCCGCGTCGTGCTTTGCGTCAATTTTAGGGGATCGCCTGGGGCGCGAGTCTCGATGTGGCTCGTGACGGCGACGCCGAGGGGCGCGATGACAGATCGGCCGGGCGTCGCGAGCGGTTCGTTGTAGCCCGCTTGGTCGCCATTGTTGGCGATGAGCCACAGGGCGTCGTCGAGACGCGCGACATGCCGGCCGCCGATGCTCGTATGCGCGAGGTCGCCGCGCACCAGGCGCTCGAGGCGGCCAAGGGCACGGCTCGAGAGCGAAAGGCCTGCGGCCTCGATCCAAGCGCGCAAGACTCGGTTAAAGAGAGCGCGCGGGGCGCGCCGCAACGGACGCGTCAACAGCGCGCCGGTGGGTGTGCTGCAGCGCGCGGCGAGCCTGCGAGCTTGGCGCTGCAACTCGCGCTCGTCGGCGCGCGCCAGGCTCGCGAAGTGCGCGAGGTTGCGCACCGCACCGATGTTGAGGCGCGTGAGCTCGGGCAGGATGTTTTCGCGCAGCCGCGTGCGGGCCCGCGCCGGGTTCTGGTTCGATGGGTCGCTTGCATACGCGAGGGCGTGTGCGGCGACGTGGGCGAAAACTTCCTCGCGCGTGACCTCGAGCAACGGTCGTACGATGCGTCCGCGTCGCGCGCGCATGCCGCCGGCGCCGCCGAGGCCACAGCCGTGCGTCAGGTGCAAGAGTACGGTCTCGGCTTGATCGGTCGCGGTGTGGGCGACCGCGACGAGTGTGGCGCCGACTTCGTCTGCGACTTCGAGCAGCGCTTGATAGCGGGCGCGTCGTGCCTCGGCGAGTAGATTCCCGCCCACCGCGAGCGTGACGCGTCGGCAAATGAAGGGCACGCCATGTGCCTCGGCGAGCGCGCGTGCGACTCCGAGCTCGGCGTTGGCCTCGACGCGCAGGCCGTGATCGATGCCGACCGCAAAGAGGCCGTCGAGGTGCAGCAGTGGGCGCGAGCGCGCCAAGACGTCGAGCAGCGTCTGCGAATCGGGGCCGCCGCTCGTGCCGACGACCACGCGCGTGCCGGGGACGAAGAGGCGACGCAGCGCGGACGCGAGGCGAGGGCATAGATCGGCGCCGCGCGCGGGTGGATCGGCCGCGGTGTCCCGGCGCGTGCGCCGCCTTCGCCTCTTGACTTCTTCGTGCAACATTGCCTAGTAACCCGCCTCTTACGCGAACATGAGACCATCTGACCACCATATTCGCAGCGTCGAGCCAAAAGAGCTCAAGCTGCACGTCGAGTCGATTGGCGACCTTGGCTATGACCTCGACGAGCCGCTGCACGCCGAGTGGCTCGCGCACACGCTCGGCGTCGAGTCGCCCTATCGGCCGGTCGGTGACGGTCGGCTGACACTGCATCTGACCCGCCTCGACAAGGTCGTGCACGTGCGCGGTCGGGTGAGGGTCGCCCTGGTGAGCGATTGCGTGCGCTGCCTCGTGCCGGCCAAGGTTGAGCTCGAGCTGCCCATCGAGGTGGCGCTCTTCCCGCGTGGCCACGAACCGGCGGCTGCGCCCGACGGCGAGGTCGCGAGCGAAGACCTCGGCGTGTCGACCTACGAGCAAGAAGAGATTGACTTTGCGAGCCTAGTGCACGACGAAGTGTTTCTCGAGCTGCCCATGAACCCGGTCTGCAACGAGCAGTGCTCGGGTTTGTGTCCACAATGCGGTGTGAATTTGAATGAGGAGCGCTGCACTTGTGTGGCGCAGGTTGACCCGCGTTGGCAAAGCCTGCGCAGCGCAAGTGTAGACTAGCGAGAGATATTACAAGGAGCTTCCGATGGCGGTACCGAAGAAACGACACTCGCACTCGCGCACGCGCAAGCGTCGCTCGCACGATGCGCTCGAGGCGCCACGCTTCGTGACCTGTCCGCAGTGCCGCGAGCCGATGACCCTGCACCACGTGTGCAGCAACTGCGGCTACTATCGCAGTCGTGAGGTCGTCCCCGCAGCGTCCTAGACCGCGTCGCTTCTCTGCCTGCCGTCTGGTGCCGACGTGCTCTCGGGGCGAAGGACGGCGGAGGCAGGGGGCTCGCGGGCCGACGTGAAGATTCGTGTCGCAAGCTGCGACACCGGCTGTCGCGCGACGGCCTGCGATACGTGTATTCACCGATTCTCACTCGGCATGATTGTTGAACTCTGCCGTGCGCATGCAACGCTGCGTGGCACATGGTCTGCTCGCGCTCATGGTCGAGTATCGGCACGCCCTCGCTCGGCTCGCCCGTGTGCTCACCTCGGACGATATGGTTCTCGACCTCGCGCGCGACCCTTGTGTCGGCCCTTCGCCGTCGGCGTGGCGGCTGGCGGCGCGTAAGCTCGTCGCCATCGAAACGCTCGGCATCACCATCGTGCCGCGCTGGTGCTTCGGCCCACGTTTGGCTGCGGCCTCGCCCGCGGTCGTGGCGCTCTTTGTGCGCGGCCGCGCCGATCTGCTCGCCGCACGCGCTGTGGCCATCGTCGGGGCGCGGCGGGCCTCGGCGGGTCCGCTTCGCTGGGCCGCGGCCTGTGCGCGCCTCGCCGTGCAGCGCGACTACCTCGTCGTCTCGGGGGGCGCCCGCGGCATCGACGCGGCGGCGCACGCGGCTGCGCTCGGCGAGGGCGGTCGCACGCTCGTCTACATTGGCGTAAGCATCGACCGACTCTATCCTGAGGCGAACCGGCGGCTGTTCGAGCAGGTCGTGCAGCACGGGGGCGCACTCGTCAGTGAGCACCCGCCGCTCACCCGCACATTCGGCTCGAGCCACGCGCTGCGTAATCGTTTCATAGCCGCGCACGGCGAGCGGGTCTTCTTGGCCGAGGCCGCGCCCGACTCCGGCTCGCTCGGCACGGCGCGCTTCGCGTGGACCTATGGCACGCCAGTCTCGGTGCCCGCACCAGGCAGCGAAGGCGAGCGTGGCGGCATTGACGCCCTGCTCGCGGCGGGGCGGGCGGAGCCGTTCGACCCGTTTGCCCCTACGTCTGATCCATTCGCTGCTCGCCGCCGCGCGCCCGCGCCGTTGCTCGCGCGCCGCCGTCGTTCCTCCTAGAGCCTGTTCGCAACTCCTTGCAGCCCCTGCACGTAAAGGGTACTAGCATCGGGTGTCCCCAGCAGCGCGAGCTGCAAGGACGGCCGTGGGCGGATAGCTCAGGGGTAGAGCGCTAGCCTTACACGCTGGATGCCGTGGGTTCGAAACCCTCTCCGCCCACCAACGACCTCCCTGCTCGTGTTTCGCCAGCCCTAGCACTTCTGCGCCATTGAGCCGTTGCTGGGTGAGGGATCGTTGCCTGGTCGAGCCGGAGGCTCGCCTAGAGGTCAAGACGTGGAGCTCATTCGCTGGTTGTTTGCCTGCGCCGGGTCCGCTCTGGCGGTCGTTGCTGGGCGCTGCTTTATCCTGGCGGGCGAGATGGGCGAGCGTCGCCGCCGGGCGCGGGCGCGGGCCCTGTGGCCGGACCCGTTGCATGGCGCTGCGGCACCACTCATAGCCGCCGGCGCCAACTCCGACGCCGACGGTGACACGCTCGGTCGGCTGGCGGGGGACCTGGCTGAGGAGATCAACAACCCGACCGCGGTCATCAGCGCCAACCTCAGCTATCTCGCCGAGCATTTGCGCTGCTATGGTGTCTTGCCCGAGGACGGTCCCGACAGTCTCGCCGATAGTCTCGCCGCGAGCGACCGCATCGCGCGCGTCGTGCAGCGTCTGCTCGACGCTGGCTGCCTCGAGCACAATGACGCGCACGCGCTCGTGGCTGTGCCTGTGCGGGGAGTCATCGACGGCGCCGTCGACGCGGTGCACCGGCTCGTGCCTGAACGACGAGTGGCGATCGTGTGTGACGTAGCCGTGAACCTCGGGGTCATCGCTGAGCCGGCGACGCTCGAGCGTGCGCTCGTCGCGGTGCTGCATAACGCTGTGCAGGCGGCGAGCGCTTCGCCTGCGGGGCGCGTGGTGGTCACGGCAGCCGTGTGCGGCGAGCGCGTCGCCATTGGCGTGGCCGACAACGGCCCGGGCGTGGCGCCCGCCGTGCAGCGGCGCATGTTCGAACCGTTCGTGACGACGGGGCCGCCAGAGCAAGGCGCGGGCCTCGGCTTGCACGTCGCGCGTCGCCTGATGCGCAGTCTGCACGGCGAGTTGAGCTTGGCCGAGACGGGCAGTCGAGGGACGCGGATGCATCTCGATCTGCCGGCGGCGCAGTTGCGCGCTGGCGCGACGGCCGAGCCCTTCCCGCGGCGCCTGTTGGTCGTTGACGACGATCGGTTCGGCCGCCGTTTGCTCGAGAACCTGCTGCGTGCCGACTTCATCGTCGAAGGCGCCGACGGTGTGGACTCCGCCCTGGCGCTCGTGCGCGCGGGGCCCGAGCTCTTTGACCTCGTGCTGTGCGACGTGATGATGCCCGACGGGGGCGGCATTCGCTTCGAGAGCGAGCTTTCGGCCATCGACCCGCGTCTCGCCGCGCACACGATCTTCTTCACAGGCGGGGCGGTCGGTGACGAGGCTGAGCGGTTTGTCGAGACGCGTCACGAGCGCGTCCTGGCCAAACCGCTCGATCGCGAGGCGGTCAAGTCGCTCGCTCGCGATTTGCTCGAGGAAGCTTGAGCGACCGCTCGCCTAGCTGCCACCGAATGCGGTGGTCGGTGCGTTCGCGGCACCCTCGGCCCCAGGCCGGGCGCTGCCACCGCCGCGCGGCTTGAGGATGACCGCGCTGCTGCGGCGGCCGTCGAGGTAGATACGCAGAGGCTCTGCGAGGCGCACATGCCGCACTTCACCGACCTGCGCGGTGATGGGCAGGGCCTCGAACCACGCGGCGTTCATCTGCGACTGCGGTGCGCTGCGGCCGCCGACCGTCAAATAGCCGAGGTGAAACGACGTGACGTTGTGAAAGAAGTGCGCCGCCTGTGAGGGCTCGACGTCACGGTCGTCGAAGGCGGTCTCGACGATCACCTTGGCGCCGGCGATCTGCGCCCACTTGACGGGAATGCCGAGCCGCGGGTCGGACGAGCCCCAGCGACCCGGCCCGATGAGCAAGTAGGGCGTGCGCTCGTGCATGAGCTTCGCGTTGATTTCGCCCACCTGCTCGGCGATGGCCGGTGTCTCGTGTGGCCCCAAGTCTTTGCGCGCCACGTACACGATGTCGCGAATCTCGTCGTAGATGCCGTGCCCGAGCGAGTGCTCGGTGCGGCAGAGCATCTCGTCCGCGGCGAACTCGCCGGTCTCGACCGGGTTGTCGAGCAGCTGTGTCGCCTGCGGTCGCACTTGCAGCACGTAGAGTGTCGGCGGCTCGGCGTCGGCGCTGCGACCGCGGCGCACGAGCGTGCCGGTGTGCACGGCGAATTCGATCTCGACCGGACAGCCCAAGCCCTCGTTCGTGAGCTTGAGCAAGTCGGCGAGCGCCGGGGCGAGGGGCAGCGCGTTCCACTTGAGGATGTTGTTGAAGGTGACGACGCGTGGTCCGGGGCGAGTCAGGTCGTCGCGGATGAGGTCGTCCTCGAAGCTGTAGACGCTGCCGACGGCTTCGAGCGGCCCGTCCTGTTCGGCCAGGTCGAGCTCGCAGCGGGTGAGGAACGTATCCTCGCCAGTGACCGTGGCGCCGAGCTTCGCGAGATCGAGCGCATAGAAGCTCGACTGCGAGTAGCGCATCATCTCTCGCGCTGTACCGTACTGCGCGAGGATGGAAGGGTTGCTCGGTGAGAATTGCAGGGCCGCGCCGCCCTTGACCACCGTGTAGCCGAGGCCGAGGGCGACGAGCGCCAAGCCCTCGTTCGCCCGTTGGTGACTCACCGGATAGTAGTTGTACGACAGCGCTACGCCCGAGATGTCGGGGTAGAAGCGCGTGCCGTACGAGCGGCCGACGATCTCTTGCACGACCACCGCCATCTTCTCTTCTTCGATGCTGTAGGGCGTGCCGGCGATGTAGGCGCGCGCGTCTTCGGAGTAGGTCGAGGCGTAGACGGTCTTGATGGCCTGGCACAACTCGGCGAAACGCACCTCGGGCTCGGGGTTGTTGTTCGGCAGCATGACCGTCGCGTAGATCCCGGCGAAGGGCTGCAGCTGCGAGTCCTCGAGTAAGCTCGACGAGCGCACGGCGAGTGGGCCGTTCATCCACGAGACGACCTTGCGCAAGTCCCGCATCAGGTCGGCTGAGAGTTGGCCGGCCAGGCTACGCTCCAAGATGACCCGGCTCGACTCTTGGTGCTGCACGAGCTCGCCGATGCGATTGGTGTCGACGAAGCGATCGAACTCATCGGTGCCGATGACGATCGAGCGCGGAGTGCGGATGCGCAGGCCGGCGAAGCGCGCCGCCAAACGTTCGCGCGCGATGAGCGAGCCGACAAACGCGAGCCCGCGGGCCTTGCCGCCGATCGACCCCTTGGCGATGCGGATGAAGTGACTCTCGCCGCTCGGCCGCCGCGACGAGTAGTCGGTGATGACGCCCTCTTGCTCGTGCAGGCGCTCTTCGCGCAGGGCCTTGAGTAAGTAGTCGCGCACGCCTTCGACATCGCCGAAGCGCTCGGCGCCTTGCGGCCGCAAGAGAATCGCGAGCGCGAACATGCTGCGCGCCATGAGCCATACTGAGAAGTGATTGCGCGTGGCGTGGTGCTCGAGCGAGGCCGCGGGCAGCGTGCGCAACACCTGCTCGAGCTCGTACATGTCGCGCGCCCGGGCGACTTCGGTGCGATCCGGCAAGCGAAAGACGAAGTCGCCAAAGCCCAAGATCTCGTTGAGAAAGAGCCGCAGGCTGCGCAGGAACGTGGGCGAGGCCTTGTCGAGAAAGTGCACGCCGAGCTCGGCGGCGCGCCCGGCGTTGTTCTGCTCGGCCGACTCGAGCACGAAGGGCAGATCGGGATTGATGGCCCTTATCGCACGCACGAGCTCGAAGCCGGCTTGCGGATCTTCCTCGCCGCCGCGCGGGAACCGTACGTCGCTGATGATCGCGACCACGTAGTCGGGGAAGCGCTGGTAGGCGGCGAGCGCCTCCTCGTACGTCGTCGCGAGCAGAATCTTCGGCCGCGTGCGCATGCGCATGAGCCGATGCAAGTCGTTGACGCCTTCGGCCACGAGCGACTCGGACTGCGCCATCAACTCTTGGTAGAGGAAGCTCAAGAAGGACGAGTAGCGCCGCGCCGAGTCCTCGACCACGATGATGACGCGCACTCCGGCCGCGCTCGTGTCGTGCGCGACGTTCATCGCGTCCTCGACGAGCTTGATGATCGAGAGCAGCATGCGCGCATCCCCGGTCCACACGAAGACGCGGTCGATGGCCTTGCTGTCGACGCCGCCCGGCAGCTCGAGCAGGTCGGCCTCGGTCAGCACGAGCAGCACGACAGGGAGGGTCGGGTAGTCGGTCTTCACCTGCCGCGCGAAGGCGCTCACGTTCGTATCAGCGATGCGGATCATCGTGACGACGAGGTCGAATCTACGCTCGGCGAGCATGCGCATGGCCGCCGCGCCGCTCGAGACGTGGGTTAGGCGCGGCGCGGTCGAGAGGTTGAGCTCCGAGTACTCGGTGAAGACTTTCTCGGTGAGCCGGCCGTCCTCCTCGAGCGTGAAGGCGTCGTAAGGTGACGAGACGAGCAGGATCTCACGCACCCGATAGGGCATGAGATCGTGGAACGTCAGGTACCAGGGATTGTGGACGCGCTGCGGGGTCATCGACATGGCGTATGGCTGGTACGACGCGGTACGGTGCGGGTCAAGGCATGACGTGCGCGACGCGGACAGCGCCAATGTAGCAGCAACAGCTGTGGCCTGGCGTAGGATGTCAGATACCCACAAGGTCGTGAACCGGCTGTTCCGTTCTCGCCGGTGCTGCAATCGTGTCTTGCGGGCTCCCGGGGCACGACCGATCCCTGACGGGCCAGCAGTGAGGGAAAATGACGGTCTGGCGTGCTGACGCAGCCACGCACGGGCGCCATGGGCGCACGAATCCGATAGCCCGGTGAGGGGCGCGTGACACGCAGAGATGTTGAGGGACGCGCGACGCCGGGGCGGGCCATTACGCAGACGGCGCGTCGAAGCTCTCTGTCAGCAACGTGCTGGCGCACAGGGTCAAGAAGAAGTGCTCGGCGACCTGGCGCCACGTCGGCGCTTCCTT
>Ga0315268_10000193_pt1 | contig 71651 bp, 63 predicted proteins | sample C1_top_MG_FD_204535 | JGI IMG/M metagenome (GOLD analysis project Ga0315268, IMG submission 204535) | Sediment microbial communities from Yellowstone Lake, YNP, Wyoming, USA - C1_top | ecosystem: Environmental > Aquatic > Freshwater > Lake > Sediment | place: USA: Wyoming | collected 2017-08-01 | reverse complement strand
GGCAAAATCAGTTTCAAACGCATATAATTTGCTCGTCCGTTTCTTGTTTTATTTGCGGAGTGGCTGGCAGGTCGCTTCGCAAATCCCATTAAACCACCTCTTTACCAACTTTTGAACAATCACAATAAACCCCATTGACATTTGTGTAAGTATTGGTTATATTTTAGTTTATTATGTCGTTTTCGGAAGTAAATATAGATAAATATGTATAATTTCGACAAAGTTGATATAAAAATAATTAACATGCTTTTGGAAGATGGGCGCATGCCCGCATCTGAAATCGCGCGCCGCGTTGGAGATACCTCGGAGCGTGTCGTTCGCTATCGTATTGATCGCATGATTGATGCGAGAGCGATTCAAATCGGCGCGGTCGCAAACCCTGATGCATTTGGACTGACAACAAGAGCAGATGTTTGGCTAGAAGTAGAGTCTGATCAAATTTTAGAAGTGGCAAAAAAAATGGCAACTTTTGAGAATATAACTTATGTGGCTTGTGGCATTGGTCAAAATGACGTTAGCATTCAACTTGTTGCAAAGGACACGGCTGAGATCTATCATTTCGTAACCGAAATAATTCGCAAAGTACCGGGAGTTCGTAAGACGACCACATCCATTGTTCCGATCATCCTCAAAGATGTGCATCAGTGGCGGGTCCCAGAACGAATTGCAAAAGAAATTTCTGAAGGTAATACAGCATAGAAATCCATTTACAAGGAGAGTGTATGTTTGGTCCGAAAACGCAATCTTTGCAGAAGCGCGCACAGAAGGTGATTCCGCTGGGGGTGAATTCCAATTTTCGTTATTGGGGCGATGGCATCACGCCTTATGTGGATAAAGCAAAGGGCGGATATTTATGGGACGTGGACGGAAAGAAATATATTGATTATCGCATGGCATTCGGGCCGATTATTCTCGGTCATGCCTACCCCGAGGTTGACGCGAAAGTTATCGAAGAGATTCAGCGCGGCGTGCTTTTCGCGATGACGGGCGAACTTGAAGTAGCCGTCGCAGAGATGATCGTCGAGATGTCTCCTGCAATTGACATGGTGCGTATGGCTTGTTCGGGAACCGAAGCCACCATGCACGCCATCCGCGTGGCGCGCGCGTATACGGGACGCGACATTATTCTCAAGTTTGAAGGCAACTATCACGGCATGCACGATCACGCATTGTGGTCAACGTACGCGCCTGTGGAAGCATACGGCAATCGCAGAAGTCCCATCGCAATTCCCGCGTCGTCGGGCATCCCGAAGGCAATGCGCGACTTTATTATCACGTTGCCGTTCAATGACTTTGAAGGTTTCGAGCGCGTGATGAAATCGTATGGCGATCAGATCGCGGCGGTCATCACCGAACCGTGCCAGGGCAATTGTGCGGCCATCAATCCACAGGATGGATTTTTGGAATTGATCCGCAAGCAGACGGAAGAATATGGTTGTGTCTTCATTTTGGATGAAGTCAAAACGGGATTCAGAATCGCGAACGGCGGCGCGCAGGAATACTACGGCATCAAACCTGATATGGTGACGTATGCGAAAGCATTGGGGAATGGTTATCCTGTGGCGGCGTTCGGCGGCAAAAAGGAAATCATGTCCATTATTGGACAAGGTGTGGTACAAGGCGGAACGTACACGAACAACAAGTCAGGTATCGCGGGCGCGTACGCGACATTAAATCTGCTGAAATCCAAACCCATTTTGAAAACAATAGAAAAACGCGGACAGCGTCTCATGGATGGCTTGAAGGAAATCTTTGAAGAGAACGATATTCCGGCTGTCTTCACCGGTTATCCGGCCATGTTCTCATTCTCGCTTGGAATTGAGTCGGTCACATGTCAGCGTGAATGGGTGAAGAGCGACCGTGACTTATATCTAAAAATAACCGAGCAAGCCATTCAGCGCGGCGTGATGCCCGACTTTGATGCACGCGAGCCGTGGTTCCTCTGTTATGAGCACAGCGACGCGGACATTGATGAAACGTTGAATGTATATGCGGAAGTTGTGAAGGAACTGAAAAAATAATCGTTGACAAGTTTAAAGGTTTGAACGTTTCAATCTGCCAACTTGTTAACTTTCTAACCCAATGGAGCAAACATGGCAAACAAATTAACATCCAAAGAAATCGTTGATATGAACAAGGAATACACCTTCTTCTCGTGGTCGAATCAGGGACAGGTGAATCCGATCCCGGTTGCCAAAGCGGAAGGCGTATATTTCTGGGATGCGGACGGGAAACGTTACCTCGATTTCGCTTCGCAGTTGGTGAACGAGAATATTGGGCACCAACATCCCAAAGTGGTGAAAGCCATTCAAGATCAAGCCGCTATCCTAGCTTTTGTATCGCCAGGCATGGCAACTGAGCCGCGCGGTTTGCTCGGCAAAAAACTAGCCGAGGTCACTCCGGGCGATTTGAAGAAAACCTTCTTTGCATTGGGCGGCGCGGAAGCAAACGAAAACGCGATCAAGATCGCGCGTCAGTTTACGGGGCGGCATAAAATTTTGGCGCGCTATCGTTCCTATCATGGCGCCACACACGGCGCGATTGCATTGACCGGCGATTATCGCCGCTTACCTGCCGAACCCGCCATCTCTGGCGTTGTCCATTTTCTTGACCCGTATTGCTATCGCTGTCCGTTCGGGTGGACGAAGGACAAGTGTCACCGCGAATGTATCAGCCATGTCGAAGAGGTGATTCAGCACGAAGGTCCAGACCAGATCGCGGCAATTATCCTGGAAGGCGTTACCGGCACGAATGGTCTCATCATTCCGCCGGATGAATACTGGCCGCATATGCGCGAAATCTGCGACAAGTATGGAATCTTATTAATCTCTGATGAAGTCATGTCGGGGTGGGGACGTACGGGCGAATGGTTTGCGGTGGATAACTGGAAGGTTACGCCGGATATCATCACGACTGCCAAGGGAATCACCTCCGGTTATGTGCCGCTTGGCGCGGTGATTGTACGCGAGCATATTGCAAAATATTTTGATAGTCATATGCTGTCTGCGGGTTTGACATATAACGGCCATGCGCTGGCATGCGCTGCCGCGCTGGCAACGATTCAAGTTTATGAAGACGAGAAAATTTTCGAGAATGCAAAGATAGTCGGGAAACATCTCGGTGAACGACTTGAAGAGATGAAAAAGAAACACCCTTCTGTTGGCGATGTTCGTTATATCGGTCTGTTCACAGCGCTGGAGTTGGTGAAGAATCGCAAAACAAAAGAACCGCTGGATTTGGCCACGCTTAAAAATTTCCTGGTTTCAAACGGCGTGTATGTTTTCAATTTCAAAAATGTTTTATTTATCGTGCCGCCGCTGGTTATTACAAAAGAGCAGATTGATGAAGGAATGAATCTGATTGATGAGGGGCTGGCAGAGTTGATGGATACGCAAACTTCGTAATTCGATACTCGATATTGGGTAATTGGATTCGAGTATCGAATAATCGAATATCGTTTTTGGAGAACACATGGAAATCTTAAACTATATCAATGGCGAATGGATCAAACCAGCGGTCAAGGATTATTTTGATGTCATCAATCCTGCGACAGGTGAGGTGATCGCGAAGACGCCGCTTGGAGGTAAGGCGGATGCGGACGCGGCGGCGAAAGCGGCAAGCGAGGCATTTGTTTCATGGCGGCGCGTACCGGTCAACGACCGCGTGCAGTATCTGTTCAAACTGCGAAACCTCATGCGTGAGAACGGCGATGAGATCGCCAAACTCATTACCAACGAATGCGGCAAAACTTTTGAAGAAGCCAAAGCCGAAATGGTGCGCGCTTATGAGAACGTGGAAGTCGCATGCGGTATGCCTCATTTGGGCAAAGGCGAATTTGTGGAAGATATTGCGCCCGGCATTGACGAGATCATGATCCGCCAGCCGGTTGGAGTATGCGCCACGATTGCGCCGTTCAACTTTCCGGGCATGATCCCGTTTTGGTATTTGCCGTACGCGCTTGCGGCGGGCAATACGTATATCGTCAAGCCTTCTGAAAAAGTGCCAACCACTATGCAGTTTATTTTCAAACTCATCAAGCAGGTTGGTTTTCCGAAGGGCGTCGTCAACATGGTCAATGGCTCGAAGGATACGGTGGATGCAATTCTTGAACATCCATCCATTCGCGCCATCACTTTCGTTGGCTCGACCAATGTTGCGAAATATATTTATTCAACCGCCGCGCTTCACGGTAAGCGCGTTCAAGCGCAAGGCGGAGCGAAGAATCCAGTTGTCATTTTGCCGGATGCGGATATGGAAATGGCGACGAAGATCATCGCCGATTCAGCCTTCGGGTGTGCCGGTCAGCGCTGCCTGGCAGTTTCCCTCGCTGTGACAGTGGGCGAAGCGAAGAACCAATTCACCGAATTGATTTGTGAAGCCGCTTCAACACGAACCGTTGGCTATGGTCTTGACTCGGGCGTGCAGATGGGACCAGTCATCAATGCGGCCAGCAAACAACGCGTGGAGCAATTGATCAGTGTCGGCGCGGAAGAAGGCGCGGGCATCCCCGTGGACGGGCGCAAAACATCTGTTAAAGGATATGAAAAAGGTTTCTTTGTCCGCCCGACGATTTTGACCGATGTCAAATCCAACAGCGAAATCTGGAAGACAGAAATTTTTGGTCCGGTGTTGAGCCTGATGCACGTGGATACGATTGACGATGCGATTGCGCTGGCGAATAGTCACGTGTATGGTAATCAGGCGAGTCTATTTACATCCAGTGGAAACGCCGCGCGCAGATTTCGGTATGAGGCGGATGCCGGAAATATCGGTATCAATATTGGCGTCGCCGCGCCGATGGCATTCTTCCCATTCAGCGGATGGAAGGAATCATTCTTTGGCGATATGCACGGTCAAGGCATGGATGCGGTTGAGTTCTTCACACAAAAGAAAGTTGTAGTTGAACGCTGGCCGAAAGAATGGACGAGGAAGTTTTAAATTGTTATTGTAGGGGCGAAGCATTGCTTCGCCCCTACACAAGGAATTATTTATGGTACACGATTACGAAGAAGCGCTGGATTATTCCGCACGCTGGCTGGACTTGATTTATCAAACTGAGTTTCCGTCCAAAGAGGAAGCCTATAAAATCATTGATGAATCGAAACAGAATTTTGCCGAGCATTACAACCGCAACTGGTTGGAATATCGCAAGTCTGTAACCGAGTCCGGTGATTGGGCCGCGGTGGAATGGACAGGCTCAGGTTCGGTGTTCAAGGATATATTAGGCCGCGAGTATTTGGATTTTCTCGGCGGTTTCGGCATGATGGACTTGGGCTGGAGTCATCCAGATGTTGTTGAAGCTGTGAAGGCGCAACTAAATCGCTCGCCGATGCCATCGCAGGAATTGATTGACCCGTTGCGCGGTGTACTGGCAAAATTACTTGCAAGCATCACGCCCGGCGATTTGAAATATAGCTGGTTCGCGGCAAGCGGCACGGAAGCCAATGAAGCCGCGCTAAAGATCGCGAAACTTTATACTGGCAAATCCGCGTTTATCGTTGGCGTCAAAGCGTTTCATGGAAAAACGATGGGTTCGCTTTCGCTGATGGGCAAGGCTGATTATCGCGCGCGCATGGGCGCGATGTATGGCGGGCAGGTGTATCACGTCCCGTTTGGCGATGCAGGCGCGGTCGAGAATCAACTCGAAATTTGCGACAAAGTTGGTATCGGAGTCGCGGCGGTGGTGTTTGAACCTATACAAGGCGAGTCGGGCGCGATTGTCCCGCCGGATGATTTCTGGCCGCGCATTCGCGCCGCGACGAAAAAGTATGGTGTGTTGTTAATTGCGGATGAAGTGCAAACGGGCATGGGCCGGACGGGCAAGCTGTGGGGCGTTGACCATTGGGATGTGACCCCCGATATCTTGACCGTTGCCAAATCGCTCGGTGGCGGCGTGATGCCGATCAGCGCAGTCTGCACCACCGAAGAAATTTACCAACCGATGATGTATCCGAATCCTTTCATGCACACGACAACCACGGGCGGAGGCGCGCTGGCATGTGCCGCCGCGATTGCCGCGATCCACGTTACCCTGCGCGAAAAGTTATGGGAACAAGCCGCAGAGAAAGGCGCTTATCTGATTCCCAAATTGGAAAAGTTCGCCGCGCAATATCCGCAAATTTATGAGAAAATAACAGGCAGAGGATTGTTGATCGGCATGCACTTCAAGTCGCCTGAAATTGGATACAAGGTCGCGGCAGGATTGTTCAAAAGGAATATCGTGGTGGCGGGCACATTAACCAGCGCTCAAACAATTCGCATCGAGCCGCCACTGATCGTGGCGCAGGTGCAAATGGATACGTTATTAAATTGTTTGGATGATGTGTTGAAGGAAATTAGCAAGGTAATGTAGTTACAAATCTGACAGGTTTATGATACCTAATACGGAGAAGATAGATGACCAAAAGTGAATTTGCAGTTGAAATGCGCGATGTTGTAAAACGCTTCATCACGCCTGAGGGTACTGAGATGGCTGCTGTTGATCATGTTACCATGCAGATCAAGAACGGCGAATTTTTCTCGATGCTGGGTTCTTCCGGTTGCGGCAAGACCACATCTCTGAGAATGATCGCGGGATTTGAGTGGACCACGGAGGGCGAAGTTTACATCGAAGGAAAAGCGATGGGACATACGCCGCCTTTCCAGCGAAATGTAAACACCGTTTTTCAGAGCTATGCGTTGTTCCAGCACATGACCGTTTATGAGAATGTTGCGTTTGGTTTGGAAATGGAAGGTGAGAAAAAGGAGGAAATCAAGAAGCGCGTCGGCCGCGCTTTGGAAATGGTGCAACTCACCGGCATGGATCGGCGCAAGCCCAAGCAGCTCTCCGGTGGTCAGCAACAACGCGTGGCAGTCGCGCGTTCACTAGTCAAAACGCCAGATGTGCTTTTATTGGATGAACCGCTCGGCGCATTGGATTTGAAGCTCCGTAAGGAAATGCAGTTGGAACTCAAGTCGCTTCAACAGCAATTAGGAATTACGTTTATCTATGTGACCCACGATCAAGAAGAAGCGCTGACCATGTCAGACCGTATCGCGGTCATGAGCAAAGGCAAGATCCAACAGATGGGTACGCCGGTAGAAATCTATGAACGCCCGGCAAACAAGTTTGTCGCGGATTTCATCGGGGAGGCAAATTTCTTCGAAGGCAAGATCAAGTCTGTGTCAAAGGATGAAGCGGTTGTTTTTGTCCCGGCGCTAAATGCCGAAGTGACGGGACTTCTCGCTTCGCAGGGATTGGTTAACGGCGAAGAAGTTGTCGTTTCCATCCGCCCAGAGAAAGTGCGTGTAACCGAGAAGCCTGCGTTGAATCAAAATTGTTTTCGAGGCAAGATCACAAGAAGCGTGTATATTGGTTCTGATACGCATGTCTATGTGGATGTGCAGGGCAAGATACTCAAAGTTTGGGAATTGAACATGATCTCACGCCTGGATCCCAAAAGTTTTTATACGGTTGGACAGGAAGTTTGGCTGATGTTGATGCCCGAAAATACGTTGGTATTGAAAAAGGATTAGCCATGTTAAAACGCCTGCGCGAAAATAAATCGGCTCAAGGAACATTACTGGCGCTTCCAACCACATTGTGGATGCTGGCTCTGTTAATCATCCCTCTCATCCTGACGACGATCATAAGTTTCGGTCAACGAAGCCCGGATGGTAATGTGATCTATTCGTTCTCGATTGATAATTACCTGCGCTTATTCGGTTTTTCAACCAATTGCGATAACGGCGCGGCAAACTGCTTCGATCCGCTGTATGCTCAAATTCTTTGGCGGTCTCTGACGCTGGCTTTCAATTCCACAGTGTTGGTGATCATGCTTGCATATCCGCTGGCATATTTCATTGCGCGCGCTCATCCGAAGAAACGCAACACATTTCTTTTTATGGTGCTAATCCCGCTGTGGACGAACTTTGTTATCCGCGTTTACGCGTGGATGATGTTGTTACGCACGCAGGGCGTAATTAACATCGTTCTGGGTTGGATTGCGGCAGCGCTTCACATTTCCTTTACGCCGTTGGAAATGCTGTATACGCCGGGCGCGGTGCTGGTCGGAATGGTATATGAATTTTTGCCGTTTATGATCCTGCCCATTTATACGTCGCTTGAAAAAATTGACAACTCGCTGTACGAAGCCGCGGCGGATTTAGGCGCAAATTCGATTAAGACATTTTTACGTGTGACGCTTCCGCTCTCAATGCCGGGCGTGGTGGCAGGCACGATCCTTGTCTTTATTCCAGTCATGGGAACATTCATTGTGTCCGATATTCTGGGTGGGCGGCAGGTGATTTTGATCGGCAACCTGATCCAGCGTCAATTTTTGGATGCGCGCGATCCAACCTTCGGTTCTGCCGCGTCTCTGATTTTGATGATTATGACGCTGATCGTGACTTATTTCTATACGCGTAAATTTGGATTTGGAGAGGAGATAGTTGCCGCATGAACCCATTCCGCCGCTCTCCCTTTATTTTAGCCGCTACAGTTTTGGTTTATACCTTTCTCTACGCGCCCATTCTCGTATTGATTCTATATTCCTTCAACGCATCCAAGGCTAACGTCACATTTGAAGGTTTCATTCCCGCGTTCAGCCAAAATGTTGTCATGGATGGCAGTTTGGTAAAAGCCAGTCCATGCGGACCTTTTCATTGGTTCTGTGAACTGGCAAAGAACCGCGAGGTGATGGACGCCGCAAAAAATACTTTAACTATTGCATTCACCGCGACAATCATATCCACAATCATCGGGACGATGGCTGCCATTGCGATGCAGCGTTATGATTTCAAGATGAAGCCGTTTTCACAGCTTTCACTTTACATTCCCATCGTTATTCCAGAGATCGTGATGGGTATCGGGATTTTGACTTTGTTTAGTCAGTTGTTCGGCGTTTTGAACAGCGCTTTCCACCTGACAGGCGGATCGCGCCTGGCGCTTGGGCTTGGCACCGTGATCGTGAGTCACATTGCCTTTATGGTTCCCTTCGTGACACTCGTTGTTCAGGCGCGTTTGCAGGGATTTGATAAAGCCTACGAAGAAGCCGCCATGGACCTGGGCGCCAACGAGTGGATAACTTTCCGCCGCGTCACTTTCCCGATGATCCTGCCCGGCGTTCTTTCCGGCGCGTTGCTGGCTTTCACGCTTTCGCTGGATGATTTCGTAATCACCTTCTTCACGAATGGACCTGGTTCGACCACATTGCCAATTTATGTCTATGGCTTATTGCGGCGCATTATTACGCCGCAGGTGAACGCGTTGTCAACGGTTTGGATTACGCTTGTCTTTCTGGTAGTATTGACATTGCAAATTGTCCAAAACCGCGAAGCGAAACAACAATAGTGAATTTCGCGGATGAATAAAAATTCCGCGTAAATAAGAAAAACCCTAAAGGAGAAGAAATGAGCAAAACTAATATTTTCAAACTGCTGGCTCTGCTTGCAATCGTGAGCATGGCGCTGGCGGCTTGCGGTGGGGGAGCAACGCAGGCAACGAAAGGGGCAAAGGTCACGTCAACCGGCTATACATGTCCGGAGCCAGAATTTCCTGCGACAGTCACATCGAAGGAACTGAATCTCTTCGTATGGACGGAGTACATACCTCCCGACATGCAGGAATGTTTCGAGCTTGTGTACGGCGTCAAAGTGAACCGTGACGAGTATTCCGCCAATGAGGAAATGTACGCCAAGCTTTCCGCCGGCGGAACGGCTTATGATCTTGTCCAGCCTACGGATTACATTGTTAGTTTGATGATCCGCCAGGGATTGTTACAGGAACTCGATCATGCAAAACTCCCCGCGCTCAAAAACTTTGATCCAAACTACATGGATTTTGCGTTTGATCCCGGCAACAAATACACCATCCCATATCAGGCTGGCACAGACGCAATCGTATACAACGCGGATAAAGTGAAGACTCCGCCGACTTCCTGGGCTGATCTGTGGAAACCGGAATTTGCCGGAAGAATGGTATTCCTTGACGATTCGCGTGCCGTGATCGGCGCGACATTGCTCACTCTTGGTTACGATGTCAATACTAAAAATCCGAAAGAACTCGATGAGGCTAAGGTAAAACTGGCGAAACTTGTCCCGAACATTAAACTGTTCGACAGCGACAGCCCCAAGACCGCTCTCATTGCCGGTGATGTAGACCTTGGCATGACTTGGACAGGCGAAGCTTTCCTTGCCCAGCAGGAAAATCCCGCAATCCAATATGTATATCCTACCGAAGGCGCCATTGTCTGGCAGGATAACTGGGCAATGCCTAAAAATGCCCCGCACGCGGATGCCGTTTATGCCTGGTTGAATTACACCAACCAAGGCAATGTTTTTTGGATGATGCTGCGCGACTTCCCGTTCACCAATCCGAATCAAGCCGCGCTTGATTATGCCAAGTCGGACCAAAAGAAACTCTACGATGCTTATATGGGTTCTCCCATCACCAATACACCTGCTGACGCGATCAAAGCTGGTCATCGTATTGATGATGTCGGCGACGCGTTGCCGCTCTACGATCAGATTTGGACTGAAGTAAAAGGCGGACAATAGTTCGTTTATTTGGTAACTGCAAAAACGTCCGACCGCGAAAGTGGTCGGACGTTTTTTTGTTTAAAAATGGGGATGAGATAAGCTTGCTTCAACAGAATCAGCTTTCAGGGCGGGCGAGAAGCGATTTTGTACAAAATTGGCTAATAATGTGCAAAATCGTCATAAAAACATTGACAATCATGCAAAATCAGCATAGAATAGGCAAATGCAGAACATAATCGGTATTCAGGAAGTTGAAGGTTTGGATGAAATTGATTCAAAAATCATCGAGGCGCTTCGCAAGGATGGCCGCGTGGCGTTTTCTCAGATCGCCGAGCAACTTAACGTTTCGCCCGGCATGATTCGTCAGCGCTATAACCGCTTGGTGGAGTTGGGACATCTTAAAGTGGTTGCCATCACCAATCCGCTTTTGCGTGGGCAAAAAACAATGGCGCTAATAGGCATCCGCACCGACGGTCACAAAATGCTGGAAGTTGCCAATAGCATTGCCGCGCTGGAAAATGTGGTTTATCTGATGGTCGTCAGCGGCCGCTTTGACATCATGTTCGAGGTCTCGTGCCGCGACCATGAAGACCTGCTCCAGTTCATCACCGAAAAACTATATACCATTGACGGAGTACGCGAAGCGGAAACTTTCATGCACTTGAAGATATTCAAGGAAGTTTATTTCTAATTATGGATGTATTCGCCGCGGTCTGCGCGGCGTGACTCATTCGCTTCAGGTCGGACCTCAAGCCTGCCTCAGCGAAACAAACTATGTCTGCCCCCGAAAAGCGGATGGCAGAGTCAATCGAAAGGGTTTATGAAAACGCTTGTGAAAGTCATATTAGCCATGGGAGCCGCGGTTGCAAAAGCCTATATGTCGGCATTGCCTGTCAGTCTCTATAGTCAAACTAACTCGCATAATCGCGGGTTATAAATCAGTTTATGTAAAACGCCCCGAAGGTCCTTGTAATTCAAACCTTCGGGGCGGCATGTAATATCAATTAAATCAAAATGGAGAATAAATCATGAAAGTATTACTTGTCGGTGTGGGTGGAGTGGGAGAGGCGATTGCGGCGATTGCAAAACCGCGCAAATGGATTGAGCAAATGGTGTTGACTGACTACAACCTTAAACGCGCCGAGGAAGTCCAGAAAAAATTGGGCGACACGAAGCGCTTTCCCGTTGAATTCATTGACGCCAGCAAACAGGAAAGCATCGAAGCGCTTGCGAAGAAATATAAAGTTGACCTGATTATGAATTCGGTTGACCCAATTTTCAACCAGCAGATATTCGACGCCGCATATAACGTCGGTGTGATGTATATAGATATGGCGATGACTCTGTCCACGCCGCACCCGACAGATCCGTTCAATCAGTGCGGAGTTAAATTAGGAGACTATCAATTTGCCAAAGCCAAAGATTGGGAGAAGAAGGGATTACTCGCGCTTGTTGGCTTTGGCGTGGAACCCGGCATGGCAGATGTATTCGCGCGTTACGCGCAAGATCATCTGTTTGATGAAATCGAAGAACTCGGCATTCGCGACGGCGCAAATATCGAGATCAAAGGCTATGAATTCGCGCCCAATTTTTCGATCTGGACAACGATTGAAGAATGTCTCAATCCGCCTGTGATTTGGGAAGAAGGCAAAGGTTGGTTTACGACCGCGCCGTTTTCAGAGCCTGAAGTATTTGATTTCCCCGGCGGAATCGGCAAAGTGGAAATTGTCAATGTGGAACACGAGGAAGTTTTGCTCATGCCGCGCTGGGTCAAGACCAAACGCGCCACGTTCAAATACGGTCTCGGCGATCAGTTTATCGGCGTGCTGAAAACTCTCCATATGCTCGGGCTGGATAATAAAAACAAGATCAATGTTAAGGGTATGCAGGTTGCGCCGCGTGATGTGGTCGCGGCATGTTTGCCTGATCCAGCTTATCTTGGCGATAAAATGTCTGGCAAGACTTGCGCGGGGACGTGGGTAAAGGGAACAAAAGATGGAAAGAAGAAAGAAGTCTATCTTTATCAAGTGGCAGATAACGCCGAATGTATGAAGGCATGGGGATGTCAGGCAGTCGTCGCGCAGACCGCGTTCAGCGCGGTGATCGCGATGGATTTGATCAAGCATGGCGTCTGGAAAGGTGTGGGTGTGCTTGGTCCCGAAGCTTTTGAGCCTGATCCATTCATGAAAAAAATGGCGGATTACGGTTTCCCGTATGGGATAAAGGATATGTAGAAAAAATAAATCTCCGAGTTCTTATGAACTCGGAGATTTGGCGCTGTCGCTTTCGGAAAAGCCAAGTTGCCATAAGTCATCCGCAATCGTATAATTGGAAAAAATAATTTAAGACCCTAAGTTTTGAAAAATTTTAGAGTCTGCCAAAATGGAGGATACCATGCCTAACGGTTATATCGGCAAGATCTTGCACGTGGATTTGACAAAAGGCGCGTTGACGGTGGAAGAGCCGCAGAATGCTTTTTACCGCAAGTATCTCGGCGGAAGCGCGATGGGAATGTATTACATCCTGCGCGACATGCCGAAAGGCGCGGACGCGCTTAGTCCTGAAAATGTTTTGACGTTGATGGCAGGTGTGACAACCGGCGCGGCGATCTCCGGACAAAGCCGCTTGAATGCGAATGCCAAGTCGCCGATCAGCGGCGGTATTGGCGATTCTCAAAGCGGCGGATTTTTTCCGGCTGAATTAAAGTTCGCGGGCTTTGATGGAATTGTGATCATGGGTAAATCTGCGAAGCCTGTGTATTTGGCAATTGTGGAAGGCAAGCCTGAGTTACGCGACGCCGCGCATTTGATGGGCAAACTCACGGGGGAAGTGGACGATATTATTCATAAAGAAGTTGATTCGAAAGCGGAAATTTTGCAGCACGGCATCGGCGCGGAAAATGGCGTGCTATTCTCTTCGCTTGTTTCGATGTCAAACCGTCATAATGGACGCACGGGCATGGGTTTGGTGATGGCTTCGAAAAATCTCAAGGCTGTGGTAGTGCGCGGCACAAGAAAAATGCAATTGGCTGACCAAAAGGCTCTGACCGCGTTGAATAGAATTGGTCCGAAAGCCATTCCTGAAAATGGCGATATGGACGGTCTTGCCAAATTCGGCACCGCCGTTGTAGTAATGTTCAATAACACGCTCGGCACATTGCCGACTCGCAACTATGCCGAAGGTCAATTTGAAGGTTGCGAACCGCTTAGCGGCGAAAAAATGTCTGAGACTATTTTGAAGAATCGCGATACATGCTACGCGTGCGTGGTCAAATGTAAGCGCGTGGTTGAAATCAAGGATGGCGCGTATAAAGTTGATCCGCGTTACGGCGGTCCCGAATACGAAACGCTTGGCACGTTCGGTTCCTATTGCGGCATTGACGACCTCGCGGTTGTTTCAAAGGCGAATCAAATATGCAACGAGTATGGCGTTGATACCATTGCTTGCGGCGCGACGATTGCTTTTGCCATGGAATGTTTTGAGAAAGGCATCATCACCAAACAGCAAACAGGCGGATTGGAACTTAAATTTGGCGATGCCGCGACAATGCTTGAAGCGCTCAATCAGATTGTCCACGCCAGCACGCCGCTTGGTAAATTGCTGGGACAAGGCTCCGAACGCGTCGCCAAGGTTTGGGGCAATGGCGCGGATGAATGTCTGGTCACGGTTAAGGGCGCGGAATGTCCCGCGCATATGCCGCAAGCCAAACGCAGTCTCGCGGTTATCTATGCGGTCAATCCTTTTGGCGCAGATCATCAATCCAGCGAGCATGATCCTTATTACGAAGAAGGCATTGGCGATTTCAATCTTGATCGTCTCAAACAAATCGGTCTCGGCTTGCCGCAACCTGCTTACAGCCTCACCGAAGAAAAAGTTCGCTTTGCGTATGAGACTGAAGTTTTTTACTCGATGATGGACTCACTGGAACTTTGTCAATTTGTTTACGGTCCTACATGGACTCTCTATGGTCCTGCTGAAACTGTTGAAATGATCAGAGCAGTCACCGGTTGGGATATGACCGTGGATGAAATGATGGAAGTTGGCAGGCGCCGCCTAGATCTCTTCCGCACGTTCAATGCCCGTGAAGGATTTGGTCTTAAGGATGATAAACTGCCAAAGAAATTTTTCAAGGCTTTGACGGGGACTGGACCAACGGCGGGCTTCGTTCTGACTCACGAGGAAGTTGATTCTGCCATTGGACATTATTACAAGCTGGCAGGTTGGACTTCCGACGGTGTGCCGACTCGCGCAACCTTGAAGAAACATGACATCGAATGGGCCGCGGAATATTTACCCTGAAAGGAAACCTATGTCAACTGAATCTCTTTACACCGAAAATTTTCCTCACATGTCTCCCGTTTGGGGACGCATCTTCAACTTTGTCGCAGAGCGCGCCGAAGGATCATATATCTACACCACAGATGGCAGAAAATTGTTGGACTTCACTTGCGGCATCGGCGTGACCAATACCGGTCACTGTCATCCCAAAATTGTGGCGGCGATCCGCGAGCAGGCAGGCAACTTCCTGCACGCGCAGATAAATATCGTCATCCATAAACCCATGCTCAGCTTGATCGAAGAACTTCGTAAGATCGCGCCGCCATCCATTGACGGATTCTACTTCTCCAACTCTGGCGCGGAAGCCGTGGAAGGCGCAGTCAAACTGGCGCGCGCCGCGACCGGCAAACAGAATATCATCGTGTTCAACGGTTCTTTTCATGGACGCACCGCGGGCACGATGGCGCTTACCACTTCAAAAACTATTTACCGCGCCGGATACGGTCCCTTGCCTTCGGGAATTTTTGTTTCTCCATTTCCATACGCGTTCCGTTTGGGAATGACCGAAGAACAAGCTTCGGCTTATGCGCTGGAACAACTTGAATATCTGCTTGCCTCGCAAACCGCGCCGAAAGAGACAGCCGCGATCTTGATCGAGACGGTCATGGGCGAAGGCGGTTATATTGTCCCGCCAGTATCATTTATGAAAGGCTTGCGCGAGTTATGCAATAAGCACGGAATTATGCTTATCTTCGACGAAGTGCAATCTGGTTTTGGTCGCACAGGCAAATGGCTCGCGCTTGAGCATTTCGATGTAGTACCGGATATCATCACCGCTGCGAAGGGAATTGCATCTGGACTTCCGCTTTCCGGCGTATTCAGTCGACTCGACTTGATGAAGAAATGGGATGTGGGTTCGCATGGCGGAACATACGGCGGCAATGCGCTTGCATGTTCCGCGGGCGTAGCCACGATCCGCGCCATGCGTGATGAGAAAATGCTGGAGAATGCAACCGAACGCGGCACACAACTGGCGACTGGCTTACGCAAATTACAGGAAGAATATCCACAACTTGGCGATGTGCGCGGCAAAGGTTTGATGATCGGCACCGAATTTGTTGTCGGCGGTAAACCTGAAAAAGCCAAGCCAATGGTGAAAGAGATTGTCCATGCCGCGGAAGAACGCAACCTGCTTTTGCTTTCGTGTGGAACTTATGACAATACCATTCGCTGGATCCCGCCGTTGAATGTGACAAGTCAACAGATCAACGATGGTCTGAAGATTTTTGGAGAAGCGTTGAAGGAAACTATGTAGTAATTTTGTGAGAACGAGTGAAGCTTTGCTCCAACTTTCTAAAACAGTTAATTGAATTGTGGATGAATTAAAATGGACAACACTGCGTTAACAATCTTAGGTATGATTGCTGCCTTTATTACTGCATCCGTTACTGCTTTCCTCGCGGAACCTATAAAGGCTTATTTTGAAAACAAACGAATAGAAGATAATATTAGAAAAGCCCTTTATGCGGAATTGCTAGATAATTTTCATCATTTGTTGTGGAATGTTGAAAAAATGGACAAATTTCAAGAATCGGCATGGGAAACCAGCGCAAGACTTGTTCATAATGAATGTTATATGCATGTGCGTGAAAAGGATATAGTTTCATATTTTAAGATGTACGATTCCGCCGCAATTACATTATTGAATGACACAATAAATAGAACAATAGAAATATATCTTGAAAAGAAGAGCAAAAAACAAAAAACGATACTATATCGACTAAGCGTCCAAAATTTTGTGGAATCGTTATCTTTTGTTGTTTATAATGGATACTTGGATAGAAAAATTATCAAAGCCTTTCTGCACGAAGAAGATTATTTGCGATTAATTGAAATCGGAAAAAAGGTGGATAAAGATGGTTTTTCTATCTCATCATTGCATCAACTCGGCGAGCGTATTTCCAAAGTTTTGGCTTTGAACCCCAAAAGTAAAGGTTAAAGTAAAAATTTCAACTTTGTTAGCATCCCCAAAGGGCTTCCGACTCTGTGATCAGATGTAAATGAAACATCTGCTGCCGCCCGCAGAGTGTCAATTAAATTCAAGTAGTTCAAATACTACATTTGGAAACAAAAAAAGACAATCATGCTTCCATTCTTCGATCGCAATAAACTCAAAAACCTTTTACAGGCCGAAGAACAACTCTTCCACAAGAATCATCCCAAATCTTACGAACTTTATCAACGCGCGCGCAAGTCATTGCATGGCGGCGTGCCGATGTTGTGGATGATTCGCTGGGCTGGTTCGTTTCCGGTCTTTGTCAAATCTGCCAAAGGCGCGCACTTTACCGATGTGGACGGCAATGACTACATTGATCTCTGTCTCGGCGATACCGGCGCGATGACCGGTCATGGTCCCGATGCAACTGTCAAAGCCATTACCGAGCAAATTCAAAAAGGCATTACGCTCATGCTGCCTTATGAAGATGTCATTTGGGTTGGCGAAGAATTACAACGTCGCTTCAAACTTCCATATTGGCAATTCACATTGACTGCCACTGACGCGAATCGTTTTGTTCTGCGAATGGCGCGTCTCATTACGCAACGCCCAAAAATTCTCGTTTTCAATTATTGTTATCATGGCTCGGTGGATGAAACTTTCATTACGCTTGACGAAGAAGGCACGCCCATGCCGCGCGCCAACAACATGGGACCGCAGGTCAATCCGCTTCAAACCACCAAGGTCATTGAGTTCAATGATATTGCCGCGCTCGAAACCGCGCTCTCTGCGCGCGATGTCGCAGCTGTGCTTGCCGAACCGGTAATGACCAACATCGGCATCATTCATCCCGACTCTGGTTATCACGATGCTTTGCGCGAATTAACTCGCAAGTATGGGACTTATCTCATCATTGATGAGACTCATACCATCTGCGCGGGTCCAGGCGGATATACCGCTTCACACGGACTTCAACCTGATTTCCTGACCCTGGGCAAACCTCTGGCTGGAGGCGTGCCCGCCGCGGTCTATGGCTTCACCGATGAAGTGGCGCAAGCTTTTAGCGCGAAACTTGTCTTTGAAGATTCAGATGTTGGCGGAATCGGCGGAACGCTGGCGGGCAATGCTTTGTCCATTGCCGCGATGAAAGCCACGTTACAAAATGTTTTGACCGATGAGTTTTATTCAAAGGCAATTAAACTTCAAGAGCAATTTACCGCTGGAGTTGAAAGCGTAATCAAAGAGTTTAATCTTCCATGGATTGTTAAGCGACTCGGCAACCGCTCGGAATATTGGTTCCGTCCAACTCCGCCAAAGAACGGCGGCGAGGCTCACGCCGCGGTTGATCCGGAACTTGATCGTTACATGCACCTCTTCGCTCTCAATCGCGGTATCCTGATGACTCCTTTTCACAACATGGCTTTGATTTCACCGGATACATCTCGAGCCGATGTGGATTATCATACGAAGGTGTTCAAGGAAGCGGTGATGAGTTTGTTCGGATAATTCGCACCGATCTAAAAACAAAAAGCAGAGTGGGTATCCATTCTGCTTTTTGTTTCGTTAAGAATCTAGCTGTCAGGTTTTGGGGAAGCGCTTGAAGGGTGGCAGAGGTAAAACAAAAGAACTGGTCCCCATAACGGAGACCAGTTCCGGGGTCCAGAAAGAAGCGGTTACTTAATTTCGTAGTTGACGTTGACGGTTACTGCAATCGTCAATTGACCGGGTTGGATCGGCACAGACGTATCCGCCGCCATAACTCCGCCGCCGCCTTTGCCTTCATACATCGGCGCGGGACTGTTGTCGTAGAAGCTGATGTTTTGGATAGCGCCGAGAGAGACGCCCGCCGCGTCAGCTAATTCCTGCGCCTGTGTCTTGGCATTTTCAACGGCTTTGACGCGCGCATCTTTTAATGCCTGAGTCTTGTCAGCCACGTCGAACTGGATGCTGTTGATTGTGTTGGCGCCCGCGCTGATTACATCGTCGAGCAAACTGCCGAGATTATCGAGATTACGCACGGTTACATAGACGGTGTTATCCACCATATAGATCGTGCCGGTCTGTTGACCGTCGGGGCTGTATTGCTGGGAAGGGTAGATGCTGAAGTTGGTGGTGCGAATATCTTTTTCATCCACGCCGGCTTTCTTGATGGCGTCAATCACAGCATTGGTTTGAGTCTTATTCGAGCTCACAGCCTCGGTGGCGGTTTTGGCTTCGGTGTGTACGCCGATGTAAATATAGGCAATATCCGGCGTCAGGAAAATTTGACCGACGCCATTTACATTCAATGTGCGGACGATAGGCTGTGCGGCTTGGTTGACCGTGGTCGGTCCGCAGGCGCTCAACACGAGAGTTAGAGCCAGCAAAGTGAAAATAACGAATTTTGTACGCATTTTTTTTTCTCCTTTTAGTGAGTGGTAATATTTTCTTCTTAGAGACGATTTAGATCTAAAAAAAGTTCCCTTGCGCCACAACCAGTTTTTATTGAAGGAAGTTGCGGCGGCTTGTATTTTAGCCGATTTGCTGAAAAAATTTATCCCGAAGAATGCCGCATGGCTTGCTGAATTATGGATTCAGCAAAATTTCCTGCGTGTAAACATAAATCGGCAGATTATCTATAAAGTCAAAATCCAGTTGGCGGACGGTAAGGCGCGCTAATATAGGCGTGGTTACTTTATAGGGAATCGTTGTCGAAAAATCCTGGGGGTCAACTCCGTTCATATTGACGATGCGGCTGCCGGCGATTTTTCCATCAGGCGTGACCAGGTCAAGGACAAGGTATTGTTTGTTATAGGGCCACATGTGTCCTTTCACAGTTAATGTGCCGCCGGAAACTGTCGCATCACGCGCGGGCGGCTCAAATAAAACGCAGCGTTCATAGATCAGATTGCCTATGGGCGTGATCTCATTTGTGCCGGAAGAAAGCAAAATAACCGGATATGAATTCAGCGCTTGCATGCGCCCATATTGATCCTTTGTGCTGACTTGTATCAGACCGGTCTCAGCCGTTGCGCGGATCTCAAACGGAATTCTTGAGTTGTAGAATATACCGCCCAAGTCAGGGCTGATGCGCTCGATGATCCGATAAAGCAAACGCCCATCTTCGCCGAGTAGGTCTATCTGAACAATGCCGCTTTCGCCAGCCAAAATCGTCATCTGGAATTTGACAGGCGAAACAATTTTAGACATGGGTCCCGGTTCAAGGAATTGGATCTTGGCATACGGGACATGCGGCTGGGGCGTAAATGTAGGCGTGGCTGGCGGAGGCGGCGGGGTAAATGTAATCGTAGGCGCTAATATTTCTGTCGGTGGGCGCATCGGCGTAAGCGCCAGCGCCGTTTCGTTGGCGGCTTGCGCGGTTAAGGCTACAAGCGTTGAAATATATTCCGCTGACAAAGGAGTGGGAGTCGCGTCTGCGCGAGAGAACGCACAGCCGGCTAAAAGTGCGGAAAGAGAAGCGAGCAGGAGAATTTTTCTGAGCATTTGATATATAGAAGAGACGCCCTCTCACGAGGGCGTCTCTGGTCCCATCGAGTTTATAGTCCGTAAATTTCGCTGTATTTATTTGTCAAATAACGAACGTAAGGCTCGGGCGCGATCTTCGAGCCGGTGACTTTTTGAACGAGAACTTGCGGGTCATACCTGCGTCCGTGTTGATGAATGTTCTTATGTAACCAGTCCAGCAACGCATCGAATTTTCCCTTTTCGATTTGTTCTTCTAGATCGGGGATGTCATGGTTGATCTTCTCCCAAAGTTGCGCGGAGACAAGGTTGCCGAGCGCATACGTGGGGAAGTAACCGATCAGACCGGCTGACCAGTGAATATCCTGTAATACGCCCAACGCGACAGTCGGTGGCGTAACGCCCAAATATTCTTTCATTTTGACATTCCAAATTTCGGGCAAGTCCTTGATGGCAATCTTCCCTTCGATCATTGCGATCTCAAGTTCCAGTCGAAGCATGATGTGCAGGTTGTAAGTCGCTTCATCGGCGTTGACGCGGATGAACGAAGGCTCCACTTTGTTGACGCCCTTGTAAAAAGTTTTCAGGTCTACATTGCCAAGCTGGGACGGGAATAATTTTTTGAGGCGCGGGTAAAAATATTTCAAGAAGGGTTTTGATCGTCCGACAAGATTCTCCCACATGCGCGATTGCGACTCGTGCAATGCCGACGAAACGCCATGTTCCAACGGAGTACGTTCGTAAGCGGGATTGACGCCCTGTTCGTACATGCCATGTCCAGCTTCGTGCATGGTGCTGAATAAAGTTGCGATGGGGTTGCCCTGCTCGAAGCGCGTGGTAATGCGGACGTCGTTGACGCTGAAAGAAGTTTCAAAAGGATGGGCGGCTTTATCCTGGCGGCCGCGTTTCCAGTCATAGCCAAATCTTGTAATCACGTCCACGCCAAAATCCCACAACTTCTTTTCGTCATATTTTTTATGCAGAAAAGAATCTTTGACCTGTTTCGTTGAAGCGATCTGCCTGATCAATTCAACCTGTTTGGGACGCAAGCCATTAAAGATGGATTGCACATCGGCAGTTTTCATGCCGGGTTCAAAATCATTTAGCAATGTATCGTAAGGATGGTCGGCGGGCGGGAAGAATGAAACATACTGGCGCGCCATATCCACGATCTTTTCGAGATGCGGTCGAAAGATGGAGAAATCGGATTTTGTTCTGGCTTCCACCCAGGCTTCATGCCCGCGTGTGGATACCATTGCCATTTCGATGACAAAAGCCGATGGGACGCGCGTGCTTTTATCGTAATCACGTTTTGCGACTCGCACCAGCGCTTCATCGTCTGGACTTAGACTCGCCGCGCCCGAACCAAGCTCTTCTAGCAGCCTGCCGACCTCGTCTGATGTGAGGAGTTGATGAGAAAATTTTTCCAATGTGCCAAGTTGATTGCCGCGCGCCTCCGCGCCGGCAGATGGCATGTTAACCTGCTGATCCCAACCAAGGACAGACGCCGCGGAATTCAAGTCGGCTATTTCGGCAAAAATTTCCTTGAAGCGAACTAATTTATCGTTCATAGAATCTCCTTTTGAATTTAGCGTTTGATTATTTTTTTTAGGATAATTTACATTCTTTCACAATTTTTTACTATGAAAGTGTCTGAAAAGTCTGGATTTTTCATCACGAAAGCACAAAGACTCAAAGACACAAAGGAAAAAAATTCGTGACTTCGTGTCCTGGTGACTTTGTGATAGGGTTTTCAGACACTCTCTATGGACATTTTCTGGTTTCGCCGCTTCCATCGACGCGAATATCAATTTCAATTCCTTCTCTCAAATCAACCGCTGACATGACTTCGGGCTGATCGGGAAGATCAAAATCATAGACGGTATATGTGCCGGGGAAGATCCATACTTCATTATCGGGAGCTCCGTATAAAGAAGGGATGATCGTGTCGCCGGGCCTTAAGATCATTTGATGATGTGTGCAATTTCGAAAATAAGACGCCGCGGGCCAATCTACCGTCATGAATTCCGGCAGGTCCATTACGTTTCCATTGACAATCGTATGGTCGGTCTGGATTGAGACCCAGCCGGTTTTATCAGGCTGATCCGGCATCGGAATTTGCACCCAGCGCGCTAAAACATCGCGAGCCAAACCCGCCGCGCTTTCTCCTTTTTTAAGGACGGAAATTGGATTATAAGCCAGATTGGGACCGCGCCGAATAAAGACATTGCCATTGACTACGGTGACCGTGACGCCAACGGTATTTGTTGGAATTGCGGCAGTCGGCGTAATGGGATCATTTTGAATGATCGGCGTAGGAGTATTTAATGGCAAAGATTGTGTAGGAAGTAATTTTGCCGGCTGTAAGGATGGAGCGCCGGAAATCGGCGGAGTTGCCACCGCGCAAGCCTGACTAAAAACAATGACGGCAAGCGCTATAAGCCATGGATAAAGTTTTGGGGAATTGTTGAACATTTTAACTCAATCTGCGCTTTTGCAAAAATACCTATCTCTTTGCCATTAAATAATTCTTCAATTGCAAAGACCGGTATTTACTCAGAACGTAACGCTTCCACAGGTTGTAAACTCGCGGCGCGGTTGGCAGGATATATCCCGAAGAATAATCCGACTGCGGTCGAGAAGATCGTGGCAAGCAGGATCGCGTCAACGCCAACGATCGGCGTGAAGTCGGTGCCCATTGCAACGGCAACCCGTCCCACAATATACGCGATCAACCAACCGAACATGATTCCGATAATGCCGCCTATTAAACTTAACAAAGACGACTCCACCAAAAACTGGATGAGGATATCGCGTTTGCGAGCGCCCAGGGCTTTTCGCAGACCGATCTCGCGCGTCCGCTCGGTGACTGAAACCAGCATGATATTCATGATGCCGATTCCGCCCACAAGCAGGGAGATGGCGGCGATGCCGCCCAGGAATACGGTCAGAATGCCCGTAATACTTTGCGCGGTGCTTAAGAAATCCTGCTGAGACATGATAGTGAAATCGTCAAGACCGATGGGAGTGCGGTGCCGCGTACGTAATATCTGCGAGATCTCGCTGGACGCCAACGGCACAGAATCGGAGTCGATCGCCTGGGCGTAGATCACGTCCACGTTATTCAGACCAGAACGATGGATCACGCGGGATTGAGCGGTCGAAAACGGGATAATAACCTGATTATCTTCAGAACCCATTCCACCGCCGCCCTTTGACGCGAGAACGCCGATCACGCGGAACGGTTGATTTGCAATGCGGACAGTTTCGCCGACCAAACCATCGCGACGATCGAAGAGTTTATCCGCCACATCCACGCCGAGCAAGACGACCGAGGCATTCCCATAAATATTTTCAGTAGTGATCGGATTGCCTTCGAGCAGGGTAATATTTCGGACAGAAAAATAATCGGCAGTGACGCCAACTATCGTTGAACTTTGGGTCTTGCCGCTAAACATGATATTACCATTACCCTGCAAAACCGGAGCCACAGCCAGCACGTGCGGCGCGGAGAATTGATCAAGCAAAGCGTTTGCATCGTTGACGGTCAGCGGGCGTGTATTGCGGACATTCTCATTGTTGCGCGCGCCGCGAAAAACAAACAACAGATTCGTACCAATTCCATTAATCGTGCCGGTAATGGAGGCTTGCGCGCCGTTACCGACTGCCAGCATGGCAATCACTGCGGCTACGCCAATAATGATTCCCAGCACGGTCAAGCCGGTGCGAAGCTTATTCGAGGTGATGCTTTCTATCGCTTCAAATACTACTTGCGTAAAATTCATTTTGTACCTTTCGCCGATTCTTCTTCTACTACTCCATCGCGGATGCGAATGATCCGCTGGGTTTGTTCGCCAATGGCGGGATCGTGCGTCACAATGATCAAGGTTGTGCCGCGCTGTTTATTTAAATTTAACAATAACGTCATGATCTCTTTGCCGACTTTTGAGTCTAAATTGCCGGTTGGCTCGTCAGCCATGATAATAGCCGGATCGTTGACAATGGCGCGGGCAATTGCCACGCGCTGTTGTTGTCCGCCTGAAAGTTCGGTCGGGCGATGGGTCATTCGGTCTCCCAATCCAACCGCTTCCAACGCCGCTTTGGCAATCGCTTTTCGATTTTGAACAATGCCTGAATATCTTAGCGGCAATTCCACATTGAAAAGCGCGGTCTGGCGCGAGAGCAGGTTGAAGGATTGAAAAACAAAGCCTACCTTGTGATTACGAATTATCGCCAGTTGATCGTCATTTAGCGTTGCGACAGATTCGCCATCCAGAATATATTCGCCGGATGTGGGACGGTCAAGACAGCCTAACATATTCATTAAAGTGGATTTACCGGAACCTGAGGGTCCCATAATGGCGACCACCTCGCCGCGGTTAATTTTGAGCGAAGCGCCGTTCAAGGCTTGAACGTCAACTATCCCCATTTTATAGACCTTGGTGAGGTCTTTAGCCTCAACTACCCAATCCATTACCCGCCTCCGCCCATTGGACCGCCGCCTCCGCCCGGTCCGAATTGGACTGGCGGATTTAATATAATCAAATCGCCTTCTTTTAATCCGCCGTCTAAAACGACGCTCATCGTATCAGATGAAGAACCGAGAGTGACGTCAACCTGCTGGGATGTATTGTTAACTAAAATATAAACAACCCGTTTGCTATTCACCAGGCGAACCGCGCGATTCGGAACCAACAATTGATTCGTAATCTGGTCTACAATAATATTGATCGCGGCTGTCATGCCGGGTTTGACTTGCGCATCGGCGTCAGCCAGACGCACGGTAACGGTAAAATTAACGGCGCCAGTCACAACGTCGCCAGCTTGCGAAACTTCCGTCACCTCGCCCTTGTAGTCTTTATTGGGAATGGCGTCAAAAGTAAGCGTTACCGGTTGTTTCAACACAATTCGATTTATATCTACTTCGGAAACTTGAACGTCCACCAGGAGATTGGCAAGATCGTCAACCCTGAAAGCGCTCATACCGGCAGCGACCTGATCGCCAGCCATTGGACTAGCCTGCGTCACTGTGCCGTTAAATGGCGAGACAATTTGCGCCATATCCAAAGTAGCCTGAGCCGCCGCGACGCGCGCTTTTGCCGCGGCAATATCCGGTGAACTCGCGCCTTCGTTGAGACGGTCATAAGTGCGTTGAGCGTCGTCCAATTGGGCTTTCTTTAAAGCCAGGTCGTCGTCTGCGGCGGCAATGGTATCTTTATCTGCATAGCCCTTATAGTATTTGACTCTGGGCACAGACTGTCCGTTGACATTCACATATACGATCTGCTTAAGATCGACTTTCCCATTTAATGATTGGCGGTATTCATACGCGTTATCATACGCATCCTGTGCCTTTTTCAAAGCGATCAATGCCTGTGCGCGGCTTGTATCTGAACTTTGTAGATCGTCCAATGCTTTTTGCGCGCTGACTAAATCCGCTTCGGCAATGATTACATTTTGGGGAAGAGAAGCCTTTTCAAGATTGGCTAATATGTCATCCTGTTTGACGAGGTCGCCGACTTGTACTTTGACATCCTGAACAGTTCCGCTGGTCAGCCAGTTTAATGTGGCGCTTTGTTGCGCGCGGACAGTTCCCGTCGCGCCGACGGTGGCGATAAGGTCGCCTTTTTCGACTTTGGCAGTTTGGTATGTCGTTGTGGTGGTAGAAGAAGACTTGTTGGAATAAATCAACGCCACAATTGCAACCAACAATACCAGTCCCACACCAATTGATACTTTCCGATTTTTATTTATCAATTCCCTCATTCGATTCCACAGGTTACGCATTCATTCCTCCAGCAAAGTAATTAATCATTGAGTAATTTTACACTACTTTCGACCTTAGAGCGATTTGGCGCTTATGGGGAAATTGTGTGTTTTGACGTTGGCGCATGGGAATCCCCGCACTTCTGCAGAATAGTTGTAAAGTTGCATAAAAAGACGACCCTTTTTGGGTCGTCTTTTTATCAATAACTATTTCTTCATCTGTATCAACAACTGGCGTGTGTATGGGATCAACCCGCCGGCGTTGATGATGGCTTGGCGCGCCTTCGGCAGCGGCACAATATTGTAGCTCTCCTCGCGTGTCAAGTTGACCACCTTGTCGCCGCTGATCTCCAACTCGTCGCCTTCGTTCGCTTCGATGTCGGGGCAGATAATGGTATTAAATCCCAGGTTAATGGAATTCTGCAAAAAGATGCGGGCAAAGTGCTTTGCCACAACCACCAGCTCCGGTCCCTTTAAGCAGGATGCCGCTTGTTCACGTGATGAACCACAGCCGAAGTTTTTCCCCGCCACAATGATGCTCCCAGCCGGTATTTCTTTTTTCTTCAATTTGGCATTGAACTCAACAATGTCGGCAAAGGCATATTGCGGAGTCTCGGTCGGTAAAACGGTAGCCATGAATCGTCCGGGATAGATGATGTCGGTTGAAACGTCGTCGCCAAGTTTGAGAACTACTTTAGACATTCTTGCCTCCTTTTCGTGGATCGGTAATAACGCCGGTTAAAGCGCTGGCGGCGGCGACAGCCGGAGAACACAGGTAAACATCCGCGTTGGGATTGCCCATGCGTCCTTTGAAATTGCGGTTGGTGGTAGCCAGCCCAACGTCGCCGTCAGCCAGCGCGCCCTGATGCACACCCAGGCATGGTCCGCAACCAGAGTTCATTACCACCGCGCCGGCTTCCATCAGCGTGGACAGAAATCCCAGTTTCATAGCCTCGCTGTAAATTCGCGACGAAGCCGGAAAGACCAGCATCCGCACGCCCTTTGCGACCTTTTTTCCTTTCAGGATTTTTGCCGCAATTTCGATGTCATCCAAACGTCCATTAGTGCAAGAGCCGATGACGATTTGCTGAACGGATTTACCAGCCACTTCACCGACCGGCTTGACGTTATCCACAGTATGCGGACAGGCGATTTGTGGACTCAGCGCGGACGCATCAATCTCTACCACCTGATCATAAATCGCGTCTTCATCCGGACCGAAAATTGGTACCGTACCTTTGACCTTTGCCTCTTCTTTGAGGTAACGCAGAGTCTCAGCATCCGGCGGGACAATGCCGGAGGTGGCTCCTGCTTCCACTGCCATATTGCAAATAGTCAATCGCCCGGAAGTGGACATATTCCGAATGACCGGACCATGGAATTCGATGACCTTGAAGTTCGCGCCCTCGGCGGAAATTTTGCCGATCAAATATAGGATTAAGTCTTTCGGTAATACATTTTTCGGGAATTTTCCTTTGACAACCACCTTGATCGTACCGGGTACTTCCACGTTTAATACATTGCCTAGCGCCCAAACGGACGCCATTTCGGTCGCGCCGATGCCGAATGAGAACGCGCCCAACGCGCCGTGGCTGGTGGTATGACTATCTGTGCCGACAACCACCGCGCCCGGGCGGACATAACCATTCTCTGGCAGTATCTGGTGACAGATTCCGCCTTCGTCGCCGCGGATGTCATGGAACTTGGTGATGCCTTGCACCCCGACAAACTCGCGCACCTTCTTTTGGTTGGTGGCAGTCTTCGAACTTTCAGCCGGGACGCGGTGATCGAAGATGATCGCAATCTTCGACGGATCCCAAACTTTGGCTTCCAGTCCGGTACCTTGATAAATTTCGATGAATTGGTTAAGTACCAACGCCGCATTTTCGTGCGACATAGCCAAATCAACTTTTGGCTCGACCACATCTCCAGCCTTAACGGCGACCTGACCGGTTGCCCGCGCCAGGATTTTTTCAACCATTGTCATGCCCATATTTTTCTCCTTAGTAAAACTGTCCTTCGACTACGCTCACATCGTCCCGATGTCCTTCGGGAGGACGAACTTCGCGCTGAGCGTAGTCGAAGCGTCCGATTAGATAACTTGTTTCTCTTTCAACACTTTCATATCTGCTTTCGTGTAACCCAATCCACTGAGAATCTCAGCCGTATGCTCCGAAAGATGCGGCGGCGGACTGGTGATCTCAGCCGGCGTCTTGGAGAATTTTGCCGTCATGTTGAAAATCTTGATATTGCCAACGCCCGGCGTTTCGACTTCTTCGATGACGCGGCGATGTTTGGCTTGTTCTGAATCCAGCGCGGATTCCAAGCTTACCACGTCGCCGGAGGGAATGCCTTTGGCGTTAAGCGTATCCACCCAGGAAGTGGTATTCCGCTCGGTGAGTTTGGCTTCCAGCAACGGGGTTAGGAGGAAGCGGTTCGCCTTGCGAGTGTCGCGTTCCTGAAAACGAGGATCCGTTTTTAGCTCTGGTAATCCTAACTCGTCAGCTAAATCTTCCCACTGTTGCTGTTGATTGGCGGCGATGTTGATGTAACCATCTTTTGTCTTGAACATGCCCGAAGGCGCGGCAGTGAAATTGTCGTTGCCAAGCAAGACCGGTTGCTGTCCGCCGATCAGCAGGTTGGCGGCTACCCAGCCCATCAGCGGCATGATCGAATCCAGCAGGGCGATGTCAATGAATTGACCTTCGCCAGTTCGTTCGCGGTAATACAACGCCGCCATGATTGCGAACGCCGCGTTCATCCCGCCGACTGTGTCGCAGACTGGAAAACCGGCGCGCAGAGGATTAAGCCGTTCATCGCCGTTGACAGCCATCACGCCAGAAAGTCCCTGGATGATTTGGTCATAAGCCGGTTTGAATGCGTCTGGTCCCGTTTGACCAAAACCGGAGATGGCGCAGTAGATCAGTTTTGGATTGAGCTTGCAGAGTTCTTCATACGAAAATCCCAAACGTGACATGACAGCCGGACGAAAATTTTCGACTAATACATCAACGGTCTTAACCAGCTTGCGAAAAATTTCCTTTCCATCATCGATTTTGAGATTAAGAGTCAGAGATTTTTTATTGGCATTCTGCGCCAGAAAACTTGTGCCCATCAATTCTTTGTTTAGCTTGGTTACGTTGCCTAATTTACGCGCCAAGTCGCCGCCGTCTGGATTTTCAATCTTAATAACTTCCGCGCCCAACAACGAGAGGTGCAGGCTGGCGAATGGACCAGAGAGAACGTTGGTCATGTCTAATACACGGATTCCTTCGAGTAACTTCATACTACTATTCCTTTCACTTTTTATGTCATTGCGAGACGCTGATATTCTTCCAGCGGCGAAGCAATCTCCTTTATCAATCATTTCGTAAGTTACTTGAGACAGCGTCCCCTTTGGGGATTGCTTCGGCGTCTCACTACGTTCGAGAGCGCCGCCTCGCAATGACATCTCAGATTATGCAGGCTTGCCTTTGAAATCTACAATTGAACCAGATTTTAAGATAAAACCCGGTAATTCACGATTGAAATAAGTATTCACTTGTCGAGCTACAACAAGCAATTGTTCAAGATTGATGTCGCGGCGAAATCCCATGCGTTGAAGGGAGTGTACCCAATCTTCGGTGCTGACATTGCCAGCCGGCAGTTTGGTAAACGGACAGCCGCCCAAGCCGCCAAACGCAGATTCAAAATAAGTCACGCCGCATTTTAGCGCGGTATAACAATTTGCCAAGCCAAGTCCATAGGTGTTGTGAAAATGACAAGCCATTTCAACCGATGTATCCAACTGATAAATGGATGTAAAGAGTTCTTCCACTTGCATCGGTTGGGCGTGCCCGGCTGTATCAGCCAGACTAATATTTTTTATGCCGGTATCCAAATATGTTTTAACAATTGACATTACTTTTTCTTTGGCGACCGGTCCCTCAAATCCACAGCCAAAAGCCGATTGCACCGAAACTTGCACATGCTTACCTTCTCGTACAACTTGTTTAGCCATAAGAGTAATACGCTTCAACGCTTCATCTGTACTCATGCCGGTATTTTTTTGACTATGAGTCTCGCTGGCTGAGACGCCCATACAGAACATTTCAACGCCGCAGGATAATCCGCGCTCCAAGCCTTTTTCGTTCAGGACAAGCCCGGAGAGGATCACGTTGTTCGGCTTTTTTTCACTTCCGGAGAAATGCTTGAACAGCGCGTCGGTATCTGCCATCTGCGGCATTTTCTCCGGATTAACAAAGGAGCCAATCTGGATGATGTCAATGCCTGAATTAAATAATCCTTCAATCCAGCGGATTTTTTCTTCCAATGGCACGGTTGTTTTTTCAACCTGCAAGCCGTCGCGCGGTCCAACTTCGTGGATGTAAATTTTATTCATAGGAATTTTCCATTCGCGTCAAGCGTAGTCGAGACACGTTTTCTGCGCTTCGACTACGCTCAGCGCGAAGAACTTTTGATCTTACAACTTCTTCGCGATTGCCTCGCCCATTTCAAGCGTTGTGCTTGATCCGCCCATGTCATACGTGCGGACTTTGCCTTCCTTGATGACTTCGGCAATGGCTTTCTCAATGGCAGCGCCCTTCTCAGTTTCACCGAGCCAGTCAAGCATCATCTTGGCTGAAAGAATTGTCGCGATCGGATTGACCTTGTACTGACCCGCGTATTTGGGAGCCGAACCGTGGCTGGGTTCAAAGACTCCAAGTTTCAGTCCGATGTTGCCCGAACAGCCGAAGCCCAAGCCGCCTACCATCTGCGCGGCGAGATCGGAGATAATGTCGCCAAACATATTGGTGGCAACCATCACGTCGTAATTCATCGGGTTCTTCAACAGCCACATGCAGATAGCGTCCACGTTGGCGTCGTCCATCTCAATCTCAGGATAATCCTTGCGGACTTCCTTGGCGATATCGAGGAACATGCCTTCGGTGGCGCGCACTACATTGGCTTTGTGGATGACGGTCACTTTCTTGCGGTTGTGCTTGCGGGCGAAATCGAAGGCAGCGCGGATGATACGTTCTGAGCCTTTGCGGGTATTGATCTTGGTTGAAACGGCATACTGGTCAAGTGGGATATCTTTGAAGGCGGCAAATGGCTTGGAGAGTTTGGTCAGTAGCGCCGCCAGTTCTTCTGGAACGGGATTGAATTCCACACCAGAATACAAGCCTTCGGTATTCTCACGGAATACTACGATGTCAATATCGTTTTTATAATTTAACGAGTTGCCGGCATAAGCTTTGCACGGGCGCAGGCAGATATACAGGTCGAACATCTGGCGCATACGCACAATGGGCGAGCGGTAGATCAGTCCTTTGCCTTTGAGTTCCGGAACCAGTTCCGCTTCCGCGTCTTTGACTGGTTTGGATGTGATTGCGCCAAACATGGCGGCGTCCACATTCTTAAGTAGTTCGACGGTGCGCGCTGGAAAAGCATCGCCTTCTTTACACCAAAACTCCCATCCGATATCTCCGTGAGGATATTCGGCATTCAGTTGGAGTTTATCCAGAACAATTTTGGTTGCATCAAGTACATCCACCCCGATGCCATCGCCCGGCAACCAGGCGATTTTGTATTTTTTTTCTGCCATAGTATTCTCCTAAAAGATAGATTTATCGTTAATTATGTTTTGTGTTACGCTGAAATTATCACATACTTTATCGCGTGTGTCATGTGATTTTCGTCTCTTTTTTGGAGGATAGGTCTTTTGTGCCGATGAATGAATATCTTAGCCAGTTCTTATGAAGCTGAAAGATCGTTTATTATCAGAAAGGATTCTCGGTAAATATGACAAAATCCTACAGATTAATATGACAGAAACAGTGGAATAATTTTAGCAGGTGGTATATAATCAAACTCAATATCTATATGGAGACTGTATCTTCAATTTTCATCCATGACGAGCATGCCATTGCGCCATTGCAGCAAGAGGTCAGGAATGCATAAGAATAATGCCCTGTTGTTATTTACCTTGATTTGCCTTGTAATTGGATTGCTTGCAACGCTTACCCCATTATCAGATATTGACGATGATGGTTTATTGGATTCTCTTGTTACCGAGGGATTCATCCTGATGCCTCTGCTTTATTCTATTATCGGGTTATTCTTCCTGCCGACCAGACTTACATCAGCCCGCCTTGCTGCGCCCAAGCTATTTCCTTCCCTGTTGATTCTCCCACCCATCTTCAACTAAATAACACTGCCTTTGCTCCGGCGTTTTTTCTGCTGAGAAGGTAGTACCAATTCCGTGTGTTCTTCACAACACGGCGTTTCTGTCTGGATTTAATTCTCGAAATATTTCCTGTTCCTGTGTTGTTTTAAGCGACTGTCAGACTCTGGTTAAGAAAGGAGATTTGCCTATAAGATAAATAGCGCCTACTGTTTTTTTTTAGTAATGTGTAAATAAAATTCGCTTTCAAATAATCACTAACAAATTCCGGAGGAGATCATGAGAACTAATAAAATATTCAGTAGAATACTAAGCATTGTATGCTTATTGGGCTTGTTGGTAGCGTGCGCACCCGCTGGCGCTAATACGCCCGTCGCACAACAGCCAGCTGTCTGCGAAATCAAGATGGGTTTGCTGCTTTCACTCACTGGCGACTTGGGAGATTTGGGCCAAGGTCAATTGCCCGCGGTGGAGATGGCTACCGAGGAAATTAACGCCGCTGGCGGTCCTCTGGGCTGTAAAGTCGTGGTAGTGACTGAAGACGATAGATCAAACGCTGAAGGCGCAGTGGCTGGCGCCAAAAAGCTTGTCTTCACCGATGGCGCGATCACACTGCTTGGACTTAATTCCACCGGCATTACCGCGTTGCTTGACTTTGCGCGTACCAATAAGGTGCCGGTGTTGACGCACTACGGTGGAACAGTAAAGCTAGACACCGAAGGCGGTGACTACATCTTTCGCACGGTGTTATCAGATAGCTTCGCTGGAATTGGCTCCGCCAAATTCCTCACGGATATGGGCTTCAAGACCGCGGCTAATCTCTACGAGAATAGTGAGTCACCGCAAAGTAACGCTGTGACGATGCAAAAAGCGTTTGAAGCGGTAGGTGGCAAAGTTGTCGCGAACGTTGCGTTCAACCCTGGTCAGTCATCCTACCAAGCCGAGTTGCAGAAGGTCTTTGAAGCGAAACCGGAAGTTGTGTTACTAGCTGCCGGCGCGGAATCAGGGGCGGCTATCATGAGAGAGTGGTATCGGGGTAACTATGGTGGTCAGTGGTTGCTTGGTAGCGACCTCGCCGCTAACGAAGTCGTGGCACAGATCGGTGCAGATGTTATGGTAGGTCAATATGGCCAGACATCAGGCGACGATGTAAGCTCGCCATCTTTCAAGCGCTACGAGGAACTTTGGAAGAAGAAGACCGGTCAGGCAGTCGCACCATGGGCTAGCAACCTTTATGATTCCTTCATTCTCGAGGCTCTGGCAATCGAAATAGGCGGAGCGGCGACCGGGGAGGCAATCAATGCTAACATGAAGAAAGTCACGACCGGGGAAGTCAAGTGTTTATCCTACGAGGAATGTGTAAAAGCATTGCGCGGGGGCAAAACCATTGCCTACCAGGGTGTCTCCGGTCCGCTTCAATTTAATAAGTACAATAATGTGACTGCTCCTTGGACAATTTTGCAAGCAGAAGGCGACCACTGGAAGGTCTTCAAATTCTATAGCGCTGATAATTTCAAACTCACCGATTAAATGCTGTCAACAAGCTTGTTCGCGCTTATTACGCCTGTGCCACGAAAAGCTTGAGTGAAATTACCCCACCCCCTTCTTTTGAAGAGGGGGGTGGGAAAGGCTGACACTACATATAGAAACCGGTCTCTTATGTAGGGTATATAGCTTCTTTTAGACCGCGTAGAAATGGCATCCTATGCAATTCGTTGTCTATGGACTCTTGATGGGCTGTGTTTTGCTCCTAGCGACAGTAGGTTTCTCATTGATTCGGCGCATTGAAGGATTCCTTAATATTGCCCATGGGCAGATGCTCACCGTCGCGGCATACTGCTCATATTTTCTCAACGCTACCCTGGGTTGGAATATTATCCCGGCCGCGCTAGTGGCTGTGCTATTTACCGCTGTGTTTGGCTACGCGTTAGCGTATATAGTACTTATCCCACTTAAACGAACATCGCCGCCTTTGCTTATCGCCATCGCATCCACTGGCGCCTCATACATTATCCACGGCTTGATTGAGTTGATTTTCGGACCACAAGTAAAGCAGTTCCGGGTGCCCGCGATGCGCGCCTTTAAAATTGGCGACTTGTCGCTGGCGGCTCCCGATCAAGTCGCGATGGTCGTTGCCGCGGCTTTAGCCGCTCTCTTCCTGCATTTGCTCCTGACTCGTACCGAGACAGGCAAGGCAATCCGGGCGATGGCGAGCGATTTCGACCTGGCGCGCATCCGCGGTATTAATACCCCGCGTCTACGCATCATTGTCTGGTTGATCGCCTCCGGCTTGGGTGGTCTGGCTGGAGTCATGATTGGACTGATTGGCAGACTGACTCCTGACATGGGCTGGGAAAACATTATGCTCATCATGATTGTCGCCATCTTGGGTGGCTTGGGGAATGTATACGGCGCGATGGTGGCTGCGCTCTTCATCGGACTTGCCACACAATTGAGCGTAATGGTAATACCAGCGCAGTATAGCCAGGTGATCGCTTTCGTGTTGATTATCGTGGTGCTTCTGTTTCGTCCCAAGGGTATCTTTAAGGAGGCATGAGTATGTCAAACTTTATACTATTCCTGGCTGGCGTCATCACCTTGATCGGCATTTATGCGCTAGTTACTCTGGCTGTGAACATGCACTATGGCTATGCCGGACTCATGAGCTTTGGGGTTGTTGGCTTCCTGGCAATAGGGGCTTATACATACGCGATACTGACCGTGGGACCACCTGTGGGAGAGGATAAATATCTAGTTGGATTTAATCTGCCGTGGTGGGTTGCATTCATCGCGGCTGGAGTGGTGACTACCATCTTCGCTTTCATCATAGGCTTACCCACGCTTAGAGTGGAGGGTGACTACCTTCTTATCGTAACCTTTGCCTTCGCGGAAGTGATTCAAAAATTGTTATCGAATGAGGCTTGGTTGACCAACGGTACGCGAGGCTTTATCAATATCCATCAACCCTTGCGCGATTTAATCCCTGGCCAAAACTACCAGATTTTTTTGGCAGGTATGGTTGTGGTGATTGTCGCGATCTGTTACTGGATTGCCCAACGCGTAGGCGTCGCCCCATTTGGACGTACCCTGCGCGCCATGCGTGACAACGAGTTAGCCGCCTTATCTACCGGCAAGGATGTATACCGCTTCAAGATGCAGATATTTCTGCTTGGTGCGGCCATGATCGGCATTGCTGGGGCAATGTATGCCTGGTACATGACGATCGCCATGCCGTCAATCTTCGGAATGTCGGTGTCATTTGCCGCATGGATTTCTCTCGTCATCGGTGGGACGGGTAATAACAAAGGAGCCATCCTAGGCGCTATTATCTTGTTGGGTGCGCAACAGGCTGTGAAGTTCATTCAACTAACGCCAGCATTGGCGCCCATGATCTCCGCTATTCAACTGATGATTGAAGGACTCGTACTGGTGGTGATCTTGCGATACTCACCGGCGGGTATACTACCAGAGCAAAGTCCTCGACCGCCGAGACTGCCTGTGATCAAGGTGGGAAAGGAGGAAGCATGAGTGTAATGTTGCAAGTAGAAGGGGTTTCCAAGAACTTCGGTGGGCTGAAAGCGCTCGATCATTGCACATTGAATGTGGAGCAGGGTAGCATTACTGCTCTCATTGGCCCCAATGGTTCAGGGAAAACGACTCTGTTTAATGTGATCACAGGATTTTTGCCAGCCAGCGAAGGTCGTGTACTATTTGATGGTCATGAGGTTACGGGCCTTCCGGCATATCGTATTGCCAACCTTGGTTTAGCGCGCACATTCCAAGTATCATCTCTCTTTCCAAAACTGACAGTTTGGGAGAACATGTTGGTCGCGTATCCTAAACAGGAAGGTGAAAACCTAGGGTTCGTTTTCACATCCCCCGGACGCATTCGCGCTCAAGAGGAAGAGCAAATTGCGCGGGCGCGCCACATCCTGGAGCAGATTGGCCTTGCCCAGAAATTGGAGGAGCAAGCCGCGAATCTCGGCGCACCTGAGGCGCGTATGCTTGAGATTGGAAGACAGCTTATGTTTTCGCCGCGACTACTGTTGATGGATGAGCCATCAAGCGGCGTCAATCCAGCAATGCTTGATCGACTTGCCAGCATGATCGCTGATCTCAACAAGAAAGGCTTGACCTTTTTTATTATCGGTCATAACTTAAGCTTCATCATGAAGCTAAGTCACTATATGCATGTCCTGCAATACGGCAAACTAATAGCATCTGGCCCGCCCCAAACCGTGGCGCGCGATGAGCGGGTTATTGATGCTTATTTGGGAGTACACCGATGAAGCTACTTGAAGTTAAATCCTTGGAGTCGGGTTACGGCCGGTTGCCGATTCTTCATGGCATTGATCTACATGTTGATGAGAGCGAACTGGTCGCAGTGATCGGTCCGAACGGGGCGGGCAAATCCACTCTGCTACGGTCAATCGCGGGATTGTTGCCTTGTTGGAAGGGAGATGTGAGTTTTTCGGGGAAGCGAGTCCACGATTATGAACCGAATCTGCTTCCTACTTGGGGACTTGGATATGTCCCGCAGGAACGGAACGTCTTTCCCAGTTTGACAGTTGCCGAGAACCTTGAAATGGCGGCTACTCTGCTAAAAGATCGCGAGCCAAAGATTAAGGCGGCTTATGAGCGTTTCCCAATTCTCGGTCAGCGCCATAAGCAAGCTGCGCGTACGCTTTCGGGCGGCGAGCGGCAAATGCTTGCCATCGCTAGCGCCCTGATGCTTGAGCCAAAGATACTAATGTTGGACGAGCCAACGACGGGACTTGCCCCAGTTGTAGCAGACGAAGTAATCAACCAAATTCTGGATATTAATCGTGGCGGTACTGCTATTCTGTGGGTGGTGGAGGAGAATCCAGCTAGTGTGTTGGAACATTGTCCAAGAGTATATCTGCTTGAATCGGGACAAATCCGGCGCACTGATAGTGGGAAGAATCTGCTGAATGATCCGAGATTTGCGGAGCTCTTCCTCGGCGTAGCATAAATACGGACGCGTTAAAAGTGGTGTTAATCTATTTTCAAATGAAGTGAAACTGTAAACAAAAAACATCCCGAAATTTTCGGGATGTTTTTTTACTATATGTCTTTGCAAGAATAAGTGGCGTTTACTTCACCGGAGTTACGCTAGGCGTTGTGACCTTATCCGTAGCGGCTTGATCGGTAGCCTGTTGGACAGATTCGGTTGCGACGGTGTTGAAGTTCGGGTCAGCGGGAATGTATGACTTCCATGTATCGTATGTTTCCACTTTGTAATCTGTGCGTAGCGCGGTTAGAAAATCTTGAAATGCTTTATCGCGCGCCTGTTGATATTCCTGGGCGTTCAATGGACGGTTCTGGCGGGCAATCAGTTGAATGATGTGCCAGCCAAAGTCGCTTTGCACAGGAGCGCTGATCTCTCCAACTTTTAGCGCGTAAGCCGCCGCTTCAAAAGAAGGCACCATCGCGCCTTTGCCGAACCAGCCCAGATCGCCGCCTTTTGCGCCTGAACCTGTATCTTTTGAAAGTTCAGCCGCGAGTCCGCCGAAATCTTCGCCTTTGTTCAAGCGTTCGATAACGGCTTTAGCTTCCGCTTCGGTTGCAACCAGAATGTGGCGCGCCCAAATTTGTTCTTCTTCACGCGGAGTATTGGCGGTGGCAACTTCAAATAATTTTTCGCGCAATAAGTTTGTTTCAATGAGCGTACTGTATTGTTTTTCCGTCAAACCGAATTTTCCGAAATGCTCAAGCCCTTTTTGGTATTCAGTTTTGTATCCTTCCAACGTGTAAGGCGTGGATGTAGGTTCGGGTGTGGATGTTGGACCGGGAGTCGCAGTGGGAGCTTCAGTCGCAGTTGCGATCGGTGCAAGAGTGGCTGTGGGTGACGCGACCAGTTCCGGGGTCCCGGAAGAAGCGGGTAGTAAAATCGCAGTGGGCGTAAGGGTGGCAGCTATCTCAGGTGTGGCGGTTATTGCAGGAGTCGCGGAAACGTATTTTAGGAAATCCGCTGAAAGGGTTGGGATTGTGACTTCTGTGGGTGTGATGGTGGGCGTTGGCGAGCCGTTGGGGTAGTAGCCCAAGTTTCCTTGAAGGGCTTTTTCAAGTTCATCGGCGCTTACAGTAATACCGCGTTTGGCGGATTCCTGGCGGATGAGTTCTTCGTCAATCATCGCGTCCACTACGCTTTGTCCAATCGCTTCGCTGTTATCCAGTTGATCTTGAATCTGCTTTATCTGTTGAGTTACATCCATGCCGTAGAACTGGCCGAATTGTTGGTATTGATAATAGCTTGACAGCAGACGGTTACGTTCAAGTCGTACGCGCGTTTGAAAATCGGATATGGGGATTTGTACATCGCCGATTTTGGCTACGGGTTTTTTAAGTTGAAAATATTTTACGTCGAGATAGCCGTAAACCAATGAGCCAATTACAACCACAAGTATGCCGATAAAGATGGACAGGATTAGGCGGGTCTGCTGGCGTTCTCGATGGAGGCGGTCAACGTGTTTCTTTGTATGTATCGCGGGCTTTTTGCCTTGTTCGCTTGGCATAAACTTACTCCTTAATAGAAATATGGGGCATGGGATTTAGCCATGCCCCGTTTAGCGAGTTCAAACGCCGCGCGGCGCATCTTCCAGCGGTCTGCCGGTGAAAGGCAGGAGCGCAAGGTGACGGGCGCGTTTGATAGCCGCGGCTACCACGCGTTGATGTTTGGCGCACGCGCCGGTTTGGCGGCGAGGGCGGATCTTGCCTTCATCGGTGACGTATTTTCGAAGCAAGTCTGTTTTTTTATAGTCTATGACTAGGTTTTTGTCAGCGCAAAACTGACAGAATTTTGGTTTGGCAAAGAAGCGGCGCTCGGGTTGTCCGCCTTCATTGTTTCCATGATATTCAGCCATTGTTTACTCCACTTTCTTAAATTAGATTAGAATGGAAATTCATCTTCCACCGGCGCGTCTGTTTCGGGCGCGGCATCGGAGGAAGGCTGGGAATGGTTGTTCGTCGAATTGTGACGATCACCCAACATCAACATCTCATTGGCAACGATCTCTACGCTAGTGTGCTTCTGGCCTTCCTTATCATCCCAGCAACGAGTTTGCAAACGTCCTTCAATATAAACCTGCTGCCCCTTCACTAAATATTGTTTGCAAATTTCAGCCAGATTAGCCCAAACCACCACGTTAAACCATTCGGTTTCGCTGTGATGTTCGCCATCCGCGCTATTCCATGTACGGCTGACGGCAACTGTAAAAGTTGTCACAGGACGGCCAGATGGCGTGTAGCGCATTTCTGGGTCTTTACCCAAATTGCCTACAATCATCACTTTGTTTAAGCCTCGGCTCATAGAAATCTCCTTAGTATTAACTATCCAACGAGAGAAAGCATGTGACGCATAATTGGTTCCTGGTAACGCAGGTTGCGTTCCAGTTCGGCAGTCGCGGCAGGTTTGAGCGAGATGTTCAAGAGAACAAACTGACCTTCGCGTTGCTTGCGAATATTGTAAGCCAGTTTGCGCCGGCCCCACATATCCACTTTATCAACGACGCCGCCAGATTCGGTCACCCAGCCTTTAACCCGGTCGAGTAAGCCATTAAAAGCAGTCTCGTCCAGGTCGGGCTGGATTACACAAACTAATTCATAATTGCGCATGGGAGTTCCTCCTTTCCATGGGTTTGCTTCTGTTCCAGCTGTAAGCCGGTCAGATGCGGAAAGGCACGTATAAGACGTACCTAGTTGAGCGGGCGAAGTTTACCACAAAAACAAATAAAGCGGATGAAATTCTACGCTTCTTTTTCGGACCGTCAACCTGCTCCCGTTTATAGACATCGCTTCAGCTAAATCAGATTGCTATAAATCCAACCGCGTTTTTTATGCGATGTGTAAAGTTTTTTATCATAATGAGGATTGCCGTATAGGTGAAAAAGCGAGTAAAATAAAGGCAGTTAGGAAATATCACGGGCGCGATTCATAATGCCTCAATAATGTGTGGATCATAGCAGTAGTTTGTAGTTTGCTTTTTTGTAAGCCTGATCGGTTTCCAGCTTGACACATTGTTAGCCATGTTCTAAAATATCCCCTGCTTCTGACACTATAAACGACATCCAATTTATCGGGTGTTTCATCCTTCTGAGGAGGGTCGGTTTGTCCAAAAATCGTACGCAACAAATGGTGGATCGTCTGCGCGAACTTCAGGCATCTTCGCCTGACATTGAGGCTTCCGCGATCGTTAGTGTGGATGGCCTAAGCATTGCATCCGCTTTGCCACAAGGTGTGGAAGAAGACCGCGTTTCGGCGATGTCTGCTGCCATGCTTTCCCTGGGCGAGCGTATTGCATCTGAATTAGGGCGCGGCTCTCTGGAACAGGTGTATATCAAAGGGGAAAAAGGTTATGTTGTGCTGATGTCGGTCGGGCAGGAAGCTGTGCTTACCGCACTTGCACGCGAGCAGGCTAAGCTGGGCCTGATCTTCCTCGATATGCGCCGTGCCGTCGAAGACTTGGTGAAACTGATCTAGTGGAGACCGTATGAGCCCCATGCAAAAATCTGGTTTATATTACCCCAATAAATTTGGACTAATCATTATCAAATCCTTGGAAGAGGTAATGGGTAAAAATGGTTTAAACGCCATTTTGAATCTCGGTGGTTTAAATCAATATGTAGATAACTACCCGCCCGATACCTTGGATAAAGGCTTTGACTTTAGTGAACTTTCTGGCCTTGGTTCTGCGCTGGAAGAAATGTATGGTCCACGCGGCGGACGCGGCTTGGCGCTACGCGCGGGACGCGCAACCTTCTCGGACGCGTTAAAGAATTTCGGCGCTTTGGCAGGCGTGGCTGATCTGGCATTTGTTGTTTTGCCTCTTCAATCCAAGCTTCGTATTGGTTTGCCGGCATTTGCAAAAATCTTTACACAGTTGACCGATCAATTGACCACGGTGGAAGAAAAAGATAACGAATTTATTTGGACGATCCACAAGTGTCCCTGTTGTTGGGGGCGCACGGGCGCGGATAAACCGGTTTGTTATATTTCAACCGGCTTACTGCAGGAAGCGCTAAAGTGGGTTTCTGGCGGCAATGAATTCCGTGTCAACGAGTCCAAATGTGTGGCAGTTGGCGATGATGTCTGTGAGTTTGTAGTCCAGAAAGAACCAATCTCTTAGACGGAGTTTTTGTGACCGAGATTAAACCTAAAATTCTCATCATTGAAGACGACCTCGACGTAGCGGATATGCTAAACGCATATTTCCTTGTCCAAGGGTATGAGGTATTCACGGTCAATTGGGGCGAAGATGGTGTACGCTCTTGCCAGACAGTTCATCCTGATCTTGTTATCCTTGATATTCGCCTGCCTGATATTGACGGTTATGAAGTAGCGCGCCGTTTACGCGGCGATCGTCGTACCCAGGAAGTTCCGATTATTTTCCTGACAGAAAAGCGCGAACGAACAGAACGATTGCAAGGGCTTGAAATCGGTGCGGACGATTACATCACAAAACCCTTCGATATACAGGAACTTCGCTTACGTGTGCGGAACGCCCTGCGCCGTATGACTCAGGGTTCCTTGACAAACCCCGTCAGTAGTTTACCTGAAGGCGCATTGGTGGATGAAAGACTCGGGGAAGTTCTACAAAAGGGCGGATGGGCGGTGTTGCTTGTCTCGCTTGAGAATATTGAGGCTTTCCGGGAACTATACGGTTTTGTCGCTTCTGATGATGTTCTGCGAGCGGTCAGCTTGATGATACTAAATACGATGCGCGAGTTGGGCAATCCTGATGATTTTCTCGGTCATGTGAACGCAACAGATTTTGTGCTTGTGGTGACTCCTGCGAATTTACCTATTTTGCTTGAACGTTTGCGGAATCGTTTGGAACAGTCGCTTGATTATTTCTATCCAATCAAGGATCGTGAGCAGGCATCCAAGCGAAATGATCGTCTGGCGATCAAACTGGCAGACCTTTCTTCGATTACGGGACGCTTTGAAACGGCGGAACAACTCAAAACGGAATTACTCAGTATTAAGGAATAATTTTGCAGCCCGTGAAATTTCACGGGCTGTTTTTTTGGTATGTATCGCACAATGTTTGCCACTCTGGAATACTTAATGTTTCAGCGCGGCGCTGCGGATCAATACTTGTCAGTTTGAGCATGGATTCGGTTTCGGTGGTGGGAATGTGTAATCCGCCTGACAATGAATTTCTCAGCGTCTTTCTTTTTTGGCTAAAACCCGCTTTGATAAATTTGAAGAAAATTGCCAGTTGTTCATGCGGAATGAGAGGCGATTCGTAGATGTCTAAACGCAGAATGGCTGAATCTACTTTGGGCGCGGGATAGAAGGATTCGGCAGGGATAAGTCCGGTAATAGACGGTCTACCGTAAACTTGCACACTTAACGCCAGTAGACTTAAATCTCCGGGCGCGGCGCAGATGCGGTTTGCAACTTCCTTTTGTATGGTCAGTACCATGCGGCGCGGTTTTGGTTCATGTTCAAGCAGATGACGAATGATGGCGGATGTGATGTAGTAGGGAATGTTGGCTACGACGATATAATCCGATTGGCTGATTAATTCGGAGGGGGAGAGTTTCAGGATGTCGCCGTGAATTAAACGGACATTGGCATGGGGTTTGAGAATGGCTTTTAATGGCGGCAACAGGTCAGCGTCCAGTTCGACCGCGGTAACTTGTCGAGCAGAAACAGCCAGATAGCGAGTCAAACTTCCAAAACCGGGACCAATCTCCAATACCGCGTCATCCGATTCAATCTCGGCAGCGTCTGCGATTTTTTCAAGGGCAAACGGATCTTGTAGAAAATTTTGACCAAGACTTTTATCGGCGCGCAAACCATACCGTTTTAAAACGGCGGCGGCGTTTAATGGCGGAATGATATCGTAAGCGCTCATGGACAATAAGATGATGAAGAATCTTCTTCGGTTGCGGTTGAAGTGGAATGACCGGGCCATGTGCCGGCGTTGAAGCGCGTCACGTATTCACGCAGGATGTCGAAATCCACATCCCAGACGAAGGTTCCATTCGGGTTGTCAAAGTATGGGTCGGGTTTGATGCGCGATTGTTTAAAGAGTTCTTCCGGAAAACTGGAGAAGGCAATATTTTCCATCGGCAAATTTGTGCCGAGACAGGCAAGTTGACCGAGTTGTTCGGGAGTGAAATCGGTTTGAATATTATCTTTGAATGAATCGATCAATTGAGGGATTTGCGGGACGACGCTTGGACTGAGTAGTTTTTTACGCAACGCGCACAGGACAAGGTTTTGATTTGAGGCGCGCGCAAAGACGCCTTCTTTGCGATGGCGCGCCAGAGTGAGCGCGTCCGCGCCGCCAAGATGATGCTTGCCCATCGGCTTGCCGGTGTTATATACGGTTTGTAAATCGGTGATATTAATATCAATTCCGCCGACCGCGTCCACAACTTTTTCAAAAGTGCGCATATCAACGACGGCATAATGATCGGCTTTCACGCCGAAATTCATATCGAGCGTAAGCGAAAGCAGACCCGGTCCTCCGCTTGGATCATCCCAATATTTTTGTTTGGGGTCTCCGAAAAAATAAGCCATGTTAAGTTTCGCGTGATCCAATCCGTTTTGATTATCCGCGATGTATGGAATTTTTACCCATAGGTCACGCGGGAATTCGAGTACGGTAACTTTTGGCGTCATAAAATCCACGCGTACCACGCGGATAATATCGGTATCGCCATAACGATCCATGCCGATGGCGAGAATGGTCATTACTTTCGGTCCGCCGCAAAGCGGCTGGGGCGTGGGCGTTGTTACGATTGCCGGTGTGCCTACTGCCGTCACTGTCCATGTGGCGGGCAAAGATAATGGCGTTAACATCGGCAATGCAGGACCGAGCGGACGCGTTGCATAAAATTGATATGCCTGTGTGCTGTAATAACCGACAGCAAGCAATAATATGCAGGCAAGAATGGACAAGGCGCTGAGAATGGTTTTTTGTGATGTTGTCATATTTATTGAAGGATAGAAGGAATGGTCGCAGGTGGAGGTCCAAGAAAATATACCGTTACCCATTCGCTCCACTCTTGATAATTGTTATCATTGTAGCCCAAATCAATCCACGCGCGCCCATCGGGAAAGCCGCCGCCCAAATCTCCGATGACGCCGCGCCCATAGCCGGGGATATAAACTTCCACGCCTTGCAAAGCATAATACCAATCTTTGCTCATGGCAACGACGCCATATTGTGCGCGCATTCCGCTTGCAGTTGAATAAGAGCAGCCCGAAATACCGGAACGACATGGCGAATACGAAGTGGCATACATCTGTATCGAATGCCAATATTGCAAATTGCCAATGTCATGGCTGACCAGCTTCGTCCCGGCGTTGACCACTTGCGTTTGCGGAGGCTTCACCACGTTTTCTGATTCTGTCACACGCTTCACTTCCTGTTCGTTTTCATAACGGACGCGCGTACGCGTCAACGCGGCGCCGTTTATGCCGGGGGTTATGATTTGTTGTTGACCAAGTTCAAGGTCGGCGGATTGAATTGTTTCGGTCTTATATGGAATTGGCTTCAACGCAAGTGTGACCGATTCGCTGACTCGTATCACTTGGATTTGACCATCGAGAGGCAGCGCTTCATTCTCTGGCGGTGAGCTATAGTCCAGTCCAATGAGCGGAATCCCGGCTGATGCCAATGCCTGCCCAACCGTTGGCGCGGACGATTTGATCGACATCACCTTACCATCCACGCTGACGGTTAACTCGCGCGCGGGCGTGAAGGTCAACGATTTTGTAATCGGTGTATTTGCCGGAGGGTCAATCAAATCGCTTGCTGAAATTAATAATCCGGTTGAATAAAGCGCTTCGCCGACAGTACGCGCCGCGCTTTGTATGTCTTGCTGTCCGTTTGGCGTGAAAAGAGTCAAGGTTACAGCGTGGCGAAGTTGCAGGGTAACGGAATCAGTTATCGGGATTGGTTGATCGAGCGGGATTAATATCCCATTTAAATATACGCGGTCATCCGGCGTGATATTAAATCCAGCCTGTGTAACGATTACCAGAGGCACGCGTTCGGCGGTTTGAATTACCGTTATTTGTTCGCCGTCTATGATCTTGATTTGCGCGGGAGATTGGGGCTGGCAGGAGAGTAAAAATAATAACAGTCCCAATGCCAGCAAGCGGATTGATTTCATGCGGTAATTATAAACGCTTCATTGACAGCCGTTCATCTCTGGTTCAGGCGTGGAAAAAATGGATTGGACGGGCCAAACTCCCGCGTTGAATTGTTTGACATAGTCGCGTAATTGGTTAAAGTCGGTGTCCCAAATAAAAACATTTTGCTTAAGCGCGGGGTCGTAAATTTTGCTCGGTTTGAAAAGTTCACGCGGAAAACCGGCGAAGAGAATATTTCCCGGCGGCAGATGCGTACCGAGACAAGCCAGTTGACTGATTTGCTCAGGCGTAAGATCGGTTTGAATATGATCTTTGAATGAGGAAATAATGGCGGGAATCTGCATGAGCGTTTCAGGGTTTTCCATTTTTTTACGCAACGCGCACATCACAAGGTTTTGTTGTTCGGCGCGTTCAAAGACGCTTATGTTGCGGATGCGCGCCAGCGTAAGCGCTTGTTCGCCGCTGAGATGTTGCGCGCCGGCAGGAAAAAATAGACGGGAGCTTTTATCGTAAGGTGTGCGTCCATCTATTGTTTCGGCGAGCGTGACGTCAATGCCGCCAATCGTATCCACTAAATCTATGAAGACATCCATGCTGACGGCAAGATAATGGTCTACTCGCAAGCCAAAGTTTAAGTCGAGGGTGCGCGCCAGTAATCCGGGTCCCTGGCTGGGGTGATCCCAGAATTTCAATCCGGGGTTGCCATAGAAATATGCGGTATTTAATTTATCGTGATCCTGTCCGATGTTGTCGCTGATTTCTGGAATCTCCACCCAAAGGTCGCGCGGAAATTCCAGCATGGTCACGCGTTGCGCCATAAAGTTCACGCGCACTACGCGTATTACATCCGCGCGTCCGTATTGATATTCATCGGAATGCGCGTCTGCGCCAATGGCAAGTATGGTCATGGTTGGCAGGGCGCTGCATTGCGATAATAATAATGGTGTGTTTGTTTCAATAACCAGTGTGGGGACAAGTGTGCCTGTCATGGACGGTGCGACAGGCGGCGCTGTCCATGTGGCGGGAAGACGCCAGGGTGTTGGATATTCAAGGACGGGTCCCAGCGGTTTTTGACTCCATATCAGATATATCTGTACCAGATAATTAAGATTCATTATGGCTAATATGCAGGCAATGACAGATAAAATGCCGATGATAATTTTTTGTTGATTTCTCATTTCAATAATTGCCGCCACCGCGCGAAAAACAGTCCTCTCTTTGAAGAGAGGACTGTTTTTTATTCATATATTACTGACAAGAACCGCTTCCATGTGAAGGAGGAACGATCCAATTACAACCGCCTGCTTTGCAACTGGCGGGATCTCCGTAACTACTACAACTAGGCGGCGGTACCGGCGTTGGTGCACAAGTGCACTTGCAAGCGGCTTGATTGAAATTTCCGCCGTACTTTCCGCAAGAGACGTTACATGAGTCGGCAGTCGTTTCGCAAACCTGTTTGATGGGACAGCCTTGATTTAAATCAACTGTGATGTAGTCGCAACCCGGTTTTTTGGATAAGCCGGGGACGCATTGATTATTTTCAAGAGTCTCGCCCGAACCACATCCGGGATACGAAATACCGGGACTGATAGTGCAACATTGGTTGACATTATCCATAATAAAACCGGCAGGACATTGAGTAGCGGCGGGCGGTGTTGGACCGGGCTGTGTCGGACCGCCGGGCGGTGTTGGACCACCGGGCTGTGTAGTAGTGGGCGGTTCCTTGCTATTACAAAAATTAGAGGCGATATTGTAATATTGACCAATACCACAACCACCGCCATTGGGATATTTTAGATCGGGACACTGAATACAGACCTTCACATTTGTGGAGCCAGTTCCTGAACAGAAAAAACCGTCATATCCATTGGGCTGACAGTTGCCGCCTTCAACTGATTCAAACATGCCGTTTGTAACCGTGCCAGTGGCGCTGGAACATTTCCCATTGATGGTCACAATTGGGGATTCGCATGAATTGGGATCCGCTGGTTGACCACCCAAATTTTCATTGCCCAATTTTCCAGGCACCAAAATCTGTGAACACAACGGGGCAAAGAGATGCGGGGAGTCAACTACGCAGCGAAAGCCAAGGTCCTGGCGAGATGTTTTTGGGTCAAGGAAAAAACGGCGATATGAAGGCACTTGCGTCTGGTCAACTTGATACGAAGAGCCGCGCACCGTGCGGACTGTACCTGCTTCGGGTCCAAGAGGATCGGCAGCCGGCGAAGCGCCATAGTAATTCGGATCATACCAATCGCTTGTCCATTCAAAAGCATTGCCAGCCATATCCAGCGCTGTGTAAAAGGATTTGCCGGTTGGATAATCAAAGACTTTGGTTTTTTTGCCGACACAATCACCGTTGAAGTTTAGCAATGTACAACTTGGCGCGGCATCTCCCCAGGGATAGACGTTTCCATCTGTACCGCGAGCTGTTTTTTCCCATTCGGCTTCTGTGGGTAAATGACCTTCAACGAATTTACAGTAACCGTCAGCCTGCTCCCAATCCACGCCGGCAACCGGGACATCGCGCAATGTGACGTCATTGAAATCTGTTAGCGAACCCGGGTCTTTGGGAGGCGCGCACTTTCCCGCAGCGACACAATAAGCATACATGCGGTTGGTGACTTTTGTGCGATACACCCAGAATGACGATAGTCCCACTTTATGAACGGGATTATCTGTGCCTTCACCGCCCATGATGAACTCACTGCCAGGTACATGCACGAGAATGCTTCCATCCACCCAAACCATGGATGTGCCGGCTGGCGGACCGCTTAAATCAATGGGCAGGGTGGTAGTGTCTTGTGCGGATGTATTTAGCCCAGAAGAAGGCTCGGTAGCAGTTTGTGATGAAGGAGCTGCAACCTGCCCTCCGCCACAAGCAATGATCGAGAAGACAACGATCATACCTGCCGATAGTAGTATGTTATATCTTTTCATAGAAATGCTCCTCTCTGATTTTATATAAATTATACAGCCGAAAATTAAATTTTCACTCCCCCATAATCACTATTAAATAAAGTGACAGTCGCCTTCCGAAAGCGACTGTCACCTGTTCACTACTTTAACGAACAAACATTTACTTTATCATCCCATTTACAAGCATAGCTGTTGCGAAGACAAACGGCTTCCGATTGAATCCTACTGCAAATATCCACAGGATTACTGCATTTGAGTGTAGTGATCGAAACAGTGGCGCAGCCGGGACCAGCCAAACGAACGTCGCCGGGAGCGCAAGCGCCAAGCCCCGAATCGAAAGTAGAGCCGGGGGCGCAACTAGGATATGCGCCGCCAGTATTAGCCTGACAGCATTGATACGTTGAGTCATAAGTATAGCCATTTATACAGCCCACATAATTCTGCGCGGCAAGGTCGGTATTATTCAAGCCATAGGGAGCTAGAGTTTGTCCATTGGCGGGGACGCAGGCATTGTATGATGTGTCAAAGTACTGGCTGGGAGAACATAATCCATTCTGGCTGAGTCCAAGCGCGCAGGATTTTTGTCCGCCGCGGTCAATGAGATTGTAGCCAACCGGGCAACCTGCTACATCAGGCTGACCGGAAGTTGGAGAATATAAACATACATTGCGATCTGTATTAAGGCTATAGCCGGGATCACACGTAATTGTCCCACCGGATGTGTCGGGCGAGCCACTGCAAGCAGGATTACAAACCGTGATCTCGCCTGTTGCTTCCAGCGTTTGCGGACCTTTACAAGTAAGTCGGCGCACGCCATCCAGAATTGCTTCGGTGCATGAAAAACCCGGGGTAACTACTTGATAATTTACGTCATTCGGTAAATCTACGGTTGCAAAGCCATTGCCGCCATTGCAGTAATTACCATGTACCTTGGCGGCAGGAAGCTGACATTCCGCGCTGGAAAAAAGATTGGACGCGGAACCTCCTGGAACATACGCGGCAAGTTGACAGTACGGCGCGATTGGCTGAGGCTGCGGGACAACACAACGAAAACCAGTTTGATAATCATGCCACGCAACGCCGCCAAAATGACGGTTACCAATCAGAATTTGATCGAGATTGCTTTCAAAACTACTGCCGCGAATGACACGATACTGCCCCGATTCAGGTCCGGTTGGATTTTGCGCGGGCGCGTTCTCATAGTACGTTGCGTCGTACCAATCATTTACCCATTCAAAAACATTGCCAGCCATATCATATAAACCATATGGACTTTTGCCATCGGGATGGTCGGTCACGGCGCTGGTGTGACCAAGACAACCAGTTAAGTTGCCTACATCGCAGGCGGGATCATCGTTGCCCCACGGATAGAGATTCCCTTCGGAGCCGCGCGCGGCTTTTTCCCATTCAGCTTCGGTGGGTAAACGACCTTGAATCCATGTGCAATAAGCGCTGGATTGATTCCAGTCTACGCCGACAACGGGATAACTGCTAAATTCAGGGTTGGTAAAAACGGGCGCGCCGATTTCCTGCGCGGGAGGCGTACACGAACCGACTTTGACGCATTGAGCATACATGCCGTTGGTTACTTCCATTTGCTGAATCCAGAAGTTGTCTAAAGACACGGTGCGTTTGGGCGCGTCGCCAATGCCAATGCCCATGACAAATTCACCGGCAGGCACATAAACGAGCGGAGCATTATCCACCCACATGAGAATCGTTCCTGCTTGGGGACCGGATAAATTAACAGGAACCAGCGTGGGCGTGGATGTAGCCGCTTCAACGGTGGCAGGTGGGGGCGTGGGGGGAAGCGGGGTAGTCGTCTCTGTTACCGCAGGCGCGCATGAATTCATCAACATTATTAACAGCGCCGTCAACGGCATCCAGAATTTTATAGCTTGTTTCATTTCATCTCCTTTGCTTGCAGAAAGCATGCAACATGAGATTATTATAATGCAAGCGAATATAAAGTTTTACTGGCAGGATTTGATCGCCACAGTTTCTTGAACGCAGTAGGTACTTTGCGCCGGATAAGGCACACAGCCTTTTTGTTTTTCGAGATAATAAAAACCGGCTGGACAGGTGGCAGTTGTAATGCTTCCCGCGGTACAGCAATGATTTGTCGAGTCGAAAGTATCTACATCAAGACATTGCGCGCCTTGTGTGACAGTTCCATCCCATTGACAGGAAGTCCCATCTGCTGTGTAATGTTCGGCGCAGACCGGGGTTCCAAGCTGTGGGAAAAAACATTCCATGCAAATGGAAACTTCCTTGGGGTCATAGCAGGTATAAATTTTTGATTGGGAGTCTTGAATACAATCCGGCGCGGTGATTACGGCATTATTCGGTCCATTGAAAGTAACGACCGTTTGAGCTCTGCCTCCCGGTCCACAGGATTGTCCCATGGTGATGCTCAAGTCGGCGCATTGCGGATTAGGCGGATCTGTTACGATGGAACTGCCGTTTGCATCAACTCCATATAAAGCATTCTGCTGACAAAATGGAGCGAAATATGCCGGCTCTTGAACCGTGCAGCGAAAACCTATTTCCTCGTTATAGTCATTGGGCGAGCGCGAAGAACGCTGAGCTGACATACTCGCATCCGCGCCGCTTGCGTAACTGCTTGAACGCACCACGCGTTTATCGCCTTGTTCCGGTCCGGTTGGGTCACTACGCGGCGTTGTGGAATAATACGCAGGGTCATACCAATCGGCAGTCCATTCAAACACATTCCCCGCCATATCCAGCGCGCCATAATAACTCTTACCCGGCAAATGCGCGGAGACTTCAGTTGTCTGCCCGACGCAGTAATCATAATTGAGCAAGTCGCAAGACGGCGCGTTGTTGCCCCATGGGAATCTATTTCCATCGGGACCGCGCGAGGCTTTTTCCCATTGCGCTTCGGTCGGCAGTTTGGCATGTACCCATCCGCAATACGCGGATGCTTGATCGTATGTCACGCCCACAACCGGGTCATTCGCCCACGTTGCATCGGTATAATGTTTGTTCGCGGTTGTATCGGGCGGCTTGCACTTTGAAGCTGCAACACAACGACTATATTGCGCGTTGGTTACTTCTGTTTGATAGATCCAATAACTACTTAACTTGACGGCATGTTGCGGATTATCTTCGCCAGCCGCGCCCATTATAAAATCGCCTTCCGGTACGGCTACAAGATTACTTCCGTCTACATAACGATAGGCAGAGCCAACTTCGAGCGCGGGGCTTGGAAGCGCTACTTGTGTTGCTGTCGCGGTCGGCGGCAATGGTGTCGGCGTGATTACAACCGGCGTCGCTGTTGGTGTATCAATGACGACAGTCGCTTGCAGGCTGGGCGTCAAAGATGGGACCGGCGTGGATAAAGTTAAAGGCACGCAAGCCGCTAATAGAGTCGTTTGCAAGATAAACAACAAAACTTTTTTCATTCTGCCTCCTCATTTTGCTTTTCGGATTTCTTCCACCGCGTTCGGATTTACCAACGACGACATATCGCCTAAATCCAAACCAAGATATGCGGCGCGGATCATTCGGCGCATGACTTTTGCATTACGCGTCTTTGGCAGGTCGGATACAAATAGGATGGATTTAGGCGCGAGCGGTTTACCCATCTCTGCGACGACCATGTCGTGTAATTCTTGACGAAGCGAATCGGTCGGACTCAGCCCAGGCTTGAGTACCGCGAAAAGAACCAATTCACTGCCTTTGACTTCATGTGGCACACCGATTGCCGCCGCTTCCACAACGGATTCATGCCTGACGAGAATCGACTCGACTTCAGCTGGACCAAGCCTCTTTCCCGCGATCTTGATCGTATCATCTGAACGTCCAAGAATATACCAAAGCCCATCGTTATCAATCGCGGCGAAATCGCCATGCACCCAGATATTTTCCCAACGCGACCAGTACGCATCCAAATATCTTTGCTTATCTTTCCAGAAGCCGCGCGTCATACCAATCCACGGCGCTTTGATCACGAGTTCGCCAACAGCATTGCGGATTGATTTTCCGTTTTCATCAAACACATCGGCAGACATGCCTGGGCATGGCGCGGATAACGCGCACGGCTTCAACGGCATCAGCGGATTCCCCATCACGATTCCACCGGAAAGTTCCGTGCCGCCGGAATAATTAATGATAGGTCGTTTTGATTCGCCGACTTTTTCAAACAACCACATCCACGGATCTGGATTCCACGGCTCGCCTGTGGACGCGAAACATAACAGCGAAGATAAATCGTGTTTCTTGAAATGTTCGTCGCCATGCGGAATCAATGAGCGGATCAAAGTTGGTGAAACACCCATTTGATTAATTTTATGTTTCTCAACTAATTCCCACAATCGGTCTGGTTCAGGGAAGTCAGGCGCGCCGTCATAAAGGAGCATTGTCGCGCCCAATAAAAGACTCCCAAACACCAGCCACGGACCCATCATCCAGCCCATGTCGGTCATCCAATAAACTACATCGCCGGCATGGACATCAACGCCAAAAGCCATATCTTGCGTGGCTTTGACGGGAAACCCGCAATGTGTGTGAAGCGCGCCTTTGGGTCTGCCTGTTGTACCAGAAGTATAAATAATCATCAGCGGATCTTCGGCGGATGTAATTTCTGTTATAGCAGAATCAGGTTGAGGAGCGATCAGATCGAGCCACCAATGATCTCTTCCATCTTTCATTTTTATTTCCTGTCCGGTGCGTTTTGAAACGATCATGTGTTTCAAGGTTGGGATTTGTAAAGCCGCTTCATCCGCCACGGATTTCATCTCGACGGCTTTGCCGCGTCGAAACGCGCCATCGGCTGTGAACAAGGCTTTTGCATCGGCGTCCACTAAACGCGAAACAATCGCACCCGCGCCATATCCGCTGAACAATGGCAGGATGACGCCGCCGATCTTTGCAATCGCAAGCAAGGCAATCGCGATCTCAGGCGTCAACGGCATGAAGAGACCAATCGCATCGCCTTTGCCAAGTCCGAGTGAACGAAGCGCGTTCGCGCAACGATTTACTTCCTGATAAAGTTCTTTATAAGTTAATGTTTTTGTAATTCCCTCTTCGCCTTCCCACATAATAGCTGACCGTTTTTCACCGTCAACCATCCATTTATCCACGCAATTGTGGGCGATGTTCATCTTGCCATCCACGCACCATTTCGGGAATTGAATGCCTTCGCTTAAGTCAACGACTTTTGAATAAGGTTCGTAAAATTGAATATCAAGATATTTTAAGAGAGCATCCGTGAACCAGACGACATCGGATGTTGAACGCTGCATTAATTCATCAAAATTTTTAATTCCATTCTGTCGCATAAATGCGGTCAAATGTGCGCGCTCAATATGTTCTGGCGTTGGTCGCCAGACGATCTCACCGCCAAAACTTGTTGAAGCGTCAAACTGATCGGGCATGGGGAACTCCTCTTTGGCTGTTCAAATTATAAGACATGATTAATTAATTCTGTAAACAACTTATCAATTCTTTCACGATGCCCTGCGGTTCTTCTTTAACAATTGCCAATATCGGCACATTTCCCAATGAATAAACTTCGCGGACATTTCCCGCGATCCAATGCCGCGGCAAAATTCCGACCGCGCCGGATTCTGCATTTACCACATCGGACATTTGTCCCGGGCTGACAGCTAAACTGGCGGATGAAGAAACGCTTCGCCCTGCCATTACAAGCTGGTCAAACACAATTTGCATATCTGTGTCTGACGCGTATACCCATACCCGCGCGGACGAATCGCCTTGACCTGCGAATAACATCCGCGCTTCTTCAAGCGTTAAGTTTTGTATCGGGCTTTCGCGGTGTGTAACGATCAATATTTCTTCTGTATTAATTTGATAGGCAGGCGTCATTAAAACATTCGGTTCGCCAATGCGGATATAAATCGCCGCGTCTGACGGCGAATCGGTTAGGCGCAGAGTCGCGGATTGATTTGCCGCGCAATCATATAACTCGGTTAACCACGGTTGCGCCGCGGGCGTGGCGTACACGTTGATAATTTCCTTTTGAGGAGTCTGCGTCATGGAAGCGCAGGAGGAGATGATGAAAGAAAAAAGGAAGAAAGAAGAAATGAGAAATGAGAAACGAGAAACAAGAAATGAAAAGGAGCTTATTTCACTGCGAGGAGATTGCTTGCCAAAGGCACGCTTCGCGGTCGCCAGAAAAAGGCTCGCAATGACATCAATAATATTTTTCATCTCACCAATTCTGAATTAATGCCGCGAGTAATTTGGCGCGTTCTTCAAGGCAATCTGCAAAGATGTATTCGCGTTCGGAATGTAAACCTTCGCCTACTCCGCCCATACCGTCCAGCACAGGGATTCCCAGCGGCGCGATGAAGTTGCCATCCGATGCGCCGCCTGAACCGCCGGCTTTGAGTTCCATGCCGATGGTTTTGGCGATATCATAAGCTTTCTTGAACGCGGCTTGATTGATTTCGTTATATGGCAATGGCGGACGATTCAACTCGCCTGTCACTTCCAGGGATGTGCCGTCTAATACCGGCTTTAGATTTTTGAGCGCGAATTCAACGCGCGCGGCTTCGTCAACTTGAAGTATGCGTGTATCCACTTCAATAATACATTCATCTGGCACAACATTTATGGCAAAACCTCCGCGAATTTTTCCGACATTGAGGGTTGTGCCGACTTTATAATCGGTCAATTTTTGAATGGCAAGTATTTGATGCGCCATCTCTTCAATGGCATTGCGTCCTTTTTCATGATCGCCGCCTGCGTGCGCGGCGCGTCCTTTGACTTTTACAATAAAATCCCCGACGCCTTTGCGCCATGTTTTTATTGAACCATCCACCAGCGCGGACTCCATTACGAAGACCATTGCCGATTCGCGAGCGAGGGACTCAATATGCGCGCGCGAGGTGGGACTGCCGATCTCTTCGTCAGATGTGAATAAAGCCGTAATGGGGCGCGCGCCAGTCATCCCGTTGGAAAGAATCGAGCGGATGGAATCCAAAGTAATGACAATGCCGCTTTTCATATCCAAAACACCGGGACCGAAAATTTTCCCATCCTTTTTATAGAATGGCATTTTCTCTAAAGTTCCAAGAGGAAAAACGGTGTCCATGTGACAGAGGGTGAGGATAGGTTTCGCTTCGACTGCGCTTAGCGCGAAGCGGGCGATGATGTGATTGCCTGTTTCGGCGTTTTGAATTATTTCAACATCCGCGCCAAGTTTGCGACATTCAGCCGCGACGATTGCGCCGACGCGGTCAACTGCGGATTTGTCGCTTGAAGGCGATTCGGTTTCTACGAGTTGTTTGAGTAAATTGAACATTAGATATTTTGTACGATCAAAAGGATGACGCCGACAACCGCGCAATAAATGGCGAAGACATACAGCGAGTGTTTGTTTAGATAATTGATCAGCCATTTAATGGCGAACCAGCCGACAAGCGCGGCGGTGATAAAGCCTGCCGCGAGCAATGGCAGGAACTGACCGAGGTTTGGCATCTTCAATAAGTCAAGCGATTCATACGCGCCCGCGGCAAGCATGACCGGCACAGACATTAGGAATGCGAAGCGCGCTGCGGAAGGACGGTCAAAGCCGCGAAATATGCCGGCGGAAATTGTTGTCCCTGAACGGGACGCGCCGGGGAAGACCGCGATGATTTGCATCGCGCCGACGAAGAGCGCGTCGAGCCATGTCATGGATTCGAGTTTGCGCGTGCGTTTGCCAAAGTATTCTGCAAGCGTGAGCAAAATGGCGGCAGTTAGTAATCGAATGGACGCTTCGAGTAATGGCGTTTTGAATAAGGCTTCGACCGCGTCTTTCAATAAGTAACCTGCCAATAACGCGGGGATGGTGGCGAGGATGATGTAAAAACCTAAATCCCTTTCGGGCGTTGAATGTTTAACGTTTAACGCGGCGCGGGCAATGGATAACAGGTCTTTCCAGAAAAAGACAATCAGAGAAAGAATTGTTCCAAGCTGAACGATGATGAGAAAGGAAAACATCGCGTCGTCAGCGGGGATGCCGAGCAGATATTGAGAGATCAATAAATGTGCGGTGGAAGAGACGGGGATAAATTCGGTTAATCCCTGAATGATGCCGAGCAGGATGGATTGGAAGATGGTCATGGGAGTTCCTTATGGATGATGGTTAATAGAGAATAGATCATGGATTGGTGGAGTCTTCGTTTAAGTTGTTGATGATGTAAGATTCAGATTCCTCGCGGACAGTATAACCGGAAGGAAATTCTTTTTCACCCTGTTTGGAACGCTTCAAATAGGCAATATAATTGTTAAGTTGCTTGCCGATAGATTCTGCATGAGTGGTTATTCGGCTATAAATCTCATCTGACAAATAACCCAACTCGTGAGAAAGCGCCATGTGGCTTTGAACTTCGGTTAATGAACCACGCGCGATATAACAAAAGCGGACATTATCAAGAAAGTGGTAGCGTCCATGTCCTTCGGCGATATTGGCGGGAATACTTTGCGAGGCTCGTTTCAGTTGTTGAGTTAAATTCCACTTTTCGTCGGCTGGCAAATGTGGCACAACTTCTTTATATATTGTCAAAGCAAAATCTTTTGCCCTGACCCATACTTCCAACTTATCAAGATTCATCACAGTCATATCCGCACTCCATTGTCCATTATCCATTATCCATCACCCATTAACCGTTTTGCATTATTTGAAAATTTGCCATCCGGTTAAATACTGGAATTTGCTTTCGAAGTTCCTGGTTGTTCCAAATGGTCCGTAATAAATTACTGTATACATTAAACTTTCCCCTATGAATCCTTCAGGAAGGATGTTTCCTTTTGTGCCTTCCACGCTGGCTACAACACATTCTTTTTTTGCAAGCAGGTCAATGATTAAGAGCATATACGCTTTAGGTCCTGTGACTTTATCGTTTTCCATCCATTCCTGAACGGCGAGAAAACGTGAATCAAGCGACCACAAACAGGTGCGTCCAAAAATTCGATTCTCAAATGAAAGTGGAAATCCGTTTATTGATAAAGAATAATAGCCGTTGCCAGCCTGAGTCTCGCCAAGATAGCTTAGGACTACTTTACGCTTTTTGTTTGGGGATGGAATAGAGATTGGTTTATTCATAAATTTTCCTTGTTTGTCAGTTATCGGTCTGCGTGGTTAATGGAAAATGGTTAATAGTTAATCGCTTCGCATTATTTGCCCACTGTTTTAACAAAATGGGGGCATGGTTTTCAAACGTGCCTTCTGCAATGTAAATCCTAATTTTCTCCATTAATCGTATCAGAGCGCGGAGATTGTGGATGGAAAGTAATGTTCCCGCAAGCAATTCTTTTGCAATAATGAGATGCCGAATATATGCGCGCGTGAAGGTTTGACAAGTATAACAGTCACAGGTCTCGTCAATGGGACGCGTATCGCGCGCGAATGCCGCGTTCATCATGTTGAGTCGTCCTTCGGGCGTAAACGCGGAATGATGCCGCGCCAATCGCGTTGGCAGGACGCAATCAAAAATATCAATGCCGCGCGCCACGCCGTTGATGATGTCTTCAGGTGTGCCGACTCCCATCAGATAACGCGGTTTATCTTCAGGCAATAACGGCGTGACTACATCCAGCATGTCGTGCATTTGTTGTTTGGTCTCGCCAACCGACAGTCCGCCGATGGCGATGCCGGGCAGGTCGAGAGATGAGATAAATTTAGCGGATTCAGCTCGAAGGTCCGCTTGAATGCCGCCTTGAATAATCCCAAATAAAGCCTGATCGGTTCGCGTCTGTGCTTTGAGTGAACGTTCCGCCCAACGATGAGTCCGTTCCATGGCGATCTTTGAATAAGCCGCGTCGTTCGGATCGGAACATTCATCGAAAGCCATGATGATGTCCGCGCCGAGGTTCTCTTGAATCGCAATTGATTTTTCAGGCGTGAAGCGATGCGTTGAGCCGTCAATGTGACTCTTGAAGGTCACGCCATCGTCGTCAATTTTGCGCGTGTTTGAAAGCGAGAAAACTTGAAAGCCGCCAGAGTCGGTGAGCATGGGATTGTGCCATTGCATGAAGCGATGCAAGCCGCCCATGTCGCGCACCAGTTCATCGCCGGGGCGAAGATAGAGATGGTAGGTGTTGCTCAACACAAGCGAAGCATTGATTCCTTTTAGATGTTCAGGCGTAAGAGTTTTGACGGTGGCTTGAGTCCCGACAGGCGCGAAGACTGGCGTGATGAGGTCGCCGTGAGGCGTGGTGAAAATCCCTGCGCGGGCGCGGTTATTTTTTGCGGTGGTGGAGAAATGGAACATGGGAACGATTGTAAACGAGAACCCATAGATTTTGGAACTCTAATAATAGGCTGGTATACTCAAAGAAATCTCTGGAGAACTATACTGAACATGGTCATTTTCTTCGCGGTTAATTTTTTGACGATTCTCAAAACCGCAATTTATAACCGTGCAAAGTATTATAAAAAAAGCCGCAGTAATGAAGTGGCGACAGCCGGTTTACTATAACAGGAAGGCAACAATGAAACTGTCAAAATTGTTTGCATGTTTTGGGGTTGTCCTGACCATACTGCTGGCGGGCGCAACCAGTTGCGCGGGGCCAATTAACGATTTAGATTTTTTCCGTGGCAAGACAGTGACAATCATCGTACCGCATGGCGAGGGCGGCATGGACACATACGCGCGGATGATTGCTCCCTATCTCCAAAAATACCTGCCCGGCTCGAAAGTGGAAGTGCAAAATGTGCCTGAAGGAGGCGGTATCACCGGCAGGAATCAGATTTACGCGGCGCAACCAGATGGTTTGACTTTGGGCTTCACTACGGGTGCGGGCGCGCTTCTGGCGGAATGGGCAGGTCAGTCTGGTGTGCAATATAAAACCGCTGAGTTTTCCTACATTGGCCGTATCAATGTGGAAGCGCACATTATGGTTGTATCGCCCAAGACCGGGTTTACAAACCTGAACGACATCATTCGTGCAAAGAAAATCAGCATGGGATTCGCAGGTGTAGGCAGCGACGATTATTACGTTGCTTTGATCGCGGCGCGTCTTCTGGGATATCAGGCGGAAGCGCGCACCGAATTTGTGGGCATCAACGACGCCAGCCTTGCTTGTGTCAGGGGAGATGTGGACGCCATCTTGTTTTCTGATTCAAGCGTCCATTCCCAGATTGAAGCGCAGACGGTCATACCTGTTGTTAGTTTCAGCGAGGCGCGTTCGTCCGACCATCCCAATGTGCCGACAATCTATGAGGTCATCCCAGAGGACAGGCGAGCGCTTATGCAAACGCTCATCCAAATCTACGCACTGGAACGAACCATGATCGCCCCGCCTAATATGCCTGCGAGCCGATTGAAAACCTTGCGCGACGCTCTCGACAAGGTCATGGCTGAACCGGAATTCCAGGAAAACATGGCCAAGATCAAACGCCCGGTGAATTATTTGACCGGCGCCGAAACAGACAAATTGCTGAAAAATATCATGCTCAACGAGGCGCAGATCAAGCCGCTCGTATTCGAGATCGCCCAAAGTTCCAGGTAACAATTGATATGTGCGCGGAAAACCTAATTATCAAAGCATATCATGGAAAACGCAGGTAATGGCGCGAAATAAATTTTCCTTATCGAAATCCATCTACCGGCAATTGCTGTTTGCATTTGTCCTGGTGGCGTTGACGCCCGCTCTTGTCATCAGCGTTGTCTCGGCATGGTCAAGTTATCAAATCGGCCAACAGCGCACGCTGGACCAACTCGACTCAGTGGTTACGCTCAAGTCCGCTGAAATTGACATGTGGACAAACGAACTGAGCGTTGGGTTGGACACACTGGTGGATGAGGACGACTTGAGTCAAGTCGTCCTGCCCCTATTGGAAGAACAACTTTCCCCTGCCGCCGTCCAGCAAGCCCATAGCCGTTTTCTAAAAAATATGAACCTGGTATTGGCAAAGAATCGACTTTTTGACCGCGTGTGTTTGATGGATGAAAATGGGAAGGTGATTTTTTCCACCGACACAGCTTATGAGAACCTGGATTTTAGTGATACAAATTTTTTCCAGCAGGGATTACAAAAATCATTTATCGCCCCGCCCTTTCGTAATTTGCCGCAGGACCAATATTTGACGATTATCGTATCCCGCCCAATCGTCGCGCCGGGACAGGGCGCAGTTGGCGTCATATCCACTTACAGCGACATCTCTGTCCTGGACCGCATCATGAAAGAGCCGACGGGTTTGGGTCAAACGGGAGAAAGCTATCTTGTTGGCGCGGATTATGACCCAATAACTCCAGTGCATTTTCAAACGAATCCATCCATTACTCAAATAAAATCCGATGGCATACGCCTCGCCATAGAAAACAAGATACACAATCAAGGGTTGTATCGCGACTATCGCGATGAGCCAGTGATAGGAGTCTATACCTGGTTGCCGGCGCTGCAGGTGGCGTTGATAGTTGAGCAAGACCAAGCCGAGGCTTTCGGACCAGTCACTACATTGCTGGGGATGAATCTGGGCGTGGCATTGGCAGCAACGGCATTTACTGTGTTCATTGCATTTCTTGTCACGCGCAGTATCGCCACTCCAATCACGATCCTTTCTAAAACTGCAACCCAAATTGCAGAAGGCGATCTATATCAGGTTGCAGATGTGAAACGCCAGGATGAAATTGGAAAACTGGCGCAAGCCTTCAACCTCATGACCGCGCAACTCCGCAACCTGATTGAGAGGTTACAAGCGGAATTGTTCGAGCGCAAGCGTGCGGAAACCGAACGCCAGACGCTATTGGAAATCATGCAAGGACTGATGCTCACTGCAGATGTGCAAGCATACTTAAGATTGGTTCACCTCGCGATTGCAAAAGTAGTTTTCGCTGAAAACTTCTACATCATCTTCAAGAACAAAAACACCGGCTTGTTTGAAGAAATTTACTCGGTAGATAAATACGATCCTCCCGCCCCGCCATCTTTACTCGAAAAGAGCGTCTCTTCTTACGTTTTCCGCAGCGGCGAACCGCTCTTGCTGACTCAAGAACGATTTGAGAAACTGGTAAATCAGGGCGAGGTGGCGCTTGTTGGAAGCAACTCGCTTTCATGGCTGGGCGTGCCGCTGAAAACTTCCAAAGAAACAATCGGCGTGATGGCGGTTCAGGATTACGACAGGGATGATCGTTATTCAGAACGTGAAAAAGAATTTATGGCTTCCATCGCCGGTCAGGTGGCGCAAACCATTGAACACAAACGGGCGGAAATTGAGCTCAAGGAAAACAAGGACAAATTGGAACTGCTCTTTGACATTTTGCCAGTCGGCGTATCGGCTCTGGATAACGGACGCAAGATTGTAAAACAGAATAAAGCATTGGAAGAAATTTTGAGCATTTCCAAAGATGGGCTGGAGAACGGCGATTATCGCAATCGCAAATATCTCCGCGCAGACGGCACAACCATGCCCATGGAAGAATTTGCCAGCACGCGCGTATTCCAGGGCGAATCTGCCGCGCTGAATGTTGAAACCGGCGTAGTGAAAGAAGACGGCTCTGTAACATGGGTGAATGTCAGCGCCATTGCCAGTCCATTTGCAGATTGGAACGCCGTCATGGTCACTTCTGATATCACCGAGCGCAAGCAGGTTGAGGAAAAGATTCAACGACAACTTGAGCATCTTGCCACCTTGAGCATGATTGACAGCATTATCACTTCAAGCTTCGACCTGCACAACAACCTCGACGCCATCCTTACCTACACCATCCAACAATTGGGTGTGGACGCCGCGTCTATATTGATCCTCGACTCTAATTCTCTTATACTGAATTACAACGCCTGGCGCGGCTTCCGCACAAAAACCGTTGAAAAAGCGCAAGTCTGGCTCGGAGAAAGCTGTGCCGGAAAAGTCGCCAGGGAACATAACATCATCCAGATCACCGACCTGAAAGAATATCCCAACGACCCATTTCTTAAAAATCTCTTTCGGGAGGAAGGTTTTGTAAGTTATTATGGCGTGCCATTGCTTGTAAAAGGAAAGGCATTGGGCGTGTTGGAAGTTTTCCATCGCGCGCCATTTCATCCCAATCAGGAATGGCTGGATTTTCTAAATACACTAGCCGGACAAACCGCCATTGCCATTGACAATTCCCAATTATTCGACGGCTTGCAACGCTCAAATCTAAACCTGACCCTGGCTTATGACGCCACCATCGAAGGCTGGTCGCGGGCGATGGATTTGCGCGACAAAGAGACAGAGGGACATACCCAGCGCGTTGCCGAACTGACCTTGAGGCTGGCGCGCGCTCTTGACGTTGACGAAGCCGAACTGATTCATCTCCGACGAGGAGCTCTCCTGCACGACATCGGCAAACTCAGTGTGCCAGACAGTATTCTTCTCAAGCCCGGTAAACTGACCAAAAAAGAAATGGAGACCATGCGTTGTCATCCGATCTATGCGTATGAGATGCTCATTCCCATTGCATACTTGAAACCTGCCATTGACATTCCATATTGTCATCACGAAAAATGGGACGGTACCGGTTATCCGCGCGGTCTCAAAGGGGAAGATATTCCTCTCGCGGCGCGCCTCTTCGCTGTCGTGGATGTGTGGGACGCGCTTTCCTCCGCCCGTCACTATCGCGCAGCCTGGTCTCTCAAGAAAGTCCGCCGATATTTCCGTGAGCAATCTGGTAAACACTTTGATCCCCGGATTGCCGCCACATTCCAGAATCTAATTGACAAAAAATAATTTCAGCTTTGAAGCAGATTCCCCGATTTTGAAAACCGCAGGTTTATTGTCTGCGGTTTTCAATTGGTAAATTGAAATAGCCAGCGCCTTAATAGAAGTGGTATTATTGTGATGCATTAAAACACTGTATTCAAAATCCAAAATAAAGTTCGAGGTTGTATGTTTAGATTTTTCAAACGCCGTGAAGAGATTTTCAGTAAGCTTATCGTGGATCAGGCATCCACAACGCATGAAGGGTTGAAACTATTGGCGAAATATATCGAGACGCCGAGTTCGGAAATTGCCGAGCAGTTGTCCCTGAAAGAGAAGGAAGCGGATGAAGTGCGCCGTATCCTGATTGATGAGTTAAACCGTACATTTGTGACTCCGTTTGACCGCGAGGATATTTTCGCGCTCTCGCGCTCGATTGACGACATGATTGACTATGCGGATACCACCGTTGTTGAGATGCGCATCCTGAACGTCAGCCCGACGCCTTACATGATACGGATGACGACTCTGTTGAAGGACGCCGGTTGGGAAATTCATCAGGCTGTGATGCGCCTCCAGAAGAATCCACGCGTAGCGATTGAACATGCCCAGCGCGCCAAGGCGCTTGAGAACCGCGTGGAAGCAGTCTATCGCGAAGCAATTGCCAGCCTGTTCAGCGGACCGGAAGACGTGCATCATGTGGTTGAAATGTTGAAGATGCGCGAAGTCTATAGGCATTTGTCCAATGCAGCTGACCGCGGCGATGAAGCCGCGAATGTGATTGCCGATATTGTGGTAAAGAAAACATAACGAGGCGCGATGTCCCTGCAACTTTATATTGTGATTGGGTTGGCATTGCTATTCGACTTCCTGAATGGCATACGCGATTCCAGCAACATCGTAGCGACAATGATTGCCTCGCGCGCTTTCAGTCCACGATTTGCGCTAGGTCTTACGGCAGTCGCTGAATTCGCGGGTCCGTTTCTGTTTGGTATTGCTGTAGCGACTATGATCGGCGAGGAAGTGGTGCAATCCAACGTTCTCAATTTGGACGTCATCATTGCCGGTTTACTTGGGGCAATTGTATGGAATTTGATTACCTGGTTTCTGGGATTACCGAGCAGTTCGTCTCATGCCTTGATCGGTGGAATAATCGGCGCTGTAATGGCAGGGGCGGGTTTTGGAGCTATTAAATTGCAGGGGCTTGAAAAAGTATTGATCGCCCTGTTCGCTTCGCCGCTGATCGGATTTGCCGTCGGATTTATTTTGACGCGCCTGATCTATTTTTTAGCAAGAGACGCGACGCCAGAGATCAATAAATTTTTTAAGAACGGACAGTTATTCACGGCTTTGGTGATGGCATTTAGTCACGGAACAAACGACGCTCAGAAAACGATGGGTATCATTGCGCTTAGTCTTGTGATTGGCGGTTATCTGCCTAAATTCCAGGTACCTATCTGGGTGATTGTGTTAAGCGCCGGAGCAATCGCACTTGGTACGGCGCTGGGAGGCTGGCGGTTGATCCGCACGTTAGGCGGAAAGTTTTACAAGATCCGTCCGGTGCATAGTTTTTCAACGCAATTAACTTCCGGCATTGTGATCCTGACGGCTTCTTTCTTTGGATTGCCGGTTAGCACATCTCAAGTCGTCAGTTCGGCGATCATCGGCGTCGGCTCTTCGGAAAGTTTTGCGAAGGTACGCTGGAGTGTGGCGGAGGATATCGTCAGCGCCTGGTTTATTACCATTCCGGCTAGCGCGCTGGCATCCGCGGGCGTATATTGGTTATTGATGCTTTGGCGTTGATTAAGAGTTGATCCTGAAAATCTGTTTTCCAATTTATAGTTGGTAAGTGTATAATTGCAGAAGTTGTAAAAATCCAATCGTTAAAGGATTCATCCGTTGACAAAACTATTTTTTGCCACAGACATTCACGGTTCGGATATTTGCTGGAGCAAGTCTTTAAGCGCGGGGAAATTTTATAAAATAAACCTTCTGACGATATGATAGGCAATGACGATATGGATAAAGCGGACTTTATCGTTTACGCTGAATTCGCGGAATTGATTCCCATGAATCTGGAAATGCCAACTTAACCAACCAACGCTCAAGGCGACTCCTCGGCGTCGAGGACGAGTCTTGAGCAAAATAAGGAATATTTATGAAACTTTTCTTTGCCACCGATGTACACGGATCTGATGTTTGCTGGAAGAAATTTATAAGCGCCGGAAAATTTTACGAAGCGGATGTTCTTATTCTTGGGGGCGATATGACCGGCAAAGCCATTGTGCCGATCATTGCCCAAGGGAATGATAAGTACAAAGTCACCTTGCTGGAACAGGAAAGTATGTTGAATGGAAAAGAAGAAGTAGACAAAATGGCTTCAACCATTCAGAACCGCGGTTACTATCCGTACATAACAAATCCCGATGAAGTGGAGGGTATCTTTTCGACAGCAGGTAAATCCGATGAACTTTTTCTGGAACAAGTTACAAAAACTCTGGTACGCTGGATGGAATATGCCGACCAAAAATTGGATGGCACGGGGATTCGTTGTTATGTTTGTCCCGGCAACGATGACGTATTCGAGATTGACTCAGTTATCTCGGCATCCAAGTTGGTACGCAGCGTAGAGGGGAATGTTGTCGAGCTGGATGAACATCACGAGATGATCAGTTCGGGGTGGACGAACCCGACTCCCTGGGATACGCACCGAGAAGAGTCGGATGATGCATTGTTGTCGCGGCTCGAGTCGGTCATCGGCAAGGCAAAGAATCCGTCAAATGCAGTTTTTAATTTCCACGCGCCGCCATATGGAAGTGGACTCGATGAAGCTCCTGAATTGACCAAAGATATGCGTCCCGCTTATGCAGGTCGTTCACTGGTACCGGTGGGCAGTAAATCTGTGCTGGCTGTACTCGATAAATACCAGCCATTGTTGGGTTTACATGGACACATCCATGAAGGCAAGGGAACGCGTAAATATAAAAAGACTCTTTGCATCAACCCTGGAAGCATGTACGAGCAGGGAATGTTGCACGGCGCGATCGTTGAGCTTAAGCCAAATAAAGTTGGCAACTACGTTTTGACTACGGGATAATTCCGCGGCGGCGTTCATGTAATTGGCAATGGATAAAGGAGGCAGCCTATTGAAGACAAGCGGTATCGAAAGTTTGCAAATAGACTCGATTGAAGGTTATTCCATTGGACTCCCTTAATTGGGAGACGAGCAAAAAATCATAAAGGAGATCACGATGAGTAGCGATGTTTCCCTGTTTGTTCGCAAAGCAAGCGGGCTGGTAAGAGCCTGGTCTATTTTTGACGCTTTCATTTATGCCACGTTCTCTATCAACCTTGTTACCTTGGGTTTGTTCATCTTTTCGTACTGCTGGTACTTTGGAGGCAGTCTGGGTACTGCAGTTGTTGTTGGCGGCGCATTCACCATTTTCGAGGTGATTGTTTATGCCAGCCTGATTTCTGCCATGCCGCGCGCAGGCGGCGATTATGTTTGGCAGAGTCGCATCCTCGGGCGCGGAGTAGGTTTTGTACTCAGCGTTACCGGTTGGTGGTTCATTCTTTGGCTCTGGGTGCCTCTCTATGGTCAGATATTAACCTATGAATTTCTAACCCCGATGGCTGCCTTGCTTGGCGCGCCAGACACTGCGCTTTGGTTCACAAGTACGAGTGAAGGTATGCTGGTCGGCATGTTGGCAGTGTGCGCTGTTGTTTTCATTTACATCGCGATTGGCATGAAGTGGTATGCGCGTGTGCAAAAAGCTTGCTTCTATTTGGGTGCGGTCGGACTCGCGATTGTATTTGGCATGTTATTGTTTGGAAATAAAGAGGCGTTCATCGCCGGGCTGAATGCTAATTTGACGGCAGTTTACGGCTTGCCACCGATGGACTACTACGCCGCGACCATCGCGGCGGGTCAAGCGGCTGGCGCCACCTTCGGTTCCCTAGGGACGATTGCCCTAGGCGCGAGTATGGCAATGATCCCGATGATGGTCTTCTTCAACTTGTGGCCCAACTGGGGTTCGACATTATATGGCGAGGTGCGCGGCGCGTCAGATTACAAACGCAATTTCTGGGGTATGGCGTGGGCGATCATCGTCACTGCCGGATTGGCGCTGGTTTTCTTTGCCTTGATCAACAAGACTATGGGCTGGGATTTCTACATTAATGCCAACGGCGCTTTCTGGAGCAATATGTTCTATGGCACAGAGGTCCCGATTCCGGTCTGGCCCTATCCGGTGCAGTTCGCTACCTTCTTGACCTCAAGCCGTCCATTGCAAATACTGGTGGTCTTACTGGTTGGGATGTGGTGGTTTGGCTGGTCTGGGACGGTATTTCTATCCTCGACTCGCGTGATCTTTGCCGCCGCCCTTGACCGTATGTTACCAGAATGGGTCTCCAAGATTCAACCTGGCACAAAGACCCCCGTTAATGCGTTATTATTGATGGTGATCCCGTCTGTCATCATCTCTTATCTCTACGCTTATGACATATTCAGTTTCAAGTCAATCGTTCTTGACGCGACGCTGGTCATTTCCATTACCTTCTTCGGAACGACGCTTGCCGCTATCTTACTTCCCTGGCGTCAGAAGGAAATCTTCGAGGGTTCTCCGATTGCTCGCTATACCCTGCCTTCCTGGTTGAGTTGGATCGTTATGGTTCTTTTTACGGTCACAGTAGGCTATCTGTTCTTCCTCACGTATACCTATGCCGCGCAAGTCTTTGCGGTATGGGGCGACCAGACCGGCTTGACAAAGGCGATGATCGTGTTGATCACGTTGTTGAGCGTGTTGAATGTCGCATTGATGGTTTACGTGGTGGTCTTTGTCGGCGGTAAAGTAATTGCAGGCGATAAACTCCCGCAGATGGTCGGAGCAGGATTGGTGTTCTTTGCTTTCCTCGACTGGCTGTTGGTGGTCTGGTTCTGGGATCCTGGCTTCCTCTACGGCATCGGCTGGCAGAACAGCACCTCGATGTTGTTCATGATCATTATGTACGTGTTAGCTGCGGCAATCTACTTTGGCTTTAGCGCCTATCGCAAAGGTCAGGGTATTGATGTGGACAAGGTTTACAAGGAAATTCCGGTCGAATAAAATTTGATCGTCAGGCTTACTTCCTCTTCTATTTTCAGAGAGAGAGGAAATAAGTCTGATGTGCCGCATTAATGCAAATGCTCCCGTTACCATGCTGGCGACGGGAGCATTTATTATCTGGAAATTTCTAATATGATGAATTGGAATGTGAAATTTCCAGATCGTTGACTTGAATAAAAGCCGGCACGACAATCGCGGTGGGATTGCGCGCGCCGTAACTTTGGGATTGATTATTGACAACCTGCGCCTTCGACATCCACGCCACTTTATCGCCGAAAATATCCAGCAGACTTTGTGTAACGCGCACGTTATAAGGCACAACCACCGAACCATCCTTCTTGAGCAATAACGCGCCAAAGCGTGAACTGGCAGTGACCAATCCCTTTGAAGGATTAACGATATTCATGTAATGCAGGAAGGGGATATAAAGGATGTCGTTCTCGCGCGGCATTTTTACCAGTTCTTCAAGCGTGCTTACATTCTTATTGCCGCCGCTTAAAACCAAACTCGTATGCATTACAGTATGACCGGTGGGTTTTGCTCCAAACTCATCGGCATCATCCTGGAACCAGGTGAAAGACTTGAACATGCCGTTTTTAAAAACGGGGAATGGCTTGCGCGTCATACCCATCATGTCGCGCTGAAACGGGAAAGTTTCCAGCCGCGTGGGGTCGTCGGTCAGACTGAATTTATCTGAGAAAACTTTTTTGCCAACTTGGTCTTCGGCGATGAAGGAAAATCCGCGCTTCATTGCGCCGCCGCTAAAGCCAATCCAACTCATCACGCTGAGCAAGTCGCCGAGGGCGGTGGAGCCAAAAACGATGTCATACTTTCCAAGCGGGATTTGTTGAGGCGTATCGTGCTGGTAACGATCCAGCAGGAATACCAGATCACGATGCAGTGTGGATGGGTTCAAATCCGATTTTTTCTGCGCGGATTGTTCCGCGGTCACTTCCCATTTGAGCGTGGAATGTGACAGGACAATGCTGACTTGCGCGTCGGATGTTTTGAAATATTGCGTATGTTCTGAACGCGTGGTGATCTGCGCGGTTATGTTTGCGCCGTTGGAAAATATGCCGGAGAGTTTTATATCGTCCGTTTCAAGACCTTTCACTGCCTTGTTGAAATATGCAAGACGCTCTTCATTGCTGATGCCTGCCAGCGTGGAATCAAATCCGCTTTCATTGGAAAAAGATTCGGCGTAGGCTGGAACTGTTGGCTGATAACTCAATGGCATGGCATGTTTCACCATTTCAGCGGCGATGTCCACTCCCTGCTTCATCTCTTCCAGTTTTTGCAGATCCGTGATCAGTTCGTAGGAGGCGCGCTTCCTATCTTCATAAGTTGTGATCTCCAATCGGATCAAATGCTCATTGGTATTCAACGAGATTGCGGAGTTGGCGAAGCGCATCAAATAACTATCTTCCTCATGATAGAAGAACGCGGCTTCGACATTTTTTGAAAGGGCATAAGCGCGCAGGTCGCGCAAGGTTTGTAAGATTTTATCCTTCATGGCTATTCTCCTATTCTCACGTTGTCAAAACGGCAGACCGGAATGCCATGTCCCAATTGCATGATCTGATTGGGTTGACCCTTGCCGCAGTTATCCACGAAGCGCACTTCCCATGTGGATTTGTCGCCCACGGCGGAAAGAGAATTGTAGAACTTGACCGTGTCGCCTTTGTAGGTGGAATTCTTCACCACACGCGTGACCTTGCCATCTTCCACCAGCCAGCCGATGTCGGTGGCAAAGTGGAATTGTTCGCGGTTCGAGCCGATGGACCAACTCTTGTCGCCGTCGAGGATGATTCCTTTTTCAGTATTCTTTACAATGTCATCGAGCGAGCCGTCGGCGCCCGGATCAATGTTGATGTTGGTCATGCGTTCGATCGGGACGCGGTAGAAGGCTGTCGCGCGGTTCGCGCCGCCACTACCATTGAAGATTTGTTTGTGAGCGCGAGCGTTGGCTTCCTCCACCATCTGACGGCCGGTAATCGCACCGACAAGGATTCCTTTATCAATCAGCAGGTTATTCTGTGCCGGGACGCCATCATCGTCATAGCCGAAACTGCCGGGGCTGTTGGGAACTGTCGCATCGGCACGCGCGGTTAATTTGCTTGAGCCATACCGCAGATTGCCAAAATCATTGAGCGTGACGAATGAACCGCCAGCGAAACCAAGTTCATAGCCGAGAATACGATCCAGCTCCAGCGCGTGACCGATGGTCTCATGCGTTTGCAGGTACATGATGCCGGGCAGAAGGATGACAGAACGGTCTTCCTTCGGGCAGTCCTCCGCCGCGACGACTTCGTTCATCTCTTTGACGATGCGCTCGGCGTTTTCGAGGAACATGTTCATATCCAGCGTTTCCCAGCCGCGCGTATCTCCCATGCGCCCGGGCTTGAATTTACGAGAATGGGACTCGCCTTGCGAGTCCAGTCCCATCACTTCAATACTAGGGAAAACTTCGATGATGTTCTTCTCGATCTCACTGCCTTCCGAATCGATGTAGATGATTTGTTTTTTCAAGAACATCACTTCAGAGATGCGCTGGGTGACACCCGGTTTGTTTAACTTGTCGTCCAGTTCTTTCAGGAACGCGATCTTGTCCGCAAGCAGGACGGAGAACGGGTCAATGCGGTTCGGGCTGTTGAACGAAGCCTGAATGGATTCCTTCTCCGCGAGGCGGATGGGAAAGGTCACTCGTTCCGCCGCGACGCGGGCATTGTCAAAGGCTTTATCAAACAACGCGTTGACATTGCTCACATCCGAAGACGCCGAGAACCCCCACGCGCCCTTATACAACACACGGATTCCTACGCCGCTTTCCCGCGAGGATGCGGCAGTCTTCAAGTTGCCGTTCCACATCATCAGGTAATTGGCTTCTTCCACAGGATACCAGCGCGCATCCACGTAGGTTGCGCCTGCTCCTTTGAGCCGTTCAATCTGCTCTTGTAATTGCTTTCGCATTTGCATCTCCTTTATTTTTCAGGATGATATATTTTACTGCTTTTTATATAAATCAGGAATTTCGCGCGCACGGATTTTTAAGAGATTTATTCATCTTTGTCCGTGTATTCCCCACATTCGCGGATTTATTTCGACTAATTTTCAGTATTGGTGACGGTAACAGTAATATCTTGTGTAACGGTAAGTTCTCCATCGGAGGCTTGAACGGTGATGTTGTAGATATTATCCATTCCAGCGTCAATTGGGATTTCAAAATCAGGCGCGTTGACGAATGTCAGTTCGCCGGTGGATGAATTTATGCTAAAGAGAGCCGCGTCCGCGCCGCCGATAATTGAATAGGTCAGAGTCTGAATTGGTAAATCGGCGTCTGTGGCGGTGACGGCGGCGACAGCAGATATATTCTCGGCGATGGAAAGAATTCCATTCGATGTAATTACCGGATTATTATCATTGACGGCGGTGACGGTAATAATGACATCTTGTGTAACAGCAAGTTCTCCATCGGAGGCTTGAACGGTGAGGTTGTAGATATTATCCATTCCGGCGTCAATCGGGATTTCATAATCAGGCGCGTTGATAAAGGTCAGTTCGCCGGTGGAAGAATTGATGCTAAAGAGAGTTGAATCCGCGCCGCCGATGATTGAATAGGTCAAAGTTTGAATCGGCAAGTCGGCGTCTGTGGCGGCGACGGTGGCAACA
>Ga0315268_10000192_pt1 | contig 71691 bp, 56 predicted proteins | sample C1_top_MG_FD_204535 | JGI IMG/M metagenome (GOLD analysis project Ga0315268, IMG submission 204535) | Sediment microbial communities from Yellowstone Lake, YNP, Wyoming, USA - C1_top | ecosystem: Environmental > Aquatic > Freshwater > Lake > Sediment | place: USA: Wyoming | collected 2017-08-01 | reverse complement strand
GGCCAACGAGGCCAAGCTCGAGGCCAAGGTCCAGGGACTCGTCGACCAGCTCTCCGGCAAATGGGCCGACAAGACCCAGGAGTTCCGCGCCAGGATCGGCGAGAAGATCGGGAAGCTCCAGGCCAAGGCGGCCAAGCTCTCCTTGGGCGACTCCGTCTGGTCGGTCGTCAAGCGCCGGCTCGGCGCCTCGGCCCAGGACGACGCGATCAAGTCCCTCGTCCGCCAGGTGGCCAAGTTGAATCAGGTCAGCGTGCCGGAGATGGGATTACCCTCCGGTTCCCGGAACGCCCGCGCCCTCCGCGCCGGCGACACCCTCGACCTGAGCCCGCTGCTCCAGTGGCTTGGCCAGAGGTAAGGTAAGCCGCTAGGCGGCGGAGCATCGACGAGCCATAGAATACGAAACCCCCGGCCTGATGGCCGGGGGTTTTGAATTTTCTGCTTTCTTTACTCTTTTCGTCCTTTTACGCTTCGATGATGACCGGAAGCGCCACCCCGTAAAGTCCGCTTCGCGGGCCACGGGGCGAGACTCGGCTGACCGTCGGCGCTCGCTGACGTCAGTTGCTGCCAGGCTACACCTCGATAATTACAGGGAGGACCATTGGTCGGCGTTTGATGGCCGTGAACAGGAACTGGCCGATATCGTTGCGGATCTTGTTCTTGAGGTGGTCCTCGAAGGCCGGCGAGCGCGAATCGGTGTCCTTGAGGATCTTCTTGACCCGGGCGCGGGCCTTTTCGATCAGCTCCTTGTTCTCGCGCATGTAGACGAAGCCGCGGGAGATGATGTCGGGCGAGCCGACGAGTGCGCCGGTCTTTTGGTCGACCGTGGCGATGACCACGAAAATGCCGTCCTCGGCCAGCATTACCCGGTCGCGCAGGACCACCTGAGAGACGTCGCCGACGCCCAGGCCGTCGACCATGACATGGTCGGTCATGACGCGTTCCTCGGTCAGCCGGCCGCCCTTCTGGTCGTATTCCATGATCTGGCCGTTGTCGGCCACGAAGATGTTGGAGCGGGGGATGTTGCATTCCTCGGCCAGCTTGGCGTGGGACTCGAGCAGGAAGCGGTTGCCGTGGATGGGGATGAAGTATTTGGGCTTGACCAGTCGCATCATCAGCTTCAGATCCTCTTGTTTGGCGTGGCCGCCGGCGTGGACGTCGAGATTCTGGTAATGGAAGACCACTGCGCCTTGGCGGACCAAGGTGTCCTTGAGGCTTTGGACCGTCCGTTCGTTGCCGGGGATGACCGATGAGGAGAAGACGATGCTGTCGCCGGGTTTGATGGCGATGGCCCGATGCTCGCGGTTGGCGATGCGCATGAGCACGGCGTTCTTTTCGCCCTGGGCGCCGGTGCAGAGCACCACCAGTTTCTCGTCGGGGATGCGGTTGGCCTCATCTTCCTCGACCATGGTGCCGGGCCGGATATGGAGATAACCCATGGAATGGGCCAGCTCGACGTTGTTCTGCATGCTGCGGCCCTCGATCAGCACCTTGCGGCCGTATTTCTCGGCCAGGGTGATGATCTGCTGGGCGCGGGTCAGGAGCGAGGAGAAGGTGCCGATGATCAGGCGGCCTTTGGTGCTGACGAAGATCCGTTCCAGTTCCTGGCCGACCTGGCGCTCGGAGATCTGGTGTCCCGGGCTTTCGGCGTTGGTCGAATCCGACATCATCGCCAGGACGCCTTTGGCGCCGAACATGGCGATGTGGGTGAGGTCGGCCGGCTCGTCGTTGACCGGCGTGAAGTCGAATTTGAAGTCGCCGGTGTAGATGATCGTGCCGTAAGGCGTGTGGATGGCCGCCCCGAAGGCGTCGGAGATGTTGTGATTCACGTGGAACGGTTCGAAGACGAAGTGCCGGCCCAGGGCGATCTTGCTGGACTCGTTGATCAGCTGGATGCGCAGGCTCTTGGCGCCGCCAAACTCCTCCTGGCGCTTGCGGACGATGCCGGCGGTCAGGGGCGCGGTCAGGATCAGCGGGTTGCCCAGGCGGTTGATGATGAGGGGTAGGCCGCCGATGTGGTCCATGTGGCCGTGGGTCAGGATTATGCCGCGGATGTTCTTCTCCTTGCCCTGGAGCGAGGTGATGTTGGGGATGATGTAGTCGATGCCGGGCATGCCTTCCTCGGGGAACATCATGCCGACGTCGACGATGACGATGTCCGCGCCGCATTCGAAGACGGTGCAGTTGCGGCCGATCTCTTCGAGACCGCCGAGGGCGTAGACTTTGAGTTTCGGCGCCAGGACCTTGGCGCCGGGAGCGGCCGGCCTGGCCAACGCGGTCGGAGCGGGTCGGACGGGCTGCGGCGGCGCCGTCTGGGCCGGCACGCGGGCGTCGCCGTGATAGCTGCGCCGCGTCGGATACCGGCCGCCGCCCGAGTGGCCGCGCTGACCGGCGGGTCGCTGGTGCGACCTGTCGTGTGAAGTTTCTTCTGTCATATCAGATTGTCGGCCGGCGTGATCGCCGGGCCAGGAGCGAGATGCTCCGAAGTAATAGAATGTTCCCCGCGAACGGGAAAATTATGATTAATAGGGCTTTCCGTTGGCGGCTGCCGTGAAACGGCCGCCGTCGGAGAAGTCGAACCCCCTGTCCGTCAAGGACGCAGGGATGGAGAGATAGTTTTCCGGACGGCGCCTCCACGCCTTCCAAGTGACTACTTACCAATCCTTATTGTCCCAATCGTATTGAGGCATTAAGGATTGGTGCCGCGGTCGGGATTTGAACCCGAACGGAGTTGCCCCCGCTAGCTCCTGAAGCTAGTGCGTCTGCCAGTTCCGCCACCGCGGCTTGCTCGTCAGTTTTTGTTATTTCGGCTTCCGTGTCCAGCGCCTGACGTCCGTCGTATTTAAGCTTACACTGTCACTGGTTGGTCAGTATACACCATTTCCGAAAATAAATCCAGCCCCCGGCGTCGCCTGGTCCGGATCACTGCCAAACACGCTTCGTCTTGATGTACCAGTCGGCGATGGCGGAGAAACGGTCGGCCGGCACGTAAACGGTCGTCGCGGTGATGCCTTTGATCTCGCGGCTCACGGCGTAGGTGTAGGTCGGGCTGTAGAGGAAGATGGCCGGCAGCTCTTCGGCCAGGATGCTCTGGAATTCGCGGTAATAGCCGGCGCGTTCGTCCTTGTTGTTGGTCAGCCGGGCCTTCTCCAAAAGTTCGTCGGCGCGGCGGTTGCTGAAGACGGCCAGGTTCAGGCCGGGGCTGGCATTCTGGGACGAATGCCAGAACGGATAGGGGTCGGGGTCCGGGCCGATGATCTCGCCGTAGAGCAGCGCCTCGTATTCGCGCGGCCGGATCTTTTCCTTTTGCAGACGGGAGGCGGGCACGGTTTCGAGTTCGGCCTTCACGCCGATGCTTTGCCATTCCTGCCTGATGATCTGGGCCACGTCGATGTTCTCTTTGGCGTCGACCGTGGTCAGGGTCAGCCGCAGTTCGGTCTTGACCGTGGATTTACCCGTCTCGTCGGGCAGGTCTTTCTTGCGCACGCCATCGGTATCGAGCTTCCAACCGTCCTTTTCCAGGAGATCGGCCGCCGCCGCCAGGTCGTGTTCGTATTTTTTGACCTCCGGAAAGAAGCCGACGAAGCCGGTCAGGATCGGTCCGGACACGGGCGCGCCCGCCGGCACGGCCTGGCGCAGGATGTCGTTACGGTCGATGGCCATGGCCAGGGCCTGGCGCACGGCTTTGGACTTGAGCAGCTGATTCTTGTTCTGGTTGAAGAAGATGGCGGTGTATTGGGGCAGCTTCAGGGAATAGATGCGGAGCGACCGCGATTTATCGACTTCGGCTCGGGCCTCCGGCGGCACGAAACTGATCCCGTCGGCCTTCTTTTTGAGGAGCATGTCCAGGGCCGAGCCGAGATCGGGATTGAACCTGAAGGTCAGGGTGGCCAGATGCGGCTTGGCGCCGTAAAAACGGTCATTGACCGCCAGGGCGTAAGACCGCACCGCGCCCTTCTTGTCCTTCACCAGCGACTTGAACTTATAAGGACCGGTGCCGACCGGCTTGATGTTCAGGTCGGCCCGCGCGGCATTGACCGGCTGGACCTCCTGCCACAGATGTTCCGGCAGGATGCCGATGGTCAGCATTGACAGGAACGGGGCGAAAGGCGCGTCGAGGCGGAATACCACCGTCCGGTCGTCCGGAGCTTCCGTCATCACGTTCTTGAACTGGGCGTAATAGGGGCTTTGCCAGGCCGGATCCTTGATGTAGTTGATGGTGGCCGCCACGTCGGCCGAGGTCAGGTCAGCGCCGTCGTGCCAGACGACGCCGTCGCGCAGGCGGAAAGTGTAGGTCTTGCCGTCCGCCGACATTTCGTAGGAGGCGGCCAGATCCGGCACGAGCGCGCCGGTCGCGTCGGTCCGCATCAGTCCGGAGAAGATCAGCCGCGACAGGTCGGTATCGATGTCGTTGGACGATGTCAGGACCGGGTTGATGAACCGCGGAGCGCCGGTGACGGCTTCGGAGTAATCGCCGCCGTCGGCCGGCAACAGCCGGACGTGATCGTCATAAAGCTTGGCGCCGATGGCCAGCAGTCCGACCACGGCCAGAGCTGACAGCATCTTGATGACCTTGGTTTCCCGCGGCGTCAAATAGCGGCCCAGATGTTTGAGCTGCTTGAGCGTCGGCAGCCTCTTGTCGCTGAGCTTTAAAATCAGCCTCTTGTCGAAGCTGGTATCCTGGGCGGTTTTTTTGTCCTGACGGCGTCGTTTCAGCGCTTCGGAGATACTCTTCGTGACGCCAGTGATCGAGAACACAGGCTTGATGGGCGGCGGCCGCGGTCAGCGCCGGACCGCCGCGATCAGGCGCGGCGGCGGGCGTCGGTCGGGCGCGCCGGATCCGGGTTAGACGCGGGCCAGGAACAGCGTGGTCAGAGCCAGGCCGAAGAACAGCACGGACAGGACGATGGTGCCGCGGAAAAGCGTCTTTTCCAGTCCGCGCTTGGTGCGATAGACGTTGCCTTCGCCGCCGAAGGTGGCGCCGAGTCCGGTGCCGCGGGCTTGCAGCAGGATGAAGGCGGTGAGCAGCACGGAGACGGCGATCTGAGCTATATCCAGGTATTTTTTCATGTTGGTCGGCATCCGCCCGGGCGGATGCGATAAGGTCGTTATAGGCTCTGAAATCGTGAAGTATTTTTATCACGGGCTCCGGGGTCTGTCAATGCGTTCTCCGCCATTTGTCCGGCGGGTCCCGTTGGGATATAATTATTCATATATGGAAGCCGCCGAGATCTCCGCCAAGAAGCGAAAATTTCTGGACACCGGTTGCTCCTGTTTGGGCTGGCTGGTCTTCATCCTGGCCTTTATCGGGATCGTGCTTCTGGGTTACCGCGTTTGGTACTACTCGGACAAGCTGCGCCGCGGCCAGATCATCGACATACCGGCTTTCACCCCGAAACTGACCTCGGCCGGAGGCAGCGCCGCCATTTCCAGCGTCTTCGTCGAGCCCGCCATCGTGAACGGCGTCGACGAGCCTTTCCTGGGGAACGGGCAGTCGCCCCGGCTGACCATCGTCGAGTTCGGCGATTTTCAGTGTCCGTTCAGCGCCGAGGCGTCCAATGCCGTACGCAGCTTGATGACCAGATACGGCGATCAGGTCCGCTTCATCTACCGCGATTATCCCATCGAAACACTGCATCCTTTGGCCGCGCAGGCGGCGCAGGCGGCCGAGTGCGCCCGTGAGCAGGGCAAATTCTGGCCCTATCACGATAAGCTGTACGCCAACCAGTCTTCCCTGACCCTGGCCTCGATGCTCGGTTTCGGCCAGGAGATCGGCCTGGACTCGGCCCGGTTCGAGTCCTGCGTGGCCGAGGGGCGCTTCCGCAGTCTGGTCGACGCCGACGCCGCTACGGCCAAACTGATCGGCATCAACGGCACGCCGACGTTCTTCTTTAACGGCCAGCGGGTCGAGGGCGTCATCCCCGAGGACATCTTTGAGAAAATCATTCAAACCATGCTAAGATAGGTCAGGTTATGATCCTATTCCGTTCGCCATTTTCCATCAGGTTCAAGCCTGCGGCCAGAGGGATACTGGCCGGTTTAGCGCTGTCCATGGTCGGCCTGATCGCGGCGCTGCCGGTCCTGGTGCCTTCGGCGCAAGGCGCCGCTTCGGCCAAAGATTCCTGCTTTACCGTGCTTGATTGCAGTCCGGCGTTGAAAGATGAACCCAACTGCAAGAACGGCGATCAGGGCTGCTGCAAGGGCGACCGCTGCTGGGTGCCCCGGGGGAGCGGTTGCGCCAAGCAGGGTTCGGTCGTGCTGGGTTCCTGTCTCGCCCGCAATTCGCCATTCACGCTGTCGGTCAACTTCGGCGCGGCCACCACCGTGGTCGACCTGAGCGATTACATCGCCATCGTCTATCAGTATGCCATCGGCATCGGCGGCATGGTCGCCGCGGTCATGATGATGATCGGCGGCATGATGTACCTGACGGCGGCGGACAGCGACAGGATTTCGCGAGGCAAGCAGTTCATCGTCGACGCCCTGACCGGCCTGTTCGTCATCCTGGGGGCCTACATGCTGCTGAACACGATCAATCCCGACATCGTCTCCCTGGCCCTGCCCAAGGTGCCGGTCGTCAAGAAGCAGAGCTATGTCGGCTGTTCCTACACCCGCAAATGCGCGGCCTGCGGCATGAACTATTTCATCACGCAGAAGTTCATCGACGACCTGGCCGCCGGCAAGACGGGGCAGGACGCCGTCAGGAAGGTGGACGACGGCGGCAATGGCAAGATGTGCGATCCGACCTATGTCAGCGCCACGGACGGCGTGACCTCCTGCACCGGCAAGGGCTGCCACTGCCTGAACGAATATTGCACGGACAACATCACCTCCTGTCAGAAAGTCGCGAATAACTCCAAGTCCAAGTGCGGCTGGGATTCATCGCTCAAAGTGGCCGCCGGCGGGACGCCGTCCGGCATGAGGAAGCCGGGCGATACGGGAGCCGCCGCTCCCGCGGCCGGCGGCAGCGGGGGACAAGCCGCCGCTCCCGCGGCCGGCGGCAGCGGGGGACAAGCCGCCGCTCCGCCGGCGCAGCCGGACTGGGGCTGTTTCTCGTGCGATCCTGACGGACAGTCCTGCTCGCCCAACGGTCCGAGCGACAAGTGTTGTTCCGGCTTCTGCGGCAAGGGCAAATGCTCTTCCGGCGAGCCCGGCGAGCCCTGCTCAAGCGACAACAAGGAATGCAACGGCGGCTACTGTCAGACAAGTTGGGGCAATTCCTGTTCGAAAGGAGATGCCGGTTCGCCCTGCGATGAGAACGGCGAATGCCTGTCCGGCAAATGCGTCGGAGGACAGGGCGCGGTGGCCAGCAATGCCTGCGGGACCGGCGCCGCCTGGACGCGCTGCTTTAAGGATAGCGATTGCGGCACCGGAAGATGCGTCCAGAGTTTCGAGACGACGGCCGGGGCGATCTTCCATTTCTTGACCGGCGGCTGGTCTTCGGTCATGTCCAGCGGCGGAGTCTGTGCCGTCGATGGTTCCGCCCTGATTAGCTGTAGCGCTGCCGCCGGAGTCAGCAATGAATGCGTTACCAAGAGCAACGGCGCGCTGAGTTATTGCGTCAACTTCATCATGCAGGGCAATTTTTGCTCGGATGGCAAAGTCGGCGCTTACTGCACCAATAATAACCAATGCGTGGATGGTCACTGCATCACTTCGGGCACCCCAAGCCTGTCTGTCTGCAGCAGCGGCGCCCCCGGCTCCATCTGCGATGATTTTAAAGATTGCGTCGACGGTCATTGCTATGATGGCGGAGACTTTGATGTTTGCACGACCGGCAAACTGGGCAGCCGCTGCAAAGTTGATGATGATTGCGACCAGACCGCTGGTTTCAAATGCGCCACGGTCGGCTATGATTCCGAATTCAAGAGGTGTTCCTTCCCGCAGGGAACAAAGGCCACATATTGCGCCGGGGGTGTCGCCGCAGACAGCAGTCCCGCCGGCGGAGCCGCCCCGGCCGGCGCGGCTCCATAAAATTACGGAATATCAGGTGAAAGCCCCGCTCCGCGGGGCTTTTTGTTTTTTGGGCCCGGCGCCGCTCGCCGCCCGCCCCAAATAAGGCGGCAAACAAGGATGTCGGGTCCCCCCTCTTGCCAAGGCCCGGTTCAGCTGGTACACTGGCAATTAACTTTGCCTTTTCGGCGATTCCGGCCGCTTCCGCCGCCGCAAGCAGCGGCGGGACGAGACCAGGGATGACTTATTCCCCCGAGCCATCTTCACATGTCAAACGGCAGCAAGATCGTCATCAAGGGCGCCCGCGTCCATAATCTCAAGAACATCGACGTCGAGATCCCCAAGGGGAAATTCGTCGTCATCACCGGCCTGTCCGGCTCCGGCAAGTCTTCGCTCGCCTTCGACACCATTTACGCCGAAGGCCAGCGCCGCTACGTCGAGAGCCTGTCTTCGTACGCCCGCCAGTTCCTGGAACTCCAGGACAAGCCGGACGCCGACGAGATCAACGGCTTGTCGCCGACCATTGCCATCGAGCAGCGCACCTTGACCTCCAATCCGCGCTCCACCGTCGGCACCATCACCGAGGTCTACGACTATCTGCGCCTGCTGTTCGCCCGCGCCGGGCGCCCGCATTGCCCGCAGTGCGGCCAGCCGGTCACGCACGAGAGCCCGCACGAGATCGCCAAGCGGCTGCGCGCGTTCATCGACGAGACGCCGCTGGCCATCCTGGCCCCGGTGGTCCGTGACGAGAAGGGCCTGCACAAGCATCTCCTCGACTGGGCCGCCAAGAACGGTTACGGCGAGGCCCGCTACGACGGCGTCTTCGCGCCGATCGACGAGATGCGCTCGATGCGCCGCGACAAGGAGAAGAGATCCACTATCGAGATCGTCATCGCCCGCTACGGCCAGCATGACGAGTCGCCCAAGCTTGAGGAGCAGATCGCCAAGGCCTTCGACCTGGCCGACGGCTTCCTGACCGTGGTCCGCGAGGACACCGGCGAGGACGCCCGTTACAGCCAGCGTCTGACCTGCGTCAAATGCGGCATCAACCTGCCGGAACTGGAGCCCCGCGTGTTTTCCTTCAACAGCCCGCACGGCGCCTGTCCCGATTGCACCGGCCTGGGCACCAAGCTCAAGGTCGAGTCCGACCTGGTCATACCCAACCCCCGCCTGACCCTGGCCCAGGGCGCCATCAAGCCCTGGACGCGCATCGCCGGCAACCAGAACTGGTACATGAAGCTGCTGCAGGCCGTCGCCGACACCCACCGTTTCTCGGTGGACGTCCCGGTGGAGAAGCTGGAGCAGCGGGCCGTCGATATCATCATGAACGGCACCGGCACCGAGACCTACCTGGTCGACGGCCAGCGTTCGATGTTTGAAGGCGTCGTGCCCAACCTGGAAAAGCGCTATCGCGAGACCGATTCCGACTACGTCCGCCACGAGATCGAGACCTACATGAACGTGGTCACCTGCCCCATCTGCAAAGGGAAGCGGCTGCGGCCGGAAGCCCTGGCCGTGACCTTCGGCGGCAAGACCATCGCCGACATCGTCGGCCTGTCCATCGAGAGCGCGGCCGGATTCTTCCAGTCCCTGAGTCTGCCGGCCAAGCCCGCGGTGGCGGCCAAGCGCGACAAGGACAAGAAAGCCGGCAAGGCCCTGACCGGCCAGCTGTCCGAGCGCGAAGCCAAGATCTCGGCCCAAGCCTTGCGCGAGGCTATCCTGCGTCTCCGGAACCTGGTCGAGGTCGGCCTGGGCTACCTCACCCTCGACCGCTCGGCCATCTCCGTCTCCGGCGGCGAACTGCAGCGCGTCCGCCTGGCCACCCAGCTGGGCACCGGACTTTCCGGGGTCATCTACATCCTGGACGAGCCGTCCATCGGCCTGCACCCCCGCGACAACGACCGGCTCATCGCCGCCCTGCAGAAGCTGCGCGACCTGGGCAACAGCGTCATCGTCGTCGAGCACGATCAGGCGACCATCGAGGCCGCCGACCACGTCATCGACATGGGTCCGGGCGCCGGCGCTTTCGGCGGCGAGATCATCGCCGAGGGGACGCCGGCGGAGATCCGCCGCGACAAGGATTCGCTGACCGGGCGTTATCTCACCGGCAAGGAGTCCATTCCCGTGCCCCGGCGTTACCGCCGGGGCAGCGGCAAGGCGCTGCTGGTCCGGGGCGCGTCCGAATTCAACCTCCAGAACATCGACGTCCGGTTCCCGTTGGGCATGCTGACCTGCGTCACCGGGGTCAGCGGTTCCGGCAAATCGACGCTGGTCATCGATATTTTGAGCCGCGCGCTGGTCAAGAAGCTGTACCGGGCCAAGGAGAATCCCGGCGCCCACAAGGAGATCAAGGGCATGAACGAGCTGGACAAGGTCATCAGCATCGACCAGTCGCCGATCGGCCGCACGCCGCGCTCCAACCCGGCCACCTACACCGGCGTCTTCACCATCATCCGCGACCTGTTCACCGATGTGCCCGAGTCCAAGATGAAGGGCTACGACGCCGGCAAGTTCAGCTTCAACGTCAAGGGCGGCGGCCGCTGCGAGGCCTGCGCCGGCGAAGGCATGGTCCGCATCGAGATGCAATTCCTGCCGGACGTCTACATCGACTGCACCGAATGCGGCGGCAAACGCTACAACGCCGAGGCCCTGGAGATCCACTACAAGGACAAGACCATCGCCGACGTGCTGGAGATGAGCGTCGAGGAAGCGGCGACGTTCTTCGCCGACCGGCCGCTCATCAGCGAGAAGCTGGTGGTCCTGAAGGACGTCGGACTGGGCTATCTCAAGCTCGGCCAGCCGGCGACGACGCTCTCGGGCGGCGAGGCCCAGCGCGTCAAGCTGGCCACCGAACTGTCGCGCCGGGCCACCGGCCGGACGCTTTACATCCTGGACGAGCCGACCACCGGCCTGCATTTCGACGACATCAAGCGACTGCTCGGCGTGTTGAACCAGCTGGTAGATAAGGGTAATTCCGTGCTGATCATCGAGCATAACCTGGACGTCATCAAGTCGGCCGACTGGGTCATCGATCTCGGTCCCGAGGGCGGCGACGCCGGCGGCCGGGTGGTCGCCGAGGGAACGCCGCCGGCCGTGGCCAAGAACAAGGCCTCTTGGACCGGGCAATATCTCAAGAACGTCCTGCGGCGCTAAATCAACGACCAGCAGCCTCGGCTATGTCCGCCACGACCGGCGATAAAACTCCAGGACAAGAGACCAGGTCCGGTCATGTTGACCGGGTCGTCGGTCCGGCGGATCTTTCCGTGCCGGAAAAGTTGGACGAATTGGCGCGATCGGGACGGGAAACGCCGGAGGTCGAATTGGGCGGCGAGAAGATCGAGCTGCGGGAGGTCGAAAAGACCGAGCGCGATCTGGCGATCATCCGCCTGGTCACCGGTTCCGTCGACCGGCTCATGCGCCGTTATGGCCGGGAGCGCGTCATCGAGATCCCGCCGGAAAACCTGCATCTGATCGAACCCACTGAGAAGATCAGCGGGTTTTATGACGCGCGGCGGCAGCAGCTGGCCGTCGAAAAGCGGGTCGGCAGCGACTCCGCCCTGGCCGCTGACCTGTTCCATGAACTGGTCCATGCCAAGTCCTACAACGCCCTGAAGGTCCGGGACCAGGGAGGAGACCGGGAGCTCACTTATTACCGGACCGGGCTTGAGACTGTGGCCCGGAACGGCCGGACGCATTTCCGGGAGCTGAACGAAGCCGTCGTCCAGTCACTGACCGTCGATTTTTTCGACCGGACGATCGCGCGGGACGACCTGTTCGCCGACGAGATCCGCGCCGGCGGCCGCCGGGGAGTCGATCCGCGGGAACGGGAAGAGGGCAGCTACTGGTCCGAACGGCAGCATCTGCGGGCCCTGGCCGAGGCTATCTTCGAGGCCGCGGCGCGGCGCCAGGAGGGGATGGATCGGCGTCCGCGATTCTCCGGTCCGGGTGACGTGGAACAGGTCTTCGTCAAAGCGTCAGTGACCGGCCAGATGCTGGAAGCGGCCCGGCTCGTCGAAGAGGTATGGGGTGCGGGCAGTTTCCGCCGTTTGGGAGAATCGCTCGGTGAATTCTGCCGCGACAATATCTACGGCCGACGCCCGAGCAGCGGCGGCCTGGTCGATAAGCTCATCGGCGCGGCGGCAAAGCCGGTCCGCGAGATCGTCCGGAAATGCTCCAGCCTGCTGAGTTCGGACAGTTCCGTCGTCGATTCTCTGTTCAGCCGCCTTAAAAAGGGCTGATCAGGTTCGCCCTCCGGCAGCTGCCGGCGAGGGTTGACAAAAAGCCGATTTTATGGTATAAAAAATGGTCCTAAATTGACCATTTTTTTGACCCAAATATGCAAAAATTAGCTAAGATCACGTCAATAATCTCCTCGATAGCCCTGCTTTTCAGCCTGGCCGCTGTTCCGTTCAAGGCCGCCGCGGCTGAACTGCCGCCGGTCATCGGCACTTCCGGTTCGTGGGTCGTGGCCAATCTGGCTTCCGACGGCGACGACTGGAAGATCGAGGCTTTCAAGAACGACCGCGACCTGGTCGTCTGGTCCGAGATCAACCAGTCCCTGGGCCAGCGCCGCCTGATGGCCTATGACGGCGTCAGTACCCGCCAGATCGCTTTCATGCGCGTCGACGACTGGAACGACGCCGCCGACGCCGCCTTTTTCGATCCGGTCAGGGGCAGTTTCGACGTCGCCGACGGACTGGCCGTCTGGGTCCAGAGCGACGGCACGGACCGCGAGATCTATTCTTTTGACGGCAGCCAGGTCCGGCAGGTCTCCAACAACACTTACGACGACAAGCATCCGGTGACCTCGCGCGGCCAGATCGCCTGGACCAGCGTTCCCGGGTCGTCCTACAACCTGATGCTCAAAGACCGCGCCGGCGTCCATCGCCTGGACGGCTACCAGGTCCTCAATTACGTCTTCTCCGGACCGAACCTGTTCTGGCTGAACCGGCGCGCCAACGAGAACTGGTTCCGCGTCTTCCGCTACGACGGCAGCGTCACGGCGCCGGTGGGCATCGGCGACGACCGGCCGATCAGCCAGTATTTCGTCACCGACGGCCAGGGCAGCGCCGCCTGGGAGTTCTCGACCAAGAACTGGGATTATGACAAGCGGTCGATCTTCCTTTCTGACGCCGGCGCCGAAGCGCGACAGATCGTCCAGCGCGACGTGCCGCCGAACCTGCTGCGCGTCGAGGCGGTCAAAGGTTCGGAAGTGCTGTTCAATACCACGGACATGCTGACCTCGCTGCTGTACGATTCCACCCTGCTTCGCGGCAACGGTTTCAGCATGACCAGCATCGCCCGCAAGATAACGATGAGCCGGGCGCGGTTCGTCGACGGCGGCATCATCCGCCACATGGTCCCCGAGACCTCGAGCGCCCTGCTCCTCGACGGCGACAAGGGCGGCGAGGATTACGTCAGTCTGGATCACGTCATCCTCAATCTGTTCGAGTCCGACGGTTCGAACGCGGCCGGCGCCCTGCTCAAGGGCGGACTGCTGACCTACTTCAACGGCAAGGCCGAGACCATCCCGACCTCGGCCGATGTCCGGATTTTGGCCGTCAATGGCGGCAATATCGCCTGGATCGAAGGCGGCAGCGGCAAGGGCATCCTCAAGTCGGCCTTCCGGCCCGTCCTGGTCCGGTCGTCCGTCGGCGCCAAGTTCGTGAGCGGTCACCTGGTCAAGGAGCCCGGCAAGGCCGACGTCTATCTGGCGGCCGTCGACGGCAAGCGCTACCTCATCCCCGGCGAGGGTCAGTTCTACGGCTGGTACGGTGATTTCCATTCGGTGCGCACGGTTCCGTCGGCCTCATTGTCGGCCCTGCCGCTCGGCGGCAACGTGCTCTATCGCCCCGGTTACCGCCTGCTCAAGACCGCCGCTTCGCCGCGCGTCTATACCGTCGGCGCCAACGGCCAGCTGCATTGGGTCACGAGCGCTGACGTGCTGGTCCAGCTTTATGGCAGCGACTGGAACCGCACCCGGCTCGACGTCATCCCCGAAACTCTCCTGTCCGATTACAGTTTCGGTCTGAGCGTCGATGATCCGTCGCGCTTCTACATCGCCCTGCGCTGAGATCGACCCCCTGAACAGAATAAAACCGCCGGCTTCGAGGCCGGCGGTTTTCGTATCAGTTATTTCTTCTTCTTCTTTTCCTTCAGGCTCTTCTTGCGGTCGCGCAGGAAATACAGCTTGGAGCGGCGCGTGTGCATGGTCTTGACCTCCTCGATCTTGGCGATGGTCGGCAGCCGCAGCGGGAAGATCCTCTCCACGCCGACGCCGCTGGCGATCTTGCGGACGGTGATGGTGGCGCTCAGCGCGTCCTTGCCCTTCTTGGCGATGACCGTGCCTTCGAAGATCTGGATGCGTTCGCGTTCGTCGCCCTTGGGGGTCATCTCCTTGATCTTCTGGTGCACCCGGACGATCATCCCCGGCTTGATCCGACCCGAATCGTCGATCACTTCGCCCGGCTCGCCGGACGTTTCCGCCGCTTCAACGGTCGGTTCAGCCGCTTGTTCGTCTTGCTTTTTCGCTTCTTCGGCCATACTTTTGGGATTTCGCTGATTAAAGCAGAAACAACCTCCTCTATCGTGAGGTTGTCGGTTTGAATGACGGTATCATAGATGGATAGATCGTTCAAGTCAAGGCCGTAGGTCTGCCGGTAACGGTTGCGGTTATCCTCGTCGCGGCGGCAGGTGTCGGCGTAAGCCCGCTCAAAGGGGATCTTTTCCCGCCCCGCCACCCTTTTCGCCCTGGTTTCGGCCGTCGCGCCGATCCAGATGCGGCAAGCCTTGAGGCTGTCGCGCTTGGTCATCCAGCCGGCCAGGCGTCCCTGGAGGATGAGGTTCTTTTGCCGCCGGCAGAGCGCGATCATCTTCCGGTCGAGCTCATGATCGATCTCCGGATGCGACTGGGCGTAGCTGCCGAAGGCGATGACGTCCATGCCGTGCTCGGCCGCCATCTCGCGGAAGAGCGAACCGACGTCGATGGCCGGCAAGTTCAGCCTCTGACCGAGGGCTTTGGCCACGGTCGACTTACCCGATCCTGATTCTCCGGAAATGGTGATGATCATAATGGGAGATGCGAAGTTGGGAAGTGGGGAAGTGGTAGCGGAAAGATCGTCCGCCAATACTTTACGTCTTCACAACTTCAAAACTTCGCGGATGTCTCACTTTTTGAGCCTGGCTAGCGCCTCCCTGAGGTCGGCCGGCAGGGGGGACTGAAATTCCATTTTTTTTCGGGTGACCGGGTGGGTGAAACCGAGCGTCTTGGCGTGCAGGAACAGCCGGGGCACCGGCAGGGACGGTCCGCGCTTCATCTTATAGAGCGGATCGCCGGCGACCGGACAGCCCAGCGCCTTGAAGTGGGCGCGGATCTGATGGGTCCGGCCGGTCTCGGTCCAGACCGTGAGCAGGGCGGCGCTGCCGAAAAGTTCGTCCACGCTGTAATGGGTCACGGCGGTCTTGTCTCCGGCGAGCGGCTGCGGCCGGGCGGTCATATGCGTGCCGCTGCCGGCCCGGCCGATGGCCAGGTCGACGGTGCCGGCGTCCTTCGGCGGCCGGTCGTGGACCAGCACCTGGTAGATCTTCTTGATGGTGTGCCGCTGGAATTGGCGCTTGAGCGAGAGATAAGCTTTCTTATTCCTGGCCATCACCAGCAGGCCGGAAGCGTCCTTATCCAGCCGGTGCATAATCCCCGGACGTTCCCAGGATTCGCCGACCGTGGCCATCTCCGGATAACGGGCGATGAGAGCGTTGGCCAGCGTGTCGTTCTCTTCCCGGACGCTGGGGTGGACCAGCAGGCCGGTCGGCTTGTCGACGACGACGATGTCGGCGTCTTCGTGGACGACGACGAGGCTTATGTCCGGACGGGGGACGAGCCGGGTCTGTTTGGGCGGTTCGACCGCGTCCATCTCCAGCCCGATCTCGTCGTCCTCGCGGACGGCGATGTGCGGAGTGACCGTTTCCTTATTAATAAGCACGTGACCGTCCTTGATGGCCTTTTGTATCCGGCTGCGTGAAATTCCGGCCAGCTTACCGGCGAGGAGGACGTCCAGGCGCGTCCCGGACTCGGATTTTTCGACGCGGATGATCTTGCTCATAGGTGGTCTGCCACCAGTATACGTCGGCCCGGGCCAGATGCCAAACGTGTTTTTCCCGGATGGTTCCATCATGCATTACCTTGAATAACTGCCACCCCTCCGCCGGTCATTGTCGTAATCGTCACAAATTGTTATATTTTGAGCTGCTGAAATATTTTTCGGCCCGTAGCTTCCGCCAGAGGCGGATCAGCCTTTGGCTGACAGTGGTTACCTGCCTGCCGGCAGGCAGGGAGCGCCGCCCTTATCCCCCTTCGCTGCGCTGCGGGGGATCTCGTGGTTAAAGTAAACATAAGTGCTCAATAAGGGCTCCTCCACTCATCCAAATCGACGTCACTATTTCATCGGCCCGTAGCTCAGTGGTTAGAGCGCCGCCCTTATAAGGCGGATGTCGATGGTTCAAATCCATCCGGGCCGACCAATATAGCCTTTGCGAGTCCGGTATTTGCCGGATCGGCGAAGGCTATTTTGTTTTCACCGGGATGGATATAAGGGCATTGGTGCGCCGCGAGCGCCGTGCAGGTATTGACCAAACCCGCCGTCGGGATTAAGATGACACGAAGTTCATTTCAGAAGAGGAGGACGCCTTGAAACGATTCGAACTGTGCATCTTCGATTATAACGGCACGCTCCAGGACGATCTGCATTACATCTACGAATGCGGACCGTGCCGCATCTTCGAGAAATTCGGCCTGCCCTGTCCCGGCATCGACGAATACCGCAACCAGGTGTCGGCGGATTTCATGAAGACCTTCTACTGGCCTCACGGCATCCCGTCGGAAGTGACCGCCGCGGACCTGAACGCCATCATGAAGCAGGCGATGAAGGAGCGGGGCGAGCCCGCGCGGCTGTTCCCCGACGCCCTGGACGCGGTCCGGGCCGTCAGCGCCAGCGGCTGCCGCTGCGTCCTGGTCAGCGCCTACGACTCGGCCAAGCTGAACGAGGCCGTGGCGCGCCACGGGCTGGCCCCGTATTTCGACCGGATCGTCGGCGACGCCCGGGACAAGGCGGCTGATTTCACCCGGCTGGCGGCCGAATACGGCGTTCCGCCCGCGTTGACCGCCGCCGTCGGCGACATGGTCGAGGACGCCTTTGCCGCGGCCAAGGCTGGCGCCGTGCCGCTCATCTGCCCGCGCGGCTTCCACAGCCGCGAGCGCGTCGACGCGGTCCGGGAGGACGTGCCGACGATGATCGTCATCGACGACCTCGCCTCCCTGGCCGGACTCTTCCGGCCCTAGACCCCGAAGACCTTTCGGGGTCTTTTGTAATCCGCGGAATTTACCGCGACACCTGCGAGATGCGGTGTGTCGCGGTACCACCGGTACCTTGCCGCGGATGGAATCCCGTAGGCGGTAACGTCAGTCGGCGGAAATAGTAAGCCTCTGATGTAAAGGTCTGGACCGGCCGTAGGCGACGAGACGTGCGTTCGTCGCCTACGGGGTGTAGCCAGGTATGGTCATTTACTTTGCCGCCGCTTCCTGGCACAATGAGGCCGTCAAGCGGTCCTACGGGACCGTTCTCAAACCTATGAGCAAATTTGAGCGCGGTCAGTCCGAAGACGCGGCCGAAAAGATCGAATCCTCGGCAGAAAGACAGCCGGACGCCTCCGAGTCCGGGGATTTTGACGAATCGAAGGCCGTCGATGCCATCCGGAGCCAGGAACTGATCACGCAGACCGAGGTCAGCGGCCTGAAGGCCGAGGCCATAAAAAATATCGAATCCGCTTTCAAATTGGCCCTGCTCGCTCAGGAGAAGGCCGTCGAATCGATGATGTCGGATCAGACGGCCGCCCCCCATCTGGAAAGGGTCCGGAATTTCCTGGACAACTTGAAACGCGACACGCCGCATTGATATGAAGAACCAGGGATCCGACGCCGCGTTCCTGACGGCCGTCGACCGATCATTCCTGACCGAGGACGAGAAAACCGAGATGCGCCGGGCGGCGGGTCGCGGCGTTGATCAGCAGCTCTGGAACCGCTTCAACGACCTGCTCATCGCCTCCATCGTCCGCACCCAGGGCGAGCAGCGCGAGTACGTCCAGACCCTGGATTCGGAGATCGACCGTTATACCGTCGAATACGAACGGGAGAAGACCGTGCTCGACCAGCGCTTTCGGGACGAACTGACCCGGACCGCCGACGGCCCGGTCAAGAAACGCAAATGGGGCGATTACGAACGCCGGATCCGGGAGCTGCAGGCGCGGTTCGTCAAGAAGGTCCGGGACACTTCGACCTCGGTGCTGCACGACGTCATCCTGTCCACCGTGGCGATCGATGAGGGTTAGCCATATGAAAAGGACTGGCCGCAAATGGCGTCCCGACCCCGGCGTCCTCGCGGCGCTTGAGTCGCCCGGGGAGGAACGTCCGACGGAGCCGGTCGGCGACTGTCCGGTGAGCGGCAAGCGGCAGTACGACGACGAGGCCGAGGCCCAGCGCGCGGCCGACCATCGGATGAAGCGGGCCGGGGAGCGGATCAAGGTCTATTACTGCCTGGATTGTTTCCACTGGCATTTGACGAGTCATTAAAGAGCGAACCCAAAAACTGGGCCCAGGGCCCAGTTTTGAAATTAATCCTTGTTTATTTGTGATATATGCTACCTTAGCGACACTACTTCAACGAAGCGTAAAAACGCTTCCCTTTTGGGGGACACCAGGACTACAGAAAAAGGCTTGTCTCTCGTCCGCGGCATTATCCAAAATTGATACGGCTGTGCAGGCGGCGAAGACTCTGACACCGAAGATAAAGGCGGTCATTTTGGGAACACGACCGGTTAATTAATTTGGGTGGCCGCCAGCTTGTGTGCGAATAAGTCCTACCGTGTCTCATAGGACACAAAGAGCCAGTAGGCAGCGATCGCGGCGGGCAATACGATGAAGCTGCAATAGGAGCGGCGAATCTTTGCCGGCCCCTATAAACGAAAAACGCACCATGAATGATGCGCTTTTCGTGGTAGGCGGCAGAGGAGGTCTCACTGCTCGCACGCAGATTTCGCTGCGGCAAAATCTGCGGCTGCGCTTGGGGGAACCTTCGGGTTCCCCCACAGTCCCTCCTCAAAAAGTGAAAACCTCCCGGTTTTCACCCTTTCCCCGTTCGACTCCTCTGCTATCCTCACAGATCAAAAATGCCCCGGGATGAACCCGAGGCATTTTTGATGGTGGGCGGCAGAGGAGTCGAACCTCTGACCTTCACAATGTCAATGTGACGCTCTAACCAACTGAGCTAGCCGCCCATGCTCGCTTCCGCCGCAAGCCTATCTTCGGGCTCACGGAGCGTCCCGTTCGCCCTCATCGGGGCTTGCGGCTCGCAGCGCTCCTCATTCCGCCTTCGGCGGAACGGGGCATCCCCCCGTAATCGAGTGTAAATATGATAAGACGCCGTCAAAAAATAATCAAGGCTTAAGCCACTGCCGCCGGTTTCGGCGCGGCGACGGGCGCGGCCACGGCCGGCGCCGGGGTCGCCTTGCCCAGCGACTTGTAGATGGCTCCGAGCACCGACTTTTCGGCGTCCACCAAAGTGGCGCCGGGGAAGCAGATGCGCGCCAGACGGCGGCTGCCTTCCGGCCGCAGGCTCGAGACCAAATTCTGGGAGTCGGCGTGCTTTTCCGAGGAAACCAGGGCGCAGATGCCGCCGGGCCGGTTCTTGTCCGGCGCCGCGTCCTGCTCGTAGAGGATGCCGATGATCTCGGCCTCCGGGGAATTGACGATCAGTTCGTCGATGACGTCGGGCAGCGATTCTTCGTGCGTGCCGGCATGGACGAAGTCCTGGCGCACCAGCAGGGTCCAGGCGAATTTGGCGACCGGGTCGTATTTGAGCCGCGCCAGGGCCCGGCCCCAGAGTTTGAGCGTGGTCAGCGTGCGGGTGCGGTAAAGGTTCTGGATGATCTCGTCGCGGCGCGCGCCGGCGGCGATGAGCTGGGAGGCGGCTTCGAGCGTTTTGGGCGTGACCGTGGACGTCTTGAAGCTGCGGGTCTTGGCGATCATGCCGGCGAGGAGGCAGGTGGCCACGTCCTCGTCCAGGAAATGCCGTCCGTCGTTATGGAAGACGTTATAAATGACCTCCGCCGTCGACGTGGCGGTGATGTCGACGGCGTTGATGTTGCCGTACTGCTCGTTGCCCGGATCGCTGTCGATGTTGACGGTCGGCCGGTGGTAGAAGAAGTCGGTGTTGGCGGTGAAGATGCCGCCGAGCGAGGGATAGTCCGGCGTGTCCAGGGTGATGATCAGGTCGTACTTGAAGTCCGAGGCCGCCGTGGTCACGTCCCGGCCGTCGAACTGGCCGGTCTTGGGCGTGACGAAAATGCGCAGTTTGTCGTCCTGGATGTCGTAGGACAGTTCGTCAATCTTGCCCCGGGAGACGTCGAGATTGATGATGAATTTCTGGAGCTGCTGGAAAGCCGGCTTGACCGCGCCGACGCTGGGCAGGAAACCGACGGCCTTGCTCGGTTCGAAACCGTCGACGACGACGTCGGCGCGTTTGCCGCCGCGCTCGATGATCCGCGCCAGGGCCAGGGCCGACGCCAAAGCATCGACGCTCCAGTCGCGTCGGCAGGTGAGCAGGGCGTGGTCGCTTCGCTTGAGGGCTTCCAGCAGTTGTTTTTCGGCGGGCAGGGCCATTCGGTCGGAAACTATGATTTAATGAGCTACCTTAGCCGCGTCGCCAAAGGTTGTCAAGACTCTTTCGGGCTTAAAGCCGTCGCGGTTTGTCAAAATTCGCGGACAAAAAATCCCCCGCCAGGCGACGGGGGAGGAGAGAGTTTCACGTGCCGAGCTGGTCCAGCAGCGGCATCAGCCTCAACTGGGTCCATTCCAGGACGAAGCCGTAGAGGAACCAGAGCGGCGCGAACCGCGGCCGGAGATAGCGCCAGACACGGTAAGGCGACGCCTCGTATTCCCAGGGGCACTTGCCCAGCAGGGTCTCGAGGAGCCAGCCCCAGAAGAATTCGCAGGCGTAAATGCCCAGCAGGTAGAACGTCCCGCGGACCAGCCAGTGCCAGGCGAAGATCTCCGGATACAGCGCCAGGAGCAGCGGGAAATTGATGGCGGCCGACAGGCCGAACACCAGGACGGACCAGATCCAGGTCCGGCAGGGAAGCTGCCAGTCCACGCTCTCGCCGCGGAGCTTCCGGTTGATCTGGTCGCGCACGCCGTTGAAACAGCACTCCGTGGCCAGGCCGATGACCGAGAATGCGATCAAACCTTTGAGGAACAGCACCATCCTAGCCTCCTTGATAGTTGATCATCATTTTAGCGGGCAGTGAAAGATCGACATCCGACCTTAAGCCAAAAAAGCCGGCGTGTCAACCGTCACCGGCCTCCGCCGGGTTGATTTTAGCGCGGATAATCGTATAATAGGTTCATTGCTTTTTAGCGCTTATGACCAAAGGAAAGGACCGACCAGCGGCGAACGAACCGGCCGAACTGGCCAAGGCGTACGAACCGGGCGCCGTCGAGGACAAGATCTACGAACTCTGGGAGCAGAGCGGTCTTTTCGATCCCGACAAGCTGTCGGGCAAGCGGACCGAACCGTTCACCATCATGATGCCGCCGCCCAACGCCACCGGCACGCTGCATATGGGCCACGCCATGTTCCTGACGCTCGAGGACATCATGACCCGCTTCCACCGCATGCGCGGCAAAGCGGCGCTGTGGCTGCCGGGCACCGACCACGCCGCCATCGCCACCAACACCAAAGTGGAGAAGATCCTGGCTAAGGAAGGCCGGACCAAGTACGACCTGGGCCGCGAGAAGTTCATCGAGCGCGTCAAGGAATTCATCGTCGGCTCGCAGGGCACCATCCACAGGCAGATCCGCAAGATGGGCGCTTCCTGCGACTGGTCGCGCGAGGCTTATACCTTCGACGCGCCGCGCTCCGCCGCCGTGTTCGAGATCTTCAAGCGGATGTTCGACGACGGCCTGATCTACCGCGGCTTCCGCATCGTCAATTGGTGCCCGCGCTGCGAATCGACGCTGGCCGACGACGAGGTCGAGTACAAGGACGAGCCGGCTAAGCTGTATTACCTGAAATATGGCCCGTTCAGCGTGGCCACGACCCGGCCGGAAACCAAGCTGGGCGACACGGCCGTGGCCGTCAACCCGGCCGACACGCGCTATCAGAAGATGATCGGCCAGGTCTTCACGGTCGACTTCGGCATCGGCGCACAGGATATCCGCGTCATCGGCGACGCCGGCGTCTCCATGGAATTCGGCACGGGCGTGGTTGGCGTCACTCCGGCGCACTCGGCCGTCGACTTCGCCATGGCGGAAAAGAACCTGCTGCCCGTGAAGAAGGTCATCGGCGAGGACGGCAAGATGACGGCGCTCGCCGGCAAGTACGCCGGCCTGCCTGTGGCCGAATGCCGTGCCAGATTCGTAGCTGATCTCGAAAAGCTGGGGTTGCTGCAGAAAGTCGAGGACTTCCAGCACAGCATCTCCAGCTGTTATCGCTGCAATACCGTGGTCGAGCCGCTGACCTCGCGCCAGTGGTTCGTCGACGTCGACGTGCCCATCCCCGGCCGCGGCGCCAGTCTTAAACAGCTGGCCCTCGACGCCGTGCGGAGCGGCAAGACGCGCATTTTCCCGGACCGTTTTGAGAAGGTCTACTTTCACTGGATGGAGAACCTGCGCGACTGGTGCGTCTCCCGGCAGATCTGGTTCGGCCACCGCATTCCGGTCTGGTACTGCCAGTCTTGTTACGTCGAATCCGAGGATTCGGGGCGCGCCGGCACGGGCGGCAAGGAGAAGGGGGATCACGCGGGCCTCGTGGTAGCGCCCGAACGTCCGGCCAAATGCCCGACCTGCGGCCGGAGCGACCTCATCCAGGACACCGACACCCTTGATACCTGGTTCTCTTCCGGCACCTGGACGTTCTCCACGCTGGGCTGGCCCCAAAAGACGCCGGATCTGAAGCGTTTTCATCCCACCCAAGTCTTGGAAACCGGCTACGACATCCTGTTCTTCTGGATCGCCCGGATGATCCTGATGACGACCTACGCGCTCGGCGAAGTGCCGTTCGAGAAGGTCTACCTGCACGGTCTGGTCCGCGACGAACAGGGACGGAAGATGTCCAAGTCGCTCGAGAACATCATCGACCCGCTGGACGTGGCCGAGAAATACGGCACCGACGCCGTGCGCTTGTCGCTCGTCATCGGCGCCACGGCCGGCAACGACTTGCGCCTGTCCGAGGACAAGATCGCCTACTTCCGCAATTTCACCAACAAGCTCTGGAACATCTCGCGATTCATCCTGATGACCGCGGGCGGCGCGGCCAAGACCGCCGTGCAACCGAAGCCGGAGACGCTGGCCGACCGCTGGATCCTGGGCCGGCTGGATGACGTCGTCCGGTCCGTGACCCAGGACCTTGAGGACATGAATTTTTCGCGCGCCGGCGAGACGCTGCGTGATTTCACTTGGAACGAGCTGGCCGACTGGTATCTGGAGATCGCCAAGATCGAGAAGGGTAAGGAAAAGCTGCTGGTCCATCTGCTGTCCGAGGTGCTGAAACTCTGGCACCCGTTCATGCCTTTCGTCACCGAGGAGATCTGGGACCGGGCGTTCGCCACAGGCAAGGATGACCTGTTGATCGTCGCCGATTGGCCGAAGGTCGGCAAAGCCGCGGACAAGGCTGTCCAGGCCGATTTCGCGCTGCTTCAAGAACTGATCGTCGCCGTGCGTAATATCAGGGCCAATTATAAGGTGGAGCCGGGTAAGCAAGTCGAGCTCGTCATTTTCGCCGGCGATAAGACCGCGCTGCTCAAGGAGCAGGAATCGCTCATGCGCGGCCTGGCCAAGGCTGCTAAACTTGATATTTCGGTCACGGGCCAGGCGCCGGAAAAAGCGGCCGGAGCCGTGGTCGGCGGCATCCAGGTATTCGTGCCGCTCGGATCGCTTGTGGATTTCGATGCCGAACGGAAGCGCCTGGGCGATGAACTGGCCGAAGCCGAAAAATATCTGGCGTCGCTCGGCAAGAAATTGGCCAACCAGGATTTCGTCGCCCGCGCCCCCGAAGCCGTGGTCGCGGCGGAAAAGGCCAAGCTGGCGGCGCAGGAAGAGAAGGTCGGCAAATTGAAGGAACAGATCAAGAAACTCGGTTGAACGGCAACAATAAAAAAGCGGCGCCGCGGATCGCGGCGCCGTTTATCGTTCGGCTTCGTTTTCGTCCGGTTTTTCCGTCGCGTCGTCTCCCAGCTGTGCGGCGACCTCCGGGCTCCCGAGGAGCAGATAGTAGACGCCGGCCAGGAGCAGGTTGAACCAGATGCAGTGGATCGAGAACACCTCGTTCTCGCCCGGCCGGAACAGCGTCATGAGCAGCGCCTCGAAGGCGACGACGGCGTGGCCCAGGCAGAGCCAGGGGAAGATGTGGCTTTTGCCGAGCCAGACGCGGGCGCAGCTGGCGAAGAGCAGCAGCATCGAGCCGATGAACCAGATCTGGTGGAAGACCGAATTGAAGGTCACGAGGTCAATGATCGTATCCATGGTCACCTCCGTGACGGGACGGTGAAGGGTTGAAAAGGGCGATATCAGACATTAGCGCTGAAACATGGCTATGTCAATCAACAGCCGCTCGGGATATCCATCCTTCGGGTACGGACCGCCGCTCCAGCGGCGGCGGGCCTCACGCTCCGGAGCGCTCGTCGCCCTCCGGGCGACACCAAGCTCGCGCTCCTCCGAGTGACCCGAAGGACGGTATCCCTAGCGGCACGCACGGCTTTGTTCCATCAATTTGGGGATAGTGTGCGCTCGGCCTGCGGTTCCGGCGCTGCGCGCCTCCTGGCCTCGCGAAATGAAGACGCATCTTCCGCAAAGTGTGCTGCGCACATTTAAAGCTTCGGGGCTTTATTTTTCCAGAGATTCCGGCTAAACTGGCTCTATTATGAAAGTCATTACCGATAAAGCCAAGATAGAATCGTTGCTGACCCGCCGCGTCATGGAGGTCGTGGTCGCGGACCATCTGCGTCAGCGGCTGGCTTCGGGCCAGAAGCTGCGCATCAAGCTGGGCGTCGATCCGACCGCGCCGGACCTGCATCTTGGCCATGCCGTGGCACTTAAGAAGCTCGCCGAATTTCAGGAGCTGGGCCACCAGATCGTGCTGATCATCGGCGATTACACCACCCGCGTCGGCGACCCGACCGGCAAGTCCAAGACCCGCCCGATGCTCGAACAGAAGGATATCGAGGCTAACGCCAAGACCTATCTCGACCAGGCCGGCAAGATCCTCGACCTCGAGAAGATCGAGGTGCGCTGGAACGGCGAATGGTTCAGCAAGCTCGATTTCAACGGCGTCATCAAGCTGGCCGCCAAGTTCACCGTGGCTCGGATGATCGAGCGCGACGACTTCGCCAAGCGGCTCAAGGAAGGCTCGGACATCCACCTGCACGAACTGCTCTACCCGATGATGCAGGCCTACGACTCGATCATGGTCAAGGCCGACGTCGAGATCGGCGGCACGGACCAGAGGTTCAACATCCTGGCCGGCCGGGATCTTCAGAGGAAGCTGGGCGAGCCGGAACAGGACGCCATGTTCCTCGGGCCGACGCTCGTCGGCACCGACGGCGTCAACAAGATGTCCAAGTCGCTCGGCAATTACGTCGGCGTCTCCGAGACGCCGGAACAGATGTTCGGCAAGACCATGTCCATCCCCGACGCCGTGCTCTGGGACTGGTTCAACCTGACCACCGACGTGCCGACGCAGGAGATCGCGGAAATGAAGACGGTCTGCGAGCGCGGCGAGATGAACCCGCGCGACGCCAAGGCCCGCCTGGCCCGGGAGATCATCACCTCGTACCATTCGGCCGCGGACGCGGCGAAGGCGGAGGAGATCTTCGTCAAACAGTTCAAGAACAAAGAGGTGCCGGATGACGTTAAGGAAATCCCGGTTCCGGCTGAGGAACGCCCGTTGCTCGAGTTCTTGGTTTTTGCCAAGTTGGCCAGTTCAAAGAGCGAAGCTCGGCGTCTGATCGAACAGAACGGGATCAAAGTTGACGGCAAGACCGTCAACGATCCAAACGCACGTTTGGATATGGCCAAGAAGCCGCATTTGATCCAAAAGGGCAAAAGGTTCTTCGCAAAATTGATCGGCAACAAATAAGCTCATGTCCGTTCTGGAACAAGCCAAAAAAGAGATCATCGCGCTGGTCAGCGGCGCTCTGGGACAGACGGTCGATGCCCGGCCGTGTGACTTGTCCGTGCCGCCGCAGAAAGATATGGGCGACCTGGCTTTCGCCTGTTTCGGCGCGGCCAAAGCGCTGAAGAAGTCGCCGGTCGAAGTGGCCAAGACGCTGGCCGCGGCCATCAAGCCGTCCGGTCTCGTTGCCGCGGCCGTCGCCGCCGGGCCGTACGTGAATTTCCGGCTCGACCGCGACGCTTTTTCCGCCGCCGTCCTCTCCGAAGTGCTCGGCGCGGCCGACAAGTTCGGCGCCGCGCCGGCCGCCAAGGGCGAGAAGGTGATGATCGAATACGCCCAGCCCAACACCCACAAGGAATTCCACGTCGGCCACCTGCGCAACGTCTGCCTCGGCCAGGCCGTGGTCAATTTGGCGCGCGCCGCCGGCTACGAAGTAGTCCCCGTCAGCTACATGGGCGACATCGGCGCACACGTCGCCAAGTGCCTGTGGTGCCTGAAAAAATTCCACGCGGCCGACGCCGTGTCGGAGAACCGCGGCAAATATCTCGGCCAGATCTACGCCGAGGCCACGCGCCGCGTCGACGAGGACGAGAAACTGAAAGAAGAGGTGGCCGAGGTCCAGCGCAAACTTGAGGCGCGCGAACCGGAATGGGACAAGCTTTGGCGCGAAACCCGCGAGTGGAGCCTCGACGAATTCAAGGCGATCTTCGCCGAGCTCGGCATCGAACTGGACCGCTGGTACTGGGAGTCCGAGGTCGAGGAGCCGGGCAAGAAACTGGTCCAGGAACTCCTGGCCAAAGGCATCGCCCAGGAAGGGGAACGCGGCGCCAAGATCGTCGACCTGGAAAAGTACGGCCTGGGGATTTTTCTGGTCCTCAAGTCCGACGGCAGTTCGCTTTATTCGACCAAGGAATTGGCGTTGGCTCAGCTGAAATTCAGCGAATACCGGGGCATCAGTCGCAGCATCCATATCGTCGATTCGCGCCAGTCGTTGTATTTCAGGCAGTTCTTCAAGACGCTGGAACTGATGGGTTTCGACAAATTGAAGACGACGCATCTGGGCTACGAGTTCGTCACCCTGAAAGAGGGCGCCATGTCCTCGCGCAAGGGGAACATCGTGAGCTACGAAGATTTCCGCGACGAGATGACCGCGCGCGTGGCCGCGGAGACCAAAAAGCGGCGCGACGATTGGGACGAGGAACGGGTCAAGGAGACGGCTTGGACCGTGGCCGAAGGCGCGATGAAATTCGGCATGCTCAAGCAGGACCCGGACAAGCCGATCGTCTTCGACATCGACGCCGCGCTGTCCTTCGACGGTTTCTCCGGACCGTACATCCAGTACGCCCACGCCCGGCTGTGTTCCATTCTGGCCAAGGCGGGCGGGCTGCCGGCCGGAGAAGCGATAACCGGTTCCGCCGACGCGGCCGAGCACGCCGTGCTGGCTAAGGCCGCCGAACTTCCCGAGATCGTCGCCGCGGCCGCGGAACAGTACAAGCCGTCCATCCTGGCCCAGTACCTCTTCGACCTGGCCCAGGCCGGCAACGATTATTACCGCGACGTGCCGGTCCTGTCCGCGTCCGGAGCGGAACGGACGCACCGCCTGCAGGTCATCGAGACCGTCCGGCTGGCGCTGGCCAACGGCCTGCGGCTTATCGGGATGAAGGCGCCGCGGGAGATGTAGCCGGGCGCCGTTCCGCGCCTTATTCGATTGACAAATACGGCCGAAGCGGGATAGGTTGACCTATCCCGTTTTTGTCCGTAAAGGCAGTTCTTTTTTGATCAGGAGGCGTCCATGATGCTGAGAACGGTCCGTTCTCCGACGGCCGAAGGTTTCTGCACCCAGAAGCTTTCCGCCGTACTGCAAGATCCGGACCTCACAGCCGAGGTCGCCCGATGTTTCACTGCTATCTTCAGCGACCGCGGCCGGGGCGAACCGGCCGAGGACTGGGAGGTTGAAACGGTCCGCCGGAAACTTTTCCTGGCGCCCGCCCCGGACGCCGAACGGTCCTATCTTACGACCTGGCGCTTGGGCGGCGTCGTGGCCGGCCTGTGCCTGACCTATTTTGACCGCGTCGGCCGCTCGTTTAGGCTGAGCGACCTGCCGCCGGGCAGCCGCGACCAGGCGACGCTGGATATCGTCCTGGCCAAGCTGGTCGAGGCCGCCGGAGCGGATTCGCTCCTGATCCAGTACCGCGAGATGGGCATCCGCCGCGAATTCCGCCGCGGGCTCGATCCGGTCCTGCCGCTGATCATGGGTCCGGGCGAACCGCCGCACCGGGCCGGCGCCGAGTACGTCGCCTTCTGGACCAGTTCGCGCAGCCGCCTCTATCCGATCCTGGTCGGTCTGGGCTTGCACCCCATCCACCGCTTCGGCGACGCGGCCGGCAACCGGCTGATGTTCGGCAGCGCGGCGCTGATGCAGCGGCGGTTGTCGCGGCCGGCTTGGCTGATCAAGACCATGATCGCCGGCCGCCTCGGTCTGCTCAAGGTGGGTTCGGTCATCCACCGGCTGGGCCGGGACCGCTGAACAGATCTCATCGCCGCGGAATTTCCGCCTTAATACCCCCTTACTAAGGGGGTATTTTTTTGATATAATAAGACATATGCGGCGCGGTTCAAATTGAACCCTCGCCTCCGGACGAAAATAAAGCAAAAAAAGCATGAATATCTTCGACCAGATCTCTTATTTCATCACTTCGTTCCTGGCTTTGGCCGCCGGCCTCGTCGTCTATGCCCGCCGGCCGAAAGAAGCCGAGGTCAAGGCTTTCGCCGTCTTCATGCTGTCCATCGTGGGGTGGATCGTCACCCTGCATTTTTATTATCTCTTCAGCGACACGACCGGGGTAATCCTCATCGGCCGGCTCAACGGCGTCTTCACCGAACTGGTGATATTCTTCTCGCTGGTCTTCATCTATTTTTTCACCGGGAAAAACAAGATCTCCGTCTGGCTGTTGTGGTTCATACCGCTGTCCATCGCGGCCCTGGTCGGGCTGACCCTGGGCACGGACGCGATCGACGAGAACGAGATCATCCGCGGCATCGGCCGGTTATCGCATTTCGGACCGCTGTTCTACGGCATGGCCGTCTATCTCGCCTCTCTGCTTCTGGCCGGCGCGATCGTCCTGATGCGCAATATCCGGGCTTCAGGCGGCGACCGCCGGCGGCAGTTGATCTCTTTTGCCACGGCCTGGCTGGTCGGCCTGACCTTCGTCGTACTGACCAACCTGGTCCTGCCCATGCTGACCGGCAGCCAGGAATGGCGGCGCCTCGGCCCTTACGCTGCGCTGTTCTTCGTGCTGCTGTTCGGCTACGCCGTGGCCCGGCATGAACTTTTCAACATCACGCTGCTGGCCGCCGAAGTGATGGTCTTCGCCCTGCTGCTCCTGTTCGTCCTGAACCTCAGCCTGTCCATCTCGCCGCTCAACCAGACCGTGGCCGCCGTGTCCGCGGTCATCGGCATGATTCTGGGTTATCTGCTCATCCACAGTTTTCGCCGCGAGTGCATCCAGCACAGCGAGGTCGAGGGTCTGGCCGAACAGCTGGGCGAGGCCAACCGGCATCTGCGCGACATGTCCGAGGCCAAGAGCGAATTCATTTCCATCGCCTCGCACCAGCTGCGCACGCCGGTGTCGGTCATCAAGGGCTACCTGTCGCTGATCCTCGAGGGCAATTACGGCCAGGTCTCGCCGACCGTCCGGGACAAGCTCGAGCAGCTGGCCGAGATGAACGAGCGGCTGGTGTCGCTCATCAACAACCTGCTCAATGTCTCCCGGATCGAGAAGGATAACGTGGAGTTCCGTTGCGCGGAGACCGACGTCGTCGGCCTCGTCCGCAAGGTCATGACCGACATCGCCGTCAAGGTCAGGGACGGCCGCGCCAGGCTGGTCTTCCGGGAGCCACCCCGGCCGCTGGTCATGGTTTTCATCGACGCCGACAAGCTGGTGGAGGTCCTCAGCAACCTCATCGACAACGCCGTCAAATACACCGACGAGGGTTCGATCGAGATCAGCATCGCCGACAGCGACAAGGACGACCACGTCATCATCCGGGTCAAGGATACCGGCGTCGGCATGCGGCACGAGGACATCTCGCACGTCTTCGAGAAGTTCTTCAAGCCGTCCAAGCCCAGCGGCCAGCGCCAGGCGGGAATGAGCATGGGCATCGGCCTTTATATCTGCTCCAAGTTCCTGCACAGCATGGGCGGCAACATCTGGGTGGAAGCGACCGCGCCCGGAGCCGGCACGACCATGGCCGTCAGCCTGCCCAAGCGCGCCACCGCCATCTGTCACGTCGCCGCCCGGCCCGAAGCCGGATAAACCGGGAGGCGCTGATATGTTCGACCATCTCTCCCAGTATTTCATCACCAACAACACCATCCTGACCGCGGCTCTGGCTTTCCTTTTGGGCATGTGGGTCTATTTCGACCGCCGGCGCGATCCCCGCAACATCACGCTGGGCGGCCTGCTGGTGGTCGTCTCCCTCTGGTCCTTCGCGCTGGTCCTGTGGCGCATGTCCGACGACGAGCGCCAGGCGCGTTTCTGGCTGAGTTCGCTGTTCTTCATCGGCTCATGCCTGCCGGTGCTGTACCTGTTCTTCGCCCATTCCTTCCTGTTCGACCGCCAGCCCCGGCTGATCATCCAGTTCGCCCTGCTGCTGCCGAGTCTGTTCCTGTTCGTGATCGCTTACGGCACGGACCTGCTGCTCCGCGGCGGCGCGGGCAGCCAGGTCATCTTCGGTCCCGGACGGCTGGTCTTCGCCCTGCATTTCGCCGTTTATACCATCCTGGCCCTGCTGTTGTTCCTGGCGGCTTCGCGGCGGGATCGGCTGATCGACCGCGCCAAGATCATCTCGGTGCTGGTCGGCACCATCCTGGCTTTCGACGTCATTTTCAGCGTCCTCTACGGCTCGCAGCTGACGGCCCGGCCGGAATATTTTTGGATCGGCAACGCCGCCCTGCTCCTGGGCATGTTCATCATCGCCGTGTCCGTGCTCCGCAACAAGTTCATCGTGGATCTCCGGCTGGTCAGCGTCGAGGTCTTCATCCTCGTCGTGCTGTTCGTCATCGTCGCCGACATCGTCGTCGCCCAAACGCTGCTTGATTTCACCCTGCGCCTGGTCATCCTGATCGTCCTCATCTTTTATGGCGTCATCACCAGCCGCAACATGGTCCACGAGGTGCGCCACATGCGCGAGATCGAGGCCATGAACGAGCACATCACCAAGATGAACGGCCGGCTGCTCGAGGCCGACCGGTCCAAGACCCGTTTCGTCTCACTGGCTTCGCATCAGTTCCGGTCGCCGCTCGGCGGCATCCGCAGCTATCTGGACATGCTGATCGCCGGCGATTTCGGCCCGCTTACCCAGAAACAGAAAGAGGTCCTGGCGCTGAACCTGGGCGTCTGCGGCCAGCTCCTCGAGACCATCGAGACCTTTCTCGGCGCGTCCAAGATCGAGCTGGGCAGCCTGGAACTGTACAAGGCCGATACCAAATTATGCGAACTGGTCAGCCGCGTCGTCGCCGCCATCAAGCCGCTGGCCGACAAGAAACAGCTGTCCATCGACACGGACATCCCGGCGACGCTGCTTCCGGTCTGTTGCGACGCCGGCAAGATCTACCACGTGCTGATGAACCTGCTCGACAATGCCATCAAGTACACTCCCGGCGGCCGCATCGAGATCCGCGCCGCGCTGAGCGGAAAGTACGTCGAGGTCCGGGTCAAGGACACCGGCGCCGGCCTGGACCCGGCCGAGATCGGCAAGCTTTTTGAGACCTTTAAGCGCGGCCTGGCCGGGGTCACTCTGAACAAGGACGGTTCCGGCCTGGGGCTGTTCCTGGTCAAGAACATCGTCGAGGCCCATGGCGGCCACGTCATCGTCGAGTCGCCGGGGCGGGGCCGGGGTTCGACCTTCGGTTTCACCCTGCCTTTGGCCGACTTCCATCCCTCGGTCGTCGCGCCTCTTTTGACACAAAAATAGCCGATGGTGTAATCTGGCGGTGTCTTTAAATAAATCGCGCGCGGCTTCGGCCGGACGCGGACAGGACGCCGTGAGGAGAGCGGTCTGATGCCGTTCCCGGCCGGCGATCCGGCGGTCGGCGGGACCGCTCCGTTTTTTATTAATATGTTTCAGAAAAACACTATGCCGATCCGCGAAACGGGAAGCAGCGAGGCCGAAACGGTGATCGCCGCCGGGGTCAAGGTCGAAGGTGATTTCACCAGCCAGGGCAACGTCCTGATCGAGGGCGTGGTCGAGGGCAGTCTCAAGACCGAGCGCAACCTGCGCGTGGGCGAGAAGGCCAGCATCAACGCCGACGTCAACGCTTCGAACGCCGTCATCGCCGGCGAGGTCCACGGCAACATGGTCGTGGCCGAACGGCTTGAGCTCGAGCCGACGGCGCGCATCTCCGGCGACATCAAGACCAAGACGCTGGTCGTGGCCAGCGGCGCCGAGATCAACGGCCGCATCACCATGGGAGCGGAAGGCGGTGCCAAGAACGGCGCGGTCCAGCAGGACCGCCTGAAGAAGGCGGCGGCCAAGATCGTCGAATCCGCGGTCCAGTCCCAGTCCGTCGAGAAAGAAAAGGACTCGGCCGGCAGTTTCTTCGGCTAAGCTCCGGGATCCGCGGCCGCGGCCCGGCGCCGCGGCTGGCGCGCGGCTCTCCGCCCGGGAAAAGCCATCTCAGTCAGCGGCGGCGCTTGGCGCCCGATCCCGCATGTATTACTACATTTACGACAGCTTCCTGACCGACCGGAAGTATGAACGCGTCCTGGCGGCCATCGAGACCAGGCTGACCGACCTCGGCATCGCCGGGAAGATCGGCCGTTTGACGCCGTTCACCAACGCCCGCGGACTGGTGCGCGACGAGACGCGCCGCGGCGTCAAGACCATCGTCGTCGTCGGCAATGACGAGACCGTGGCCCAGGTGGTCGGCGGCATCGGCGACGCCAGCGTCACCCTGGGCATCATCCCGGTCGGTTCGCCGGCCAACATCGCCCAGTCGCTCGGCATCCCTTGCGGCGCCGAGGCCTGCGACGTGCTGTCGCGGCGCGTCACCCAGCAGATCGACCTGGGACAGATCAACGGCCAGTATTTCCTGTCCGAGGTGCGCTTGCCGCCCGGCAAGTTCACGGTCGAGGGCGAGGGCAAGTTCCGCATCTCCTCGCTCGTCGACGACAGCGAGATCGTCATCAGCAACCTGCGGGGCATCGACACGGCGGTCGCCGGCGGGGCGGTCTTCAACGATCCAGGCGATCCGCAGGACGGCAACCTGGACGTGCTGATCGTGCCGCGGCAGGGGAGGATGATGAAGGCGCTCAAGGGCGGCGCGGCCAGTTCCACCGTCATCCCGCTGCGCAAGCTGACCGTATCGAGCGACCGGCCGTTCGCGGTGAGCGTCGACGGACGCAAGACCAGTTACAACAACGCGGTCATCGAGATCGCCCCCGGCCGGCTCAAGGTCATCACCGGCAAGGAACGGCTGTTCGCGGCGGGATAGCGGCCTCGTCGGCGCGGTTCGCCGCGTCGGTTTTCCGCTTGACCCTTGCTTTTCCCGGCGTAATTGGCTATTTTGAATTGCACGCGGACGTGGCGAAACTGGCAGACGCACCAGCTTGAGGGGCTGGCGAGGGCAACCTCTTGAGGGTTCAAATCCCTCCGTCCGCACCAGAGCAGCGGGCTTCTGGCCGAAAGGCCGGGAGCAAGCTGCTCTGATTTAGTATATGGGGGATTTGAAGGGTACGGCGAGGACTGCCTAGTATGGCAGTCCGAGACGACCCGGGCTCCGGAGGAGCCGCGAGGTCGGGGAAGGGGCCCCGGAACCGAGCGGCGGGGGAGTAGAAATCCCTCCGTCCGCACCAGAGCAGCGGGCTTCTGGCCGAAAGGCCGGGAGCAAGCTGCTCTGATTTAGTATATGGGGTATTTGAAGCCCCGCACGCTTTAGGTTATAATACGTCCGATGGTGGGGGAGATGGCACCTCAACGCCTGCCTTACGGGCGCGTAGCTCAGTTGGTTAGAGCACTGTCCTTACACGACAGGGGTCAGTGGTTCGAAGCCACTCGCGCCCACCAAATTCATCAACGTAAATTATGCTGGCAATCATCGGAAGAGTATTGGGAGGACTCGCCGCCACGGCCGTCGGCCTGCACCTGGTCATCAAGACCGAATGGTACCTGGAGAATTTCGGGGCCATCGACTGGGCCGAGCAGAAGTTCGCCACTTCCGGAGGCTCGCGTTTTTTCTACAAGCTGATCGGCATCATTATCATCATGGTCGGCTTTTTAGCCATGACCGGCATGCTCGGCGGTTTCGTCATGGGCACCGCTGGCCGGCTTTTCACTCCGCCCGCTTAAACCGACGCCTATGGTCTACATCCCCACCGGAAAAGAACTGGTCGATCCGTTCAGCCTGCTGGAGCAAGCCGGCATCCGGGCCGGCATGAAAGTCGCCGATTTCGGCTGCGGCACCGTCGGTCATTACGTCTTTCCCGCCTCCAAGCTGGTCGGCGAAGAAGGCAAGGTTTACGCCGTCGACATCCTGAAATCCGTGCTGAGCGCCGTCCTGAGCCGGGTCAAGATGGAGAGCGCCAACAACGTCGAAACGGTCTGGGGCGACATGGAGCGCCCCAACGGCATCAAGCTTCCCGACGGATCGCTGGACATGGGTTTGCTGATCAACAACCTTTCCGGCACCACGCAGCGCCAGGTCATGGTCAAGGAGTGCGCCCGCATGGTGAAGCACGGCGGCCGGTTGCTGCTCGTCGACTGGAAACCGACCGGCATGAGTTTCGCCCCGAATCCCGCGCTGAAGATGAGCGCCGAAGAGGCGCAGAAACTGGCCGAGTCCGTCGGACTGGTGCTGGAGAAGACGCTGGCGCCGGGCAAGTACCATTACGGACTGCTGCTGCGCAAACCCTGAGGACGTTTCCGACCAAGGCCCGGCCGGCAAGCCGGGCTTTTCGATTACTGCTGACCTGGTGATGGAGCGGCAAGGTCATGACGCGGCCAAGTGCCGTCATCGCGTTCTTCCCGACTTTACGACTTTCCAACTCCGCTTTTCCGCGCCGCCCCTTGCGTTTTTCGCCGTCTTTCTTTAGAATTCCAATTCGTAACTCCTATCGAGGCCTTATGGATTTCCTGCGAGGTTTTGCCCCGTTCCTGGACTTTCACTACTGGTTCAATCCGCAGCCGGTGCCGCTCGGTCCGACGCTCGTCGGCGGCATCCTGGCGTTCTTCAGCTGGTTCTTGGTCGTGGCCGTCGTGCTGTGGCTGATCGCCCGCGGCCTGAAGCGGGAAGAGCCGCTCAAGGCCGGAATTTTCCTCCGTTTCGCCAGTCTGATGGCCTACACCGGCGCCATCGGCCTGCTGCTGCTGCTTTTCGCCTATGAGCAGCTGCCGGTCTTGGGCATGCGCTTCTGGGTCCTCTCCCTTTTCATTTTGTTCCTGATCTGGCTGCTGCGGATCATCATCTACGTCGTCAAGGATTATCCCGTCAAAAGGAAGGAACTCGATGAGAAACGCCGACTGGAAAAATACCTTCCCGGATCAGGCAAGAAGAAATGACCGTTCCGGGTCCGCTGGCCGCGCCGCGGATGAACGCGCCGCGCTGGGGATCAGCGGCGAGGACCTCGCCGCCCGCTATCTGGAGGCATCCGGTTATGCCCTGCTGGAACGCCGCTGGCGCTCCGCCAATGACCATACGGGAGAGATCGATCTCATTGTTCGTGAAGGCGATGAGATCGTTTTTGTCGAGGTCAAGACGCGCCGGACCGGAGATTACGGCCACCCCGAAGAGGCGGTGACGAGATTTAAACAGGATCAGCTTCGCCGGACCGCCTGGGCCTATCTGAAGGAGAAAGGCCTGACGCGGCGCGCTTGGCGGATCGACGTCGTGGCCATCGGTCTGGCCCCTGGCGCGGCCCGCCCCAAGCTCAGGCATATCCGTTTTGCGGTCGGGGAGGCTCCGGAATGTTGATCGTCAGCAGCGCGCCCTGAACATCAAAAAACCGCCGACCGGTCGGCGGTTTTCGGAGCTAATCTGTTACTCTTGCGACTCTCCTTTCGGGAAGCCTTCCGCCGCATGTCTCAGGAACATGCCAAGATTGCCGGCCAGGATCGTGGCGGTCATGCCGATCATCGGCGAAGCCTCCGCCCAGGGGCCGCCTCTATGGATTGCGAGCAGCGCGGCGCCGGTTCCCATCATAACGGAGGCCAGGAGATGCATGGCGCCGAGGATCTTTTCCCGTTTGTCCTTGCTCATTTTGCCGACTTTTTCTTCCAATTGCGGATCTTTTAACAGGTCCAGGGTTTCCCTGCCGTTATTTCCCAGGTCAGCCATGGTCTTGGCCAGGTCGGCTTTTGTCTTTTCCGGACTCCCGCCGATCTCCGTCTCTTCCGGCTTCAGTCCCAGGTCTTCGGGCGTCAGCCCCATCTCGATCGATGAAGGTCTTGGCATATGAGCGTGATTAAGACTCCTTGATCAGGGAGTTCAGCCCCTTGAGGAGTTCGTTTAGATTCTTGAAAAATACCAGCTTCTCGGCTTCGGTCGCCGTGCCGTCCTTGACCTTGGCCGCCAGTCTTTCAAGTTCTTTTTGGTCGATCTCCATAAGTTTTGTCAGGAAGATGATTAATACATGCCGTTGTTATTTAAACAAAAAAATCCGGTTCCAGCAACGACGGTTCGGGCCGATTGACGACAGGCGGCGGCGATGTTAAGGTGCGGTGTTGTTCGTTTAAATATCGAAAGAGGAGGTCGTCATGACCTGGGATCCCGCGTATTGGCCCCTCATCAGGACCGCGATCATCGCCTTGTTGGCTTTTATCGTCGTTTCCATCATCGCCTGGCCGGCCACCAAAGCCGCCTGGGCCGACCTGAAGAAGCGCGGCGAACCGCCGCCGTCTCGTCCGCCGGCCCGTCCGACGCGGATGCCGCCGCTCGCGCGGCCGACCGTCGTGCAGGGCTACGAGATAGTCTTCAACCTGCTGCGGTTCGTGGCGCTGCAGAAGGACGCGCTGGAACGGGCGCTCTCTGAGCTGGACGACGATCAGCCGGCGCAGCGCCGCCGGCTCGACCGCCGCCTGGCTGAGACGCTCGATACTTTCTCCGGATTGCGCGACGCCGCGGCCGGGTTCCTGGCCAAGCTGTCCGATCAGGAGATCGGCGTCATCGCCGTCTTCATGAGCCAGAGCCCGGAATACTGCGACGGCCTGGTCTCGGAACAGGAATGCCTCGACTTCCTGGTCGGCGAACGCCGCATCCTGTCCGGACAGCCTTATTTGGCGGTCAGTCACATGGATCGGCTGAATAAGAGCGGCCCGGGCAAGCTTTTCGAGGACCGCGCCGCCGCGGCCGGTCCGGACCAGCCGCCGCCCGTCGCCTGACTCCGGCCGCCCGATTGACAAGCCGCCGGAAATGCGGTATCGTGCCTGCTGAGACTAGTTCTTCATGGAACTAGTCTCTTTTATTTGCCCGAATAATCATCGCCTCCGGATCGCCGTTTAAGGCGGTCCCGGGCCAGCATCGAGACTATGCCTTCACCCATAATGCAGGCCATCAAGCAGATCAGCGACGAGAAGAACATTCCCGTCGAATCCGTCATCGAGACCATCGAGGCCGCCCTGGCCGCGGCTTACCGCAAGGATTTCGGCGAGAAGAACCAGAACGTCAAGGTGATCTTCGACGCCGAGGCCGACACGCTCGCCTTCGACGTCTTTGACGTCAAGACCGTGGTCGAGGACCAGGAACTGCCGGAGGAACCGGAGGAAGAGGTTGACGAGAAGCAGCAGAAGAAGGCCCCGGCCCCGGCCGCGCCGCCGGTCCCGACAGTCACCGCCGATGGCGTCGCCGTCCCGCCGGCCGAGGAGGAAAAGAAGTTCAATCCCAAGACCGAGATCATGATCACCGAGGCCCGGGCCACCCTGAAGAAGAGCGCCGAGATCGGCGAGGAGATCCGCACCAAACTCGAGGTGCCGGCCGCTTTCGGACGCATGGCCGCGCAGACGGCCAAGCAGGTCATCACCCAGAAGCTGCGCGAAGCCGAACGCTCCAAGCTGTTCAACGAATACAAGGAGCGCGAGCACGAGCTGATCAACGCCACGGTGCAGCGGCAGGAAGGCCGGATGGTCCTGATCGACCTCGGCCGGGTCACCGCCGTCATGCCGCCGGAAGAGCAGATCATGTCCGAACGCTACAACTCGGGCGACCGGGTCAAAGTGCTCATCACCGACGTCCGGCTCAGCTCCAAGGGCCCGGAGGTCGTGGTCTCGCGCGCCCACCCGGAGATCGTCCGCAAGCTGTTCGCCATGGAGATCCCGGAGATCGCCAGCGGCGTCGTCCAGATCAAGGGCATCGCCCGCGAGGCTGGTTCGCGGTCCAAGGTGGCCGTCGCCTCGACGCAGGATAACGTCGATCCGATCGGCTCCTGCATCGGCCAGCGCGGCACGCGCATTCAGACCGTCATCGGCGAACTGGGCGGCGGCGAAAAGATCGACATCATCCAGCATGACGAGGACCAGGTCAAGTTCATCACCAACGCCCTGTCGCCGGCCAAGGTCGTGGAGATCGCCCTGGACGAGGAAAGCCGCATCGCCGAGGTCATCGTCACCGAGGACCAGCTGTCGCTGGCCATCGGCAAGGGCGGCCAGAACGTCCGCCTGGCTTCGCGCCTGACGGGCTGGCGGATCAACATCAAGTCCCTGAGCGAGGTCGAGGGCCAGGTCCTGGTGCCGCCCGACGTCGCGGCCGTCGTCACTGAAGGCGACGAAGCCGCGGCCGTCGAACCGGCAGCCGCGGACGAGGTCAGCGCCGACGAGGCCGCCGGCGAAGCGCCGGCCGCCGAATAGCCGCCACGGCCATGAAAGAGATCTACTACGTCATCTTCTACAAACCGATCTTCAACCTGCTGATCTTCATTTACAATGCCATCCCCGGGCACGACATCGGCATCGCCATCATCCTGCTGACCGTGGTCATCAAGCTGGTGCTCTGGCCGGTCACGGCCAAGACCATGAAATCGCAGAAAGCCCTGGCCGACATGCAGCCCAAAATGGAGGAGATCAAGAAGAAATACGCGGCCAAGGACCAGAAAGAGGAATTGGCCAAGGCCATGATGGAGCTGTACAGCAAGGAGAAGGTCTCGCCGGTCTCGGCCTGCCTGCCGACGCTGATCCAGCTGCCGGTGTTCATCGCCCTGTACCAGGCCCTGTCGCACGGGCTCAAGTCCAGCGGCTACGAATTTCTCTATCCCTTCGTCGCCAATCCGGGACAGATCGACGCCCAGTTCATCGGTCTGCTCAGCCTGTCGGCGGCCAGTCCGGTGCTGGCCGTTCTGGCCGGCATCACCCAGTATTTTCAGGCCAGGATGATGATCACCAAGCCGCAGCCAAAGAAGGTCCCCGGAGCCGAGGATGAGACGGTGCTCGCGACCATGAACAAGCAGATGCTGTACATGATGCCGGCGCTGACCGTCTTCATTTCCTGGAAGCTGCCCGGCGGCTTGGCGCTGTACTGGCTGGTGATGAACCTGCTGACCGTGGGCCAGCAGTATTATTTCTTCAAGAAGAAACCGACACCGGCCGCGGCCGTAACAGCGCCGCCGGCGGCCTAACCCCGAGGAATATGCGGCTCAGCGACAAGGAACTGCGCGGACTGCCCGTGGTCACAGCGGTCAGCGGCGAGAAGATCGGCCGGCTGACGGGCTTTGTCGTCGACGGCGAGAGCCATGCCGTGATCCAATACGTCGTGGCCAAGTCGCGGACGCTCTCGGCGCTGCTGCCCAAGGAACTCCTGGTCCATCCCTCGCAGGTCGTGTCCATCGACGACGAGAAGATGGTTGTCAAGGGCGAGTTCATCGCCGTGGAAGCGGCCGAAGCCATCGCCGCAACCGGCGGCGCGAGCGCCGTGTCCAGCATGAGCCGGTCGTCCCGGTCGTGATCCGAAGATGATTGAAAAGAGCCGCCGGTCCTGAAAGGGACTGGCGGTTTTAGAAAAGTTGGGAAGTTATGAAGACGTAAAGTCGGTACTTTATAACTTTACGACTTTACTGCTTCACAACTTTCAAAATCCTTCTTGACTTCGCCCGTTTTCGGGTCTAACGTGCCGACACGACCGTAAAGATTGACAACCGTTGAAAGGAGACGGTCATGGATCTTTTCCCTCTGCTGTTCCCCGGTTTGGAAGCGCGCCGGCGGTGGAAGCTGCCGGAGCCGGAGTTCTTCGACGTCCGCGTCGATCCCAGCTTGAGCTTCGGCCAGCTGATGTCCCAGGCCGGCTTCGGCCGTGTCTGCATGACCGGGCTGGACGTGCCGGACAAGCCTCTCGACGCCATCTACGCGCCCAAGGGCGGCTCGCCCTACGTCGTGAACTTCGAGCTCATCCAGCTCTGCCACGACATCCCGGACGAGGATGTCCTGCCGGCGGTGGCCGCCGCCCGCGCCGGCCAGATCGAGACGGCTATGGACCTGATGCGCCAGGCCGGTGAGCGCGTGAAGCAGCGCAACGAACGCCTGAGCGTCGACGTCGACGACGGCCTGATCGTCATGGCCGAGCTGGGCTACCGCCCGGCCGACGCCCACGAGTTCCTGTCGTTCTTGGCCCAGCACCCGCGTCGCCAGAGGCGTCATTACGACATCCACGCCCTCGGCGCCGCCTACCGGCGCGACGAAGCAGTCTACGAACTCGGCGTCTACGACCGGCCCTACCGGCGCCAGTACGACCTGGTCTTCTCGCTCAATGCCGACCGCGGCTTCCACAGCTGGTTCTTGAGCCACGCCCGCTTCCTGGCCACCAAGATCAAGCCCTGATCGCCAGCCGGCGCGCCGGCCATCCCGTTCTTTCGACGCCCGTTTCCGGGCGTCTTTTTTTTCCCGACATCACCCGAAAACAAGCTGCTTGTTTAGACGATGAATTGGGGATAATTCGGCTGAAGGATGCATGATGCTTCCTGACTTAGGCCGGTTCTCGCCGCCAACGTCGTTTTGTATTATATTTAGGAAGCTTATGGCCGCGCTCAACGCTGACCGGGCACAACTTCGCGATTCTTTGCTGGCCGCCCTGGCTTTTTTTGACCTGTTCGATTATCCGCTGACCCTGTCCGAGATCAGGAGGTACCGTTACGGTCCGGCTGGTGAAGACGTCTCCGTCGCCGAACTCGCCGCGGCTGTCGATCCGGCAGCCGTGGAGGAGCGCGAAGGATATTTTTTCCTGAAAGGACGGGCGGAGATCGTCGGCACCAGGCAGCGGCGTTATCGCCTGGCCGAGCGTAAATTCCTCAAGGCCCGCCGTTTCGCCGCCTGGGCGCGCCTGCTGCCGTCCGTGCGGCTCGTCGCCGTCTGCAACAGTCTGGCCCTGTCCAACGCCGACACGGGTAGCGACATCGACCTGTTCATCGTCTGCCGGCCGGGCACGCTGTGGGCGACGCGCCTCATTCTGGCCGGAGCGCTGCAGCTCCTGGGCCTCAGGCCGCGGCCCGGACGCGAAGCCGACACTTTCTGCCTGAGCTTTTTCCTGTCCGAGGAAAAACTGGACGCTTCCGGCCTGGCACTGCCCGGGGGCGACGTCTATCTGCTTTATTGGATCGCCGCGCTCGTGCCGCTCTACGACGCCGGCGGCGTGCTCGAAGCGTTCGTCAGCGCCAACGGCTGGGTCCGGCAGCGCCTGCCGGGATTCGCCGCGCGCGAGACCGGCCGGCGTCGCCGTTCGCCGGGCGTCGCCGCGAACTCCTGGTTCCTGGCGCCGCTGCGCCTGTTCGACGCGCCGGCCGCTAAATTCCAGCAGCGTCGTTTCCCGGCCGAGATCCGGTCCCTCGCCAACGTCGACAGCCGCGTGGTCGTCTCCGCCGACATCCTGAAATTACACGTCATTGACCGCCGCGCCCGCTTCCAGGAACTGTTCGAAAAGAAGCTGGCCGGCCTGGGCATCGTCATATGAACAGCCGCCGGATCACTCAGGCCATGCTTTTCGTCCTCATCGTCCTCCTGCCGCTGGGCACGAGGTTCATCTGGCAAACCGGCGTCATCGACGGGGTGACCGTCGAACCGGGAACCATCAGCCTTTTCGGGACGCAGATACTGGCGGTCTTGTACGTTCTGGCGGTCCTGGCCGGTCGCGGCCGGGAAGCTTTTGTCCGCGCCTGGCGCCGGCCGCCGGTCATTTTGGCCGCGGCGCTGGCTTTCGTGGCCCTGATCTCGGTGAGCCAGTCCGGTGACAAGGCGTTCAGCCTGCTGGTCGCGTCCTGGGTCATCCTGGGGGCGCTGCTGTTCGCCGCCGTCCTGGCTGATCGGCCGCCGTCCGTCACTTATCTCTCGGCTTTGGTCGCCGGTGCCGCGCTCCAGGCCGTCTTGGGCGCCTGGCAGTTCTTCAGCCAATCGTCGCCCGCCGCCAAGTGGCTGGGCATGGCCGCGCACGAACCCAGCTGGCCCGGGGTCTTCGTCATCGAGACGACCGCCGGACGCTGGCTGCGCGCTTACGGCACTCTCGGCCATCCCAATGTCTTCGGTTTTTACGTCGTCCTCGGCATCCTGGCCTGCTTCGGCTTGATCCTCGTCGCCGGTCGGCAGCGCGGCCGCGAGCCCTTATTGGCGCTCGTGCCTCTCCTGGCCTGCGGGCTTTTTTTCTCCTTTTCCCGGGGCGCGGTCCTTGCCCTTCTCGCCGCTTTCGCCGGTTATCTCCTGCTGACCGCCCGGCCGCACGCGACCCGCGTCGCGCCGGCGGCCTGGCTCGCGGTCCTTGCCCTCCTCGCCGCCTTCCTGTCGCTGGGCGTCATCTACCGCGAACCGGCGCTGACCCGGGCCAGCGGCCAGGGGCGTCTCGAGTGGCGTTCCTGGAACGAACGGCGGACGCTGACCGCCGACGCCCTGAAATTGGTTTCCCGCCACACGGCTTTGGGCGTCGGGGCCGGGGAGATGCCGTCCGCGGTCTGGCGCGAACTGGCCGACGGCCGCACCGGCTGGAAGTATCAGGAGGTTCATAACCTGCCGCTGCTGGTGCTGGTCGACGTCGGCGCCGTCGGCCTGATCCTCTGGCTGCTGTTCGTCGCCGCGGTCTGCCTGTCCGTGTTCTCGTCTATCCGTTCCGGCAACGCGGCAGCCGCGGTCCCGGCGGCGCTGCTCATCGCCGCGTTGACCGCCGGCCTCTTCGATCATTTTCTCTGGAGTTCCTGGACCGGTCAGTTGATGTTCTGGCTGGTCTGCGGTTTGGCTCTGTCCGAGCTTGACAAAGGAACCGCTGGCACTCTACAATAGCGAGTGCTATTCAATTGATCATATTAAAAATAGCGCTAACCTAGCGCATTTTTCAAACCACCACACCTATGTTAAAACCCTTAGCCGACCGCGTCGTGGTCAAACCGCTGGCCAAGACCGAGACCGTCAAAGGCGGCATCGTCATCCCCGACACTGTGGAGAAAGAGCGCCCGGAGAAAGGCGAAGTCATCGCCGTCGGTCCGGGTAAGTTCATGCCGGACGGCAAGCGCTCGCCGATGTCGGTCAAGGTCGGCGACAAGGTCATGTTCAAGAAATACGGACCGGACGAGATCAAGATCGACGGCGTCGAATATCTGGTCCTGGACGAGTCGGACATCATCGCCCTCATTGAATAATTACTTCCATCACCTCATCGTATGGCCAAGCAGATACTTTTTTCCGACGAAGCCCGGCAGAAGATCAAGAAGGGCGTCGATATCCTGGCTGACGCCGTCAAGACCACGCTCGGTCCGGGCGGCAAGAACGTCGTCCTGGACAAAGGCTTCGGTTCGCCGACCGTCACCAAGGACGGCGTGACCGTGGCCAAGGAGATCGAGCTCGCCGACAAGTTCGAGAACATCGGCGCCGAGCTGGTCAAGGAGGTCGCCTCCAAGACCAACGACGTCGCCGGCGACGGCACCACCACCGCCACGGTCCTGGCCCAGGCCATCTTCGCCGCGGGTCTCCGCAATCTGGCCGCCGGCGCCAATCCCATGGTCATCAAGCGCGGCATCGACAAGGCCGTCGCCTCGGTCGTCGCCGAGCTTCAGAAAATGTCCAAGCAGATCTCCGGCGATGACATCCAGCGCGTCGCTTCGATCTCGGCCAACGATCCGGCCATCGGCAAGATCATCGCCGAGGCGATGAAGGCCGTCGGCGAGAATGGCGTCATCACTGTCGAGGAATCGCAGGCTTTCGGCATCGACAAGGAGGTCGTCGACGGCATGCGCTTCGACAAGGGCTATGTTTCGCCCTACATGATCACCAATGCCGACCGGATGGAAGCCGAATACACCGATCCCTATATTCTCATCACCGACAAGAAGATCTCCTCGATCCACGATATCCTGCCGCTCCTGGAGAAGATCGCCCAGACCGGCAAGAAAGAGATCGTCATCCTGGCCGAGGACGTCGACGGCGAAGCTCTGGCCACGCTCGTGGTCAACAAGCTGCGCGGCACGTTCAGCGCTCTCGCGGTCAAGGCGCCGGGTTTCGGCGACCGCCGCAAGGAGATGCTCAAGGACATCGCCGTGCTGACCGGCGCCAAGGTCATCAGCGAGGAGGTCGGTTTGAAACTGGAAGAGGCCAAGATCGAGGATCTGGGCCGGGCGCGCAAGGTCGTGTCGACCAAGGAGAACACCACCATCGTCGACGGGGCCGGAGTCGAGGCCGCGGTCAAAGATCGCGTCGCCCTGATCAAGCGCGAACTGGAATCCGTCGAGTCCGATTTTGACAAGGAAAAACTGCAGGAACGCCTGGCCAAACTGTCCGGCGGCGTGGCCGTCATCAAGGTCGGCGCGGCCACTGAGACGGAGATGAAAGAGATCAAACAGCGCATCGAGGACGCGGTCCAGGCCACCAAGGCCGCGGTCGAAGAAGGCATCGTGGTCGGCGGCGGCGTGGCGCTGCTCCGGGCCAGCCTGATCCTGGACAAGCCGATGGCCAAGGAACAGCTCGACGAGAGCGTCGGCCGGACCATCCTGAAGCTGGCCATCGAAGAGCCGCTGCGACTGATCGCCGAGAACACCGGCGAGGACGGCAACGTCGTCCTGGCCAAGGTCAAGGAAGGCAAGGATAACTTCGGCTTCAACGCCGCTTCCGGCGACTACGAGGACCTGGTCAAGGCCGGCATCGTTGATCCGACCAAGGTCGTGCGGAGCGCCCTGCAGAACGCCGCTTCGATCGCCTCGCTGCTCCTGACCACCGAATGCGTCGTCACCGACATCCCGGAAAAGAAGGAAGAGCACGCCGGTCACGGCGGCGGCATGGGGATGGGCGGCATGGGCGGCGGCATGTACTAAGAAGCGCCGCAGTAAGCCAAAATATCAGGCGGGGGCCGACCAGCCCCCGCCTTTGATACGCGTCTGATGTCCTTTTCCGGCGCCGCGTCGACCCTTGGTGCCCGGCACCGGGGGTGCTAAAAACGGGGTGAAAGTGCCAGGCACTTTTTCTGTTCGTCCGCATGGTCAGGTTTGAATTACCCCTGGCGCCGGTGTATACTGCAGCGGTAATCAACCTCATCACGCTTTATGACCGACCAACCGATAACGACGGATCAGCCGGCTGCGACCCCGCCGCCGGAAGCCAAGAAGGAAACCCCGCCGGCTCAGGGTCAGCCGGTCGATCAGAGCCGCGTCTTTGCCGCCCTGTCCTATTTCGGCCTGCTGCTGGTCATACCGCTGCTACTGGCCCGGGACAACGAGTTCGTGAAGTTCCACCTGAAACAAGGGATCGCCTGGTTCGTCGTCTGGGTCGTCGCCAGCCTGGTCATGTGGATCCCGTTCCTCGGCTGGACCCTCTGGGTCGGCATGCTGGCCGTGTCCATCTACGCCGCCATTCAGGCCTACGAAGGCAAGAAGTGGGTGATGCCCTATCTCAGCAAATACGCCGCGCAGATCAAGCTCTAGCCGGCGCGGTCCGCTTCCTAACTTATGTTGAAACAAGTCCTCCAGGAAATCGAAGAACTGACGGCCAAGGTCTCCGATACTTGGGGGTTGCTTTGACCTGGACAAGACCAAGGCCGACATCGACGCGACCGAGTGGGAGACGCAGCAGCCGGATTTCTGGAAAAATAACGATCACGCCCAGCAGGTCAGCCGGCGTCTCGCCGGACTCAAGGGATATTACAACGACTGGCTGTCTCTGAAGACCGATGCCGGCGAGCTTTTGGATTTCTGCCGGCTGGCGTTCGAAGAGAATGACGCGGCGGCCGAGAGCGGCATCGTCACCCAGCTCGCGCAGTTCAAGGAACGTCTGGCCAGGCTGGAATTCACGACGCTCATGGACGACAAGTACGATGTCAATGACGCCATCATGGCCATCCATGCCGGCGCCGGTGGCACCGAAGCCCAGGACTGGGTGGAGATGCTGCTGCGCATGTTCCTGCGGTTCGCCGAGAACAAGGGTTGGCAGACCAAGATCCTCGATCAGCACCGCGGCAGCGAAGCCGGCATCAAGAGCGTGACCGTATCGATCGAAGGGCGTTTCGCCTACGGTTTCATGAAGTCCGAGGCCGGCGTTCATCGCCTGGTCCGCATCTCGCCGTTCGACGCCGAAAAGATGCGCCATACCTCGTTTGCGCTGGTCGAGATCTTGCCTGAGCTTGGCGAAATTTCCGAGGTGGTCATCAAGCCCGAGGATCTGCGCATCGATACCTTCCTGTCCTCCGGCCACGGCGGCCAGAGCGTCCAGACCACCTATTCCGCGGTGCGCGTCACCCACATCCCGACCAACATCGTCGTCTCCTGCCAGAACGAGCGCTCGCAGACCCAGAACAAGGAGACCGCCCTGCGCATCCTGCGGGCCAAGCTGCACGCCATCTATCTGCAGGAGCGCGCGGCCGAGAAGAACAAATTGCGCGGCGAATTCAAGAGCGCCGAGTGGGGGAGCCAGATCCGTTCTTACGTCCTGCACCCCTACAAGCTGGTCAAGGATCATCGCACCAAGTTCGAACTGCCGGACGCCGAGGGCGTGCTGAACGGCAACCTCGACCCCTTCATCGAAGCTTACCTGCGGCACATGAAGAAAAGCGGATAGCGCCAAAGTGACTTGGCGGCAAAGCGGCTAAGTCACTCGATCACTCAGTCACTCGGCCACTGCACTATGAAGACCATCATCGTAACCGGAGGAGCTGGATTCATCGGTTCCCATGTTGTGGACCGCCTCGTCGGCCGGGGCCGCGAAGTCCACGTCATCGACGACCTGTCGACCGGCAACCGGCGGCAGATCGACCGATCGGCCAAGCTGCACGTCCTCGATATCCGTTCGGAGAAGATCCGGCCGCTCTTCCGGCGGATTAAACCCGACACGGTCGTCCATCTGGCGGCACAGATCGACGTGCGCCGTTCCATCAGGGAGCCGGCCGAGGACGCGGACATCAACATCCGCGGCGGGCTGAACGTCCTCGAGGCTTGCGGCGCGGCCGGCACCCGGTATTTAGTGTTCGCTTCGTCGGCCGCCGTTTACGGACCGCCCGCGGTCCTGCCGCTGCCCGAGGATACGGTCCTGAAACCGTCATCGCCCTACGGTTTGGCCAAGCTGGCCTTTGAGCATTATCTGCGCATTTTCAGCGAAATTTACGGCCTGAAGTATGCCGCGCTGCGCTTCGCCAACGTCTACGGACCGCGGCAGACGGTCAAGGGCGAGGCCGGCGTTGTGGCCATCTTTTTGAAACGCCTGTTATCCGGCGAGCCGGTGGGCGTCAACGGCGACGGCGGCCAGACCAGGGATTACGTTTTCGTCGGCGATGTCGCCGACATGGTGGCGCTGGCCGCGCTCAAGGGATTGCCCGGCACTTTTAACATCAGCACCGGCGTCGAGACTTCGGTCAACGACGTGCTCCGCCAGCTGCGCCGCCTGACCGGTTCTGGTTCTCCAGTGGAGCGCCGGCCGCCCGTCCCGAACGAGGACCGGCGCTGCAGCCTCGATCCGTCCAAGGCATTTGAGGCCAGCGGCTGGCGGGCCAAAGTGAAGCTGGCCGACGGCTTGCGGCTGACCTGTGAAGCGGCCCTGGCCGCGGGTTGGTGACAATAGCGATATGCGTACGATCAAGATCGACCGCCGCCGGGTTTCGACGAGCGTGCTGGAACGGGTGGTCGCCTCCTTGAAGGCCGGCGCGGTCGTGGTATACCCCACCGATACGGCTTACGGCTTGGCGGCCGACCCGGCCAATGCCCGGGCGGTGCGGCGCGTTTTCGCCATCAAGGGCCGTCGCGCTGAGAAGCAACTGCCGCTCATCGCCGGCAGCCGGGAGTCAGCGGCGGCTTTTGTCAGATTGTCCGGTTTATCGCTTAAATTAGCCGAAAGATATTGGCCGGGACCGTTGACCATCGTGGCTCCTGTCCGGGGCAGGAGCGCTTCCGGTGCCGGCGGAACCGCGGCTTTGCGCGTGCCGGCTTCGGTTTGGGCCCGCGCCCTGGCCAACGGGCTGGGTCATCCGATAACTTCGACCTCGGCCAACTTGTCCGGCCGGCCGGCCATCTACGCCCAGGACGGCATCCGGCGGTCTTTCGCCGGTCGGCGCCATCAGCCGGATATTTTTCTTGACGCCGGCAGGTTGCGGCCGAGGCCTCCGTCGACTATTGTTAAGGTGTCCCGGGGCAAGGTCATCATCTTGCGCGCCGGACCGGTAAAGCCGGCATTGAAACGACCTCTTAAGAGACCCGTTCGGGCGGATGATGAAGCGATAAAGTTGAGAAGTCACGGAGTAGTAAAGCTATAAAGCGACGCTTCATTTCTTCACAACTTTACCACTTCGCGACTTCCCGAATCAGCTTCTTCATCACTCCAATATGGCAACCGGCCATCTGCGCCATTTCATCGAGCATTACCTGGCCCCGCATCCCAATCACGAGGTCAAGGAGATCTTGCAGTCCACGACCATCCTCGATTTCGCCGTGTCTCTGGTCATGGTCTTCGAGCCGATCTACCTCTACTCGCAGAAATTCACCATCGAGCAAATACTGCTTTTTTACGCCGCCGTCTACGTCCTGTACTTTTTCCTGCTGCCGCTCGGCGGCCGCATCTGCCGCAGTCACGGTTACGAGCACACCATCCTGATCAGTTCGCCGTTCCTGATACTCTACTACCTGTCGTTTTTCGCCATCTCCTACAGCCGCCTGTTCATCGTCGCCGCCGTCGTTTCGCTGGCCATCCAGAAGATCCTTTACTGGCCCAGCTACCATTCTAATTTCGCCACCTGGAGCCAGCAGACCGAGTCCGGGCGGGAGATCTCCAACACCTGGGCGCTGGCCTCCTTCGCTTCGGCCGCGGCGCCGCTCCTCGGCGGCCTGATCGCCTCGGCCGTGGGCTTCAATGCCATTTTCATCGTCGCCTCCGTGCTGATCCTGGTCTCCAACATCCCGCTTTTGCGAACCCCGGAATTCTTCATCCCTAAGCCTTTTTCTTACCGTCGGGCCATGGTTCGGCTGTTCCAGAAAAAGAACCGGCGGAACTTCTGGGCCTTCGTCGGTTTCGGCGAGGAATTCATCGCCCTGGTGCTCTGGCCGATCTTCGTCGCCTCGGTCATTCCCGACATGTTCTCGCTCGGCGTCGTCATGTCACTGGCCATGATCGTCAACGTCGCGGTCACGCTCTACGTCGGCAGTCTCTGCGACGACGGCGGCCGCGTGCCGGTCCTGAGGAGCGGCGCGTTCTTCGCCGCCGGTTCGTGGCTGGTGCGCCTGCTCGTCACCGGCGGCCTGGGCGTCTTCCTCATCGACTCTTTTTATCGCGTGGCCAAGAACATGATCGGCGTGCCGATGACCTCCATCATCTACGACGAGGCGCGCGGCGAGATGGCCACCGAGGCCGTCGTCTTCTTCGAGATGGCGCTGTCGGTCGGCAAGATCGCGGCGGCGCTCTTGGCCGCCCTGCTCTTCCGCATCTTCCCGGATTCCTGGGCCGCGGTCTTCATCCTGGCGGCCGTTTTCACCATGCTTTTCACGGCCCTGAGGGAGAAACGGGCCGCTGCGTCCGCGTGAGACGCGGCGTTCCCCGGCCTCCGCCGCCAATCGAACCGATGAAAGCCGCCGACCTAAAAAAACTGCTCGCGGAATCCGGCATTCGGCCGCTGCACGGCCGCAGCCAGAATTTTTTGTTGGATGAGCGGGTCGTCGCGGCACTGGTCGAGGCTGCCGGCGTCGGTCCGGGTTCGTCCGTCGTCGAGATCGGTCCCGGTCCGGGGATCCTGACCGAGGCCCTGCTCCGCCGCGGCGCCGAGGTCGTGGCCGTGGAGCTGGATCAGAAACTTTGCCGACTGCTGCACGGGCGTTTCGCCGGCCCGGCCCTGCACCTGATCGAGGGCGACATTCTCGATGTCGCGAATGCGCGGCTGGCCGCCGCTTTTTCCGGCGCCCCGCGCCGGGACGGCCAGTACTCGGTCGCCGCCAACCTGCCCTACGCCGTCACTTCGCCGGTCCTGGAAAAATTCCTTTTCGAAGCGCCGCGCCCGTCGGGCCTGACCCTCATGATCCAGCGCGAAGTAGCCGACCGTATCCTGGCCGGGGCGGGGGAGATGAGTTCGCTGGCGGTCATGGTGCAGACCTTGGGACGGCCGCGGCGGGTCTGCGACGTGCCCCGGTCGGCCTTCCTGCCGCCGCCCAATGTCGATTCCACGGTTATCCACATAGCCTTGAAAGATCTCCCGGAATTGTCTGTCTTTTTCCGGGGTCTGGCTCCGGAAAAATATTTTGCCGTCACGCGCCGGGCTTTCTCTCAGAAGCGCAAACAGCTCAAGAATTCGCTGGAAATATTCTCTTCGTCTGGAATATCGCTTAAAAATGCGATGGTTGAGGCAAATATCGACCCCAGGTCCAGGCCGGAAGAGCTCCTGCCGGAGCAGTGGGTCTTACTCGCCGCAGCGCTGAAACAATAAGCGTCGAATAGGGCTGATTGAGCGTGGACGAGGCCATGTCGTCATGGTATAATTTATATGTAAAGGCGACATGGAAAACTCAAGCTTGAAACATCCGCATCAAAAGCTCGGCCTCGTGGTCGTGGTCGTGATCGGTTTGGTCACGCTGATTTTTGGCGTCATCGGCCTGCGCAAGTCGATCTTCGATCCTTTCGTGCGCCGTCCGACGGGCGTCGTGTTCAAGACCTCCGACGAGCTGGAAAAGGAACGGATGGAAGCGATGAAGCACCGGGATACTGACAACGACGGACTGACGGATTACGACGAACTTTACATCTACCGCACCAGTCCATTCCTGGAAGATACCGACTCTGACGGCATCTCCGACGGGGTCGAGGTCAAGAAAGGAACCGATCCGAACTGCCCGCAGGGCAAGACCTGCCGTCAGCCGCGCACCTCGACCGTGGCCGGAGGCGACCAGCCGGTGGGCATTCCGGACGCTTCCGTCGGTTCCCAGCCGCCGGCGGACGCCGCGCCGCCAGCGGGCGGCGGGACCTCGGCCGCCGTTCCCGGCGGAGGCGACGCCGCCATCATTCAGCTTTTCACCGAAACTTTCGGTCCGCCGGAAACGCTGACCTCGGAGATCATCAAGGCCAAGCTGGACGCCATGACCTCGTCTCAGTTGCGGGCCTTCTTCACCAAGCTCGGCGTCCCCGCCGCGGCCTTGCAGAAAGCCGATGACGCCACGTTGCGCCAGACATTCCTTGAGATGATCAAGGAAATGGAGAACCAGGCAGCCGCCGCGCCGGCCGCCGGCTCGGGTACGTCCGGAACGCCTCCGGCCGTTCCACGATAATTTTTCTAAGCCCCACGGACATGCCGTTCAATAAGCCATCGCAGAGGAAGACGGGAGCAGCCGTGCTCCTTTTCGTCTTTGGTTTCTGGGTCACTTTCGCCGCCCTCTTCGGTGCGCCTCGTCCGGTACAGGCATTTCCGACGGAAGATATCATCAACGAAGCCCAGTCCACGCTGGTCAACGTCTGGAACAAGGTGACCGATGCCATGGTCGAAGGCGTGTCCGTGGCATTGGCCAACGCGGCCAACTATTTCCTGTCCCAGATGGCCTACCAGATCGCCGTCGGCATCGTTTCGGGCTGCCCCGGTCAGAAGCCCTGCTTTTCCACCGGCGCGCTGAAGGACATGGTATCCGGAGCGGCGAAGGGGGCGCTGGGAGAAGCCATCGGTTCGCTCTCGCAGGCCGGCGGTTTCGAAGCTCTGGGACTGAACCTCTGCAAACCTCCCAGCGCCAATTTCGGCCTGAGCATCCAGCTCGGCCTCCTGGACGAGGCCAAGCCGCCGAAACCCAAGTGCGATTTCAACGAGGTCATGAAGAACTGGGAAACGGCGGCCAAGTCGCTCAGTCCGAGCGAGCTGAAGAAGAATCTCTGGCAGGGCTTCAAACCCGGCGCCTCGCCGCTGTCGGTCGGCCTGCACGCGTCCTCGAGCATCCAGATGACCGTGCTCGACGAACAGAGCAAGAAGTTCAGCGAACAGATGTCCAAGATGTCCGGCGCCGGCGGTTTCGTCGACGTGACCGATCAGGTGACTAAAGCCGTCCGGACCCCGGCCGCCTCGGTCAAAGCCGAGTTCGAGCGGGGCGAGCGCGAGAAATACGAGTATCCCAAACTTTTCAACCAGATCCAGCAGGCCGGCCAGTCGGCCCGAGGTTCGGTCTTCGGATCGATCCTGATGAACGCCGCCATGACCTTCGGCCAGACCCTGCTTGCCCAGCTCTGGAATAAGCTGGTCAATAAGCTCCTGGGCTCCCAGACCACTCCCGAGGCCGAACCCGCGCCGGAATTGCTGGTCAGCGAAGAAGGCATCTCCGTCAAGGGCGAAACCGAAATGGCGGCGGCTCTGGCGCCGAGTTACACCATGCCGCCGCTCGCGGTGGCGGGCGTCATCGACCCCCTGGCCCAGTTCAGCGTCTGTCCGGACGTCAACCGCACTCAGAACAATTGCGTGGTCGATACCCAGTTCGCAGCGGCCGTCCGTCTGGCCAACAGCATCAGCATGACCGTCGGCGAAGCGGTCAAGCAGAATTATCTCCACGGCGATTGGAAGCTGGTTCCTTCCACCGACAACATTTTGAGCTATGACCCGCACTGTTCCGCCCAGGCCTACTGCGAAGCCAACCTGAAAAAATTGCGGGCCGCCCGCATCCTGCCGATCGGCTGGGAGATCGTCGCCAGCCTGGGCACGTCAACCCATTACTACACGCTTCAGGAAGCTCTTAACGGTTTTGACAAGTCCGGCCCCCTCTACCACTTGATCGATCCAGGCTGGGTCCTGAAGCAGCCGCTGACCCAATGCAAGGCCCAGGTGTTCGGACAGGCGCTGTTGACACCGGAGATCGCCCGCCGGACCGAGACCTGCGTCGACCAGCCGACCTGCCTGCGCGAGAATGATTTCGGCGCTTGCATCGGCGAATACGGCTACTGCACCAAGGAGCGCAACGTTTGGCGTTTCAACGGCGATTCCTGCCCGGAACAGTTCAATACCTGCCGCGTGCTTCAGCCCCGCTCCGGCAACCGTATCAGCCTGATCTCCAATACCATCGACCGGGGCACCTGCAACGCCAGCAACGTCGGCTGCCGGGCTTATGCCTCCAAACTCAACGCTTTCAGCTGCACCCTGACCGCAACCGATCTCGGCGCTTCGTCGACCGGCGATTGCACGCTCGACAATGGCTGCGCTTGCACGAACACGGCGACCTGCGACGTGCCCAATGGCAAGCAGAAGTGCGTCAACGTGCGCGGCGAGATCTGCACCTTGCCCCAATCTTCCTGCACCGGCGCCTCCTGCCCCTGCAGCGTCAGCTACAAATGCCGGGTCCCGAGGGGTTTGCGCACTTGCACCACGGTCCAGGGCGCAGTGGGTGATACCAGCGACGACTGGCTGGCGACGCCGGCGAAATATTTCAATAAGACGGTCGATCTCTGCAGCGTGGACAAGAACGGCTGTTCGGCCGTGAACAAATTGGGCGCCGACCAGTCGCTCAATCTGGTCAGGAACGGCGGTTTCGAGAATCTTGAGGACGCCGATGGCGACGGCGAACCGGACCGCGCCAAGTATTGGTCGCCGTTCGGTTCGTTGCCGTCGTCCTCTCCTGGAGCGGTCATCTCCGACCCGGCTAAGGTCATCGAAGGCGGCCATTCCCTGCGCGTCGGCAGCGACGCCACGGGCGTCTACACGGCGCCGGTGCAGGACACCTGCACCAACACCAGCTGCGCCAGCGAGCAAGGCTGCGCCTGCGTCAAGAACGGCCGGAAGTGCATCGTCTATAAAGGGCACGATACCTGCACCATCTCCGACCGTCTCATCCAGGACGGCATCCCGGTTTCCGGCTACAAGACCTACACGCTTTCCGCCACCTTCAAAAAGGAGAACACCGGTTCCGCCGCCGCGGCCGAAATGCGGCTGCGCTTCATGAGCGGTGACGGCAAGGAATACATCGGTTTGCCGGCGGGCACCCTGGCCGTTTCGGCCGGCGATGCCACGACCACGACCTGCGAATGGATGACGAACGGCAACCTGAGGCTGTACAGCGCTGTTTTCGCGGCTGACACGAATCTGGCGCGTCCGTCCTGCACATTCATGATATCCTACCCGGTTTCCGCCGCCTTCCTGATGCTGACAGGCACTAACGCCTTGGTCGACCGGGTCATGCTGACCGAAGGCAGTTCCACCGATTTCCACGAAGGTTATGGCGGCGCCGAAACTACGGAGTATCTGAAAGTCGCGCCGGGTTATCTCGGCTGCCGCGGCGAGGACACCGACCTTCCGGAATGCGCGTCCTTCTCTTCCGTCTGCCGCGAGAACGAGGTCGGCTGCGACCTCTACTCGCCGGTGAGCGGCGATCCGTCCATCCCCGGCATCACCAGCCCCAAGGATTCCTGCCCGGCGGAGTGCGTCGGATACGACGTCTTCAAACAAGGCGCCACTGATTTCGAGCGCCAGGAGAAGTTCCCCCTGTATTTCATTCCGTCCACGGCCAGGGCCTGCACCGCGCAGGAGAACGGCTGCTCGGAATTCACCGACATCCTGACCGAGAAAGTGGCGTATTATTCCAAGATCCGCCTCTGTCAGCTTCCGGACGCCGGCGACAACCAGGTGTTCTACAGCTGGGAGGGTTCGGACACGGCCGGTTATCAGCTGAAGGTCTGGAACCTCAAGCGGACCCTGACCGCCGCCGCCGACTCCTCTACGAATGCCAATGCCTTCCTGCAGAGCGATATCCCCGTCGCCGTCGGCACCAGCCCAGGCACGGCTCCCTGCACCAGGCTGAACACCTCGCTGGCGCTCAACAGTTTCGGCCAGCCGACCTGCGTCGACGTTCCCGCCGACCGTGAGGGCCTGTGCAGCCGCGCCGACATCGACGCCGGCAACTTCGACTGCCGCGAGCTTTACGACGAATTCGGCAACAAGCATTACCGCCTGCTGCCCAAGACCATCTTGGGCACGGCCGACTGCCGCCGTTACCGCATCACCGTTTCTACGCCGACCGACTGCGTCGATTCCAACGGCAAGTGGGATGATGCTAAAAAAGAGTGCGTTTATCTGGCCTCGCTCGTGGACAGCACCGCCTGCGCCGGCCAGGCCAACGGTTGCCGCGCCTACAAGGGAAATACGGCCGCCACGGTCCGCAACCTGATCACCGACGATTTTGAGAACGGCAAGGGCGCCTGGGACGTCAGGTTGTCCGACTACAATCCCACCGGCGGATCCGGCGTCATCTCGTCGGAATCGGTGTCGGTCGGCGGCCACTCCCTGAAGATCGAGGCGGCCAATCCTACTGCTTTCCGCGATGTCACCAGCTACGTCGGTCCCAACCGCGCCTACACCCTGAGTTTCTGGGCCCGCGGTTCCGGCAAGCTGGCCATCAATTTCGTGAATTACGCCGGCAGCGGCGACTTGAGATGCGACGTGACCGCCTGTTCCGGCAATTCCTGCAGCGTCTGCACCCACGCCCTGACGGGATTGTCCTGTAATTTCAGCCCCAAGCTGACTGAAGGTACCAGCAGTTATTGCTGGATCCCGCGGCGTTCGACGATGACCCCGGCCGCTCCGGCTTATACCCCGTTCAGCGATCTGACCGGCGGTAGCCGGTGCTCCAATGACCTGACCCGGTCCTGCAACACCGACACCGAGTGCGTCGGCGCCGGCCGTTGCGGCACGCGCATCCAGACCGTCGAGCTTAGTTCCGAATGGAAGCAGTTCCAGGTCGGTCCGGTCATCATCAGCGATATCTATTTCGGCCGGGCTCCGGTGGGCATCAAGATCGACTCCTACGGCCCGACCGGCGGCGCGGCGACGTCCGACGTCTTCATGGACAAGTTCGTGCTGAAGCAGGCCAATGACAACATCTACGTCGTCCGCGATTCCTGGAAGACCCCGCTGGTCTGCGACCAGACGGCCGACGGCCAGATCTCGCCCCTTGAAATGCTCGGCTGCCGCCAGTATTCCATGAAGGACGGCAGCAAGGTCACCTTGCGGTCGTTCACCAAGCTGTGTCGCGAGAAGTCCGTCGGCTGTTCCGCCTACTCGCTGATGCAGAACACGCCGAACAACCCCTATGAAGAGACCTTCAATGCCGTCTGCGCCCTGGGGCCGGGCATGCAGGGTTATGACGCGGCCTCCGGAACCTGCCGGCCGACCGGCGGCCAGGCCAACTGCCTTTGCGAATACCTCACGCCTCATTGGGCCGCCTTTGACCGGAACGCCGGCGCGGCCACCCCGGTCATCCATGACGCCTGCCGCGTGAACATCGGCAATGCCGAATGCCGTTTCCATCTCGACGGCCGCGATAATTTCGCCAACCGCTCCGTTTATCCGGACATTCTCGTCGTTCCGGCCGATGAACGGCTGTACTTGGTCCCGACCCAGGCGACCTCCTGCAGCGCGGCGGACGCCGGATGCAAGACCTTCGGACTGCCCGACACCATCTATGAAGGCGATTGCGCCTTCGGCAACGCCCTGCAGTGCAAGAACGGACTCGCGGTCTGCTCCAGCGGCGCCAATATTTTCAGCGCCTGCAGCAGCAACAGCGATTGCGGCGGCGCCACCTGCGCCTTCGCGGCCAGCTGCGTCGGCGGCACCCGCAACGGACTGATCTGCACCGCGTCCGGCAGCAATGACTGTCCCGGCGGCAGCTGCGGCGGCGGCTTCAAAACCTGCGTCGGCGGCACTAATGACGGCATGGCTTGTCGCATCGCCGGCGATTGCGGCGGCGGCGCTTGCGTCCTCGGCCTGAGGGATCCGGCCAAAAATACCTGCGCCTGCACCGACGCCAGGACCGGGTCCAAGTGCAATATTGAGGCCGGCCAGGTTTCCTGCAAATTCTCTCCGGAAAGGGGCATGACCAAAGACTGGAAGGCGACGGCCATCAAGGACGACCCCAGCAAGTACGACCAGACCCTTTGCCGGGAAGAGGATGTCGGCTGCGAGGAGTACACTTCGGCCGAAGGCGCCTGGTACTTCAAGGATCCCGGCAACAAGGCCTGCGTCTACAAGGAGAACGCCACCATCGAGGGCCGGCAGCGCTCCGGCTGGTTCCGGCAGACCGCGGGCGGCGCCATGTTCGCCTGCTACCCCGAGCTGGTCAAGAACGGCAATTACTTCGAGATCTACCGCAATCGCGACCAGACCTGCAGCCTGGCGTCCAAATGCACCGATCCGGCCGGTTGCTTATGTCCTTCGGCCAGTTCCGTGACCTGCAAGGTGCTGTATGGCAATACCCAGTGCGGCTTCACCGGCTGGGTCGGCATGTGCGACCCGAAGTACGATTTCTGCAATGAGTTCATCGATCCCTTGGGCACCTCGCCGAGCAACAAGACCGGTCAGCCCTACTATTATATAATGAACAGCAAGCTGGATAAGTCTTCCTGCAACGGCACGGTCAGCCTTAAGCAGGGCTGCGTCCTGTTCAACCAGACCAGCAATCCGGCGAAGACCTTCTCCGCCGCCGCGACCTACATCAAATCGATCAAGGAAACGCCCCAGGGCCGCGATCCGCTGGCCGGCGACTCGGTCGGCGCGGAGAATTGCGGTTCGGCCTCCCGCTCCTCGAAATGGTGCGACAAGCGCTGCGCCTCCATCCGCAACGGCTACTGCCATAAGACCTGCACGAACAACTGCGACTACGAAGGGGAAGCCAATGAATGCTGGCAGAACGACACGTCTTCAGCCGGCTGTCCCGCTGGCGGCACCTGTGTCGGCGATATGCGCTATACCACCGGCTGCGTCGTCTCCGGCGACTGCAATCCGGCGCTCAAAGAGCAATGCGTCGGCGAGAGCACGCCCTCGGCCCGGACCTTCACCGGCAACGACACCAACATCATCCTCAAGGTCCGGCGCGACCGCGAATGCGGCCAATGGCTGAGCTGCGCTTCCGCCTCGACCACTTGGGATGACGGCTCCAAGAAGTGGATCTCGACCTGCACCGATTTCGCTGCCTGCGAGAAAACCGGTCAGCTGGGGAGTGCCTCGGAATGCGTCCAGTACGTTGAGCCGCCCAAGCAGATCCTGACCGCGTCCCGGTACAGCAGCCGCGACGTCACCTGGACCGGCCTCGATTACTCCGGTTTCAGCCTTTTCGGCCGGTATCCGATCCAGTACCTGCAGCCCGTGAAACCGGATCCGGCTTACGGCATCTGCGTTTCCACCGGCAAGTCCGTAGAGGACGGCTCGCTTTGCAAGGCCGACGGTTCGGACGGTAAATGCGTCGGAGGCTTCTGCACCAGGAACATCTTCGCCATTCAGCGCTTCGGGGTCAAGATCAACTATAACGTCTGCGATTCGGCCCAGAACAGCGCCATCACCGGAGCCAACACGGCCTGTCCGACCGACGGCGTCGGCAACGGTACCTGCTACAACAATGGCTGTTACTACGCGCTTACCGGCGGTCCGGTAAATTTCGCCGATGTCAGGAACGCGGCGTCCTGCCGGGCCTATCCTGAAGCCGACGCTCCTTTCGGCGCCTCGGTGGTCGAGGGCGGCGCCGCCAGCTCGGACGGTTATGATTCCGCAACCAAACAGGCCAAGAATAAGATCACGGCGTTCCGCGGCGCCAACGTCTGCACCAAGGACAACTATTGCGAGTGCGCCTATCAGCGCGTCGCTTACGGCCAGAATCAGTTCGTGCGCTACTACGGTCTGAACCCCATCACCGAAATGAAATCCGGAGTGAACGTGCCTCTCGGAGTCTGCAGTGGCGGCACCGCGGACGGCTATCCCTGCGGCACCGGCACCAGCGAAGACTGCAAGCACGGCACCGCGGAAGACCCGAACGGCAACGGCCAGTGCCTGAAGCAGACCGGCCGGAACATCGCCCGCGGCTGGCCCGGCTTCTGCGTCGACATGGATCCGACCCAGGCGGTCAACAACGACGCGCGCCAGGGCGCCTGCATCATCTGGCTGCCGGTCGACCAGCTCGGCGGCATGCCTAGCCAGTACAACCAGTATGTCGAAGCCGGTTTCGAGATCCAGAAGGACCTCAATCTGCAGCGGCTCCAGTACTGCACCGCGGAAGACGGCGGCGCCACGACGCTGGGTGGGGGCTATAACGTCAAGGTATTCGATGATCACAGCTGCTCGGGTTTCCCCTACTGTAAGACTTCGTGTCAGGACGGCAACGACAACATCTGGGAACAAGGCGACAGCGGTTACTGTGATCACGATCAACCCGGTATCCAAAAGGTCAAACTCAGGTATCTCAACCTGAAGCGGCCCGAGTTGCTGGCCATCAAGATGAAGTTCTGGCGGAGCCGGCATAACGATCTGTCCTATTTCTACCTCAATGACGCGAAGGGCTGGGAGCGGGGCTTCAAGTTCCGGACGGACGAATCCAACAGTACCTGGCCCCCGCCGGACAATATCGATGACACGTTGAATACGACGGACCATAACGGTTGGTGGGGCGATCCCCATCCCTCCTGCTCTGATGAATACAATAATGTCACCCAGGTCTTGTGGTGCGATCATGCCTGCGATTCCATCCTTGATTATGACGCCGGTCTCGCCGCTTACGCCGAGTTCGATGCCGACGGCTATCTGGACCACATCGATACCCGCTACTGCAACAACGACAATTCCGACAATACCGGCCATGGCGAGATCGAAGTCATCGTCCGCCAGATGTGCACCGAGATCACGGATGTCGCCGAGCCCGGCCAGCCCTTGTACGTCAATATCACCAAGCTGCAGAACATGGCGGACGGTACCGGTCCGCGCGGGGTGAATTATGCCCCCCAGATCACGCTCAACGGCACCAACCAGGTCCTCATGCCCTACGGCCATGTCTACCCGCTGACGGCCCCGCAGCCGCCCGACACCATGACCAGCATCACCTATCCCGGCGACAATCCGCACGAGTCCTCGCTGCCGGTCTGGAACGGCTGGGGACCTTACAGCTCCCCGTACAATTGGGCCGTCGACAGCAATCCCGACAACTGGACAGGCGGCGCGACGGCGGCAGGTTACGTCTTCACTAAGAGTCAGCTGCAGGCGTACTTCGTCAAGGCTTACGGTTTCTACACGCTGACCGGCAACTACGCCAGCTACAGCAGGTCCGGCGACGGCTGGGATCTGCGCGCCACCCAGACAGGCTCGAACAAAACCCCGACGGTCGTCGGCGTCGACACGCAGCATTGCGTCGATAACGTCGGCACTCAGCTCTGCCGCGAGCGCGCCGCCGGCTTGACCGTCAACGGCATATTTGACGAGACCGATGTCAGGAGCGACGTCAACGCCGGTCGGCTCAGGGTCTCCATCCAGTATTACGCCTACGCCCATCCGGACCACATGCCGATAATCCGCAAGACGATCGACTTCGGCGACGGTTCGACGGCAGATTCCTTGCCGGGCCTGTTCAAGAATCATCGCGGCGGCACGCCGGTGTCCGGACAGCCGGGTCAGCTGACGCCGCTCTGCAGCGCGACCGCGGCCTGGGGCCTGTCGCTCCCGTCCTGCGAATCCAATTACTTCGAGGAGATCAAGACCTACCTCTGCAACCAGTCGATCTTGCGCTCCCTGCCGGCTTGCAACGCCTCGAACCAGATCTATCCCTGCACGGAGGACGATGCCTGCGTCTTCCGGCCGCGCGTCCAGATCGTCGACAACTGGGGCACCTGCAACGGCAGTTGCCCGGGCTCGCCCGGAACCGGCTCTTCCTGCATCAATTACACCTTGGATTCCGTTTCCGCGAGCACGGCCAACGGCGACGAATGCGTCTACGATTTCCGCGCCATGTCTCCGACCGGCAACAAACAGCCGTGGACGTGGTTCGCCAAGCGGATCTTCGTCTACCCGCAGACCGAATAACTCCTAAGGCTCCGGTACCGGCATCCGGACGGCCAGCCGCCGTCCGGCCGCGGACCGGACAGACCAGCATGACCAGGGACATCATCGGAAACATCCGCGATAAGGCCCGGCAGCGTTTCGCCGCCGTCCTGGCTTGGCGTCCGGCCGACCGCCGCTGGTTCCTGACGTTCTTGGGTCTTCTGGCCGTGACCGCCGGCCTGGTCGTGGCGGTGACCCCGGCCCATGCTTTCGATCTGGCCGCGGACGTCGTTTGGCCGGTCCTCGGCTTCATCATCGAGAGCCTGGTCTCTTTGCTCGGCCAGCTGCTGCTGCTCATCGTCGGCGTGCTCATGAACGTCGCCCAGTACAACCATTTTGTCGACGCCCCGATCGTCGGGACCGGCTGGGTCATCGTCCGCGACGTCGTCAACATGTTCTTCATCGTCGTCCTCCTGGTCCTGGCCTTCGGCACCATCCTCGGCGTCCAGTCCTACAGCATCAAGGGCGGCAATCTGACGCGCCTGCTGATCATGGCCATCGTCATCAACTTTTCCCGGACGATCTGCGGCGTGATGATCGACTTTGGCCAGGTGGTCATGTTGACCTTCGTCAGCGGCTTTAAGGACGCCGCCGGCGGCAACTTCGTCGAGGCCATGAAGATCAACGAGATCTTGCAGAACAGCACCGGCGGCGAGAACGTCAGCGCCGGCGGAACGGTCATCGCCCTGATGCTGGCCGTGGTCATGGTCGCCATCGCCACCTTCGTCGTGATCATGATGACCGTCGCCCTGACCATCCGCATCGTCTATCTCTGGCTGCTGGTCATCCTGTCGCCGATCGCCTTCTTCCTCAAGGCCGTCCCCGGCGGTTCGGCTTCCAAGGCTTACGCCGACTGGTGGAGCAAGTTCACCAGCAACCTGCTGTTCGGACCGGTCATGGCCTTCTTCCTGTGGCTGACGCTCGTGACCGTCCAGCAGAGTAACCTCACCAAGGACTTCAAGACCGAGACCACCGGCGAGTCCATCAGCGACTCCGTCAGCGCGGCGTTCAACACCGCCAGCCTGCAGACCTTCGTCGTCGCCGTCTGCCTGTTGTTGGGCGGCTACCAGATCGCCATGGAACTCGGCGGCTCGACCACCGGCATGGCCAACAAGGCCGTCAAGAAGGTCGCCGGCGAGGCCTACAAGCGCACCGGCCTGCAGTCCTACATGAACGCGCGCAAGCAGGCCGCCGAAGAGAAGTACGCGGCCCGCGGTGCCAAGATCGGCGTCGGCGTCGGCGCAGTCCAGCTGGCCACGAGCAAGGTCCTGGGCGCGCCCGGGGCCGTCATCAGCGGCGGTATTGGGAGGGGCCTGAGGGCGGGAGCCGAAAAATGGGGTAAGAGGGACAAGGATGGCAAATTGATCGGGGCGGGAGGCTTTGTCAAGACCGCCGGCGAATCCGTCGGCAAGAGAGGCTTATTCGGGGCCATCGCCGCCGCTCCCGGACAGGGCGTCAAGAGACTGGGCGGGATTATTAAAGAGAAATCCGCGGTCAAGGAAGGCGAGGGGCGCCTCATGGGCGCGCTCAGAGCCGCGGGTCGCGGCGCTGGTGCGGGTGTGGAAGTTGCCGGCGGCGCCGTCCAGGGCCTCGGCGAAGGTCTTCATCGGATGACCTCGCCGGCCAGGATAATGGCTGAAAGCGGGCGCTCCGATTACAATCGCGGCCGTGACTATAAATATAAACAGGTCCAGCAGGCTCAGTCCGGCTTGGCCAACCGCACGGACAAGGAGGTTATGGCCCTTGCTGAGGGCAAGGTGACCGGCGCCAAGCCGGCCGAGCAGCAGGCCGCCATTATGAGACTGATGGAAAAAGGCTACACCAATACGCCGGAGAAGATGGACGACGCGCGCCAGCGCCTGCGCGACACCGGCGCCGATAACGCGACCCAGGAAGCTTTCGACCGTATCGCCAGAGAGAAGTTCCCCGGCTCGATGCCGCCGGCCTCCGAATTCGACATGGCCCGCGCCTATTCCAGCAACACTTTTGACTCGACCAAGATGAAGCCTGAACAGCTCAAGGACGTCGCGTCCAAGCACGGCGGCATCGCCGCTGGCGCGGAACAGCGCAAGCGCGAGGAAAGGATACTCGGTCATGATAAGGCGACCAAAGATCCTTACTTGGAGGGCGTCAGAGAGTTCGCAAATATTGATCCGGAGAAGGATCCGATTCCGGGAATAACGGATAAGATGAACGCGGCGACCAAGAGCAAACTGAGGCTTGAGTTCGATGAGAAGCAGGCCGCCGCCCGCGGTACGCTGGCGCGAATGGACAAGGAAAAAGGAATGGAGACAGCGTATGGCATCAAGGACGGCGATTTCACGGGCGACGAAGAGACCCAAAGGAAAAATAAGGAAAAGTTCATGAAAGACATGACGCGGCCAGGGGCTCAGGAACTGGCCATGAGCGTGCCTCCCGACCAGATGATGCAGAATGGCGCGGTGACCGCTGTTGGTCAGGCCCTGCTCGCTGCTCTCGAGAAGGGGAATAATAAGGCGCTCAGCGCCGCTCCGGGCGTGTCCGATAAGACCCCGGACCAGGAAGCCTCATTGAAAGCCCTCGTCGCAACCGTCATGGCCAATGGCTCCCCGGCACAGAGAGATGTCATCAAGGGGCGCAGTTTTGCCGGTGTGCGTTCGACCGGGGGCTCGGTCGAGGAGGGAGAGGAAGAAGGCGGTCAGGAGCCGGGAGTCGGCGGCAAGGGCAAGCGCGCCCAAGCCGAAGCCCCGCCGCCCCGCCCGCAATTCCAGGAATTTGTCGAACTGGGCGAGGGGGCCGTCGGCCCGTCATTAGAGTTGGATGACGGCAAAGACAGACCCGCGGCCGCGTCTCAGGCAACAGCTCCTCAACCGGCCGCCCCGCCGAAGCCAGCGGCGGCAGAACGGCCAATGGCCGGCCCCGATAGTCTCAAGGACCTGCAGCAGAGCATCGCCGATCTTCGCGACGCCGCGGCCAGCCTGGAGGCGTCCGGCGGCAAGACCATCGAAGTCCGCGGAGAAAAATTGGATCTCTCAACCATCGAGTCAAGGCTCGCGGCCCTGAACACGAAGGAAAGCGAGACCAAAGCGGCGATCGAAAAGGGCAATAAGCCGAAAAAACCGCCGACGGCGTGAGGCCGCGGCCGGATGATCATTGACGGGCGGCCTGCCGCCTAATTGACCAAGATGCAGCAAGAAGATCTGGATAAACTCAAGACCCTGCCTCCGGAAGTCGTCGAGAACTATTACGACCCGGAGATCAACGAACTCTATGTCCGGGAGATTTTTCCGTTGCTTGAAGGCGGCCGGGAAGAAAAGTTGAATGACCTCATTCTCGACGTCTATCTGAAAAAGGTCGGGTTGTCCGATTTTCTCCGGTCGCTGCGGGGGATGATCAAGGAAGAAGTAAAATATAAGGAGGCCGCCATCAAGATCCTGGGCAAAGACTTGCTGCTTGTCGAAGAATATCTCCAGGCCGGGGTCATGTCACAGATCGAGGCTTTGGGCGGCGATCCCAATCTGTTCCGCTATTTCGTCCCCGCGATCACCGTGGCCGATCAGGTGATCACCCGTTGCGGCCTGCAGGACATCGACGAACATCTACTGCAGCGACTGGCCAAGGTGGTTTCGAGCCGCATTCTGAACGCCCGCACCCCGGACCAGTTCAAGACCGCTTTGACCGGTCCGGCCAAGACATCAGGCGTCGGCCTGACCGAGGAAAAAGCGCTGGAAGTGATGAAGGTAACTGACGAGAAAGTCGCGGTTTTGGTCCAGAACGGCGTCAGGATCCTCTCCGACGATGATTATCTTAAGGAGATTGAGAAACCGGAAGAACCGACCGCTGAGGCCATCGCCGAGGAGTCTGCCGCCGCCGAAGCAGCCGCGGTCGCGGGAGAAGACCAGGGCGAGGTCGGCCCGGAAGCCGGCGCCGCTGAGCTGGAAGTTCCGCCCGTCGAAGAACGTTCCGAGGAAGAGGTGGACGCCGCGGTCCAGGAGATATTATCCGAACAGATCCAGGAAGAGCCGGTCAATGCCGCGCCCGAGACCGCGCAGACCGTGCTGAACGCCGATATCCAGGAGATCAAGCGCATCGAGAAAGCTTTGACGCCGCAGGCGGCTAAGACCGCGCAGGCTGAGATCAGCGTACTCGACCGGCTGGTCGACGATGGGGTGGCCGGGTCGGGTCTCAAGTTCGATAACGATGACATGAAGCGGCGTTTCAAGAATCTCGTCAATCTTTTTTTCCGCGACCTGCGTGACAGCCTGGAAACCCGCTCCAAGCTGACCATGCTCGTGGCCAGCGGCGGCCTGGGTCTCACGGACGCCGAGGCTGACCGGGTCATGGGCGGACTTGAGGTCCGGGCCAAGGAATATCACAAGCTGATGGACAAGCGGACCGAGCAGGAGAAGCAGCAGTTCGTCGCGGTGCGCGCCGAGCAGGTTTTGAAGGAGGAGGAAGAGGCCGCGCGCCGGGAAAAGGAGAAGCTCGACAAGACCTTTTCGCGCCTGACCGCCAGCTCCAACGTGAAGGAAGCCGTTCCAGCCGACCAGCCCGGTCAGCCGGCGTCCCTGCCGCCGATCGAGCCGACCAGACCTAAGTTCATTCCCGTCGTGGCCGTGAGCGCCAAGAGCGCGGTGTCGCCAGTTTCTGCCGCGCCGGCTGTTACTCCGGTCCCGCCGCCGCCCGCTCCGCCCAAACCGCCGACCGCTGCCGTACCGCTGCCGTCCAAACTTCCGGCCGCTCCGGCCGCGGCTCTGGCCGCGCCAAAGGGCGCTACGGCTCCGCCGCCGGCCAAGCTGCCGATAGCGCCGCTGCCGCCCCCGCCGCCATTGTCTTCAGCCGCGGCTTTGCCGTCCAAACTTCCGGCCGCTCCGGTCCCGCCGCCGCCCGCTCCGCCCAAACCGCCGACCGCCACCGTACCGCTGCCGCCGAAGCAGGTCCTGCCCCCGGCTGTTTCTTCCGGTCCGGAGGCCAAGGTGGTCATGGCTGACGTCAAATTCGTGCGCAAATTGACCGGGCCGGTCGACGAGCTGCGTTCGATGACGGTCAAGGATTTCCGCCGCCTGTCTCGCGATCCGCACGAGGCCACCTTGAAGCTGCGCGACAAAATCGATCTGCTGGAGGAGCAGTCCTTCGAGATCAAGACGGCGGGCATCAAGGCCTGGCAGGATAGCGAGGTCAACCGGCTGTACCTGACGATGCTGCGGAAAAGCCTTGAAGGCAAGCCGATCATGGAGGTCATCGCCGAAAGGGAAGCCAAAGATGAACCAGCATTGAGCAAAGCCGAGTTCGACGCGGTCATGGAGCTTAATCGCAAGCTCAGGTTCGGTTAAAACAGCTGTTTTTTTAAGGCGGAATAAGGCTGAAACATGACCGGTTAAGACAGCCTGACGGGGGATATGCTATAATCTATCGTATGAAGTATACGGTCCCACAATTCATCGACGCTGAGGATAAGATCATGGGCCCGATCACTACCCGGCAGTTCATCATCATGCTGGCCTCCGGTTTTTTCTGCTTTATCGCTTATAAACTGTTCGATTTCACTTTGTTCCTGCTGGTCGCGATATTTTTCGTCATCGTCGGCGGCATCCTCGCTTTTATGCGCGTCAACGGCCAGCCGTTCCATTTTTTCTTTTTGAATCTCGTCCAGACCTTCCGCAAGCCGGCGCTGCGTTTCTGGGACAAAGAGCTTGATACCTCGACGATCCAGTTTCTGGTCAAGCAGAAGCCGCCGCCGCCGCCCAAGGCCAGGATCAAGAAAGAAGTCCTGGCGACCTCCAAACTGAACGAACTGACGCTCGTGGTCAACACCGGCGGCGTCTATAATCCCGAAGATTGACCCCTATGCAGTCGAAAAAAATGGCGGGACCGAAACCCGGACCGGCGACCCAGAGATATCTGGACATCGCCGAGATCAAGGAGGACGTCGTGGTCATGCGCGACGGCACTCTGCGCGCCGTGCTGATGGTTTCCAGCATAAATTTCGCGCTCAAGTCCGAGGACGAACAGCAGGCCATCATCTCCCAGTACGTCTCCTTCCTGAACGGCCTGGAATACCCGCTGCAGATCGTCATCCAGTCGCGCCGCCTGAACATCGACAAGTACATCGACCGGCTGAAGGAGGCGGAGAAGGCCCAGACCAACGAGTTGCTGCGGCTGCAGATCGCCGATTACCGCGGCTTCGTGGCCGAACTGGTGGAGCTCGGTCAGATCATGCAGAAGTTTTTTTTCGTGGTCGTGCCCTACAATCCGATGTCGGACAAGCGCAAGAACTTTTTCGCCCAACTCGGCGATGTCCTGGCTCCGGCGCTGTCCGTCCGGCTGGCTCAGGAGCAGTTCCTGAAACGCCGCAACGACATCATGCAGCGCATCGAGCACATGAAAGGCTCGCTCAACAGCATGGGGCTCAAGGCGGTGGTCCTGGACACCCAGGGGCTGATCGAGCTTTATTACCGCGTCTACAATCCGGAGACCTATGACGCCGAGAAGATGACCGACACGGCCAAGTTGCGGGTCTCGGAAAATATCTCAACGGTTTAGGGACCATCCTATGGCTTTCAAACCAACACAATTCGGTCCAGCGCCGACGACGTCGGCGGCGCCGCGGAAGCTGTCCTCGGAAGAGCTCAAGAAGCGCGCCGAGGCGGAGAAGATCGAGCAGGAGAAATTAATGCTCGAAGAGGAGCGCATTTACCGCAAGGGCGTGGTCTCGGTCAAGGACGTCATCGCTCCGGCGGGCATGAAGATCGAACCGACCTTCCTGATCCTGGGCGAGACCTACGTCCGCACCGTCTTCGTCGTCACCTATCCCCGCTATATTTCCCTGGGCTGGTTCTCTCCGGTGATCAACATGAACAGCACTCTAGACGTGGCCATGTTCTTTTATCCGGTCACGGCCGCCATCATCCTCAAGCAGCTGAAGAAGAAGGTCGGCGCCCTGGAAGCCCAGATCCTGTCCGACCACGAGAAAGGCGCGCCGCGCGATCCGATCAGCGAAACGGCGCTCCGCGACATCGAGGAGCTGCGCGACTCCCTGTCGCAGGGGACCGAGCATTTTTTCCAGTTCGCCCTCTACATCACTCTCTACGCCAAGGATAAGAAGGAGCTGGATAAGCTCAGCGAGGACGTCGAGAACCTGTTCGGCGGCAAGCTGATCTATACCAAGCGCGTCTTCTACCAGTCCGAGCAGGGCTTCAATTCGACCATGCCCGTGGGCAACGACGAACTAATGGTCACTTTCAACATGAATTCGTCGCCGATCGCCTCGTCTTTCCCTTTCATTTCGGCCGACCTTTCGTCGGATAACGGCATCCTCTTCGGCATCAACCGGCATAATAACAGCCTGGTCCTGTTCGACCGTTTCTCGATGCAGAACGCCAACTACATCGTCTTCGCCACCTCCGGCGCCGGCAAGAGCTATTGCGTCAAGCTGGAAGTGCTGCGGTCGCTGATGCTCGGAACCGACGTCATCATCATCGACCCGGAAATGGAGTACAAGCACCTTTCGGACGCCGTCGGCGGCACCTACATCAACATTTCGCTGGCCTCGGACGCCAAGATCAACCCCTTCGATCTGCCGCGGGCCATCGGCGAACAGGTTTCGACCGAGGACATCATCCGGAGCGCCGTCATCACGGTCAAGGGCCTGCTGCGCATCATGCTCGGCAACATCACGCCGCAGGAGGATTCCGTCCTCGACCGGGCGCTGATCGAGACCTATGCCAAGAAGGACATTACCGCCGACGCCGACCTGACCAAGGTCGAACCGCCGATCATGCAGGACTTCCAGGAGGTGCTTGAGGGCATGGAAGGGACGAACGATCTGGTCATCCGCATCCGCAAGTACACTGAAGGCACCTTCTCCGGCCTGTTCAATTCGCCGACGACCGTGCAGATGCGCAATGCCATGGTCACTTTCTGCGTCCGCGACCTGGAGGATGAGCTGCGCGGCATGGCCGTCTACGCCGTGGTCAACTACATCTGGAACGTGGTGCGTTCGGAACGGAAGAAGCGCATCCTGGTCATCGATGAGGCCTGGTGGCTGATGCAGCACGAGGACAGCGCCAAGTTCATCTTCGCCCTGGTCAAGCGCTGCCGCAAGTATTATCTCGGCGTGACCACCATCACCCAGGACGTCAACGACTTCCTGCGCTCGCCCTACGGCCAGGCCATCGTCACTAACTCGGCCATGCAGATGCTGCTGAAACAGTCGCCGGCGGCCGTGGACAACATCGCCAAGACCTTCATGCTGACCGAGGGCGAGAAGTTCCTGCTGCTCGAGGGCGGCGTCGGCGAGGGCATCTTCTTCGCCGGCAACAAGCATGCCGCCATCAAGATCGTCGCCTCTTATACCGAGGACCAGGTCGTGACCACCAATCCGCAGCAGTTGCTGGAGATCGAGAAGGCCAAGAAGGAGTACGAAGCCCAGGTGGAAGCGGCCAAAAAATCATCATAATATCCATTCGGTAGCCGTCCCGCTATGTCGCGCCGCACCAGAAACACCGTCATCGTCATCGTCCTGCTGGCCCTGCTTTTCCTGGGGCTGTGGTTATGGCTGAGCCAGCGGGCTCCGGCCGCCGCTCCCGCCGCGCCGGAAGACCTGAACGTCAACGTCGCCAAGTCATTGGGCGGCCAGCTGGACACGTCCACCACTACCAAGGTCGGCGGCACCAACGCCGCCGAACCGGCGGAGCCCGCGCAGCCGGCGCCGGAGCCGGCCAAGCCCGATACGCGGGCGAATCTGCAGCGCCTGGCCGCGGCTTTTGCCGAGAGATACGGCAGCTTTTCCAACACCAGCAATTTCGAGAACCTGTTGGACCTGAAGTTCTTCATGACCAAGGCCATGGCCGTCCGCACTGACGCCTATGTGGCCGAGGCTCGCGCGAAGGGCGGGACATCGGCGGAGTTTTACGGATCGACCACCCGGGCGATATCCGCCGAGGTCGTCGAACTTGACGAAAAAGCGGGAACGGCTAAGGTGCTGGTCCAGACCCAGAAGCAGACCGTTTCCGGCGGCACGGACGGGGCGGTCTCCTATCAGGAATTAACTTTGACTTATCGCCAGGAGGGTGATCTATGGCAGGTCGATTCGGCTACGTGGGCCACGACACCGTGATCGGCAGGATGGCATCCTGGTCGGGTGCCATGCTTTTCCCCCATGTTTGCGTGGCCTGCGGCCTGGAAGGATCGATGCTGTGTCGGACCTGTCAGCAGGAGATCAGCACCCCGTTGCGGGGTGTTTTTTTGTGTCCGGTATGCGGTGGTCGGTCGGCGATGGGAGTGGTCTGTTCCGGCGGCTGCCGCCGGCGTTCGGCCGTCGACGGGGTCGCGTCCCTGGCCGGTTACGGCCACGCGCCGCTTCGTCAGCTGCTGCATGAGTACAAATACGGCGGCGTCGAGGAGGCCGGAGCCATCCTGGAGGAGATCTGGACGGATTGGCTTGAACGGCAGCGGCCGTTCTTGTCCGCGATCGCCGGCGACGCGACCGTCATTCCCGTGCCGCTGCATTATTTCCGGGAGGCCTGGCGCGGCTTCAACCAGGCCGATCGTTTTGCCGGCGCCTTGGGTCGGATGACGGGATCGTCCGTGGAGCGTTCTGCTCTGAGCCGGCGTTTCCGTTGGCGGCCGCAGGCCAAGATGGTCTCGGCCAAGGCGAGGGGGATGAACGCCAGAGGTTCGGTCAAGGTCAGGCCCGACGCTGTCGTGCGAGACCGCGTCGTGATCGTCGATGACGTGCTGACTACCGGGTCCACGGTCCAGGAGTGCGCCAGAGTATTGAAAGACGCGGGTGCCGCTTCGGTTTGGGTGCTGACGCTACTGCGGGGTTAAGCCCATCCTTCGATTCCCACACTTCCATATCAAAAAGCCCATTGCTGGCGCGACGGACCTTATGGCGGAGGGTGTGGGGATCCGGCTCACCCGGCGGCGCTGGAAAAATTCTCATGTGCGCCGCCTCCTTCGCCGCCCGGGTTCCTCGGACGTGCCATACTAGGCACGTCCTCGGATACCCTTCGATCCCCACACTTCCATTTCGACATACAAAAAACGCCCACCCCTGCGGGACCGGCGTTTTTTGATGGCGGTGTAACCGAGTTAAGTGCCCCACCAGTTCAAGCCGTTGCGGGCTTTTTCGAGGGTCGGTCCAGATCACTAATTTGAGGCATGTGGGTTGTGGTCAAATCGTACACGATGGCAAAAAATTGGTTAGACACAACTTAAGGCTAAAAACTATGTCCTGTGTCTAATCCCGACCGGAACTGGCACACATAAATCGGAAAGCGTCCTCGTCAGTATGTCGCCGCCGCCCGGAAGGTCAGTATCTCGGTGTAGTCGGGGGGG
>Ga0315268_10000191_pt1 | contig 71796 bp, 58 predicted proteins | sample C1_top_MG_FD_204535 | JGI IMG/M metagenome (GOLD analysis project Ga0315268, IMG submission 204535) | Sediment microbial communities from Yellowstone Lake, YNP, Wyoming, USA - C1_top | ecosystem: Environmental > Aquatic > Freshwater > Lake > Sediment | place: USA: Wyoming | collected 2017-08-01 | reverse complement strand
GTCGCGTCCGGGGTAAATGCTTCAAAATTCTGCGTACCCGCTCGACAACGAATCCCGAGCCCGCGTCTGTCTCCGCGCTCAGGCGCCCCTGATTCGGGCTACTTCGCGACGTGTGCGTGCCCCGGCGTCGTCGGGTTCCAATCGGCCCGGCAGCCGCAGACTTCCTGCGAGCAGCGCTCGATTTGCAGCGTGGCGTGGTCGATGGCGTACTGCTCGCGCAGACACCGCTGGATGGCTTCGAGCACCGCGTGCGGGTCGCGCGCCGGGTCGCTCACCACCACGTGCGCGCTCAAGGCCGCGAGGCCGCTCGAGATGCTCCACACGTGCAGATCGTGGACTTGTACGACCCCGCCCACGTCCTTGATGCTGCCACGAACGGCCTCGGTGTCGATGTGGCTCGGTGCGGCTTCGAGCAGCACGTCGAGCACCTCGCGCAGCAGCGAAACGGAGGTCACGACAATGACCACGGCGATGAGCCCCGAGACGATGGGGTCGAGGCGCGTGTAGCCCGTCCAGGCGATGATCCCCGCCACCGCGAGCACGCCGACCGAGCTCAGCGTGTCGCCGAGGATGTGCAGGAAGGCGCCGCGGACATTCAAGTTGTCACGCTGACCGCGCAGCAGCACGAGGCCGACGAGGTTGCAGATGAGGCCGACGGCGGCCACGGCCGCCATGAGCTCGACCTTGACCGCCTGTGGTGTAAACCAGCGCTGCACCGCTTCGTAGGCGATGGAGCCGCTTACGACGACGAGGGCCACGCCGTTGGCCAGCGCCGCGAGGATCTCGAGCCGACGATAACCGTACGTGCGGCGGCCGTCGGCGGGCTTCTGCGCGAGGGCCAAGGCCGCCGAGGCGACGGTGAGCGCCAAGACGTCGGTGAGCATGTGGCCCGCGTCGGCCATCAAGGCGAGCGAGCCGGAGAGGTAGCCGCCGACGCCCTCGGCGATCATGATGAGGGCGGTGAGCCCGAGCGTGGCGTGCAGCCGTGTCCCGGCGGCGTGGCCGTGCGTTCGTCCGTGCGCGTGTTCGTGTCCGCGTTTGTGTTTGTGTACGCGAGGCGGCTCGTGAGCGAGGCCATCGGCGGGCGTGTCGCCTCGTTCGTCGGCGCAAGCGCAGTCGTGGTCGCTGCAATCGTCGTGGGACGGCTCGGGGTGCATCACCAGCGATCATAACCAGAGTACCGGCCGATTGCTATGCTCGCGCCAACCGACCGGTCGTTGCGGTCTTGGGCGCCGCTCGTGCAGGGCGGCCATTTGCGCCCGGACGACCATTGCCTATTCGATTCGCCGATGGTTAGGATGCAGCCAATGACTCGAGAACGCTTCCTTCGCAGCTCCGACGGCACCTCGTTGTTCGTGACCAGCACCGACGGCGAGGGCGTGCCTCTCGTGCTCTGTGATGGTCTCGGGTGCGACGGCTTCATCTGGAAGAAGCTCGTGCCGGCGTTCGTGGGGCGTCACCCGATGATCCACATGCACTACCGTGGCCACGGCAAGAGCGGCATCCCAGCCGACCTCGAGTCGCTCACCGTGCCGAACTTGGTGCGCGACCTCGCGCATGTGCTCGACGTGCTCGGCGCGGGGCCGGTGGTGCTGCTCGGGCACTCGATGGGGTGTCAGGTCGTGCTCGATTTTGCTTTGACGCACCGCGAGCGCGTGGCGGGCATCATCCCCATCTGCGGCAGCGCCGGCCGTCCGCTCGAGACCTTTCACAACAGCGCTCTGCTCGCCACCGTCATGCCGCACCTGCGTCAGATGGCGGATCGTTGGCCGAGCCTAGCGCAAACGGCCTGGGCGGTGGCGCTGCGCTCCGAGCTCTCGTATCAGTACGCCTCGCACGTCGAGGTCAACGGCGCGCTCGTTTCGCGCGCCGACTTTTGGCCCTACTTCGAGCATCTGCTCTCGATGGACGTACGCGTCTTTACGGCCATGGCGACGCACGCCAACGCGCATTCGGTCGAAGACCGTTTGCGCAACATTGCCTGCCCGACCCTCATCGTCGCCGGCGAGCGCGACGCCTTTACGCCGTTTTGGGTGTCGCAGCAGGTTCGACAGACCATCCCCGACGCCGAGCTGCTCGTCGTGCCGGGAGGCACTCACATCGCGCCGCTCGAGATCCCCGAGCTCGTACACCTGCGCGTCGCACGCTTCTTGGCTGAGCGGGTGCAGGCGCAGTGGGGCAACACGAGTACCGTCGTGAGCCCCAAGCGCGGCGCCCACCCGCCCGCGGCGGCGCTCGTGAGCTAGTCGGCGAACCGGTATGGGCATAGCACGCATCGTCGCGGCGACGCTCTTCGCTCTCGCCGTCGCGCCCGCATTGGGTCAGGCGCAGGGATACGATCCGGCCGTCACCTGGAAGACCATCGACTCGCCCTACGTGCGCGTGACTTATCCCGACGGCATGTACGTGACCGCGGTGCAGGTGGCGCGCAGCGCGCGCGTTGCCCTCGATGAGTTGACCGTGCGGCTGGGGTGGCGCCCGGCGCGTCCCATCGACATCGTGCTCGCCGACGAGACCGATCTCGCCAACGGCTCGGCGCGCAGCTATCCGTACAACCTCATCACGCTCAATGCGGTCGCGCCCGAAGAGATCTCCGAGCTCTCGTCTTATGACAATTGGGTGTTTGGCCTTGTGGCGCACGAGCTGACGCACGTCGTGAACCTCGACACGGTGTCGGGGTTGCCGGCCATGGTCGATGCGGTCTTTGGCCGCTGGCTCTTTCCGAATGCGCTACAGCCGCAGTGGCTCACCGAGGGGCTCGCCGTCTACTTCGAGTCGGCGCTGTCCCATGCCGGCCGCGTGCGCAGCAGCTACTACGACATGCTGTTGCGCGACGCGGTGCTCGCCGGCCACCCCATGCAACTCGATGACGTGGGTGGTGCGCCGCGCACCTGGCCGCAGGGCACCGCCGCCTATCTGTACGGCGGCTACTTCGTCGACTACCTCGCGCGCCGCTTCGGCGAGGCGGTGTTGCGCGATGTGAGCCTCGACTACAGCGGCCGACTCATCCCCTACGCGGTCAATTTGAGCATCGCGCGGGCGGTCGGCGTCTCTTACCCGCAGCTCTATCGGGATTTTCTCGACGAGCTCGGCGCCCGCTTTGCGAGTCAAGTGCGGCGCATCGAGGCGCTCGGCCGTCGCGAGGGGCACAAGCTCACCGATCGTGGTCAAGACGTAGGACCGGCGCGCGTCGCGGCCGATGGCACCATCTACTTCATTGACGCACCCATCGACGGCCACGCCGCGCTCTTGGCGCTCGGCCGCGACGGCCGCGAGCGGCATGTGGCGCGCGTGCACTCGGGGGCGACGCTCGCGCTCGTGCCGGGGCGCGCCGCGGCCATCGTCGCCGAGGTCGACTACAGCGGCTGGTATCGCACGTACGGTGACTTGTTTGCGGTCGACTTGCAGAGCGGCTCGGTCACACGCTTGACCACGGGGCTGCGCGCCGCGAGCCCTGATGTCTCGCCCGATGGGCGGCAGCTCGTGTTCGCCAAGAGCGACGGTCTGCACAGCTTCATCGCCATTGCGCCCTTGGCGACGCCGAGCGAGACTCGCCTCCTCGCGGATCTCGGCGCGGGCGCGCAAGCCTACGCGCCGCGCTTCTCGCATGATGGGTTGCGCGTCGCCTTCTCGGGGTTCGTCGACGGGCAGCGCGACGTGTTCGTTGTCGATGTGGCGAGGGGCGAGGTGCGCCGCCTCACCGATGATCGCTGGCTCGATGGCTCGCCTGTTTTCGCGCCCGACGATCGGGGCGTCATTTTTCACTCCGATCACGACGGCATCTTCGATCTGTTCTACGTGACCGCCGACGGTCGCGGCCTCCCAGAGCCCCTGACGCGCGTACAGGGTGGCGCGTTGCGGCCGGAGCTCACTGCCGACGCGACCGCGCTCGTCTACCAGAGCTACGGCCCGCGCGGCTTCGATCTTTCGCTCTTGCCGCTCGCCCAGGCTGTCACCCGGCTGCCGGTCAGCGTGGGTGCCGAAGGAGTCAGTGTCGAAGCAGAGGCGGGCGTAGCTGCTCACGCTGCCGCGGGCGCTGCCGCCTCCCCCATCGATGCGCCCGAGGAGCCGGACACCACGGGCGTCGAGGACGCGCCGGATGAGGCGAGCGCCGCACCGAGTGGCCAGCTCGCCGCGAGTGCCGGGCCGCGCCCGAGTGATCGCGCCGACATCGACGTCTATCCGGTGCAACCGTATCGCGCCTGGCGCTCGCTGTGGCCGCGCGGCTGGCTGCCCGTCGTTGGCTACGACGGTACGAGCTACAACTTCGGAGCGATGCTCGCTGGCGAGGACGCGGTCGGCCTGCATCAGTATGCGCTCAGCGGCTCCTACACCCCGAGCGAGCACCTCTCGGTCTTCGACTTCGCCTACGTCAACCGCCAATTCCATCCCGGTCTCTACCTCGGCCTGTCGCGCTACCCGAGCTCGTCCCTCGCGCCGTACGTGCGCAACGGCGTCGCCTCGTCGGCGAGCGAGATGGTGTGGGATGCCGAGCTCGGCACCTCGTGGCCGCTGTGGCGCTCGCGCGACTCGTCGCTGTCGCTCTCGACGAGCTATCTCGTCGAGCGCCGCACGTTGCGTGAGCCGCTTCTCTTTCGCCCGCTCGACGCAACGCCCGTGCTCCCCGACGAAGGTCGCTTCCACAGTGTGCGCGCTCTCCTGTCGTTCTCCAACGTCGAGTCCTATATCGCTTCGATCTCGCCCGAGCGCGGCGTCAGCGCGAACACGACGGTGCGTGTCGAGGGGCCATGGCTCGGCTCGCAGTACAGCTCATTGTCGGCGACCGTATCGGGCGCGGCCTATCTGCCGATGCCGTGGCTCGCACGGCACGTGCTCGCGACCTCGGTGTTTCTGGGCGCTGGCACGAGCAGCTACCGACGCCATCAGTTGTTCTCGGTCAGTGGCGCCTGGTTTGGTGACCCGCTGCTCGACATCATCCTCGGTCGAGTGAGCGCGACCCCCGCCTTGCGTGGCTTCCCGGCGACCGCGCGGAGCGGCAACGCCCTGGTGAGTGGCACCTGTGAGTACCGCTTCCCCATCCTCGACGTCGAGGGCGGCATCTCGACTCTGCCGATCTACGCCCGCACCTTGCACGCCGCGGCCTTTGTCGATGGCGCCAGCATCGTCGACGAGCCCTCGCGCCTCGGCGCTGAGCCCCACCTCTCGGCCGGCGGTGAGCTGCGTCTGTCGGCCTTGCTCGGCTACTATCTGCCGGTTACGTTCAGGCTCGGCTACGGGCACGGTCTGTTTGCCGATCGCGTGCACAGCTTCTATGTCCTGCTCGGCACGACGTACTGAGGGGAGCTCGTCCTAAGTGGGCTTGAAGATCGATCGCTATGAAGTTGAGAAGCTCATCGGCCAGGGCGCGATGGGCAAGGTGTTCCTCGCGGCGGATCCAAAGATCGGCCGTCAGGTGGCGATCAAAGTCCTCGCGACGAGCGGCGCCGATGCGCAGATGCAACAGCGCTTTCGCTTAGAGGCGCGCGCCATCGCCGCGCTCAAGCATCCGAATATCGTCGAGCTCTACGACTACAGCGGCGAAGAGGCTGCCGACCTGTTTCTCGTCATGGAGTACGTCGACGGCCGTTCGCTCGACGCGTTCTTGCGGCAGTTCGGCGTCATGTCCGAGCCGACCGCGCTGTGTATGGCGCACGAGCTCTGTCTCGCCCTCGCGCACGCGCATCGCTTGCAGATCGTGCACCGCGACCTAAAGCCCGAGAACGTGCTGCTCGCTCATGGCCGCGTCGTGCTCACCGACTTCGGCATCGTCAAAGCCCTCGCCACGAGCGCCTCGCTCGGCATCAGCCGCGTGCGCACGAAGACGCAGGTGCTCGGCACCCCAGGCTTCATGGCGCCCGAGCAGTTCGCCGGCAAGCAGATCGATGCGCGCACCGACATCTTCGCGCTCGGCGCGTTGCTCTATTGCCTGGCGACCGACCGCGTGCCGTTCGAGGGCGAGTCGGTCGATGACGTCTACAACAACTTGCGGCGCGGCAAGTTCGAGGACCCGCGCAAGCACAACGCGCTGCTGTCACCCGGCTTTTGCGCGCTCGTCGAGCGCTGCCTGTCGCCGCGGCCGCGCGATCGCTACGAGAGCGCCGATGAGCTGCGGGCACAAATCCTCACGCTGCTCGGCAGTCACGGCGTCACCGAGGTACGCCAGGAGCTCGTGCTCTACGAGCAAAACCCCTCGGCCTACGCCATCGAGCAGCGCCAGCGCAGCGTCGAGGTGCTGCTGCGTGACTTGAAGGTGGCGCTCAAAGACCGCGACGAAGACATGGCCAAGTCGATCATCCACTGGGTGCAGTCGCTCGCGCCGCTCGACCGCCGCCTGCTCGACATCACCGGCGCGGGTCCCGACGGCAAGCCGCGCCTGCCGAGCTCGGGTCGCGCCGCCAAGTGGCTGTTCCTCTGCTTTGGCTTGCTCGCGGGCGCGGCCCTTGGTGCGTTCACGGCGACCGCGGTCGATCTGCGCGCCATGATGCCGCAGGGTTGGCAGGAGCGCCTAGCGGCGATGTGGGTGGGGCTCGGCCTGTGAGCATCGTGCGGAGCATGCTCGTCGTGGCGCTCGGTCTTGCCGCACCCGTCACGACCCTTGGCGCCAACGCCAAGCTCTTCGTTGAAGTCGAGTCCGAGATCGCGTGCCCATCACACGGCGCGCTCGTGCAAGCGCTGACGCGAACCATGTCCTCGGCACGGGTGGTGTTCGCGCACGCGCCGCAATACGCCCCCCGCCTCGTCCTGCGCTCTTCGCGTGCCGCGGTTCTCGAGGTGGAGTTGTCGCTCGGTGCGGGTGGGGCGCACTTCGCTCGCGCCTTGAGCGCGCGGGCCGAGGAGTGTGAACAGCTCGCCGAGACCGCCGCCCAGCTCGTGGCTGCCTGGCTCGAGGAAGTTTCTTGGAACGCCGAGTCCGGGGTGCCCGCGCGGACCGGCAGCGCTGCGCAGGCGCAGGCGTCGCCTGCCGCCGTCCGCGCCTCGCCGCAGGAGTCGCGGGCGCCAGCGCCTGGTCCGGCGACCCCGCTCACGGCTGCTGCGCAGCAAACACCGCCACCGGGCGAGCCTGAGCCAGCGGCGCCCCGTCAAGCGCCAGCGAACCGGCCGAGTGCGCTGTCACCGACGGTCGCGGCGGCGGATTCGACGCGTGACCCCTGGGCAGTGGCCCCGGGCCTCCACGCCGGGACCTACTACGAACCCGCGGCCCATCGGTTCGGCTTGCGTGTGCTGCTCTCCGGCGAGTTGCCGCTTCGCGCTGCCTTCCGGCTCGGTTTGGAGCTCGGCGTCGATGCGCCACTGCGCGCCGTTCTGTTGCCCGGCGAGGTCACCGTCAACGCCCAGACTCTCGCCGCCTATGTCAGTGGCACGGCCTATGATTCCACTTGGGTCCGCTTCGATGTCTTGGGCAGCCTAGGGGTTGAGCGCGTCGCCGCGAGGAGCAGCGGCTATACCGTGAGCACTTCCGCGACCGGCTACGGCGCCGCCGCGGCTGTGCTCGTACGGTTGACCCGCGCGCTCGTCGGCGGCTTGCGGGCAAGTCTACTCGCCGGCGTGCAAGCGCGCGCACCAGCCCGCGACATCGGCGTGGTCGGTCTCGGCACCTCCTTGCCGCTCTCAGCGCTGCGTCCGTGGGGCGGTCTTGGGCTATTTTGGGAAGGCTAGGTGAAGCTTTTGCGCCGTCGCGACAAGTACAAGGGAGAGGTGCCCGTCGTGCAAGACACCATGGCCGAGACGGCCGTCGCTGACATCGTCGATACGCGCGAATTCAGCCGCCTTTACGCGAAGCATTGCCGGCGCATTCACGGCTTGCTCATTCGCTTGGGTGTCGCATCGCACGACGCCGAGGACGCGCTGCACGACACCTTCATGGTGGCTTGGCGTCGTCTCGAGAGTTTGCGCGATCCGAAGGCCTTTGGTGCATGGCTCAACGGGATCGCGGTTCGCGTCGCGGCCGCGAGCCGTCGGCGGGCCCGCGTGCGCCGATTCGTAGGCCTCGATACCGTCAACGAGCCCGCCGAGCCGATGACGCCGGCGTCGGCGCTCGAGGCGCAGTGTGCCCACCAACTTGTCCAGCGCGCACTCGATGGCATGGCCGACAAGAAGCGCACGGTCTTTGTCCTCTTCGAGTTGCAGGAGATGACGGGGCAAGAGATCGCCCTCGCGGTCGGTTGTCCGTTGAAGACCGTATGGACGCGCCTCTTTCATGCTCGTCGCGAGTTCTTGGCCCGCGTCGCCGCCCTCGAGGCCGCCGAAGCTCGCCACGAGAAGGTGGGGTGAAGCCATGAGCGAAATGACGCCTTGGAAGATGAGTCCACCGGAGGAGCGGCCCGATGAGCACGTTCTGGCTCTGCTCGCCAACGCCGGCGCCGTGCCGCAATGGCCAGCGCGGCGCTATGCGTCGACCTACGAGCGCCTCGAGCGTTCAATCGCGAGAGATAGTAGGAGACGCTGGGCGCGCATCGTGGGCCTGTCACTCGTGACGGCGACGGCGGCCCTCGTGTTGGCGCTCCTCGTCCGCCCGGTGAGCCACCCCGCAGCACCGGTGAGCATGTGGCGAACTGTGAGCCTCGGAGATGTGGGCACCATTGAAATCACTGCGCGCACCGATCTGCGAATCGAAGTGGGGGCGAGCGAGGAGGCGGACGAGCAGCGCGTCTTCGTGCTGCTCGGCGAAGCGCGCGCCCATATTACGAAGCGCGATCCGAAGCGACCGTTCGTCCTCGTGACGCCGCACCTGCGGGTCGTGGTCGTCGGCACTCGTTTTACCGTCAACGTCAGCTCCCCGCATACCGAGGTCGCGGCGCAAGAAGGACTGGTGCGCATCGAGTCGCTCGACGGTGGCTCTTTGGCCTTGCACGCCGGTCAGAGCGCGACCTCGGATGATGTCCGGCTTTCCCGACCCGCAATCCCGACTCCAACGCCCGAGCCCGAGAGGCCGACCGGGGCGGCCCGCCCGACGCCGCGCGCGAGTCAAGCGTCTGGACGCGAGGACGAGTGCCGCGCCAAACGTTCCACGACGGCGCGCCGCGAGTGTTTGGTGCGCCTCGCGGCCGGCGATGGCTTGCCGGCGCAAAACGCGCTCTATGCGCTCGGTCTTCTCGAAAAGAAGAATGGTGACAATCGAGCAGCCCTCGCGGCATGGCGCTCCTACGCTCGGCGCTTCAAGGTCGGGCTGCTCGCGCCAGAGACGAGCATCGCCATCCTGCGTGCCCTGCTCGACGATAAGCAGTACGCCGATGCGCTCGCCCAGGCCGAGAGTTTTGATGAGAATTTTTCGACTGATCCGCGTCGCCAAGAAGTCGCATTGATTCGCGGCAAGCTCGTGTGCCTGCGCTTTGGTAGACTGCCCGAGGCGCTAAAAGCCTTCGCGCAGGCGCTCACGGTCGCGCAGCCCTCGGTGCGCGAGGATGCGCTCTACAGTCGAGGAAGTTGTCTCGACCTACTGGCTGGCAGCGCGGCCGCGCAGGAGGCCTGGCAGGCCTACGTGAAGGAATTTCCGAAGGGCCCCCATGTGCGTGAAGTCGAAAGCCGTCTGGCCAAGTAGCCTGCGCCGCGGGGTGGGCAACGCGATGCGCTCAGCGCTGCTGGCTTCGTTCGGGCTCTCGGCGTGTATGTGGCGAAGCAACCTGTGGGTCGGCCGCAACGACGCACAGTTTGCGCTCGATCCGGCCTTTGCGCACGACGGCATCTTCGTGCTCGATCTCGGCGCTGTCGACAATCTCAATTGGACGCCGCAAGGTTTGGCTGTGCAGACCGATGGACGCCTCGTACTCGGCGGCACCGGCGGGACCACGACGCACGGCACGTTTGCCGCGCTGCGCCTACGCGACGATGGCGCACTCGATGCGAGCTTCGGCGTCGGGGGCATTGCTGAGATCGATTTTGGTTACCCCTACGCTCTCGTTCAGTCGGTCCGCCTGCAGGATGACGGCAAAGTGATTGTTACCGGGGAGGTCGCCAGCGCCGCGACGGGAGGCCGTCAGGTCGGCGTGGCACGCCTGCTCGCGAATGGCGCGCTCGATCCGAGCTTCGCGACTACGGGCTGGCGGCTCCTCGACCTGCTCGCCGGCGAAGACATCGTCAACGGCGTAGTGCTGCTTCGCGACGGTCGCCTGCGCCTATGCGGACAGGGTTGGGCGGTGCCCGGTGGGACCTCCGATCTCGTCGTGTACGGCCTGCTCGCCAACGGCGACCTCGAGACGAGCTTTGGTACGGACGGCGTGCTGCGCGTCGACTTCTTCGGGGGCGACGAGTTCGGCGGGGCGTGCGAGCCCGGCGGCGCAGACACCCTGCTCGTGCCAGGCATGACGTGGGTCGATACACGCTTCGATGCAGCGCTCGCGCGGGTGTTGCCGAGCGGCGCGTTCGATGCGACGTTCGGTGATGGTTCGACGGGGATGCCCGGACGCGCTACGTTCGGCATGGCAGGTCAGAACACGGCGTGCGACTGCGTGTTGCGACAGGCCGATGGCACCCTCCTTTGCGCCACCGGGGTCGGCCCGGTAGGCGCCTCCGATTCCTTGCTCGTGCGCTTCTTGGCGGACGGCCGGCTCGACGCGACCTTTGGCGCGGGCGGCCGAGTCATCCTCGACCTCGGTGGCAACGACGCCTTTCGCACGGTAGTGGCGCTGCCCGACGGCCGGCTCGCGGCCGCGGGCTCGCGCACCAACGACGCGGGGGATCTCGACTTCTCCCTCGCCGTCTTGGCGCGCGATGGCACCCTCGATGCAAGCGCCGGCTCCAACGTCGGTAGGCTCGGGGTGTACGGCTTCGATGTGACGCCGGGCCATCATGACGAGGCGCACGTGGCCGCCCTAGATCCTGCGGGCCACCTGCTCCTCTTTGGTGAGACCGCTGATGGGGTCAGCAACAACCTCGCCGTCCTGCGCCTCGCGTTCTGACCGGTGGCTCGTTCGTCAACGAGACTTGCCGAGATCGAGGTTCAGGATCACCAACTCGCCTGGCACGAGGGTGATCTCTTTCGACTGCGTTTGTAGGTGCGGGCTCGAGACGATGAGGTTGTAGCGACCGGCCGGAAGCTCGGTCTCGAGGGTGCCCGTGCCGGCGACAGGAAGCTTCTTGCCGAGGCTCGGAATGGTCACCAATCCGCCGACCGACTTGCCGGTGGCCCTATCTTTGAGTTGGACTCGAAGTTGACTCGGAACCGCCTTGTCCGTCGGCGTCAACGCAAGCGTGAGTTGCTTCGTCTCGTTGGCCGGCCCTTTGGGCGTCATCTGCTCGGCGGGCCTAAAGCCGGCGGCGGTCACGCTCACTTTCAAAATGCCGTCATCGAGCGGCAGCGGCCAGGACTTCCACTTGCCGTCTTTGCCGCTCGCGAGCACCACGCCTTCGAAGCCGCTCAGCTTCACTGTGGCGTCAGCGACGGGTCGCTGGTCGGCGCTGCTCGTCACGGTGCCGGCGAGGAAGAAGACGGGCGGAGGCCTAACCACTTCACGCACCACCTCCTTGTCCACTTCTTTGACGAGCGTGCACTGACCTTCGAGGCAACTCTGCCCCGAGGGGCACGACGCACTCGTGACGCAGCGCGGCAAAGCCGATGCGCCGCCTGTCGCTGATGTCGCCGCGGGCGACTGGCCGAAGGCCGCCATGCGAATGGCGAAGCCGGCGTGCAGCTCCCAAGGCGGCAGACCGGGAAGCGTGCCGTCGCTAACCGGCGCACCGCGCAAACGGTACGCACCGGCAACCGTGAGCTCGAAGACGCCGCGGGCGCCGAGCACCGCCGTTGCGCCGAGCGTCGCGCGCAGCGGATTCTCACGGCTCGCCGCGCCTGGCGCAAACGCGCCGTCGAGCTCGACATACGGTGATAGGCGCAACGCCTCCGCGACCGGCACGCGATAGAGGGCGCCGAGAGCTACGATGGCCGTGTCGCGTTTGGCCACCCCGGCGCTAAAGCGAATGAGCGAGCCAATCTCTACCGGGGGCTCGACGGCGAACAGCTTGCGGCTGTGATCGATGCGATAGCCGGCGTTCAACGCGACAACCGCGTTCGCCGTTGGGGCAAACGAGGCGATGGCCAGACTCGTCAGCGTGAACGCGTCGAGCGCCAAGCGCGTGCCGTCCTCGGACGTCGGCACCCCGAGCTGCATGCTTGCGCCTGCCGCTAGGGCGCGGGTTAGCGCAAAGGAGCCCTTGGCCAGAATCGTCGGGTCGCCGAGCGTGCGCGCCGGGTCGCTGAGGCCGGGCGAGTTGGCGTTCGAGGTGGTCGACCAGCCGAGGGCGAGATCGAGCGGCCCAAAAGTCGACAGCCCGAGCACACCGAACCAGGCCACGCGGCGGTGTCGGTCCGAGGCTTGGAACATCGACCGCGCGGTGAAGTAGTCCGTGTTCGCGCCGAGCACCGCGTCGCCCGCCCGCAAGGGCACCGCGATGTCGACGCGATCGAAGCCGCGCGTGGCGCGCCGAGTTGTCTCGAACGCCACGGGCGTCAGCGCATTCGCATCCGATGAGGTCTCCATCGTCCCTCGTACCGCGGGTGTCGGAGGACCCGGATCCGAAGGGGTCTGCGTCCCGAGGGCGTCGCCAAGCGGGAGTGCGACAATCAGCGCGACGAGAGCCGAACGGCGAGGCGTGGCGCTCATAGACCCATCCTGAGTACGACGATGTCGTTGTCGCCAGCGGCGTTGATCGCGTCGCCGTAAACAACGAGGCGACCGGCGGCATCGACGCGCAGGGCATGCACAACGTCGTCGCGACCGGCGCCCGTGTCGATGGTTACGCTGCCGTTGACGCCGAAGCCCGTGGCAAGTGAGCCGTCGCTGTTGAGGGCCGCGAGCGCGAAGTCGTTATCGCCACGCGCACTCTTGGCAAAGCCGCCGACCATGAGTCGACCGTCGGCCAGAATAATGAGGGCACGCGCCTCGTCGTTACTGCCCATGGTGAGCATTAGCCTGCCGCCGGTGCCAAAGGTCGAGTCGAGTCCGCCGCCCTGGAGGTAGCGCACCAGGGCAAAGTGGGTGCCCGTTGTATCGGTAGCCGAGCCGGCGCAGACGATTCTGCCGCTCGCGTCGAGCGCACACGCACCAACGCCGTCATCGAGCGCCGCGAAGTCTGTCGCGACCCGTCCGGGCAAGCCCGCGCCATCGCTGAAGCTCGCGTCGTAGGAGCCATCGGCGAGCAGGCGGGCGACTGCAAAATCGGTGAGGAACGTGCCCACAACAGCACCCATCGCCTGGCCGCTGACCAACAGGCGTCCGGCCGCATCGAGCGAGCACCAGCCGCCAAAATCGTCACTCGCAAAGAAATCGAGCGCTGCGAAACTGCCGCTGCCGAAGGCCGGATCGAGGCTACCGTCGGCGAGCAGGCCGTAGACTACGAGGTCCATGCCGGTTGGCGAGCTCGCGCTCAAGCGACCATGGCCGCATAGACGCAGCCGGCCGTCGGGCAGGGTCACTTGTGTGTTGACGAGCTCGAAGTCGGTGGTGAGCGCAAGCACGCGACGACCGGTGCCGGCAAAGCTCGAATCAAGGGCGCCGTTGGTGAGCAGGCGCGCCACGCTCGTGCTCTGGTTGCTTTGCCCCGCGACCACGATCGTGCCGTTGCTCTGCACGCGTACGCTCTCTGCGAAATCATCGGCGCCGCCAAAGTCGATGGTCGTCGTGCCACCCGCGCCGAAGGTTGCATCGAGCGCGCCGCTCTCGAGCAGGCGTAGCACGAGAAAGTCGTGGTTGGTCCCCGCACCCACCACGCCAGCGATGACGATGCGGCCGTCGGGTTGCAGGTCGAGGCCCTGTGCTGCCCACGCGACATTGTTGGCGCCGCCGATATCGAGCCGGTAGATGCCGGCCGTGCCGAACGTTGGGTCGAGAGCGCCAGTGGTGGAATCGGCGCACGCCGGCCAACAGACGCCGGTTGCGTCATCGCGGTAGTGAAAGCCGTCGCGGTAGCAGCCGGCGAAGCTCAGGGCGAGGCCAATCAAGAGGGTCGACCGTGATCTCCCCGCCGCCACACGCGTCCCGTTTGGTACGCTTGGAATCATCACTTCCTCCTGCGAATCAGGTGTTTCTCGTAAGTGTCGCCACGCGCAGGAAGCTTCATTTGCGGACGCGATCTTGTTGAGGCCGGTGCCGTGCCTCCGGCTCGAGTCGGACCCGCGGTCCCCCACGGCGGCGGGAAGATTCTCGCACATCTGAGCGCGCAGCGATACGTCGATCAGCGCGTATCGAGCCGCTGCGATGCGTCCGCGTCAAAGGCCGTTTGACGCTGACCTCGCGCTCGCCGTACGCTTGGCTCCCGAACCCATCATGAAGTACGACGACTACGACGTGATCGTCACCGGCGCCGGGATCGCCGGCTTGATGGCGGCGTGCTTTCTCGCCCGCGCCGGCGCGCGGGTGCTCGTGCTCGAAGCGAATCATCAGCCTGGCGGCCTCATGGCCGGTATCTGGCGCCACGGCTACTACTTCGATGTCGGCGACCAGAGCTTCGAGGACCTCGGCATCGTCTTCGCGCTCCTCGGCGAGCTTGGCCTCTACGACGCCACGGCGTGGCGACGCTCGCGCTATCAAATCCGCATGCCCGACCTCGATGTCGTCGTTGAATCGCTGGCGCAGGTCGAGGCAGCCTTCGTGCGCGCCTTCCCCGCTGAGGCGGTGGGTCTCGCGCGTGTCTTTCGCCAGCATCACGCGACGAGCGCGCTCTTGTCGCGCGTCGTTGGCGCCGACGTGCTCGCCCGCGCGGCGCTTGGCAGCCTCGGCGCTCGCTTCGAGCTGTTACGGATTCTGGCGCCGCATGCTCACGAGCTGCCGGCTCTGTGGCGGCAGGACTTTGGCGCTTGGTACGAAGAGCAGATGGCGCCGAGTGGTCTGCGCGATCTGCTTGCCACCTGCGGGTACTCTGAGATGAACGTGCTCGTGGCGAGTGGTTTTTGGCACCTGTGGGCCAATGACTACTGGTATCCGCAGGGTGGCCTCGCGGCCTTCTTCGCGGCGCTCGTCGCGCGGCTGCAAAGTCTCGGCGGCGAGATCGCCTACCGAGAGTGCGTAACGCGCTATGTCGTCGAGCGCGGGGCCGTGCGCGGCGTGCTCACGGCCAAGGGCGACGCCGTCTCGGCGCGCGCCGTCGTGCACACCGGCAGCTTGCACGAGGCCGTCTTCGAGCTCATCGGCGAAGCGCATTTTGCACGCGCTTTCGTGCGGCGGCTCAATGGGGCCGCGCTGTCCGATGCGATGGTCTCACTCTATCTCGGCCTCGATGTGCCGGCCGAGGAGCTGCGGCAGACGATGCGCGTCGCTCACCTGTTCTATTTCCCGAGCTACGCGGGCGCTCACAGTCGCTTGCTCGACGACCCGGAGCATCATCGGGTCAAGTTCCTCGAGCTCACGTCGCACTCGCTCGATGAGCCGGCGCTCGCGCCCCCCGGCAAGACGAGCCTCGTCGTGCAGGCCTTCTCCAGCGGCCGTTGGGGTGGGCGCTGGGGACAGGATGGCCCGTCCGCGGGACGCAAGGCGCGCTATCGCGACCGCAAGCGCGCCGTCGCCGACGAGCTCCTCACGCTCCTCGCGCCGCTCGTGCCGCAGCTGCGCGAGCGCATTGAATGGCTCGACGTGGGTGCGCCGGCGTCGGCCACGCGCTTCACGCGCAACCCCGAGGGCGCGACGTGCGGCTTTGCGCTGCATCCGCGGCATTGGCCGCGCCGTCACCCTCTTGCTGGCGGCCTGCGTAGCCCCCTTCGCAATCTCTACTTCGCTGGTCACTACGCGCTCTGGCCAGGGACCGTGCCGACGGCGGCGCTCAGTGGCAAGCTCGCGGCGCAGCTCGTGCTGCGTCGCGATCTCGGTTGATTGCTGCGCTCGGCCGTTGACGCGTGCGCGTCGCGGCGGCTTCGACGCGCCAACGCACGCGCCGCGTCAAGGGCGGCCCTGCAATCAGATCGCCCCGCTCAACATCGTCTCGAAGACCCCCTCGCCCTCGAGCAGCACGCGCTCGCCCTCGTAGCGTAAATCGACCGCCATGCGCGCGAAGTGTTGCATCCACGTCGACGGCAGCGGCGTCGGCCCAGCGAAGGGCGCAAAGCGAAAGCTCACCCGCTCGTCGGTGAGCTCCACTTCGATTGTCACGCGCACGCCGGGGAGCTTGCCCTCGAACGTGAGCGCCTGCGGAAATTGGCGGCCGCTCGCCGCATGCGTGTCGTAGCGATGCACGCGGTGCGAGAGAAGTAGCCCCGAGGCATCGAACGCGTCGCCGATGATCTGCGTGCCGCGGGCGACGAGCAGGGCGCGCATGCTCTTGTGCAGCGAATGCCGCGGCGTCGCCGCCATAGGGAAGATGAAGCTCCACTCGCCGACGAACAGCCGGGCCCAGTACCAGTAGGAAAAGAGGCGCGCGAGCGCTACGTCGGTGCGGCCGCCCTCGTGATAGCCGGTGCCACCCACGGTGAGCTCGCGACCGTCTTGCCACAGCGTGCCCGCGACGTGCGCGCGCGGCATGACCGACGCATAGTGAAAGGAGCGGCCGGCCAAAGGTCGCATCGCGGCGAGCCATAATAGGGGCGTGGCCATGCGGCCGCAGGGTCCGGGCAGAGGAGCCCACGGCGCGAGCTCGGGCGTGTACGTGAGGTCGCAGCCGATGCCGCCCTGTCGCAGCACCACGCGGTAGTTGCCCGCGCTGTCGATCTCGAGCCGATTGTCACCGAAGCGCACGCGGCGCGCGGCTGGCTCGAGAGTCAGGGCGCCCGGATAAAAGGCGGCCGCCTGGCGGGTAGCTCCGCGCGGCGTTGTGAGCGTGAGGGTCACCGCCGGCTCGGGGCCATTGCCGAGGTCATCGATGCTCGCGAAGGCGCGCGGAAAGAAGATGGCCATCAAGCGATGGCCGTCGTCGAGCTCGGCGTCGAAGTACCACCACTGCACGAAATCCGGCGAGCCGTCGTCGCGCGCGGCGAACGACTCGGGCGGGACAGAGCCAAAGCGGCCGAGTGGCATGACGTGGTCCCGCGGGCGCGCGTGCGCTGAAGACCTAGCCCTTATGCCCGAGGAACACGACGCACAGGGGCGGCAAGGTGAGGCGCAGCGAGAACGGCCGGCCGTGCGCTGGCACGCCGTCAGCCGGCGCCTCAGCGAAGGCCTGCACGCCGCTGCCATTCCATTCTGTGGCGTCGCTGTTGAGCAGCTCGTGCCACACGCCGCCCTCGGGCACGCCGATGCGGTAGTCGTGCCGCACCGCGGGCGTAAAGTTGCACACGCAGAGCACCGGGTGCTTCGGGTCGCGGCCCTTGCGCAAGAAGACGAGCACGCTCGCCGCCGCGTCGCTCGCGTCCACCCACTCGAAGCCGCCCGGCTCGCAGTCGAGCTCGTGCAAGGCCGGCACCTCACGATACAGGTCGTTGAGGCCGCGCAGCAGGCGACCGACGCCGGCGTGTTCGTCGGCGTGCTCGAGGTGCCAGTCGAGGCTCACCTCGTGGTACCACTCGTTCCAGGGCGCGAGCTCGGTGCCTTGGAACAACAGCTTCTTGCCCGGCTGCGCGTACATGTAGGCGAGCAAGAGGCGCAAGTTGGCGAACTTCTGCCAGCGGTCCCCGGGCATCTTCGAGAGCAGCGAGCCTTTGCCGTGCACGACTTCGTCATGGGACAGCGGCAGGCAGTAGTTCTCGGTGAAGGCGTAGAGCATGCGGAAGGTGATGTCGTTCTGATGGTACTGGCGGTGCACGGGGTCTTTAGCCATGTACTTGAGTGTGTCGTGCATCCAGCCCATGTCCCACTTCAAGCCGAAGCCGAGCCCGCCCATGGTGGTCGGGCGCGATACCATCGGCCACGCCGTCGACTCCTCGGCGATGGTCTGCACGTCGGGGAACTCTTTGTACACGGCTTCGTTGAAGTGCTTGAGGAACCACACGGCTTCGGTGTTCTCGCGCCCGCCGTACTCGTTTGGGATCCATTCGCCTTCGGCGCGCGAGTAGTCGCGGTAGAGCATCGAGGCCACGCCGTCGACCCGCAGGCCATCGATGTGGTAGCGGTCGAGCCAAAAGATGGCGCTCGAGAGCAAGAAGCTCTGCACCTCGTTGCGGCCGTAGTTGAAGATGAAGCTCTTCCAGTCGGGGTGAAAGCCGCGCCGCGGGTCCGCGTGCTCATAGAGATGCGTGCCGTCGAAGAAGCCGAGGCCGTGCTCGTCGCAGGGGAAGTGGGCCGGCACCCAGTCGAGCAACACGCCCAAGCCCGCTTGGTGCAGGTGGTCGACGAGGTACATGAAATCTTGCGGCGTGCCAAAGCGCGCGCTCGGGGCGAAGTAGCCCGAGACCTGGTAGCCCCACGAGCCGTAGAACGGGTGCTCCATGACCGGCAGGAGTTGCACGTGTGTGTAGCCGAGCTTCTTGGCGTGGCCGGCGAGGCGGGGCGCGAGCTCGCGGTACGACAGCCAGCGGTGCCCTTCTTCGGGTACGCGCATCCACGAGCCGATGTGCACCTCGTAGATTGAGATGGGCGCGTCGAGTGACTGGCGGCCGCGGCGCTCGCGCATCCACGCCGCGTCGTTCCATGCGTAGGCGAGGTCACGCACGACCGAGGCGGTCTTGGGCGGCTCCTCGTGCAAGAAACCGATGGGGTCGGCCTTGTCGACGCTGTAGCCCATGTGGTGCGAGCGGATGTGGTACTTGTACAGGGCGCCGTCGGCGAGGTCGGGCACGAACGTGCTCCAGACGCCCGACGAGCCCTGCTCGGCCATTGGTGTTGCGCCGCGGTCCCAACCGTTGAAGTCGCCGATGACTGTGACCTGCTCGGCGTTCGGGGCCCAGACGGCGAAGTGCGTGCCGCGCTTGCCGTCCTGCTCGATCACATGCGCTCCGAGCTTGTTGTAGAGGCGATGGTTGGTGCCTTCGTTGAACAGGTACAAATCGTCATCGGTCAAGAACATGGGACTCCGCCAGCGCTTGCACGAGACCCGAAGGCGCGCAAGCGATGAGCGCTCGCAAGCTTTCGGGATTGGCCACGCCACCGACCTCGTAGAACGCTTTGTCAAAAACGTAAAGCGCTAATCGCAAAGCCCGTTTGCCGCTACGCGGAGTGCGGCGCGCCCTCGACATCGTCGAGCAGGTCGCGCACGCGGCGGGTGAGCAGGGCGGCGCTGAACGGCTTGGCGATGAAGTTTGCGGCCGGGTCGAGGTGGCCTTGGTCGATGACGGCCGCGTCTGGGTAGCCTGACATGAAGAGGATCTTGAGCTTCGGGAGACGCTGGCGCAGTCGATCGGCCAGCTCTCGGCCGTTCATGCGCGGCATCACCACGTCGGTGAGTAACAGGTCGATGCGCGCGCCGACTTGCTCGCAGGCGAGCAGCGCCTCGCCGCCGTTGGCAGCCGCGAGTACGGTGAAGCCGGCCGCCGCGAGGATGCGACGGGTGAGGTTGCGCACGCCCTCTTCGTCCTCGACTACGAGGATCGTCTCGGTGCCGCGCGCCGCCGTCGGGGCTTTGAGGTTTATGGCCGCGCCTTCGCGATCGACGCGCGGCAGACAGACGCGAATCGCCGTGCCGCGCCCGATCTCGCTGTACACCGAGATGTGGCCACCGCTTTGCTGTACGATGCCGTACACGGTGGCGAGGCCTAGACCCGTGCCCTTGCCTTGCTCCTTGGTCGTAAAGAACGGCTCGAACATGCGTGAGCGCGTCTGCTCGTCCATGCCGCAGCCGGTGTCGGTGACGGCGACAGTGACGTAGGGGCCAGGCCGCAACGTCGCGCGCGAATCGGCGAAGGCCGCGTCGATGTCGAGGTTGCGCGTCTCGATGACCAGCTTGCCGCCTTTCGGCATCGAGTCGCGCGCGTTGACCACGAGGTTGATGATGACCTGCTCGAGCTGCACCGGATCGGCCTTGACGTGCCCGAGCTGTGGATCGAGCGCCGCGTTGAGCTCGATGTGCTCGCCGATGAGTCGGCGCAGCATGGCGCGCAGGCCGTCAACCATGCGGTTGACGTCGATGACCTCGGGCTTGAGCAGCTGCCGACGGCCAAAGGCCAAGAGGTGGCGCGTCAGATCGGTCGCGCGGCCGGTGGCCTTGAGCGCTTCGGTGAGGTCGGCGCGCAAGGGATCCCCTTCGCGCAGACCCTCGACCGATAGCTCGAGGTAGCTCATGATGACGGCGAGCAGGTTGTTGAAGTCGTGCGCGATGCCGCCGGCGAGCTGGCCGATGGCCTCCATCTTCTGCGACAGGCGCAGCTGCTCTTCGACGGCGCGCTGCTCGGTTACGTCGTCGGTGTGGACAATGACCATGTCCGGCGGCACGAAGCCGTAGGTGACGACGAGCCGGCGTGGGCGGCCGTCGTGATCGGCGTCCTCGAGTTCCTTCTTGAAGACGTTGCGCTCGGTGTGACAGCGCTCGAGGTCGGCGAGCACGTCGGGACGGCGCGGGTAGGCCTGCTCGCCGCTTTGTCCGAGCCCCGCCGCCATGAGCGAGGCCGTGCCCGCGCGCGCCGCGTCGTTGATGTCGATGAGCACGAAGTGCCCAGCCCGTCGCTGCCATAGCAAGGTCGGCAGCGGCAGGTGTTGATAGGCCGCGCGTGCCTTGGCTTCGCTTTGTAGCATAGCCTGCGCCGTGGCCCGCCGCTCGGTCACGTCTTCGAACACCGTCGCGAAGAGGTCCACGCCGTAGGCGAAGCAAGACACGTCGAAGTGGCGGTGCAAGGGTGCGAAGAAGCTCTCGAACGAGCAAGGTTGTCCTGACGCAACGACGCGGCAACACAGCTCGAGGTGCGGCGGTGGTCGTTCATGATAGACCGCACTCGCGAGCGCGCCGCGCACGCTCGCGGCCGCGAGGCCGGTCTTCTTCTCAAAGCTCGGGTTCACGTCGAGGATGCGGTAGTCGACAGGCGTGCCGTCCTCCGCGCGCACGAGCTCGTGCAGGGCCACGCCCTCAGTCATGTGCGCGAACAGGGCGGCGAAGGGCGACTCGCTCTTTGGCCCTGCTGCGCCGGCGCCGTTTTTGCTCGGCCGTCCCATTTAGCCGCGTCGCTGCTGTCGCCGACGACGCAGGCCCCCGAGCAGGCCGAGGATGAGCACGCCGAGCGCGGCCAAGTGTGGCAGCTTGAACGCGAGCGCGCGGTCGAGTGGGCGCAGGTCATACTTGAGCTTGGCCGCCATGCGAGGCGCCGCGCCCACCTCGGTTTGTAGCGCGGCGCGCAGCGCCTCACCGTGCAGCTCGTGCCAGTCGAGCCAGGCGAGAAAGCGCGGCCACAGATCGTGCGGCAACTGCCGATAGGCATGAGCGAGCAGATCATGGCGCTCATCGTTCGAAAGGGCCGCCCACACCGGCCAGCGCACCGCCTCTTTGACCGCACTCGATTGGTCGGCGAGCCAAGCGTCGAATAGCCGCCGCTGCTCGTCGGGCGTCGTGTCGAGCCACCAATCATCGACGCGCTCGCGCTCGGCCACGTCGCGCGCACCCCACCAGGCGAGCACGCGCGCCGGGCGCAGCACGTCGGCGTCGCCGGAAGACAAACGCTCGTCGAGCCACTGTCGATGCGCCGGGTTGAGCTTGGCGCGCCATTGCTGCGCCGCCGCCATCGCCGTCTTGGCGTCGAGGAGGCTCCACCAGCGGTCGACCTCGCGCTGTACGTAGGGCGGCTCGGTCGCGAGCCAAATCTCTGCCTGCACCCAAGCACGGTCGCGCTCGCATAGGTGCGCGAGGCCCTCGCGCAGGTACGTCGCGCGCTCGTCGGTGGTCACGAAGCTCGGCCATTCGGCGAGCAGCTTCTTGCGGTCGCGCTCCGGGATCTCGTGCCAGAACGCCGCCAGGAGCTGCTCGCGCTCGGGTGCGGGGCGAGCCATGAACGCCGCGCGCGCGCTCGCGAGCGCCGCGGGCGTGCTGAGGCGCACGAGGGCTGCTGTTTCGCGGGCGGTCGGGTGGTGTACCCGTGCGATGCCGAGTTGCGCGAGCTCGAGCCGGCCTTTGACATCCGCCTGTACGCTCGCCAAGACGCACGGCTTGTCTCGGCCGACGCTGCCGAGGTCGCTCACCGCCTCGACATCATACGAGACGCCGCGGCCGAGCTCCTCGGCCGTAGGGCGGTCGAGCGCCGTGTGCTCGTGGGCGTCGGCGATCCCGACTTGGAAACGCTTGCCGTCGACGAAGCGTATGATGCGGTAGGAGCGCAGCACCGGCAGGTTGTGCTCCCTGGCAAAGTCCTCGAGGTCGCGCCCGGACATGCCACCGACCCGCTGTGGCAACTCGTTGCGCGAGGGCGACCACTCGAGGCGCACGAGGTCGGCGCCGCGGTAGAACTCGGCGGCCGCGGGGTTCTCGGCCGCGAGGGTCGCGGAGAGCAGCGCCGGGGGCTCGAGCGTGCGCGGTAAGAGCAATGCCGCGGCTTGCGGTCCCTCGCCTTCGACGCCGAAGGGGGTCACCGGTACGATCCGATAGATTGGGGGGGCAACGCGCAAAGCGCTCGGCGAGAGCGTGTCGGTGAAGCTGCCGCGCCCTGGGGCGATCTCGGCTGCCTGCGTGGCCGCGGTCTCGAGTTGCCCGAGGCGCTCCTTGGCGAGCGCGGCGCTCGTGTCGTGATCTCCGGTCTCGCATTCCCGCGTGGCGGCGAGTGTCGCAATGGCCTGCTTCTTGTCCTGCATGCGAAAGAGGCGGAGCGCCGCCGGCTGAGCTGCGCCCTCGGGCGCGGGCCACGTGACGTGCACCGTGGCTTCGTCCTTCGGGCCGTCGCCGAGCGGCGGCTCGATGAGCGCGATGAGCGCGCCATTGAGCGGCCTGGGGAGCTGCTCCATGCTCGCCACCACCTCGTCGAGCTCCACGAGGTGGCCGCGCACGGCTTGCACGACCTTGTCGAGGTTGGCGGTCGAGAGCTGCACCTCGAAGCCGATGTGCACGCCCGCTTCTTGCGCCTCGGCGACGACATCGAGCACGTGGCCGAGCGCCACTTCGAGCCGCACGAACGCCTGGAGTTGCTCACCGAGCGCCTGCTTGCGCTCGCGCAACCTGGCGATAGCGGCCTCGGCGCGCTCGAGCTCGTCGAGCGCGTCGTTCACTTGGTCGAGCACGGTGTTCGGGTCGATGACCTCGGTGAGAATGGGGCGGGCGCGGCTGTACAGGTCGATGACCTCTTTGGCCTGGGCAACCATGTTGTCCATCGCGCGCAGATAGGCACGCGCCGGCCGCACGATCTCGCTCACCATCGTGGCGCGGCCGAGCTGCTCGAGGGCGTCGATGACTTCGGCGTGGTAGGCGCGCGGCACGGCTGGCAGCGCTTCGATAGGGACGCGGCGCGGCACCGTCGTGGCGAGCCGGGCGAACACCTCGGCGGCGCTTTGGGGCAGCGCGGTCGCCGGGGTCGCACCTTCGGCGTGGCCACTCTCGCGCACCTTCTTGACAGCGACCACGAGCTCGATGAGCGCCAAGCGATGCACGTCGAGTGTTGCCTCGATGGTGGCGGCGAAGCGGTGCAGGCCGCCCATGGCGCGGGCGCCGCCCGGGTCGGCCGTGTTGACGCGTAGCGAGGCGCCGACCTCGACGCCCGGGGCGCCGGCTCCCCGTGTCGCGAGGCCGAGCGTGGCGAGACACAACGTGGCGGTGAGTGCGCGGGTCGCGATTGCCATGGCACTATTTGCGTTCAAGCGGCGGCGCGTGGCAAGGGGCAGTTGTTGACCTCACGACGACGCGACGCGCACGTCACGCCCGGGGTTGTCACGGACGCCTCGCGCTGACTATATTAGCCCGCGTCCAGGCCATTCGCCCCGCGCGATACACCTCCATTCCAAGGAAGTTTCGTCATGCCTCAGCAAGAAAACGTCGCCCGCACTCTCGCACCCGACGCCATGCCCGCGCCCGTCACGCTCACCGCCAAGGCGGCCGAGATGGTCAAGAAGGCGCGCGAAGAAGAGGGCATGCCGAACCACGGCCTGCGCATCGGCGTGGTCGGGGGCGGCTGCTCGGGCCTGCAATATCTGCTCGATTTTGCGCCCGGCCCGGGCGACGACGACGTCGTCAACGAGTACTTCGGCGTGGCGGTCTTTGTCGATCCGTTCAGCGCCGGTCACCTCATGGGTACGGTCGTCGACTACGTCGATTCGCCCTCGGGCTCCGGCTTCAAGTTCAACAATCCGAATATCCAGCGTACCTGTGGTTGCGGCTCGTCCTGCTGAGCCGGCGCGTCACGTCAGTCACGTCAGGCCGCCCGTCATGACCTCGTCGCGCGCCGCGTTCCGGTGCATGCGCTGCGCTACGAGCGTGCCGCTCGACGAGCCAGTATACGAGTGTCGGGCCTGCGGTGGGCTGCTCGAGGTGGCGCACGAGCCGGCCTTTCTCGCTTCGCGTTCGGCGGCCGAGTGGCGCGAGCTCTTCGCGTCGCGCCCGGCCGGCGTGCCTGGACCGCACGGCTCAGGCGTGTGGCGCTTTGCCGAGTGGGTGCTCCCGGACCTGCCGACGGACGACATCGTGACACTCGGCGAAGGCAACACGCCGCTCGTACGCGCCGAGCGGCTGTCCGCCGCGCTCGGCATCGATCTGCTCGTCAAGCAGTGCGGCCAGAGCTTGTCGGGCTCGTTCAAAGATCTCGGCATGACCGTGCTCGTCTCGCAGGTCGCGCATCTGCGACGGCGCGGCGCCCCTATCCCCGCGGTCGCCTGCGCGTCGACCGGCGACACCTCGGCGGCCCTCGCGGCCTACGGCGCCGCGGCGGGTCTGCGCACGCTCGTGCTCTTGCCGCGCGGCAAGGTGAGCGCGGCGCAGCTCGTGCAGCCGCTCGCGCACGGGGCGCGGGTCATCGTCATCGACACCGACTTCGACGGCTGCATGGCGCATGTGCAGCGCCTGTGCGAGCAGGACGGCGTCTATCTCGCCAACTCCAAGAACAGTCTGCGCATCGAGGGTCAAAAGACCCTCGCCTTCGAGCTCGCCCTGGCGCTCGGTGACGAGGCGCCCGATTGGGTCGCCATCCCCGGGGGCAATCTCGGCAACGTCTCGGCACTCGTCGCCGGCTTTGCGATGTTGCGCGCAGCCGGACTCATCGCGCGCCTGCCGCGCGTCCTGTGTGTCCAAGCCGAGCTCGCCAACCCGCTCGCGCGCTCGTTCGCGCACGGCTTTGCGCCCCTCGAAGCGCTCGTGGCCGGCCCGACGCAGGCGTCAGCGATTCGCATCGGCAATCCGGTGTCCTTCGACAAGGCCGTCGCCGCCCTGCGCCTCACCAACGGCGTCGTCGACTCGGCGAGCGAGGCCGAGCTGTGCGCGGCCGCCCGTCGCGCCGACGAGAGCGGCTTGTACGTGTGCCCGCACACGGCCGTGGCGCTCGTGGGCGTCGAGAAGCAACGCCGCGCCGGTGTCATCGCAGCAGGCGCGCGCGTCGTGGTCGTGGCCACGGCGCACGGGCTCAAGTTCACCGAGTTCAAGGTGGCGAGCGCCGCCGACTCCGTGCCGAGCGTGCACCTCGGTGGCGCGCGCGCGCCCATCGAAGTGCCGGATCGCTTCGAAGCCGTTCGTGACGCGGCCTTGCGGGCCGCATGAGCTACCCCATGTTCGAGATCATTCGCCACGAGCTCGCCATCGCCTTGCGCACGAAGCGCGCGCTCTTGACGCTCGCGCTCTATGTGACGGCGGCCCTCATCGGCAGCCTCGCGTACATCTTCGCCGTGCGCCTCATCGAGAGCCAGGCCATCGACGTGATGGTGCGCAACGGCGCGCCGCTCGATGAGGCGCGGCGCAGCTTCTCTCTGCTCGGCACCGAGGGCTATGCGCAGATGGTCGCCTTCTTCGCTGGCACCGAGCAAGGGGCGCTCTCGCCGCTCATTCGCGACTCGCTCATCTTGCCGGCGCTCATGTGGGGCTCGCTTGCCTTTTTGCCCTTCCTCATAGTCCTCGCGAGCTACGACCAGCTCGCGAGCGATCTCGCCACGCGCTCGCTTTGCTACAGCGTGCTGCGCGCCTCGCGCCGTAACCTCGTGCTCGGCAAGTTCGCCGCGCAAGCGCTGCTCTTTGGCCTCGCGCTCTTGCTCTCGGCGCTGTGTTTGTTCGGCCTCGCCGCGTTGATGCTCGGCTCGTTTGACCCGGCGCTCGCGCTGCTCGGTATCGGGCGCGCGTGGCTCCTGCTCGTCGCCTACGGCTCGTGCTACCTCGGCCTCTCGGCGCTCGCGTCGGCGTCGGTGCGCCAGCCGGTCATGGCGTTGTTCTTGGCCCTCGGCGCGATGGTCGGGCTGCGCATGGTGGGGTGGCTCGGCAGCCTACCCGAGAGCAGCGCCTACGCCATCTTGCGGCCGCTGCGGTGGCTGTCGCCGTCCGCCTACCAAAGCGGTCTGTGGGAAGCAGGCTATGCGGCGCCGCTCGCGAGCGCCGGCGCTTATCTCGCCATGGGCGCGCTGTTCGTCGGGCTCGCGGTGTGGACGCTCGAGGCCCGAGACCTATGAACAGGAGACGCGGGTGAGCGACATCGTCGTCGACGTGCGTGGGTTGCAGAAGCGCTACGGCACCACCGTGGCGCTCGCTGGTCTCGACTTAGCGGTGCGCCGAGGCGCCGTGTTCGGCCTGCTCGGGCCGAACGGCGCCGGCAAGAGCACGACCTTCGGCATCCTGTGCGGCTGGCTGCGCGCCGACGCGGGTCACGCTACGCTGCTCGGCGAGCCCTCGGGCGCCCCACACCGCTTGCGCGGCCGCTTGACGGCCTTGCCGCAGGACGCGCAGTTTCCGCGCCAGATCAAGGTCGTCGATGAGCTCGCGCACTTTGCCGTGCAGGCCGGCGTGCCCCGGCGGCGTGCCCGCGACGAGGCGATGCGTGTCCTTGCGGCCGTGGCGCTCCCGGAGGCGGCCGAGCAGCGCGGCGGCGAGCTGTCGCACGGCATGGCGAAGAGAGTCGGCATCGCGCAGGCTCTCATTGGTACGCCCGAGCTCGTCTTTCTCGACGAGCCGACGGCCGGCCTCGACCCGGCGAGCGCCAAGCTCATCAAGGACGTCGTGCGCGCGCTCGCGCCCGCGGCCACGGTGGTCATCTCGAGCCACAACTTGGCCGAGCTGCAAGAGATTTGCACCGACGGGGCCATCCTCGATCATGGTCGCTTGGTCGTCGCGGGCAGCATCGCCGCCCTGACGCGACGCGGCACCGAGATCACGTTCACGCTCGGCGCCAACGCGCAGGTGCCGATGGACGGCCTTGTGGCGGCCTTTGGCGCCTCGGCAGTGACGCTCGTCGATGCGCACACGCTGCATCTGCTCTGCCCCGCCGATGCCGATATGGCCGCGGTCATCGCGCAGGCCTTGCGCTTGCTGCTCGACTTCGGCACGCCCATCTTGGGCGTGCAGCGCGGCACCTCGCTCGAATCAGCCTATCTTGACGCAGTGTCCTAGCGTTTGGCGTGCTGCGTCATTTTCGTTGCGTGGCGACGGTGAAGGGGCATACTCTGAGGGCGAGCAGCGGGGAGAGCACCTCCTAAGGAGCACGCCATGATCGACAAAACCAGCGCCACCTTCGTGCAGTCGCTCTGCCTCGGTGAGATCGAAGAAGACATCATCTTCCCGTACCCGACGATCAAAGAGGGCGAGAAGGAAACGCTGCAGCAGGTGATCAAGTCCATCGATGACCTGCTCGGCGCGCACGAGAAAGACTTCGGCGAGTGGGACAAGGCCGGCCACATGCCCGAGGCCTTCATCGACGAGATGAAAGAGTTCGGCCTGTTCAGCGTCGTCATCCCCGAGTCGTTCGGCGGCATGGCCTTCGGCTCGAGCGCCTACTCGCGCACCATCCAAGAGGTGGCCAAGTTCGACGGCTCGGTCGCCGTGACGATGGGCGCCCATAGCTCGATTGGCATGCGCGGGCTGTTGCTCTTCGGCACCGACGAGCAGAAGCAGCGCTTCATGCCGAAGCTCGCGACGGGCGAGATGATCGCGGCCTTCTGCCTCACCGAGCCCGGCGCCGGCTCCGACGCCGCGTCGATTCGCACCCGCGCTGTGCGCGAGGGCGACGAGTGGGTCATCAACGGTGAGAAGCTGTGGATCACCAACGGCGGCTTCGCCAAGTTCTTCACCGTCTTCGCCAAGACGGCCGGCGAGGACGGCAAAGATCACATGACCGGCTTCATCGTCACGCGCGAGATGAAGGGCGTCTCCACGGGCCCACACGAAGACAAGATGGGCATCCGCGCGAGCTCGACGACGACGGTGGTGCTCGAGAACGTGCGCGTGCCCGTGAACAACGTGCTCGGCGAGGTCGGCCAGGGCTTCAAGGTCGCGATGAAGATCTTGAACAGCGGCCGCACGGGCCTAGGTGGCGGCAGCGTCGGCGCCATGAAGCGCCTCATTAGCTTGACGACCAAGCAAGCCAAGGAGCGCCAGCAGTTCGGCCGGCCCATCGCCGAGTTCGGCCTCGTCAAGCAGAAGATCGGCCACATGGTGGCCATGTGCTACGCGTCCGAGTCGGTCGTCAACATGGTTGCGGGCCTCATTGACCAAGGCTACGAGGACTACGCGGTCGAGGCGGCCATCAGCAAGGTCTTCGCCTCCGAGTGCCTGTGGCACACGGCCGACGAGGCGCTGCAGATCGCGGGTGGCAACGGCTTTATGCGCGAGTTCCCCTACGAGCGCGTGCTGCGCGATTGCCGCATCAACCGCATCTTCGAGGGCACCAACGACATCTTGCGCCTGTTCATCGCCCTTACCGGCATGAAGGCCGTCGGCGTGCAGTTGAAGGAATTGTCGTCGAGCCTGTTCGGCGTCTTCGACGATCCCATCAAGGGCTTCGGCGTCATGTCGCAGTATGCGATTCGGCGCGCCGCCTTGCTCACCGGCGTCGATCGGCCGAAGAGCCGCTTCACGAAGACGCACCCCATCCTGCGCCATCACGCCGACATCTTCGAAGAGGGGACGCGCAAGCTCGCGACCGCGGCCGACCGCGTGCTGCGCAAGCACGGCAAGAAGATCGTCGAGAAGCAGTTCGCCACGCGCCGCATGGCCGACATCATGATCGACTTGTTCGTGCTCTCGTGCGTGCTGTCGCGCGTCGATGCCGCCTATCAGGAGAAGGGCCCCGAGGGCGCGGGCCGCGAGCTCGAGATCCTCGAGGTCACAGCCCGCATGGCCAAGGGCCACATCGATCGCAACTTCCGCAAGATCGACGACAACGACGACGAGCTCATCAAGTCGCTCGCCGACTTTGCGCTCGAGCGCGAGGGGTACGCTTGGGATAACGTGTAGGCGCGAGGGGAGGGCCGCGACAGGCCTTAGGCTCACGCGTCGGTGTGAAGAGGAGCGTCGCTCCTCTCCCCCGCCCGCTGTGCCCGACCTATCCGGTCCCGGTTCGCGGCAGGGACCGCATTTGCGCTACTTGTGCGTGGCGGTGAACGTCCCGTCCGTGCTGATGGTCATCGTCGTCCCAGTCGTAGGCACGAGGCTAATCATACCCGACCACACGCCGTCGGTGATTGAGTCGACCTTCTTGTCGGCGTTGCTGTCGACGAGCTTGCCCTCGCCGTAGCCGGAGACGTTGACCGCGCCGAGATCGAGAGCGGCCGTGAGACTGGCGTCGAGCTTCGTGCCGAGGGAGTTGACGCCAAAGACGCACGCCGTTTGAATGACGGACACGTTGATGGCGAATCCGAGGCCGCTGTAGGCGTTCGAGTTGGTGTCGCTCGCGTCGTCGCTCTTGGCAATATCGGCGGCTACACCTGGACAGTCGATGAGCCAGATCATGAGCGCTGGAATCGTTGTCGTGGTCGGGTCGCCGGTCACCTTCGGAATGATGACCTTCTCGTAGAAGTCCTTGATGATGTCCTTGTAGGGCGCGGAGAAGGCGCGCGGCGCCGCCAGCGAGGCGAGCTTGATGCGTGGTACCGAAGAGTTGAGGTCGAGACCGGCCCCGACGTAGGTCTGCGTGTCGGTGAGGCCCGACATGGGCAGGCGATGTTCCTTGCATGCCGTATCGCTAGCAGTGCAGCCGTAATTCCACGTGTAGAGCAGCTCGGTCCAGTTTTCCTGCACCTGCACGTCGCCGCCAACGGTGGTTGGCGCGGTCAACTTGACCGTGCTCACTACCGTCACGGCCTTGCTGAAATCGACCGCGGCGTTGACTGCCGCCGACATCTTTTGCACGGCGGGGCTGTTGAGCGAAGCGAAGTAGTTCCCCATGTAGACGCCCAACAGGCTCTTGACCAACAAGGTGAGCGTAGGGTCGTTGTTGACCAGCTGGCCCGCGATCTCATCGAGCAAGTAGTTGCCCGGGTTCTTGAGGGCGATGTTGAGCGTCGTGACGTAGTCAGGCAGGAAGCTCGATAGATCGTAGGTCGAGCGCAACTCGTACGTGCCCTCGTAGGAGATGCCGGCCGTGCACGCCGTCGTCACAAATTTGCAGTCCTTGCAGGTGAGCACGCCGCCCGTGAAGCCCGCGATCCCGGCGCAGGTGGTGTTGGCCAAGTTGCTGCCGTCACAGGCCTCGCCAACATCGAGCACGCCGTTGTTGCACGTCGCCGGAACGCCGCTAGGGCTGTCACTGCCGCAGGCGGCGAGCAACGACAGCGGTGCACAAAGAGCCAGGACCGAGAGTCTTTTCATCATGGAACTCACCCAAAAGATTGGCGCGCGAAATTGCGTCGTACAGCTACGCCTGCGTGACGCCCGCCCGATGGGGACGCCAGCGCCGGCCGTTGATTGCAAGGAGTGTAGCACTACCAAGCGCGACCGCCATGCACAAGCCGAAATGCGCCGTACCGGCTCCGAGGCGGCGGCGCCCCGATTGATCCCGCACTGCGTTGCCGACCGTGACGCCGCGCGGCAAAACGATCCGACCACACAGGATCCGCCCGCCTCTCGCCCGCCGTCGTCACAGAGGGTAAGAAGAAGCCATGTCCGTGGTGCGACAGCAGGATCCCAAGGCTTCGTCGGCGGGTGACCAGCAACGCGCCCAGACACTCATCGAGCGCCTCGTGCGCGAGCACCCGCACCGGCCGCCGGCGAGCCCTGGGGAGCGCGGCGTGCAGGACATCCTCGCCGCCGAGCTCTTTGGGCTCGGCCTCGCCACCGCCTTCTCGCCCTTTCGCTTCAACGCCCACCTGTACGCCAACCTTGTGCTGCACTTCGGGCTCGCGGTCGTGGCCTCGGCCTTCGCCTTCGTCTGGCCGCTCGTCGCCTGCGCCCTGCACCTGCTCGTCGTCGTGAGCTACGTCGGCGACTCGACGCGGCGCTTCTATCTGTTGCGGCGCCTGCTCGGCTTTCGTACGACGCACAACCTACTCGCCACGTTGCCTTGCGCCGATCGGACGAAGCTGCGCGTCGTGCTCGCGGCGCATGCCGACGCGGCCTACACCGGCCTACTTTTTCATCCGCGCCTCGCACGGCTCGTGGCGCGGCGTCCTCTCCCAGGTATTTTCGGTCGCCCGCTCGCTCTCGTCATTGCGGCGACGCTCGGGCTCGCCGGGCTCGACCTCGCGACGCTCGTCTTGCCGCGACCCCTCGTGGCCGGGCTCATCGCGCTGCTCACGGTGCCGGCGCTCCTGGCCCTCGTCTTCAACCTCGAGCTCGTGTTGCGCAACGAGATCGTGGCCGGGGCGAACGACGACCTGAGCGGTGTGGCGGCCTTGGCCCTGCTCGCGCGGCGTTTTGCGGCGCGACCCCTTGCGGGCGTGGAGCTCGTCTTCGCCGTGACCGGCTGCGAAGAGGCGAGCATGGGCGGCGCCGATGGCTTGGCGCGCGCAATGGACGGGGTGTGGGACAAGACGAACACAGTGTTTCTGGCGCTCGATAGCATGACCAATGGCGAACTGCGCTACTTCGAGGCCGAGGGCGAGGTCGTGCCCCTCCGCGTGCCGGCGTGGCTCTGCGCGCTCATCGAAGAGGTGGCGGGCGCAGATGAGCCCCCGTTGTCGTCGCTGCGGCCGTTTCGCGCCCCGGTCGGTGGGACTGACGCGCAGGCCTTCTTGGCGCACGGCTGGCAGGCGGGCTCGTTCGTCTGCATCGATCCTGCGCTCGGCACGCCCGGTCACTATCACCAAGCGAGCGACGTGCCCGCGAATCTCGACTACGCCGGGCTCGTGCGCTCGGTGGATTTCATCGAGCGCCTGGTCGTGGCGCTCGCGCGGCGCGGCGTGCCGGGGGCGGGGATGGAGACGGCAGCGGGGACGGAGACAGCAGCGGGGACGGAGACAGCAGCGGGGACGGAGACAGGGACGGCGAAGAGGACAACTCCGTGACGGCCACGCCGTGCGTCCTCGCTGTGGATCTCGGCACCTCAGGCGTCAAGGTGGCGCTCGTGACCATGCAGGGCCAGATCCTCGGCCACGTCCATCGACCGATGACCTACGAGCTGCACGGCGCCACGGCCGAGCAGAGCCCCGACGACTGGTGGACGGCGTTGTGCGAGGCCGCGCGGGCCCTACTCGCGCAGGGCCACGTGCCCGTCGAAGCGGTCAAAGCCGTGAGCTGCACCGGTCAGTGGTCGGGCACCGTGCCGGTGGACGGCGAGGGTCGGGCGCTCGCCAAAGCCATCACCTGGATGGACTCGCGTGGCGCGCCCTATGTGCGCAAGCTCGTCGGCGGCCTGCTCGAGGTCGACGGCTATGCTCTGCACAAGGCGCTCCTGTGGATTCACTTGACCGGGGGCGCACCCGGTCTTTCAGGCAAAGACCCCATCGGCCACCTCCTGTATCTCAAGGCCGAGCAGCCTGAGCTCTATCGCGCCACCCACAAGTTTCTCGAGCCGGTAGACTACCTCGGCTGTCGTCTAAGTGGTCGGCTCGTCGCCTCCTACGCCACCATCACGCTGCACTGGCTCACCGACACGCGCGACATCGGGCGCGTGACCTACAGCGAAGCGCTCTTGCGGCGCGCCGGCATCGAGCGGGAAAAGCTGCCTGACCTCGTGCCGGCGGCGAGCCTGCTCGGGCCCATTACGAGTGCCGCGGCGCGTGATCTTGGTTTGCCCGAGGGCGTCCATATCGTGGTCGGCGCTCCCGATGTGCATGCCGCGGCCATCGGCTCGGGTGCAGTGCGCGACTATCAGGCGCACGTCTGCCTCGGCACGTCGTCGTGGCTCACCTGCCATCTGCCGTGGAAGGGCACGAGCCTCAAAGACAAGCTTGGCGCGCTGCCCGCGGCCATCCCCGGTCGTTACCTGCTCACCAACGAGCAAGAGAGCGCCGCTGTGTGTCTCGCCTTCCTTGCGGACAACCTCCTGCTCGCCGACGACGAGCTGCGCACGCGCAGCGACGCCCCCGATGTGTACGCGGCCTTCAACGCCCTCGCGGCGCGGGCCGCGCCCGGCAGCGGCGGGCTGCTCTTTACGCCGTGGCTCAACGGCGAGCGCGCACCGGTCGACGACCACCTCGTGCGCGGCGCTTTTCTCAACCTGTCGCTGCAGACGACGCGCGCCGAGCTCGTGCGCGCCGTGCTCGAGGGCGTGGCCTATAACTCGCGCTGGTTGCTGCAGGCGGTCGAGCGCTTCATCCGGCGACCCATCGCGACCGTCAACCTCATCGGCGGCGGGGCGCGCTCGGCCGAGTGGTGCCAGATCTACGCCGATGTCTTCGGTCGACCGATCCGGCAGATGCACGAGCCCTTGCTCGCCGGTGCCCGTGGCGCCGGCCTGTGCGGCGCGGTGGCGCTCGGGCAACTCGATTTCGCGCGGGTCGAACAGCTCGTGCCGGTCGAGCGCGCCTTCGCACCGAATCCCGATACACGTGGCCTCTACGACGAAATGTTTCGCGAGTTCGTCGGTGCGTATTCGATGACGCGCAAGATAGGCGCTCGCCTCAATCGGCCGCACCCGGCTGTGGCGACGACTGCGGTGACGGCGACGGCTACGGCTACGGCAAGGCGGTCTCCATGAATCAGGAACAGCTCGTCACCCTCGGCAAGCGCGTCCTCACCCGCCTCGACCCCCGCCTCGTCGCCGCGGCCGAGCGCGCGCTCAAGTCCATACCCTGGGTGCGGGCGCGCCTGGCGCGCGAGTACGACGGCATGCTCGATAAGCTCGAGCCGACGACCAAGCCCTATCGCGACCGTTTCCCCGCGATGCGGACGTTGCCGACGACCGGGCGTGAGCGCGCCGAGGTGCTGCGCGAGCTTACGCTCATGGCCGCCGAAGAGGCGCCGCGTTGGCAGGACGGCTTCGTCTCGGGCGCCGTCTATCAGGGCGACGCCGCGCACGTGGAGTTCATGAACCACGTCTACGCGCTCGCCTCGCAGACCAACCCTCTGCACGCCGACTTGTTCCCGAGCATCACGAAGCTCGAAGCCGAGGTGGTCGCGATGACCGCGACGATGCTCGGCGCCGACATGAGCCTGCCCGAGCGCGAGCAGGTCTGCGGCACGCTCACCTCGGGCGGCACCGAGAGCATCATCTTGGCTATGAAGACCTATCGCGATCGGGCGCTCGCCGGCCGGCCGCGCTTGCGCGCGCTCGAAATCGTTGCGCCCGTCACCGCCCACGCCGCCTTCGACAAGGCGGCGCACCTGCTCGGGATGAAGCTCGTGCGCGTGCCCGTCGGTGCGGACGGCCGCGTCGAAGTTGCCGCCGTGCGCCGGGCCTTGACCTCGCGCACCGTGGTCGTCGTCGGCTCGGCGCCGTGTTTCCCGTACGGCGTCATCGACCCCATCGCCGAGTTGTCCGAGCTCGCGCGGCGACGCGGCTTGGGCTTTCATTGCGACGCCTGCCTCGGCGGCTTCGTCTTGCCGTGGGCGGAGCGACTCGGCTACGCCGTGCCTCCCTTCGATTTCCGCCTGCCTGGCGTTACGTCGATGTCGGCCGACACGCACAAGTTCGGCTACGCCGCCAAGGGCAGCTCGGTCGTACTCTATCGCGGCCACGAGCTGCGCGCCCACCAGTACTACACCATCGCCGATTGGCCGGGCGGCTTGTACTTCTCGCCGACGCTCGCCGGCAGCCGCTCAGGTGCGCTCGGCGCCGCGTGCTGGGCTGCGCTCGTGACGACCGGCGAGAGCGGGTATCTCGAGGCGACGCGCCAGATCCTGGCGACCGCCGACGTCATCAAGCGCGGTCTTGCCGCGATCCCCGAGCTCGAGCTCATCGGCGCGCCCTTGTTCGTCATCGCCTTTCGCTCGCGCACGCGCGATGTCTTTCGCGTCCTCGACGCGATGGGTCGACGACGCTGGAGCCTCAACGGCTTGCATCGGCCGGCGGCCGTGCACCTGTGCGTCACCTTGCGCCACACCCAGCCTGGGGTCGCCGAGCGCTTCCTTGCCGATCTGCGCGCTGCAGTCGCCGAAGCCGCCGGCAGCGAGGCTCATAGCGGCGACATGGCGCCCGTGTACGGTCTCGCCGCGACCTTGCCGCTCAACGGCGTCATCGGCGACTTGCTCAAGCGCTATATCGACGTGCTGTACCGCGTGTAGCTCATACCTTGGTCAACGCGCGTTGGCGCCGGCGGCGCGTCGCCTCATGCTCGCGCCAGCGCCGCGAGCGGCCATCGCGATCGGTCGCTACAGCTTGTCGAGCACGCGCCGCAGGCGGGCATCGACCTCGTCGGCGATGGGCTTGACCTTCGGATTGTCGATGAGAGCGAACGCCACCGACGGCCGAATCGTCTGCACGTAGGTCGTGCCGTCCTCACCTTCGAAGATGTCGACGTTGCAGGGCAGAAAGACGCCGACCGCGGGCTCAGCCTCGAGCACTTGGTTCGCGAGGGTCGGGTTGCAGGCGCCGAGGATGAGGTAGGGTCGGCGCTCGACGTTGATCTTCTTTTTGAGCGTGGCCTGGACATCGATCTCGGTCAGGACGCCAAACCCTTCGGTGGCCAAGAGCTCGCGAACCTTCTTGGACGCGGCCTCGATGGACAGGCCTGGCAGCGGTTTCGTGTGGGCGTAGTTTCTTTCGTACATGATGGCCCTCGATTCTTGCAGTAGGGGGAGTGATGACTATTGGATGCAGCCGCGAGTAAAAGGGTTCGTCCGAACGGCGTTCAGCCGCCTGCCGCGCCGAGAAGAAACGACAGCACGAGCATACAGAAGACGGCCGCCGTGATGATCGTAAAGGCCCGGTCGCGCTCACGCGTGAAGATGGCGATCGAGAGCGCGACGCGCGCGATGGGCGTCGCCAAGAGCAGCAGCAGTCCAAGCGTGACGAGCGCTTGCCCTTGCCACTCAGCGACCATCGTCGCTACTTCGCCGAGCGTTCGCGGGGCGGCGCCGGGCTTGGTCAGCGGTCGCAGGGCCTGCGGGTCTGACAGGTAGCTCGGGTGATGAACGAAGCTCACCAACGTGCCGAGCACGATGAGGCAGAGGCTGGCGGTTACGCCAATGCGCAGCACGGCGCTGATGAGTGCCTCGGCGCTCCAGCGCTCTTTGGCACCCGCAGACCTCTCGTCTCGTGCGCTATTCATCGCAGCCCTCGCACGAGCATTTGCGCCGCGACCCAGAGCAAAACGACGGTGAAGATGATGCGCACGGTCCGGCTCTGCACGCGCGGCAGGAGCCGCGAGCCCGCCACAGCGCCGCCGAGGACGCCGGCGGCTACGGGCGCCGCTACGAACGGGTCGATGTCACCGCGCGCAAAGTACACGCCCGCGCTCGCCGCGGCGGTCACCCCGATCATGAAGTTGCTCGTGGCCGTCGAGACCTTGAGCGGCAGACGCATCACCTGGTCCATGGCGAGCACTTTGAGCATGCCCGAGCCGATCCCGAGTAGACCGCTGAGCGCGCCGGCCACATACATAATGGCCAGGCCGCCCACGCTGTGCGTCACCTGATAGGAGATCGCGTGGCCCGCCAGAGGATCGAAGAACGCGCCGTGCAAGCGCAGGCGGTCGGCGAGGCGGTCGCGACCGACGGACCCGCCTTCGTGCTCGTTGAGGCGGCGCAGGCTCGCGAGGCCCGAGTAGGCGAGCATGAGGCCGAAGACGACAAACAGCCATCGCCCACCGACGACACCGGCGAGGAACGCGCCGCTGATGGCGCCCGAGGTCGTCGCGAGCTCGAGGAACATGGCGACCCGCAAGTTCGTCATGTGCTCGCGCACGTAGGCCGCCGCGGCTCCGCTCGAGGTAGCGATGACGGCCACCACGGAGGCGCCGATGGCATAGCGGATATCGATATCGAGCAACAATGTCAGAGCCGGCACGACGATGATGCCGCCGCCGAGTCCGACCAGCGCCCCGAGTAGCCCAGCGCCAAACGAGATGACGAGCGTGATGAGCGTGAAGACGAGAGGTGTCATGCGTTGCTAACAGGCGCTCGTAGGCGGCCGCGTTTGTCTCTATCGTTTGGACCGGAGCGCGGCAACTCGACGATCGGCGGCGAACCGTTCTTGCGCGGCACGACTCTAACTACACAAGACCGCCCGCCGGGCATTGTCGCAGGAGCTGCCATGTCGTTTCTCGCTCGCCTTCTCGGACTCGAATCGGCCCCCATCGAAGTGGTCTCAATCGACGACGTCAACTTCAGCAGCGAGGTGCTCGATAGCCCGCTGCCGGTGCTCATCGACGTCTGGGGCCCGGGCTGCGCTCCTTGCGAGCAGCTCACTCCGATCGTCATCGCTCTGGCGCGCGAGTACAAAGGTCGCGTCAAGGTCGTCGAGGTGAGCACCGAGCGCGCCCCGAAAACCGTCGCCAAGCTCAAGGTCTCGGCCACGCCGACGGTCATCTACATGCACAAGCGGCGCGAGATGGAGCGCGTCGTCGGCCTGCGCAGCTCGCTCTATCACCGTGAGTATATCGACGATGAGCTCTTGCCGAAGACGCTGAGCGCCTAGGCGCGCGCCCGCGACTGCCGAGCACCCGGTGTCGAGGCGCTAGTGGCTGGCTCATGCGCGTGTGATAGTCTCACAAGATGACGCGCGACCGGCTCCCCTCGTTCTCGCCTAGGTTGTTGTTCCTCCTTGGTGCGGCGGTGCTTTCGAGCTGTGGCGACGACCCGCGCGCGGTCAGTGGACCGGGCTTCGACCCCGACGTGGCGCCGCCGCCGGGCGGCGCCTGGTTTCGGCCGAGCGTGACGACGCGCTGGCAATGGCAGCTCGCAGGCGAGATCGATCGCCGCTACGACGTGCCGGTCTACGATGTGGACCTTTTCGACACGCCGCCCGAGGTCATGGCGGCGCTCGCGGCCAGCGGGCGCCGGGTCATCTGCTACTTCTCGGCCGGCTCGAGCGAAGATTGGCGCGCCGACTTTGGCCTCTTCGCCGCGCCTGACCTCGGCAATGATCTCGACGGCTGGGCAGGCGAGCGTTGGCTCGACGTGACGAGCGAGCGCGTCCTTTCGGTCATGCTCTCCCGGCTCGACCTCGCTGTCGCCAAGGGTTGCGCCGGCGTCGAGCCCGACAACGTCGATGGCTACGCCAACGATTCGGGCTTCCTCCTGACGGCGCGTCACCAACTCGGCTACAATCGTCGGCTCGCCAACGAGGCGCACGCGCGCGGCCTCGCGGTGCTGCTCAAGAACGATGGCGATCAGGCCGCCGCCCTCGAGCCCTTCTTCGATGGCAGTCTCAACGAGCAGTGTCACGAGTTCGATGAGTGTGGGCAGCTCGCGCCTTTTGTCTCGGCGGGCAAGCCCGTTTTCAACGCCGAGTATGCTGACAGCGCTGGCGCCGCCGCGGCGCTGGCGGCGCGCGTGTGCCCGCAGGCCCTCGCCGAGTCGATGCGCACGCTCATCTTGCCTCGCGAGGTCGATGACCGCTTTCGCGTGAGCTGCGACGAGCCTTAGCCCGCGCCTCTCTCGTCGGCGTCGCCGCCGCGCGCCCACGCGGCGCGTGCCTTCGCCGGCGCGCTACTGGAAGTCGATGCCGACCATCATGTTGAGCATATGGCCCACGCCGCCGCGCACGGCCGCGCCTGGGCTGTCCGGAAGCTTTGGCGCCGCGGTGGGCGTACCGCTCGGCGGCTTGAGGGCGTTGAGCCGCGTCGTGTCGACGACGCCGCCTGCCGCGTAGGGTGAGTAGCCGACTTCGACGCTGAGCGGCACCATCGGCACGAGATAGAGCTTGGCGCCGACGGCGACGCGCGCTTCGAGAATGAGCCCCTTGGCGTCGACGACGAGCTTCTGTCCTCCGGTCGGCGTGAACGACGTCGACGTGGCCCAGGTGCCGACACCGCCGGCCGAGATATACGGATAGAGATCGATGCCGGGGATGCCGATGGCGATGTTGATGGGGTAGATGCCGAGCCCGTAGGTCTTGAGCTCGCTCGAGACGCCGATCGGCGCCTCGAGCTTGAAGAACATGCCGTCGCCGCCGAGATGCAGGCTCGGCGTAATTTGTACGGCGCGGGCCGTGAGGTTCAAGTCGTCCATCGCGTAGTGCGGCCGGTTCGTGCCTTGCGCGGCGTTGTACGCGTCGACCATCTTGTTGGCGTTGGTGAGCGCGTCGGAGAGTTTCTTGCCGACGAGGGGCACGTCGCCCGCCTTCAAGGACGGCGTGGCGTAGCCGAGCCGCACGCCGATGCCGAACCAACCCATCTCTGCGGCCGCGACGTTCTTCGTCGGCAGGCCGACGGTGGCCACGCAGCTCGCTGCCAGTACCCAACGAATGACGTGTTTCATAGACGCTCCCTTTCGCTTTCGTTGACGAAGATTCTTGCGATCGCGCGTGGGTGCGACCCACGCGCGGCGCCGGGTGACATCCCCCCTTTGCCCTAACGTCTCCATCGCGGCGCGTGTTTAGTCTGCCGGGCAACTTGCATTTCCCGCTCCCGCTCCCGCGCCCGGCAGTTTCGTCGTGTGGTCCTGGCGGCTCCTCGCCGCGAAGGCGCCCGGTGCGGGTGTCGGCCGGGCGCGCTAGGCCGTCCGGATCGTGGCGCGGCCGCCGCTGAGCACCGCGATGCCGTCTTGGTTGACGACCTCGCAGCCGAGCTCGAGCAGACCCATCGCTTCGCCCACGCTCCAGGCGCGAAAGGTGAGCTCGTCGTGCATGTGCACTGGCTTGGCGAAGCGCACGTGCAGGCTTGCTAGGCGGCTCGGATCTCGCTCGAGTCTGCCGTCGACAATCGCGCGCACGGCGAAGCCCATCGTGCACAGACCGTGCAGGATGCGGCCCTTTTGGCCGAGCGCGCGCGCCATATCATCGTCGACGTGGATGGGGTTGTGATCACCCGAGGCCTCGGCATAGCGCAGCGACTGATCGGCGGCGACGCGCCAGTCTACAGTCCACTGTGCGGGCGGCGGCGTGTGCACGTGCGGCTCGCTCGGCGCTTTTTTGTCGGAGTTGCCCTTACCGGGCTCGCGAATGAACAGCGTGGAGAGGGTCTCGGCGACGGCCGCGCCGTGCTGGTTCGTGAGCCGCGCGCCAATGACGAGCAGCCTGCCGCTGCTCTTGTCTTCGACGCGCGCGACGTAACCCGTCGTGACGAGCGTGTCGCCGGCCCGCAACGGCGCATGCCAGTGCACTTCCTCTTCGCCGTGCAGCAGCCGAATGAGCGCGCTCGGATCGGGCACGAGCTCGGGGTCGCTCACCGCCGGAATGATGGCGTCGGGCAAGGTGGCCGTGACCACCATGAGCGGTGGAGCGATGGCGTCTTGGCCAAAGTAGCGCGGATTATCCTCGTCGAGTGCACGAGCGTAGGACTCAATCTGCGTCAACGTGACGGGGCGCGAATGCGCGGGGTACTGCCGGCCGGTGGCGCTGTGGTGGCTCACACCAGCATGGATAGGGCAGGCCGTGGGTCCGCACAAGGCCGCGTGACGAGCGCGGTCGACGCGGGTCGCGCGCAGGCGACGCTCGGTGCGTCCCAACGCTCAGCCCGGCGAGCGCTCCCACTCCCACTGCGACTTGAGCTTCCTCATCCGCGGCGTCGACGGCGTGCTCGGTCGCACGGGTGGGGCTGGAGCGAGCGCAACCAGCACCTCGCGGCGCTGGTCGTAGGCGTTGCGTGCCCGCACGACGATCTGCGTGAGCGAACCCGAAAGGTTCACGCGTTGTGCAAAGCGCCCCTCGGCGTCGACGTGCAACGGCACGCCGTCGACGGTGAGCAGGACTCCGGGCCGCGTTTGCCCGCTCACCTCGAGCGTGCGTGTCGCCGTGGCCTCGGGTGTCGCTCTTCCCGTCGTCGCCGCGTCGACCAAGGTGGCGTTGGCCTCGAGCACGAGATCTCGCACCGCGCTGACGGCGCCGAGGCGCCCCTTGGTCGCCACGATCTCGTAGCCGGCGGCCACCCGCAGGTCGCCCGCCGCGTGACGAAGAGTGGCCGCACCGCGCTCGCAGGCGAGGCTCAGGCTGCCCGTGCCGTCGCTGAGCGCCCCGATGACGCCGTCGCTCACCTCGACGGAGTAGGCAGTCGTGTCGATGCGTAGCGTCAACGGCACCGTGGAGTCGACTTCGGCGCGCAACACGCCGCGCTCGAGCACCCACACGAGGTGTGACGGCCCCGCTGCTTCGAGTCGTGCGCTCGTCCCTTCGCGCAACGTAACGCTCGTCGCGCCTCGGTCGGTCGGTGCGCCGCTCGTGACGAACGATACGCTGCTCGCCGCATCGCTCTCGATGCGCGCCCCTGCGCCGAGCCGTTCGCCGAGCCGCTGGGCTCGGCGCGTCGCGCCTTCGGTCACCCACACCGCGCCAGACAGGTGAGTGACCACGAACTCGGAGGCGCCCGCCGCGCCCGGTTCGCCCTGGCCTGTCGCTTCGTCGGCGTCCCCGCCTCTGCGGATTGCAGCCGTGAACGCTATCGCCACCATCGCCGCCACGGCAGCGCCGAGCCCTGCGCGCAGCAGCGCAAGCCGCGACCATGACGTGCGTCCCGTCACGCGCCCCTCGGCCCGCAGTTGTCGCTGTGCGCCCGCTACGAGGTCACGGGGCGGCTCCTCGGGGGCGAGGCGCGCCAAGGCGCAGACGAGCGCGAGCTCGCCCTCGGCTCGGCGTCGCAGCTCGTCGTCGTTGCGCAAGCGCTCCTCGAGTCGCGCTCCGTCGGCTGGCGAGATGTCGCCGTCGACTTTGGCGAAGACCAGGCGTTCGTCAGCTCGTCGCGTCATCGTGCCTCTCCCATTGCGAGCGCGCGCAGGCGCCCGATCGCGCGGTGGACGCGCATCTTGAGCAGGCCCTGGGGGCGCGAGTAAAGCGTCGCGAGGTCTTGGTACGACATCTCCTCGCTGTAGCGCAGCAACAGCAGCGCGCGGTCTTCGGCCGTGAGCGTGGCGAGCCAGCCTTCGAGCTCGGCCGCGCTCGCGTGCGTGAATAGCGCGGCGTCCGGTGCAACGGCCGGGTGCTCTTGCCACAGCGCGCTCGCGTCGGGGAGCACCTCTTGCGGCAGCTCACGGCGCTGCCCGAGGCGGCGGTGGTTGCGGCACACATTGACCGCGATCTTGAACAGCCACGGCCGAAAGGGTCGCCCCTCTTCAAAGCGGTCGATGGATTTGAACGCTTGCAAGAAGGCCTCCTGGACGATCTCGGCCGCCTCGTCGCGCCGACCGACGTAACGACGCACAAACCCGAATACTCGTGCCTGATAGGTGCGCAACAGCTCGCCGAGTGCTTCGCTGTCACCGGTGCGCCCGCGACGCACCAGCTCCCGTTCGAAGCTCTCGCTGCCTGGCCCGTCTGCGGCCACGACGGCCGCAGGCCGACTCCTCATCTGCGCACTCCTCTCTGCCATGCACTTGTTGCCTCGTAGCCTTGCGTCACTCGGCCTCGTATGCGCCGAGGTCCGGCGCGGCGCCGAGGTAGGTGTCGCCCACACCTACCCCCGCATCGATGCAGGGACTCACCGGCGCGCGGCTCAAGCGATAGTCGTCACGCGCCGCAGCGACGAACGCGGGGTCGACGAAGAGGTTGCCGTCGCCGAGTAGGCAGCCGGTGCAGGTAGCGCCGACATCGAAGAAGTCGTTGTGGGCCGGCGGCTCTGCGAACGCCGTCGGCTCACCGACCAGCGCCGATCCGCGGCATGCGGCAAAGATGTTGTTGCGCGCGCGGATCTGCGTGGCGAGTGGCTCGAGTCGCACCGCACTTTCGGCGAGTCCGACAAAGGTGTTGTTGTCGAGGCGCGCGTCTGTGCAGGCCTTGAGCAAGATGGCGCGGGCGCCCGCGAGGAAGACGTTGCCGCGCACCGTCAGAAAGCTCACCGCGGTCTCGGTGCCGGCCGCGACCGCGGCGCCGTCGGTGAATCCGTCAAAGCGGTTGCCTATCACTGCCGCCCGTTGACCGTCGACGTCGATTCCGACCTCGCTGGTGCCGGTTAGCTCATTGCCGGGGCCGATTGTGGCGTCGTCACCGGTGATGGCGATGGGGGGAGTGCATCCGGAGAAGCGACATTGCTCGACGCTGTCGTGGCTGCCGTCGAGCGCGAGCGCACCGCCCGTGAAGGCGACGAAGTCGATGCCACGCACGAGGATCGCGGCGGACGCGAGGGTGACGCCGAACGTACCGCCGCCGAGGGCGCCCCCGCTGAGCGTCGCGCCCGCTTCACCACGCAGGGTGACGCCGGCCGCCGCGTTAAGGACGAGGGGTGCGCTCAGGTAGATGGTCGTCGCCGCCGGGATACACAGATCAGCGGGCGTCGAGCCGCTGTTGGCCGCCGCGACGGCCGCCTGCAGCGCGGCGTCCGAGCTGACCACCGCGGTCGCGCTCGCGCAGGTGGCCATGAGCGTCACGGTGACGGAGTCGTCGCCGATCACCGTCGGCCCAGCGTCGCTGACGAGCAGGCGCGTCGTGCCGTCGCTCGCTGCCGCCGGCGCCGTGTAGCGCGCCCGATAGTCGCCACCCCCGACCTCTTCGGTCGCGCCGAAGGTGCCGAGCGCCGTCGAAAAGGCGACGCGTTCCCCGGTGACCCCTTCGCCGGTGGCATTGGTCACGCGCGCGACGATGAGCGCCGAGCCGACGCCTCCCGCCGTCAACGCAGTCGGTGCTGAGACGATGAGCACGCGCGCTGCTTGGCCGCCGCCTGGCGCGGGTGTCGCGGCGGCGCGAACCTCGAACGCATCGACGAGTCGGACCGAGCGTTGCTCGGGTGATGTCACGACAAGCTCCCACAGGCCGACCGGCAGGCCGGCCGGCACGGTCGCGCGCAGGTGCGTCGTGTCAACCCAGGCGACGCTCGTAAGGGGGGCATCGCCGAGCCGCGCGCCAAAGTCGCGGCGCAGCGTCGAGGCGCCATCGTAGCGCTCATCGACGCCGAGATAGAACCCGGTGCCGATGATGACGACCTCGGTCGCGATGTTGTCGCTGCCTGACGCGGGCTCGACGAGCTTGAGCTGTGGCGCGGCCGGCTCGGTGCAGGCCGACAGCGCGAAGCAGATGAGGACGTAGTGAGCGGTTCGAATCATGGGAGAATGCCCCAATGATAGCCGAGTGTGCAGACAAGCGCCCGTGGTCGATCGGCGAACGTGCTGGTCTCGGAGAGCGCGTCCCAAAACCCGACGCTGAGCACCGCCTCGCCACGGCCGAGGCGCGCGGCGAGCTCGATCTGTAGCTGCCAGATGAGGGCGACGTCCACACGCGTGCGCGCGGGCGCAAGGACGCCGCTCGGACTCGTCACCTTCGTCGAGGCCACGCTTGTCAGCAGGCCGAGCTCGAGGCCAAGGTGCAGCGCCAAGGGCTCGGGTAGGAGCAGTTGCCCGGCGCCGCCGAGCGTGGCCGGAATGACGAGCGACGTTCGTGCGGTCGTCGCGTTGAGCGTGGTGTCGACGGTAGCGTGGCGCGCGGCGCGGGCGAGTCCGACGTGCGTCGTCAGGGTGATCTCGTCGCGGGCGGCAAAAGTGAGCCACGTCGAGAGGCTCGGTGCCGACCAGCCGCGCAGGTCCGTGGCGTAGCCGGCGCCGGCGCCTGCGTGCCAGCGTGCAGCGAGCGCGTGGTACGTAAAGGACGTGGACGCCGTAAGCGCGGTGCCACCGAGCGTCGCCTCGAGCGTCACCGGGCTCGAGTGGCGGTGATCGGGCGGGCGCCAGCGGTGCACCGCCGGCTCGCCGTTCGGCATCGGCGCGAACGTGCCCGATGAGGCCCGCACCTCTGGCGCGACGGCGACGCGATTGCCGAAGCGATCGCTCGCCAAGGCAGTCACCATCGCCCCGTCTTCATCGACCTGGGCCGCGAGCGCAAGCGACGCGGGTGGACCAGGTGACACCGCGATCGCCATCGCCGCGCGCAATGACGTCGCGCCGAGCGGACCGCCCGTGGCCACGAGCTGCACGCTGCGCGCCCTCGCCGCGTCATCCATGCGCTGCGGCGTGCGGACGAGCAGCACATGCCGGCCGTCGCCGCGCTCACCTACATAGGTCACGTCGAGCCGCGTCGTTGCCGCAGGGGCCACCTCTTCGAAGCTCAAGGCCGCCCCGCGAAAGACACGACCGCCTGCGTCCTCGACCGCGACCGTGATCTCGTACACTTCTCCGGCGAGAAAGCTCGGCGGAGTCGTGGCCACGAGTCGGCTCGGCGCCAGGGGCTCGAGCGACACCGGAACCTCGGCGTGCGCGACGAGGGTCGCTTGCTGAGCCACGACCGCGAGCGTCAGCGACGCGGGTGCCCCGGTGCGATACGGTCCTGCACGCACGAGTGCGCTGTAGACACCTTGGCCGCGGCTTTCTGGCGTTTGCACCGCGGCGCCGCTCGCGGTCATCTCGAGCGCATCGCAGCCGATCGTGCCGTCGTCGCGAAAGACGAGCACGTGCGCCGGGGTGCTGCTCGCTCCGTCGGCGAGCAGGGGCTCGCCCTCGACGAACGCGAACGCGTGCAGCGCATTGCGAACCCCGAGCTCTTGCAGGCGCAGCAAGGCGTCGCTATGGCCACCGACTTCCTGAGCGAGGGCAGCGACGTTCATGGCCGGCGCCACGACGACCGAGAGGTCGAGTTTGCCGCGCGCGTCGGCGAGGCCCTCGGCGGCCGTCTGGCCCCCTAGTCCGAGGCGCACGTGCGCGTTCGGTGACGCGGAGATGTGAAGGCGAGCGCGGCGCGACACGGCGAGCAGGGCAAAGCCAGCCGTTCCGGTGCGCGTATCGACGAGACCCATAGCTAGGCGGCGAGGTGTCAGCTCAGGCGGTATGTGCCAGCGCGCCCGCAAGTCCCCGCCGAGCGGAGGCAAGGGCTCGAGTCGCCCGGCTTCGGCGACCAACAGCCACGGCCCCGTTTGCCATCGCCTTGGGTCAGCCGTCGCCGAGGGCACGAGCGCGCTCTGCGCCACCGCGGCCGCGCCGTTCGGGATCAAGACTTCGACCGTCGTGCCCGCCCCGAGGACGACCGCCTCGGGCGCTAGCTTCGGCGCGGCGGGCTCGGCGGCCGCGCCGTGCGTCGCGAACGCGGTACACAACGTCACGCTGAGCCAAGTCGTTCGCGCGACGAGCGCCCGACGAGAGGAGCGTGGCCGGAAGAACGAGGAGTGCATGCCGGCCGCACCATAGCACGGGTTGACGCGCACCGCGCACGGGGTCGCACCTCGACCGCCGCGCGCCTACACCCGTCGTCGGGCGCTGTTACGAGGGGTTTGGCAGGGACAAGGTGCAAGGGCAGGACCGAATCGCGCCGCGGCAGATCTGCCACGGCGCGAGGGCGGTCAATCGCCACGGAGACTTACATGCAGAAATCTATGACGGGAGCGGGATTCGTTCTTGCGGCCGCCTTGGCCGCGTGCAGCAGCAACTCGGGGGCCGGCGCCCTCACGCTCAATGCGATGGTGCCGAAGAGCAAAGTTGCAGGCGCGCTCTCCGCGGTGAGCGCCACGTCCTCGGCCAGCGGGCTGAGCCTGAGCGACGGTCAGAACACCCTGGTGCTCACCTCTGCCGAGGTGGTCTTGCGCGGCATCAAGTTTGACCACGCCGATGGCACGATCGGTTGTAGCGCCGGCGGTGTGACCGATGCGTCCGGCGAAGGGTCTTCGGCCAAGGATGGTGAGTGTGAGGACTTCAAGGCCGAGCCGATGATCTTGGCTTTGCCGCTCAATGGCAGCGTGTCGCGACAGGTCACCGCCAACGTCGCCGCGGGCAGCTACAAGAAAGTCTCGTTCAAGGTGCACAAGCTCGGCGGCGACGCCCTCGACAAGGCCCTGCAGAGCAGCCGCCCCGATATGCAGGGCGTCAGCGTGCTCGTCAAAGGCACCCTCAACGGCGCGGCCTTCACGTACATCTCGAACCTCGAGGCCGAGCAGGAGATCGAGCTCAATCCGCCGATGCAGGTGTCCGCCGACGGCTCCCAGGTCGGCGTGACGTTGTCCGTCGACGCGGCCGGCTGGTTCGTCGGCAGCGGCGCCGTGCTTGATCCGCGCCAGGCCGGCGTCGGCGGCGCGCTCGAAGAGACCGTCAGAAGGAACATCGAAGCCTCCTTCGAGGGCTTCGAGGACAATGACCACGACGGCACGCCGCACGGTGCCGACGCCGACGAGAAGGGCTAAGCGCCCGGTCTCGCCTGCCGCTCGGTTGGCGTGGCAATGGCCGCGCATCACCCGAAGGTCATAGGCGAGCGGCAGTTACGGGCCGGCGCAGCGCGCCCTCACATCGCGCGCTGCGCCCCGAGCAAGGGTACGAGCACGCTCTGCAGATCCTCGATTCGAAACGGCTTGAGCAGCCTATCGCTAAAGCCAAAGCGCGAGTGATCGGCCAGCACTGAGTCGCCCTGGTAGCCGCTCATGACGATGGCGCGCACGGACGGGTCGATAGCGCGCAACGCCGCGAGTGCCTCACTGCCGCCTGTGCCGCCGGGCACGGTCAAGTCGAGGATGACCACGTCGAAGGGGTCCTTGACGCGCAGCGCCTGGGCGTAGGCCGCGACGGCCGCTTCGCCATCGAGGACTGACTCGTGGCGCAGACCAAGATGTTCCAACATGTAGCCCGTCACATCACGCACGCTGCTCTCGTCGTCCATGACGAGGACGCGTCCGCAGAGCGGAGTCCGGGCGCTCGCCGCCGCCGCGCCCGCCAGCTCGTGGGCGGCCAGAGTCGGCAGCCACACGCTCATGGTTGTGCCCTGGCCGCGCACCGAGTGCGCACGAACAATGCCGTCGTGTTGCGCGATGATCGAGCGCGCCGTGGCCAATCCGAGACCGACGCCGCGCTCCTTGGTCGTGAAGTAGGCATCGAAGATGCGCTCGACGTTCTCGGGGAGGATGCCTTCGCCACGGTCTTCGACGTCGAGCTTCACGTAGCGGCCCGCGGTGAGCCCGCTTACGTCCGCGGGCTCGACGCCGACGAGGGCTGCGCGCACGGTGACGCGCCCGCCCTTTGGCATGGCCTCCCGGGCGTTGAGGACGAGGTTGTGTAGCACCTGGCTGAGCTGCCCCTCGTCGCCGTTTACCCAACCGCCGGGCTCGCCTAGTTGCAGGTCGCATTCGACATTGCCGCCCCGCAGCGCGAAGCCAGTCGCCTCACGCACGAGCTCGTTCATCGAGAGCGGTCTCTTCATCGGAGCGCCACCGCGTGCAAACGCGAGCAGCTGCCGCGTCAGATCGCGAGCGCGCAGTGCGGCGCTCTCTGCGTCACGCAGGACCTCCGGGCCTCGCGAGCTGCCTGAGCGCACGAGCGAGATGCTGCCGAGCACCGCGGTGAGCAGGTTGTTGAAGTCGTGGGCTATGCCGCCGGCGAGCAGGCCGAGCGAGTCGAGGCGTTGGAGCTTCTGCAGCTCGCGCTCGGTGGCGTGTCGGTTCGAGACATCGCGAAAGACGAGCACCGCGCCGCGCAGCACGCCATCCACATCGCGAATCGGCGCCGCGCTGTCTTCGATGAAGCGCGGCCGGCCGTGCTTGTCGATGAGCGATGTGTGGTTGAGGATCACCACGTTATCGCCCGACGCGAGCACACGTGACACCGGGTCGTCGACGGCACGACGCGTGCGCTCGTCGACCAGTTTGATGATCTCAGACACCGGGCGTCCGAGGGCCTCGGCCGCAGAGAAGCCCGTGAGCGTCTCGGCGGCTAGGTTGAGCAGCGACACGCGGCCGTGCTCGTCCGTGGCGAGCACGGCGTCGGCGATGCTGTGCAGCGTGACGTGCAGCTGATCGCGTTCGCGTGCGAGGTCAGCCTCTGCCGTCCGACGGCGGCACAGCTCGAGGCGCGAGCGCACCGCGTAGACGAAGAAGAGAAAGAAGGGCGCGAACAAGATTTCGACATAGTCTTCGAAGCGCACGAGCGCTGACGTCCAGCCGAGCTCGGCGAGCAGGCTCGAAACACCGACGAAGACATAGACGCTCGCGGCGGCGATGAGAAAGGCACGTGCCATTGGGTCGCGCAAATGGCCGCGGCCCCCTAAGGCTGCGCCGATCGCGACGAGAAACAAGAGCGCTGCGAAACCGTCGAGCACGGCATTCATAGGGCAGGCTCGTGTGGCCTGCGCGGCGCGATCACGGGATCTTCGTCGCGCAGGCAGAGGGCGCCAATGGCAAAGAGCGCGCCGCCGAGCGCGAACACGACATGCTGCGAGGTGTGCAACACCGCGAGGTCGGTGAGCGCCCCGAGGATCGTCAACACGTCAACGCCGAGGATCGCCAAGAACCCGGCACTGAGGTAGCCGAGGCCGTGCGCGCGCCAGCCCCGCATGATCGGCCAAAGCGCGATCGCCGCTGGCACGGCGAGCACCAAGTCGATGAGTTCGTTGGCCTCGAGCACGCCCGATTACATCTCGATGCCCGCGAGCGCGAAGCCCGAGATATAGCGATCGGAGATCTTGGCGTTGGTGTACTGTTGCACGACGTTGGTCATCGTCGTCGTGCCTTTGAACGTGGCGCCGTACTGTTCGAGACGCGCGAGAACGTCGATGCGGATCGGCGCAAACGTGAGGCGCAAGCCGCCCTCGGCGTGGTATGCCGCGCCACTGCCGAGCGTGCCGAGCAGCTTGCCGCCGTCGCCGACGCTCATCTTGAGCAGGTAGTCGGCGGCGAGCACGACCGCGACTTGCTTCGCGAGGCCAAACGTCGCCCCGAGCCCAGCGTAAGGGGCCTGGAAGCTCAAGCCTGGGAAGCCGCTGCCCTCGAGCGGGAACTGAAACATGCTGTAGCCGAGGCGCACGCGTACATCGGAATCGTCGCCGATGCCGACCCGAACCGACAGGCCACCCTTGCCGCCGACGATGTTGCTCGGCACGAGCTTCGGCGGCGTGCCGTCAATCTGCGTCGAGACGCGGGTAAATACCGCTTCGGCGTCGAGGCCGAAGCCCTCGTACCACGAACCGTTGCCGCCAAAGGCGAGCGGGTAGAGCTCGAGGCGGGCAATGACGCCGGGCAGGGGCTCCGACGCCTTCGTCGTGTAGGTCAGGGGCATCGGCACCGTGCCATCGCTGACCTGGGCCTTGCGAAAGAATGCAAACGCGCCGGCCGTCACGGCAAGGCCTGGGCGGGCTTTGGCTGCGGTGGCGCGTTCGCGCGGCGCGGCGGCGGTCACGGTGGTCGCGGGCTCGGCAACCGGCTGTGGCGCTGGTGCAGGCTCGGCCGCGGGTGCGGGATCGGCGCTCGCGACAGGGGCGCTCGCCGGGGCTGGCGCCGGGGGGGGCTCAGCGGCCACCGGCGTAGGTTCGGCCGCTGCGGTCTCTGCCGCGGGTGCGGCGGGTGGCGGCGGCTGTTCCGCCGCGACAGGCGCGGGCGAGGTTTCCGGCGTCGCCGTGAGGGCGGCGAGCACCGCCTCCATCATCGGCGTCGCTACGTCGGGGGTCAGCTTGTTGCCCTTCGTGTACGCGAAAGCGTTGCTGAAGGCCTGCTCGCCGCTCGGCAACTTGAGGAGCGTTACCTTGATCGAGATCGTGGGCTTGCCCTTCTTACCCCCGCCCGGCATCTCTTTGACGCCCTCGACGATGAGAGCGTGCGTAAGGCCTACCTCTGGCGCCGCAGCGGCTAAGCCTTCGGGCGTGAGCAGATCCTTGGGTTTGAGGCTGAGCTTCTTTTGGACCTTCGCGTTGATCGCCTTCTTGTAGGCCCCGAGCGCCATGACGTCGGCTTGCTCGGCCAGCGCCTTTTCGATGAGGTTCTTGATTACGGGCGGCGGCACCGCGGGCTTGCCCTTGCCGGGCACCACGATGATCTTCGGCTTGGCGCCCGCTTGTGCCGCGGGCAGCGTAGAGGTCACCGCGCCGAGCGCGAAGGCGAGCGAGAAGCGCAGGAACGAACGTGTCATGAGGCCCTCCAATGCCAAGGTCGGGCCACCATAGCCCTGGATGGCCCCGCCACGCAAAACTTGTGAACGCGCCGGCCGGGCGCCAAGCGATCGTTCCGACGGCGCTGACGCGGGTCGTCTTGTTGCCAATGCGCGCGCGGCCGTGCTAGATGGCGAGGCTTCCACAGTACGGGCGAGGTGCGCGTGCCGTGGAAACTACACACGCTTGTTCGAGCTCGGCCAGCGGTGCCTACCTTGGTGGTGGGTTTTAGGTCGATACAAAAGGCAAGCGGACGGACCACGAAAACCGCGAAGGAGATTCCCATGGCAGAGCTTACGATGCGCGAGATGCTCGAAGCGGGCGTACATTTTGGGCACCAGACCAATCGCTGGAACCCAAAGATGAAGCCCTACATCTTCGGGGCGCGCAATGGCATCTACATCGTCGATCTACAGAAGACCGTGCCGCTCTTCTCACGCGCGTATCGCTTCCTCGTCGATACCGTGGCGCACGGTGAGAAGATCCTCTTCGTCGGCACGAAGAAGCAGGCGCAAGAAGTGGTGATGCAAGAGGCGCAGCGCGCCGAGCAGTTCTGGGTCAACAATCGTTGGCTCGGTGGCACGCTCACCAACTACCGCACCATCAAGGGCAGCATCGAGCGTCTGCGCGCCATCGAGAAGATGGAGACCGACGGTACCTTCGAGAAGCTGCCGAAGAACGAAGTGCTTGGCCTTACGCGCGAGCGCCAGAAGCTCGAGAAGAACCTGGGCGGCATCAAAGACATGGGCAAGCTGCCGGGCGCCGTCTTCGTCATCGACACGAAGAAGGAACACATCGCCGTCGCTGAGGCGCGCAAGCTCGGCATTCCGGTCGTGGCCGTGGTCGACACCAACTGCGATCCGGACGAGGTCGATTACCTCATCCCCGGCAACGACGACGCCATCCGCTCGATTCGCATCTTTGTCGCGAAGGCGGCCGAGGCCTGCCTCGAGGGCGGTGCCATCTTCCAAAAGACGCTCGAGACGCGCGAGGAGAAGCCGCAGAAGAAAGACGCAGCCGCGGCGCGTGATCCGAATGGCCCCAAGGTCGAGATCGTGCGTCCTGCAGGCCAGGAAGAAGACGACACCAGCGTCGCCGCGCCGGCCTAATCGAGTTCCCCCTTTTGTAGAGCATCGTGTGTTGAGGAGTAAGCAATGTCCGCTGTCATGGAAGTGAATGCACGTCAGGTTCAGGAGCTGCGCCAAAAGACCGGCGCCGGCATCATGGACTGCAAGAAAGCGCTCGCCGAGGAGAAGGGTGACTTCGAAAAGGCGATCGAGTACCTGCGCAAGAAGGGCCTCTCCGCTTCGGCCAAGAAGGCGACCCGCATCGCCTCCGAGGGTACGGTAGGCAGCTACATCCACGCGGGTGGCAAGATCGGCGTTCTCGTCGAGGTCAACTCAGAGACTGACTTCGTCGGCAAGAACACCGACTTTCAGGCCTTCGTCAAAGACTTGGCCATGCAGGTCGCCGCGACCAACCCGCGCTTCGTTTCGCGCGACCAAGTGCCCGCCGAGGTCGTCGCCAAGGAGAAGGAGATCCTCTCCGCGCAGGCCGCTGAGCAAGGCAAGAAGCCGCCGCAGGTCATCGAGAAGATCGTCGAAGGGCGAATCAACAAGTTCTTCGAGGAGAGCTGTTTGCTCGAGCAACCGTTCGTCAAGGACACCGACAAGAAGGTGCAAGACGTCCTCAACGCTCTCGTCGCCAAGATCGGCGAGAAGATCGTCGTGCGTCGCTTCGCGCGCTTTGCGTTAGGCGAGGGCCTCGAGAAGCGCAGCGAAGACTTTGCGGCCGAGGTCGCCAAGGCCGCGGCCGGCGACTAGGCCTCTTCGGAGGCGACCGCGGGCGATGGCGCCTGCGGTCGCGCACCCTCTGCGCTCATTCGCGGCTCGCTCATCGCTCGCGGCTGGCAGCTCCCGCTGAATCTATTCAGTAGATGAAGCAGGTGCTTGAGATCGTCGACCGTCATGCCACGCACGGCGCGCGCTACGACGACGGCGGTGTCTTCACGTAGCCGGGCCACCATCGCCTGTCCCTGCTCGGTCAGGCAGGCGCTCACGCGTTGGGCGTCGCTCGTCGTGGCGACCCAGCCCCGCCGCACACAGGCGCGCACGACGGAGTGCGCGTACTGGCGGCTCGTGTCTTGAACACGCGCGAGATCCGAGAGGGAGACGCCGCTCGGAAAGGCTGCAAGCAAGAGCAGGCACGAGCGTTGCCCGACGGTGAGGCCGGCCTTGGCACACACCTCGATCATCGTGGCGTTCAGGGCCTCGCGTGCTTTCTCGAGCGCATCGACGACGTCGAGCGCCAGCTCTTGCCTAAGTCCCTCGACTGACACAGCGGTACCTCTCGCACCGCCCCAAGCGACCTAGTGCAGGCGGATGCGGATGCCGGCCTCGACGCCGGGCCACAGATAGACTGCCAGATGGCCCCGCGTATTGTCGAGGGCCGTGTCGCGTCCGACGAGGCGGAAGTGGTCAAACGAGAGCGAGCGCGAAATGAGCGCGTTGTATGTTGGGCCGGCATAGATGCCGAGCCACGAGAACACCTGCCAGGTAGCGAGGGCGCGCGCCGTGCCGAGACCGGCCGTGCGCAGCGTGTGCCAGCTCGTGGTCGACGTGCGGCTTGGTGGCTCGACGATCGACTGCGCGATCCCGTCGAGATCGACGCCGAAGCTCTCCGCGAGCGCGATCTGGGCGCCGAGGCCGTAGCCGAAGCTGTAGAGACGAGGCGTGCCGCGCTTGTTGCCCGCGCCGACGCGCACGATCGAGTGCGTGTAGCGCGCCGCGTTGCGCACACTCAGGCTCGACAGGCCCGTCTCGGCCCCGCTTGCCTCGAGCTCCCAGCGACCAGCCCACATGACGCTCAGGATGCCAATTGCGGCGCTCGCGTTCGAGGCCAGGTTCAAGACGCCCACCTGTGCCCCGTCGACCTCGCCGGTCGCGAGGTTGAACGGCGCGAGCTGAAGGCCCGAGACGTGGCCCGCGATATTGAGCCCACCGGCAAGCTGGGCGCCTGAGACGCTCCCTGCGATGTTTACCGCTCCGGCGAGCTGTGCGCCCGAGAGGACACTCGCGATGTTTAGAGCTCCAGCAAGCTGCGCGCCCGAGACATCACTGGCGATGTTGAGCCCGCCGGCCACCTGCGCGCCCGCGGCGCTCCCGGCGATGTTGAGTCCGCCGGCCACCTGTGCGCCCGAGCTGGCCGCCGCGTAGTTGAGTCCGCCGGCGAGCTGGGCGCCGCGCCAGGCACCGCCGACAACGTTGAGCCCACCCGCGGCTTGCAACGCAGGGCGTAGGGCCCCGCCGCCGACGACGTTGAGCGACGTCGCCGCTTGCAGGCCGGCGAAATCACCGCCCGCGAAATTGACGCTGCCGGCGAGCTGCACCCCTTCGACTGTGGCGCCCGCGAAGTTGAACGCGCCAGCGAGTTGCGCCCCATCGACGCCGTCGCGCTCGACGTTGAAGACGCCGGCGACTTCGAAGCCGCGCAGGCTCGGCAGAACGGCGCCGAGCAGGTGTAGTGAAAGACGCCGTTGCGTGTCGCCCGCGGCGCGCGCTTGCGCGTCGGCGATTGGCAGCAGGTCGAAGGTGAAGGCCGACTCTTTGGCGGCGGTGGGCTCGAGCGTGGACGGCCCGCCCGCCGTCGCCGTCGCCGTCGTCGGAGTCGTCGGTGGAGTCGATGCTTCCGCGGGTGCACGTGTGGGTGCTGATGCGGATGCGGGTGAGGATGACGGGAGGGGCGCTTGCTCGGATCTCGTCGCCGCGGCGCGCTGCTGCTCGGTCTCGGACAGCTCGTTGAAGAGCGTTTCGGCGTTGGCTTTGGTGTCCGGCTCGGCCGCCGCTACGGAAGCCGCGCACAACACGCTCAACGCTACGAGTCCGGGTCGGCGCGCCTGGCGCCATCGCGACGCGACTGTATGAGGCAATGATCGCATGCTGTCCTCCATTGGGTGCGAGCTGCGCTTGTCGATTCAACACCGAGGGCGGGTCGATGTGTCACCCTACTCCACGAACGGCGACGGGCGTCTGCCGGGATATTCGTCCCGGCGTCGTGCCTAGCGCGGGGCGTGCTCGTTTTTGCCCGTGCAGTCGAGCCGCAGCTCGACGACGCCCGCTGGCTTGACGACGACGAGCCTACGCAGCGGCCGCGTCAGACAGCGCGCCTCGAGTACATGCGTGCCCTCGTACAGGTCGAGCGTCAGCGGTGTCGTGCCGCGCGTGGAGCCGTCGATATCGACCTCTGAGGGAGCCGTGCTCGAGACGCTGAGCTGTCCTTGGCGAAAACGCTTCTGCACTCGAGTTGTCTCTTCGGCGCGAATCGAAATCTTTTCATTGTATTCGAGGCCGACGTCAGGGTTGACGAGCTCGAGCATGTGCTCGCCGGTCGTCAGCGCGACTGGTGAGGACAGTGGCGTTACGCCATACGACATGCCGTCGACGCGGACTTCGGTCCACGGTCGTGTGTCGACCACGAGTTGGCCGCTCGTCGCGGGTGCGCGTGCCCTCGGACTCGGCGCGCGTGCGGCGTGGAGCTTCGTGGCGGCGGCGGGCTGGGTCTCTCGGGTCGCTCGAAGCGTCGCAGCGCTCGCGATCGATCCGGCAGCGTCATGGGACGCGAGGGCGAGGCCAGGCTGCGCGGTCATGAGGGCGGTCGCGGCGGTCGCTGAGGTCGTGATTGTGGGCGCGAGGTCGGGGGTTGAAACCGGGGCCGAAGGGGGTGACCAGGTCGGCGTCGCGGCGACGGCGGCGCGCCCATCGGCGCTTGGCCTTGTGTTGGCTATGAGCGCCAGGCCCGCGATCGCCGCGAGCGCGAAGGGCGCGACGCGTAGTGTGCGGTGCATGCGTCGGCCCCGCGCCCAACTGCGCAGGGAAGGCGAGCGTTTCGACAGAAGTGTCGCCGCGGCGCCAGTCGACTCCGACAGTCGAATCGGCTCGAGCCGGCGCGTGTCGACCACCGGCGCGAGCGGCGTGGTAGGAGCGTCGGTGAGCCTTGGGCCGGGAACTCGCCCGTCGATCTGAGTCTTCTCGAGGTCGAGCGCCGCGGCGGGGCACGTGTGCGCCGGAATGAGTCGCTCGAGCCAGGCCTTGAGCGTTTGCTCTGGCGAGACGTAGGTGGGGCCTTGCAGGAGCCCTTCGAGGTCGCGTTGCAGGTCGAGTGCGCTGGCGTAGCGTTGCCGTCTGTCTTTGGCTAGCGCCGTGCTCACGATGCGCGCTAGCGCCTCCGGGATCTCGGCCGCCATGCCCCGCAGGTCCGGCGCTGGCGTCTCCATGATGGCGCGCATGAGCTCGAGGTCGCTCTCGCCCTGAAAGGGTGGCTTCCCACAGGCCAACTCGAACAGCACCGAGCCGAGCGCGAAGATGTCACTGCGTCCGTCGAGAAGCGCATCGCCGGCGATCTGCTCGGGTGACATGTAGGCGACCTTGCCGCGCAGACTCAGTGTGCGGGTACGATAGAGGTTTACCGCCGCCTTGGCGATGCCGAAGTCGAGCAGCTTCACGACCCCGTCGTAGCCGAGCGCCACGTTCGGGGGACTGACGTCCCGGTGCACGACGCACAGGGGCGTGCCGTCGAGGTCGGTGAAGTGGTGGGCATAGTCGAGGGCCGCGCTCGCGTCGATCCCGACCTGCACGCACACGCACAGCGGTACGGGCTCGCGTGCGCGTGCCGCGGCCGCGATGACCTCAGCGAGCGTTGGACCACGCACGAGCTCCATGGCGACGAAATACGTCTCACCTTCGACGCCGAGCTCGAACACCTGCGCGATGTTGCGGTGAGAAAAGCGCGCCGCGAGGCGCGCCTCGTCCTCGAACATGGTGATGAAGTCGGTCTCGCGTGCGAGATGTGGCAGCAGCCGCTTGAGCGCCAAGTACTTGGCGAAACCACCCGGGCCGCTCGTCGTAGCGACAAAGACCTCGGCCATGCCGCCGCTCGCGATTGGGCGCACCAACCTGTATTTGCCCAAGGTCTGCATTGACGGCTCGTCGACGGGTCTGGTGCCGTCCATCTTAGCCCTCGGCTTGACCCTATGCTAGGATGAGCACTCGATGTTGCTCCGCCTCGCACTCTGGTGCGCCGTGGCGACGGTAACGCTTGGCGCGCCGCGCTCGACGCATGCCGCCGGGGCCACCCACCCCCGCATCGTCGAGGCACTTGCCGAGTACGACAACTTCGCCTACGCGGCGGCCGAGCAGCAGCTCAACGCGCTGCTCGCCGATCCGAACGCGGCGCCTGTCGACCGCGCCTATGCGCACGCCTACTTGGCGCTTGTGCGTTCGACTTTGGGCGACCGCGCCACGGCGCTCGAGCACTTCGCGCGCGCCGTGGCGCTCGATGCGAGCGTGGCGCTGCCGCTCGAGACTTCGCCGGCCGTCCTTCGTTTACTCGAGGATGCGCGCCAGGCCTGGCAGCGTGCGCAGGGGACGCGCGCTGTGACGGCACCGGCGTCCGCGTCATCGGTGGGCGTCAGCGAAGGGGCAGTGGCGGGCGCTGATGCCCGGGGGAGAGGGAGCCATTTACGACGCTCGGCCCTGATCGGTGGCGGTGTGCTCGTCTTGGCGGGGGTGGTGGCGGGCGGGCTCGCGTGGCGCACCGATCGCGCCGTCGGCGCTGAGAAGTGGGCTGACCGCGCCTCGACCTTGCGCCACCGGGCCGTGATCGAGGGTGTCGTGGCGGGTGTCCTCGCGCTAAGTGGCAGCGCGGTCGTCGGGGTGGCGTGGCTCGTCGCCCCTCTGGCAGCGGATCACGGGGTGGCCGTGACCACCGGGTTTCGGCTCGACGTCGGGCTAGCAGGCTTGGTGTGGTCGCTTGCGTTCTAGGTTGTGCGTCGCTACCGACGTGCCCTCTGCTCTGCCGTTCTACCATGCGCCCGAGGACGTCGCGTCGGGCGTGTACCCGCCCGGGCCGCCCGCGTAGTAGAAGTACGACAAGGCCCATGTGGTCGCGGTCACGTCGACCTGCACGATATTGGGGCCGCTGATGAGGCCGCTCGAGCCGAAGTACTGCGCCGTCGTTGCCGACCCAGCGACCCAGCCAAAAGGCGTCGGAGCGGTCTCGCCCATAACGCCAAGGAAGCTCGAGTATTGCACGTACACGACGCCGCTGATGCTCGTCGCTTCGGTCGTCGCCCCATAGGTGCCAGCGGCCACCGACCTGTGCCACGCGTCATCGACGCCATGGGTGATCGCTTGATTGCAGGTCGTGCCGCCGTCGCAACCCGTACACGCGGCACGCGTCGTGCCGAGGGTTCTCGGCGTGCTCGAACAGCCGGTGGCACCCGTGCAAGTGTCCGCCGTGCAGGCGATGCCATCGTCGCAGTTGGCGAGCGTGGCGTTGCTCAAGCACGTGCCGACCGTGTTCGGCGTCTTGCAGGCGCCAAAGCTCGCGCAGCGGTCGCTCGTGATGGCGTTGTACGTGCGGCAGGTGCTGTTGAGGCCGCCGCAGGCGAGCGTTGCGCAGGCCGCATCGTCGGCCGGTACGACGTTGCACCTGCCGTCGGTGCCGCACTGCGCGCAGATGCCGTTGCAGGCCGATTCGCAGCATACTCCATCGACGCAGTGGCCGCTCGAGCAGTCGCCCCCGACGAGCAGCGCGGCGCATGTCGAGCCGAGCTTCGGCAGGCATACAGTGGCGTTGCCTTTCGAGGTGCACGTGCCGTCGCTGCTCACGAGGGAGCCCGGCATCGTGCATGCCGCGCCGATTTGACTGACGAAGTCGTGGGTGCAGACGCCGCCCATGCACGCGTCTACGCTGCACGCATTGCCGTCGTCGCACTGGGCACTGTCGGTGCATCCGGCGCAGTTGCCGTCGTGCGTGCAGACGCCTGTCCACATCTCACCCGTGGCGATGCCGTCGCCCCCCACATCCTCCGCGCCGAGCGGGCATTGCGGTTGCGCCGCAGCATCACCGACGGGCCACTTCGGCCCAAAGACGCAGCAACTCTGGGCCGTGCATGTACCGCCAAGCGCGCTCGGCGTGCAGGTGCCAGTGGCGGTGCGACAAACGTCGACGGGCAGCACTTGCGCACACGCAAACGGCGTCCAGGTCGAGCGGCTCTGGGCTGGGGCGCACACCTGACAGCCGTCGCCCGCAAGGAACGTGCCTTCGCTCACTTGCTCGGGGGCGCCATCGCCATTGATGTCGATGATTGAGCGTCTGACAGGTGCCGGCCGTGCAGCTTTGCGCGGGCATACAGTTGCTGTCACTTACGCACGCCACGGCGCAGGCCCCATTGACGCATAGCTCGCCGGGGCGACACGAGTTGGAGTTCGTGCACCCGCTCTGACAGACGCCGCTCGGCGTCCCCGGCTCGACGCGGCAGACCAGACCGTTCGGGCAGGCGTGGTTGGGTCGCAGGCCTTGCCGGTGATCGAGGCGTTGCTCGTACAAGCCGCGAGCGTGGCGAGAATTGGCAGTAGCGGAGAGCGTCGAACAACGTGCATGGGGGAACTCCTCACCGGGGAGTCCGAATAGGATGCCCGCCCGGATGCGTCGTGACCACGCTGAACGCTCATGGCTTGGCAGATTGTAGGCCCGAGCCTGCAGCGTGTCGTGTGAAGCCTACGCTCTTGACCGTGCGTCGGCGTTGTCCTCGGCAGACGTACCGCCGTCATGGTACACTCCCCGCCCCATGACCGAGCGAAAGAACACCAAGCCTCACGAGCGCCCGGTTTGGCCGATCCGCACCTTGGCGGTCGAAGTCGACGAGGGACCCGATCGCGGGCGCAGCGTCGTAGCGAGCGGCGAATCGCTCTCCATCGGCACGGCACGCGACAATGATCTCGTGCTCAGTGATCCGACGGTGTCGCGCTACCACCTCGAGCTCGAGCGCCGACGCGACGGGATTCGTGTCACCGACCAAGGCTCGACCAACGGCACGCTCGTCGGCACCGCCCGCCTGGAGCGTGGCGTCGTAGCGCCCGGGGCCGTCTTGACGCTCGGGCAAACCAAGGTGCGCGTTAGCGAGGGCCACAAGCTCGAGGTCGAGCTTTTCGAGCGTGATTCTTGCGCCGGCCTGCTCGGCCGCACGCCTGTCATGCGGCGCTTGTTCACGCATGTGTCGCGTACCTCCCTCGTCACCACCCCGGTGCTCATCGTCGGTGAGTCGGGCAGCGGTAAGGAACTCGTGGCGCGGGCCCTGCACGATCTCGGCCCGCGCGCCGCCGGACCGTTCGTGACCGTCAATTGCGGAGCGCTCGCGCCTTCGCTCGTGGCGAGCGAACTGTTCGGACACGAGGCGGGCGCCTTTGTCGGCGCCACAACCTCCTACGTTGGTGCCTTCGAGCGCGCCCACGGCGGCACGCTGTTTCTCGACGAAATAGGTGAGCTGCCGGCTGGTCTGCAAACCGTGTTGCAGGCCGCGCTCGAGCGGCGCGAGCTGCGGCGTGTCGGCGGCAGCGTCGACATCCCCATCAACCTTCGGCTCATCACGGCCACGCATCACGATCTGCGCGCCGACATCAACGCCGGCAGCTTTCGTCTCGATCTCTACTACCGCATCGCCGCAGCCGTGCTGCGTCTTGCGCCCTTGCGCGAGCGCAGCGCCGACATCCCGCTTCTCGTCGAGCACTTCTTGGCCGAGCTCGGCCAGGATCCAGCCGCCGCCGCCATCTTCTCGCCGGCGGTCATCGAGAGCTTGTGCCAGCACAGTTGGCCCGGCAACGTGCGCGAGCTGCGCAACCTCGTCGAGGCGAGCGTCGCCTTCGGTGAAGCCCTACCCGTGCGGTCGCTGCTTGCCGTATCGATGGGGACGCCCGCCACGCCAGGCGAAGCGACCCCGGGCGCGCAAGACGATTCGCGCGCCGCGGCGTTTCGCCTCTCCTACCGCGCCGCCCGCGCCGCAGTCCTCGCCGACTTCGAGCCGCGCTTCTTGCGTGAACTGCTCGCCCGCGCCGGCAACAATGTGTCACTGGCCGCACGGTTGGCGGAGATGGATCGCTCGCATCTCATCGACCTATTGCGTCGCCACGGCTTGCGTCGATAGCGCCTCACGGCAACTTGCGGGCAGGTGGCGAGGCGGTCTACCATCGAGCAAGTCGAAGTGTGGAGTCAGGCAAGGGCTGCGGATGCGGAGGACGTCGTGAGATTTTCGTGGGGGCCGCACTTTAGGCCTTGTGCGGCAGGTGTGCTGCTCGTCGCGCTTTCGGCGTGCAGGACCGGCAAAGTCGATGACAGCGGCGGCGTCGAGGATCTGACCATCGTCGTCGAGGCCGACAAGAGTCGCATTCTGCAAGAAGAGCAGAGCCTGCAAACGAAGCGCGAAGGCTTCGAGAAGGAGCGCGAGCGCCTGCAAAAAGAGCGCGGCGACGTCGATCAGAAGCTCGCGAGCCTGACCAAGAAGGACAAGCGCCAGCGCGAGGAGCTCGAGTCGGAACAGCGTCGTCTCGCCGAAGAAGACAAGCGCGTGCGTGAGCGGGCGCGCTCTTTCGAGTCCGAGCGCGAGAAGCTCGACTCCGACAAGAACAAGCTCCTCGATCGTATCGCCAAGATGACCGCTACCAAGGGCGGCCTCACGATCGAGCAACGCGAGCAGGTCATCGCCCAGCGCGAGAAGGATGTCGCTGAGCGCGAGCGCCAGTTGGCCGACCGCGAGGCCAAGATCGCGGTGCGCGACGGCGAATCCGCTCGGCGCTTGCAGGAGATCACCAAGGTGGTCGCCGACTTGCAGGCTGGCGGTGGACGCGTTGCGTCGGCGCCGTCCGCGCCCGCTGCCGCTGCGCCGTCGGCGGGTGGGGCAACAGCGACGAGGGCAAGCGTGCAGAAGCTCCAGAAGCAGGTGCGCTCGGCGATGGAGACTAAGGGCGTCCTGTTCGACGACCTGCCACCCGCGGCCAAGAGTCTGTTTCAGGCCGCCAACCGCGCGTTCGAAGACAAAGACTTCGGCTCGGCCTTCGAGTCGTTCAACGAGCTCGAGCAGGCGGTCAACGGCATTTCGGTCAACGGCGACTTCGTCAAGGCCAAGATGGGGCGCATCAACCGCGACGTCGAAAAGAAGAGCCCCGACGAGGCGAGCCGCAAGCAGATTCAGGTGTTGCTCAACGACGTCGCCGAAGCGATGAATGATGGTCGCTACGACCGCGCCAACAAGCGGATCAATCAGATCGTCGGCTTGTTGCAGAAGTAGTCGTGTCGGCCAAAGTGGAGTCCATCATGAACGATACGCCTGCCGTGCGCCTCGGCTGGGTGATTCGCGTCACCGTCTACGTCATGCTGCTCCTGAGCGCGGCGGTCACCTTCCTTTTCAACGACCGCCTGTGGCAGGCCGTGCGCAGTGAGGCTCTGCCGGCGTGGGTTGCGCTCGCTCCCGTCGCCGCCTTTACGGCCTTTGTCGTCGTCTACGCCATCGATCGCCTGCTGCTGTTGCGCCGGCGTCACTTTCCGCCGGGTCGGGCCTTTTTTCAGGTCGGGCTCGCGGTGCTGTTCCTCACCTTGCTGTGGCCGCAGCAGGCGGCCGAATTTAAGCGAGCCCAGCACGACCCGGGCGCAGTCGAGTTGTCGCCCGAGCTTCTCGCGCATCGCGAAGCCACCGTCCGCGCCGCCGGCTGCGAGCTCGCCGGGCTCAAGGCGCAGGTCGACTTGCGCGAACAGGTGGCGCGTTTGGCCAAGGACGACGGCGCGCCACTCGTGCGCGCTGCCTGCGAGCTAGCGCTCGAGCGCCTCAACGCGCACGCCGGCATGGGCGTGCCCTAGAGACCCCTAGTCGCTCCGGGCTTCATGCTGAACCGCCGCACGACAGAGTTGAGCCGCGCCGCGCCCCGCGTCCTCGTGCTCGGCCTCGCCCTGCTTCTGCTGCCGAGCTGCCGATGCAGCGTCGGCACCGCCACGTCATCTGCGCGCCTTGTCGTCAATGCCGAGGTCGTCGGGATCGCGGCTGGCGCCACCTACGTCTACGTAGTCGCGCGTGGCGATAGTCTGGCGCTTGTCGACGCCGGCAGCGATCCGAGTGGCGCGGCCATCCTCGAGGAGCTCGGGCGTCGTAAACACACTCCGAGCGACGTGCAGGCCGTGCTCCTCACGCACGGTCATCGCGACTCCTGGGCGGCGGTGACCCAATTCCCTTTGGCCTTGGTGGTTGCGAGTGAACGGGATTACGCGCTGCTCGTCGGCGATAGGTTGCCGCGAGCGCCCTTGGCACGGCTGCGCGAGCGTTTGCAGCACAAGCCGCCGCCGCCGCCGCAGGTTCATATGGCGCTGGCGCGCGAGCTCGTCCATGCGGGCGCCCTCGAGTTCGAGGTGTTCGCGACGCCCGGACACACCCCAGGCTCCCTTATGTACCGCTTCGGCGACGTGCTGTTTTCGGGCGACAGTCTGCTCGTCGAGGGCGATGCGCTCGTTCTTGCGCCTTGGACCTTGTCGGACTCGCGCGCCGAGAACGAGCGCTCGCTCCTGCGTCTGCGCGGCCACGATATTGCGACTATCGTCGACGGTCGTGGTGGGGTCACCCATGACGCCGCGCGTCTGCTCGCCGCGCTCTTGCGCTAGGCGCGCCGAGCGTTCGCCGATCCCGCGGCGCGGCGCGACCTCGCCGGGCGCGCTGGGCTCACGGTAAGCGCACCGCGACCACGGCAGGTAGCGCGTAGCGCATCGCTCCGGCGCCGGGGCTCCACGCTGTTGTGCCGCTGCCGTATTGGCCAAAGAGCGCGAGGCGCAGCTCCGGGGTGTCGAGTGAGAGCTGCGCTTCGATGCCGCCGTCGAGATTCATGGCGCGCACGACACCGAGGGTTGTCTGCGGCAACCAGCGCGCCAAGTCGGCGAGCGTGGTCGCGCCCTCGGTGAAGAGCAGTACGATGCGGCCGCGCTCGTCTTCGGCTACGACGCTGCGCGAGGCGGAGACGTCGGTGTCGCGCACCCGCACCTTGCGCGTCGCGTCGACCAGCATCATCGACTGCACGACGTGGCGATAGCGGTCAGCTACCGCGAGGTCGGCCGAGTCGAGGTCGACGATGCGCGCCCACGCCGCGCCGTCGACAGGGCCGCTGACGAGCAAGGCCTTCCAGGCGGGCTTCTTGTGCAACGACAGCCATCGGCCATCGGCTTTGAGCAAGCCGAGGTGATCGAGCTCGTCGTCGAATTGTCCCGCATTGAACACCACCGGCGACTTGAGTCGGCTCGCCCAGGCATCGACCGGCAGGGGCTCGGGCAGGCCCTCGTCGCGAAAGTGGTGCGGCACGAGCTCGACGGGTTTCGTGAAACGTACGATGACGACGCGTCGTGAGCCTCGGCGTACGATCGTGCCGGCGTCTGCGAAGAGCACTTCGGCGCCGATGGACGGCACGGCCACGCTCTGCCAGCTTTCGGGCCGCAGCGCGCACGAGCGCACGAGCACGATGGCGCCGATGAGCAGTGCGGCGGCGACCAACGTCGCGGGTAGGATGTAGATCGTCAGGCGGCTCTGCACGGTGGCTATGTTCTACCAGACAAAGGTCATCGGCGTCGTCAGGTCCTTCATGGCCAGGTGCACGTCTTCGCGCAGGCGTGGCAGTGAGAGCTCGCGGCCCGGACACTCCTTGTTGGGGTCGCTGCTCCCGCCTTCGAGCTCGTCGTGGCCGCGCAGGGCCGAGGGCGGCAGAGCGAGTTCACGAAGCAGGCTCGCGCACACCTGTATGAGCGCGCCGCGCTGCCGCGCGGACGGTGCTCGGTCGCGAAAGTCGCCGAGCAGTCCCACGCCAATCGTGGTCGGGTTGTGCGTCTTAGCGTGTGGAGTCGTGCGCCCGAGCGGCACGCACTGGGTCACAGCGCCGGCGTCGTCGATGAGCACGGGGTAGGGCATGGCGCCGCCTGTCGCCTCGCGGCCGATGCTGTGCTCGCGAAAGAAGCGCGCGACCTCGCTCGGCGTGTCGGTATAGCTCGCGTCTTCCTGTGAGACCTCGATGCGGTGTACGACGACGCCCACGAGCGCTCGTTTGGCGCGCGCGGGCAAGTCGTCGTGACCGGGGGCCCAGCAGACCGCGCAAGCAACGAGCGCCATGTTTGACTTGGTGCCACGGCCCGTCCGTAAAGTCCAATCAGCGTCGAGCTGCTGAGCGGCGGGTGAGGGCGCGGCCTCGCGGCCCCCTCGTGCGCGGCCGCAAATCGCCCGAGGCGAGCAGAGCGCCGGCAAGCCCTTCGTGGTCTATCGGGTAGAGGTCGGCCTCGATGAGCAGGCCCAACACCTCGAGGCGCAATCGGCGCTCCTTGCCGGGTCGCGTCTGGTCGGGCTCGTTGTTCGGTCGCGGGTCGTGTCTGGCCGAATCTTTCAGCGCGATCATCGTCAGTCTCCGTCCGCGCGCACGGTCGTCGGGTCACGACAGCGACGCGCCGGCCAGGTCGGCCGACGCGACGTTCCCGCACGTCACAAACGGGTTACGGCACGAACGTGTCTCGTGTTTAGAGCTCGAGGGCGCGCTCGCCCAAACTGCGTCGCACGACCGCGAGGGCTTGCGTGTGCAGTTGGCAAACGCGCGAGCGCGAGATGCGCAGCACGCGGCTAATCTCGTGGTACGTCAGTTCGTCATAGTAGTAGAGCGCGAGCAGCGTCTGCAGGCGCTCGGGCAGGCACGAGAGCGCAGCGGCGAGCCGTCGTTGGCGCTCGCGCTGCATGATGCTATCGAGCACGGCGTGCTCGTCGGCAACGCTCTCACAGGGCACGGCGGTGAGCTGCACGTTGGCGAGCGCGCTGTCGATCTGCTCAACGCGGCGCAAGGGGATGCCGATGTGGCGGGCGACCTCGGGCAGGTCGGCGTGGATACCGTCGTTCTCCAGAGCCGTGCGGGCGCGCGAGAGCGCGGTCACCGCTGCGCGCTGGCGGCGGGTGAGCGGGTCAGCGGCGCGCAGGTGGTCGAGGATAGCGCCGCGGATGCGCCGCACCGCCAGTCGTTCGAGCTCGGGGCGCGGTTTGTTGAGGTGCTGGCGCACGGCGAGAATGAGGCCTATCGCGCCTGCACCGATGAGGTCGTCGACCTCGACGTGGGAGGGCAGGCGACGGGCGACGCGAAATGCTATCTTGCGCACCAGCGTCGACATCGCCGCACAGGTCTGTTGAACGCGTTGCTCGCTGTTGGCCGGGACTGATTGCACCGGGTTGCGGCGACCCCGGGTGCCCCCCACCTCCGGCGCTACCGCACGCATCACCTGCCACGCACGATTCGAATTCGCCGGACTTACGGGGGCACGGACTGCCTTGCTCGCTGTTGGGTTCATGATCGTCACCTCTCCGGCGGCTACTCAAGCAACGGCCGTGCCGAGCGATCAAATCATCGAGTCTTCGTCTGGCGCTGGTTAGCGCTTATGCGTTGTTTGCGTCGTTGCGGCTGATTCACCGACGCTACGAACGACGGCGACAGGGTCAGGCGGGGCGGCCTCAGGCTCACAGCCGTCGCGTGTAGGCGCTGCGTTCGAGCTTCCACACTGGGACACCGCAGAACCGGGTCCCCTCAGGGCAGCAGGGTCGAATTCCTGCCGCATGGCGCAAGGCGCACGGCGGTCCGAGGTGGCGACCAATGCGCGGGTGCACGTCGGCCACCTGTTGCACCTCGGCAAGCGAGGCTTGCCAGATCTCTTCCTGCGCGGTGTAGCACAGCCGGGTCGTCCACTTGTGGCGGAGGGCCGACAGATCGCCCGACGATAGGAAGCGAATCGGAAACGCATTCGGCAGCAGGTAGAGCGCAAGCTCAGGCGCGACGCCCTCGGCGAGCAGGTCGTCGATGCCGCGCCAGGTCTCGCGCATGCAGGTCATGAAGGCCGCGAGCGCGGCGCCGCTGTCGGCGAGGAGCGTCGGCGTGACGACGTCAGGCTCACCGCCCACGTAGTGCGTATGCAAGACGGGCCGCGAGCCGGGCACGAGGCGGTGCCTTTGGTCTTGCGCGTCGGCGCTGTGCGAGAGCTTCTTGAAGAACGTGTAGTGCGGGTGCGCCAAGGCACGCGAGAGCTTGGTGTGCAGCGACAGGTTGAGCGCCGAGGCGAGGTCGCGATTCTTGGTCGGCGCGAGGACCCAAGCGATGGCCGCCTCGTCATCGAGCTCGCGCTGCGTCGCGCCGATCATGACGCGTACCGCGTGCGCAATCATCTGTTCGGCGTTCGGGGCGTAGTCGGCGAGGCGTGAGGTTTGGCCTTTGAGCTGCGCATCGAATCCGTCGCGAAACTCGCGCGCCGTCGCGCGTGGCCCGCCGCAGCCCGTTGCGGCGAGCACTCGATACTCGAGCGTCTCCTCGAGCGGCTGCGGGTCCTCGATGATGCGCCAGAACAGCGGGTCGTGCTCGCGCACGGCAGCCACCATCGCGTCGACGACGAGCCGCGTCTCGCTCGGCACGTCGAGCATCGCGCACAGCCGGTGGTAGCGGTGCAGCGTTAGGCCGCTCACCGTGTGGTAGAGGTAGGCGAAGGTGCCGATGGGTAGGGCGTAGCGTGCCACCTCCTGCGCCCGTTTGACGATAGCGCTGCGGTAGCGCTCGGGCTGCTTCGCGCGTGCGGGGAAGATCTCGAAGTACGCGCGCTCGGCCGGCGCAAAGAGCAGCTCGCCAAGCTCGCGATAGCAGGCGAGCTGCAGCGCGACGATGTCAGAGTAGCGGGCCGCGGCGCTTCTCGGCAGGTGCGGGCGAATCACCGCGTCGGCCTGCACCGTCACGTAGCGCTGGCTCACCTGCTCTGAGTTGTAGAACGGATGGGCGTGCAAGAACGACCAGATGAGCTGCCGCGACACATTCTCGAGCGTGAACGTGAACGTCGCGTGCTGCCAGATCGTATGGTGCCCGGCGGCGTACGTACTGCGCGCGATGGCGTCGCGCTGCTTCTCGGCGGCCTTGTCGCGTGCCACGTCGGCGGCCTCGATGAGCCGTGGAGCGTAGCAGGTGCGCGCCGCGGCGATGGCGGTGTTGTAGGGCTCGCCCGCCGCGCCGACGAGCCTAATGCGCGGTGGTGCCGAGCTGAAGGCCGCGTAGGGGGCGGGCCAGGGCGCGCTCATGGTACACTCGCGCGGCCGGCCCAGCCGTTGCGACTTTGCAGCGCGCGACCGATCTGCGCTTCGATCCAGTCGAGCGCGTAACCCTCGGCGACGAGCGCGGTCTGGGGATCAGCACAGGGCCGCCCGCAGAGCGCCGCGAGGGCAGCCGCGTCGAGGGTGGGGCTGTGCGGCGCGCAGGCTTGGCACAGGACGCCGCCGCTCTGACCGTCGAGTCGGGTCACCGCCTGCGGTTCAGCCCCGCAGCGCGTGCAGCGGGCGAGGTCGGGTAAGATCCCCGCCGCGCCCATGAGGGTGGCGTAGCAGCTCACCGCCGCGGCCAGGTGGCCGAAGGCGAGGTCATCGAGGGCGCGGGCGAGCGCGCGGCTCGTCTCAGGGGCCGCGTGATGCTCGGGCACGAGCACGCGCACCGCTTCGCAGAGGAGCGCCGCGCGCTCGAGCCGCTCGAGCTCGTCGCGCAGGCCGAGGCGTGGCGCCGTGACGCGCGCCTGCTCGAGCCGCCACAAGCCGTTCGTCGTGCACAGATCGAGCTCGGCTGTCGCGAACACGTCGAGCGCGCCGTTGAGGCGGCGTCGCGAGGCACGCGCGTGGCGCGCGACGAGCGAGACGCGACCCTCCTCAGCCGTGAGCACCTCGTAGATGCGATGCCCGTCGCCGAAGTTGCGCACCGCGAGCACATGGCCGCACAAACTTCGCTGGCGCGCCGCGGTCATGATGTTGCTGTCGCCTCTCGCCTCTCGCCGCTCAGCGCAAGGCGCGCAAGGAGGCGAGACACTTGCCGCCGAACTCGTTGGCCGCGTCGTCGCTCGCGCAGGCCGACAGTGTCGCGCGCGCCGCGTCGCTCTCACCTTGCTTGAGCAGTGCCATCGCTAAGTAGTACTGCATCTGGCGCAGGTAGTCGGGGGCGAGCGTCTTGACGATCAGCGGATCGGCGCCGCAGTACTTTTCGAAGCGGCGGCAGTTGACGACGACCTCGGCCGCGCGATCTTGCTCGAGCGCGATGCGCGCCAGCCACTCGTAACCGCGGCAGAACTTGGGGTTGGTGGCGACGGCGTTGCGCAGGTGCCTCTGCGCGGCCTCGTTGTCGCCCTTCTTGAAGTAGGCCCAGCCCATGTTCCCCTCGGGCAGTGACGGCGTCGGGTAGAGGATGTCGCCGGTCGCCACCTTGAAGGCAGCGATGGCGTCATCGTAGCGTCCTAGATCGATGAGCAGCACGCCCATGTTGTTGTAAGCGTCGGAGAACGTCGGCTTTAGTGCGATGGCCTTGTGATAGTGCTCGAGGCTGTCGTCGAGCCGGCCCATAGCGTGAAAGACGAGCCCGAGCGCGTTGTGGGCTTGCGGAAGCTCGGGGTCTTGTTCGACTGCGGCCAAGAGCTCACCGAGGGCGCCGCGCAGATCGTTGTTGTTGAGGGCGTTGATGGCGATGTCGTGGTGAATCCGGGCGTTGTTGCGCTCTTCTTCGCTCGCCGTATGTGCGCAGCTCGGCAGCGCGAGCGCGCCCAGCGCCCCTGACAGAGCAAGGGCCGCGAACGCCACGATGAGGCGCGACGAAGGTGCAAGAAGCGAGACGTGCACGGCGCCGCTACCTCGCGGTCACCGTGAAGTCGTCGGTGAAGTCCTTGGTCTCGAGCGCCGTGCGTTTGTAGTCGATGAGCTTGCGGTTGATCATCACGTCGCGCCCACCGGCGTCACCTTCGCCGACCACGATGCGAAAGTAGTGCTGCGGTGACGACGACCGGCGCGTCTCGCCCATGTTCTTCTTGGCGAGGAACGTGATGCGGTTGTCCCCCGTTTGTAGATACTTGGAGAGCTCGAGCACGACGTGCTCTTCGCTGTCGAGGAAGCGCCGGACGAACTTCGAGTTGACGAACAGGTCGATGTCGAACTGCGACATGCCGGGCGCCGCCTTTTCGGTGACGAGCCAATAACGCAGGCTCACGACGCCCGGGGTCGTGGGGGCCTGCGGCGCGCTCGTGGCCGCGGGCGGTGGAGCCGAGCCGTTGCCGCCGGGGGCGGCGACTGCGTAACCCTTGGCCACGATGAAGATGTTGCCCGAGGCGTCGATGGTCACCGTGGCGTTGGCGATGACCTGATTCTTGACGCCGTCGATGTTGACGCCGTTCAAGTAGATCGACCCGGCCGATGCCGAGCTCGCAAGGAGCAGGATAAACAGGGGAGGCAGCGCGCGCAGCATGCGGCAGGGTACGCACGCGGCATTCGAGCAGTCAAGTTGTCTGTGACTCGTTTCAGCGCGTTTCAGCGCGTATTGACAGTCGTCGGCCCGTGCCGTAGGGCCCAACAATCGAAGGCGACACGGCGCCACAACTACCGCTCGCCTGGCGGGCGCAAAAAAGAGGAGGATCGCGTATGATGATCACCAACAGGTTCGCGGTGCTCGCGTTGCTCGTCGCAGCGGCGGGATGCAGTGGCAGCAACGGCAAGAACGGTGCGGCGGGCACGAGCATGCTCGTCTCGACGAGCGCGGTCGCGGCCGGGACGGACTGCCCGGCCGGGGGCGTCAGCATCACCACCGGCATCGACGCCAACAACAACAAGACGCTCGAAGCGACCGAGGTGACGGCTACTCAGATCCTGTGCAACGGCGGCGCCGGTACGAACGGGCACCAGAGCCTGGTCGCCACGACGGACGTCCCCCCGGACGCCACCTGCCTCCTCGGTGGCACGCGCGTCGACGCGGGTCTCGATCTCAACGACAACGGCAAGCTCGAGCCGGGGGAGATCTCGGCCACCCAAGTGTTGTGCTCGACCCAGGCCTCGGCGTTCTCCGGCTTGGTCTTTACCGGTCGCACGCACTTTGCTGGCAGCCTCGAGCTGTTCGCGGTTGGCGCCGACGGCCTCGGTCTGCGTAAGCTCGATGGCACGCAAGACTCGCTCAAGAGCATCAGCAATTTCAAGGTCTCGCCCGATCGTCACTGGGTAGCGTTTTCAGCGTCGCAGAACACCGGCTATGCGATTGAGCTGTTCGTCGCCAGCCTCATTGATGATCGCCCCCCGGTCGCCGTCTCCGGGCCCCTTACCATCGGTGTGGCCGGCCTGAGTAACAATAGCTACGCGTGGGCGCCTGACAGCAGTCGGCTCGCCTACCTCAGCGATACGGGCACCGGCGTGCGTGAGCTCTACTCCGTGTTTCCCGATGGCAGTGGTCGGGTGAAGCTCAACGGCGCCATTGTCGCCGGCGGCGCTATCGCCAGTTACGCGTGGGCGCCCGACAGCTCGCGCGTCGCCTATATTGCCGATGCCAACGTGTTGACGACCAACGAACTCTACACCGTGTTGCCGAACGGCACGGGCCTCGTTCGTCTGACGTCGACCCTTGCGCTTGGCCGCGTCGTGGCGAGTCTCGCGTGGGCGCCCGACAGCTCACGCATCGCCTACTTGGCCGACCAAACCACGGCCGCCATCAACGAGCTGTACTCGATCACGCCGGCCGACGGGGTCGGCACGAGCATGGTCAAGCTCAACAACGCGCTCGTCGCCACGGGCAAGGTCGTCAACTACGCCTGGGCGCCGAACAGCACCTTCGTCGTCTACCGGGCCGATGGCGGCACCGCGGGCGTCTACGAGCTGTACCGCGTCAACGCGGCTGGCGGCGGCTACATCAACCTCAACGGTGCTCTCGTCGCGGGCACGACGGTGCAGATCCCCAACGCCTACTCGAGTTCGTGGGTGTCCCCGGACAGCAGCCGCGTGGCCTACCTCGTAGGTCCCGTCGCTTCGAGCAAGGAACTCTATACGGTCGCGGCCGATGGCAGCGGTCGGGTCAAGATCAACCCGACGCTGGTCGCAGGTGGTGACGTGTATGCTTTCGTGTGGTCGCCTGGCAGCACTCGCCTTGTCGCGGTCGCCGACGCCGAGACCAACGGCGTCTTCGAGGTCTATACTAGCCCCGCTGCCGGCGGCGGTTGGGTGAAGGTGAGCGCCGCGCCCATAGCCGGTGGGCAGAGCGCAGGTGCCGTGCCGCTCTACATGG
>Ga0315268_10000190_pt1 | contig 72340 bp, 60 predicted proteins | sample C1_top_MG_FD_204535 | JGI IMG/M metagenome (GOLD analysis project Ga0315268, IMG submission 204535) | Sediment microbial communities from Yellowstone Lake, YNP, Wyoming, USA - C1_top | ecosystem: Environmental > Aquatic > Freshwater > Lake > Sediment | place: USA: Wyoming | collected 2017-08-01 | reverse complement strand
CCGACGCGCACAGCAACACCAGGAAGAACGGGGCTCGCCACGTTCATGTCAGGTGTCAGCCCGCCTCTGGAGATCTGACGCCTCACAGCGTCCGGCATTCTTGGCTGGTAGGTGGTTGACAAGCGCAGGTAGCGGTTCTGGCTGTAGTGCTTGGCGCACAGCCCTCGGGCAAGCGCAGGGGAATTGCAGCCAGGTAGAGAGCAAGTCGGTTGCCCACGATTCGGGCAAACTGGGGGAGCTAGGGGTTTGCCTTTCCGTTTACGATTGTCGTGTGTGTTACAGAGACCCTTCGTCTTGGCTGGACGCGCACATCCGCGAACCGAGCAGTGGAGTCGAGGGGTCATGGAAGAGGGAGGTTCGCCAGGTTAAGCGAGGACGGGAGACGCTGGGGACATCACGGGGTGACAAGAAAGGGCTGTTCCGTCAAGACTGCGGCGTCATGCATCGAGGTGTCCGTAGGCCAATGCAGGAGAGAGTAGGGTCCGTATTGGTACATGCCCCAGCAGCTGACGGCCCCGGTGGAGTCTTGCGCGCAGGTATGTAAATCACCTGCTACGGTTGCTACGATGCTTCCGGTCAATGCGTCGAGGGTGACAGGCGTGGGTCTGTTGTCGGTGTCGTAGAGACCGAGTTGGCCGTAAGCATTGTAACCCCAGCATTTCAGAGCGCCGGTGGAGACTAGTGCACATGTGTGAAAGGCGCCGGCCGTGAGGCCGACGACCTCTGTCCCCAGGTCGGTGACGTCGGTTGGCAGGGCCTGGGGGCCTAGTCCGTCGACGCCGAGTTGGCCGTAAGTATTGTCGCCCCAGCACCGGACGGCGCCGGCGGAGGTCAAGGCGCACATGTGGTACTGGCCGGCCGCCAGAGCCACGATGCTTGTGCCAACACTCGGAACGGCGGTGGGGGCAGGGCGGTCGGCGGTGCCCGTAAGGCCGAGTTGGCCGTGCTCATTGGCGCCCCAGCATTTGACTGCACCGGTGCTTGTGAGCGCGCAGGTGTGATTGAGGCCGACGGCGAGCCCGACCGTGCCAGAGGCGAGGGTAATGAGATCGGTAGGAGTAGACTTGTCGGCGGAAGCTGTGCCGAGACCGAGTTGACCATGGTCATTGGCGCCCCAGCACTTGACCGCGCCGGTGGCTGTGAGCGCGCAGGTGTGGCTCCAATGCGTCGCAATGGCGACGGCAGTCGTGCCCAAGGAGAGAAGGGGGGCGGGGGTGAGCCGCGTAGTTGTGTCGCCAAGTCCGAGTTCGCCGTGAGCGTTGTAACCCCAGCACTTGACGTCGCCGGCGGACATTAGCGCACAGGTGTGGAACCCGCCCGCCGAGACTGCTATCACGCCGGAGGCCAAGGTCGGGACGGGAAGAGGGGCGGCACTGTCGCTTGTCGTGCCGAGGCCCAACTCACCGTCGGGATTGTAGCCCCAGCATTTGAGCCCTCCGCTACTCGTGAGGGCGCAGGTGTGACTGTTGGCGCCGGCGAGCGAACCGCGATTGCCAAAGACGGCGGTACAAGGAGTTGAAAGCACAGGGAAGAATGGCTGCCGGCCGACCATGGCATCGCCAGCAAGCTCGGCTTTTGGGCTCGGGAGGTTCGCAGGAGATGGCAATGTAATCGAGGGGCGACTGAGTGTGATGTTCTTCGTAATGGTGGAGGTCACAGTGTGCGAGTCAGTGACGGACCATTGAACTGAACGGGGCCCGAGGGTGAAGTCTGTGAGGTTGGCGCTGAGGCCACCTGTACTCGAAACGAGGGCGGCGCCCTGGACCAAACCATTGGTGCCGGCAATAGTGGCGCCGGCGGTAAGGCTCGCGTGAGCGGGCACGGTGAGCTCGCAGTCAGCGCCGACGCCGAGGAGGCTCGGGTCGGCGGGGCCCCATTGCAGTACTGGGGTTGTGGAGCAGGTCGGCAGGGCCCCGTAATTGTTGGCGCAGACCCAAACCGCTGCATCAGCGCAAGTAGGCCCGGGGCATCCGCAGTCACCAAGGTGCGTCGCACACTCATCGATGTCCGTGCAGGTGGGAACCGAAGCGTAATGATTGACACAAGTCACGTACGTAGCACTACCGCAGCCGCCGTTGTTGGCGCTGCACTCGTCGATGTCCGTGCACGTCGGGACGGCGGCGTAGTTGTTGGCGCAGGTGATGTACTGGGAGGCGCCGCAACCGCCGTTGGCAGTGAGGCACTCATTGATGTCCGTGCAGGTTGGGGCGGCGCCGGGGTTGTTCGCGCAGTGGGCGTATTGGATCGGGCCGCAGCCGCCGTTGTCGACGATGCACATGTTGATGGCCGTGCACGTCGGCGGCGCCGCCGTGCGGTTCGAGCAGCGCCAGTAGGTCGCGTCACCGCAGTCGCCGTTGTTGATGGTGCAACGGTCGATGCCGGCGCAGGTCGGGGGCAAGCCCACGCGGTTGGTGCAGGCGTAGTAGAGCGCCGCGCCGCAGTTGCCATTGTTGGTGGCGCATTCGTCAATGTCGGCACAGGTAAGGCCGTCGCCTTGGTAGCCGCTGCCGCATTGGCAGACCCAGGCGCCGGCAACGTCGGCGCAGCTCGCGGTGTCCGCGCAGATTGTGGGGTCGGCGAGGCAGCTCGCCATTTTCGTGCAGGTCTTGCCGTCGCCGCTGTAGTGCACGGGGCAGGCGCACGTGAAGCCACCGGGGGTGTTGGTGCACGTCGCCTCGGTCGCGCATCCACCGTTCGCGGTCGCGCATTCGTCGACGTCGAGGCAGTCGGCGCCCTGCAGCGCGTAGCCAGGATCGCAGCCCGAGCCGGGCGGCGCCGGCGGCAGTGACGAGGTGGGGGTGGTGCACGCGGAGGCCGCGGCGAGCAGGAGAGCAACAGGTAATTGAGATAGTTTCATGGTGATTGGCTCCAAGAGTTGTGAGTCGAAGTGAGGTGAACTAGCGGCCGGGGATGCGCCATTTCCAGACGTAATCGGTGGTGGATGGCGTGCAGGTCTCGGGGCCGTAGCAGTCGTAGTCGACGGCGCATGATGCACCAGTCTTCGGGCCTGTAGCGCAGGTGCGCGGCAGGCCGCAACTGCCGGCTAGGTGGCAGTCGGCGTCAGTGGTGCAGTTGTGCCAAGGGAAAGGCCAGCCGTCACAAACATTCGTCGCATAGAGCATACAAAAACCATAGGTAGAACCGTCGGGCATCGACATACCCGCGGGGAGTGGGCAGTCGGTTTCGGAAGAGCAGGGCTGTGTAGCGTAGGGGCCGAGAAGGCAGGCGCGATATGGTTGAAGACCGAAAGTAGCGGCTGCGACGCAGTGAGCCGTTAGTGTAACACTTGTGCAAAGCCCAGGGTAAGCAGCCCACTCATCGCAGCATTGTACGTCATCTGTGCAGGCCAGAAGTCCCAGGCGGTCGATTTCGCCACCAATCATAGAAGAGCGACGATTACAGTATGCGGGAGAGGCGCACGTACCGACGGCCTTGCAGGGATCAAGAGAGTCAGGAACACATCCTTCATTTGCTCTAGCACCAGCGTCACAGGTGTCACTGTCGAGATAGTGCTGAGACCAGACGAAGAAGTCATCGGATATGACGGGGAGTCCTGTGATGACACCGGGATTGAAGTCGAGCTGTCCATTACCGAGTGCTTTGACAAATTCAACGGAAGTGTCGAGGAAAGATTTGCGATAGAGGCCTGCGCCGTTCGGTGTGTTATCGTCGAAGAAGTATACATAGTCGCCAACGACTTGAGCATATGATCCATAGGGCTCGGCAAGGGCGGCCGTATGCAACGTGTGAAAGAGCTCGAGTGGGCACGTAGGTTGCGGAAGGCAGGCGAGGGGACGGGTGGGGGCACGGCGAAGGGTGCGGAGGGAAGCACCGTGGTCGATCCAGTAAACGTGTGAGGAAGCGAAAGTCGGAGGGCCGAGCGGGTTCGCGCTCGGTGTTGAGTCTAAGGGATACATGAGCGGCGCAACGTGAACGTCTCTGACGCGCATGAAGGTGCCTGTCGTGGTGGCTGCTGCGGGGAAGGTCTGAGAATACAGATCGTGCCCATGCCAGACCGACCGGCCACGTGTTGAGTCGAACGCAAAATTGAGCACCTGAGTGAGGAGATGGGGTGCAACGAGAGGGACACGATAGATGCTGGTTGTTAAGTCGGGCTCCGCAATGGTGAAGTAGAGGTCCGTAGCATCAGACTGGAGGTTGACAGGGGATTTGTCGCTCGCCCAGATCGAACCGCCATCGTCTCGCTGTCGAGCAACGAGACGATGGCGTGTGGCCGGCTCACCGGCCGTGGTGATGTAGAGTCCGTCGGTTTGCAGGGCGATGGCATAATCAACATCGGGGGTGACATAGACAGGGTACTCGCCCAAGGCTCCAAGAGGAACAGCGGCGAAAGTAGTGAGCGTGTTCGCTGCGAGGTTGACCGACGCCAGGGCGAAGCCAAGGGCGGAGGAGGACAAGTAGAAAGCAAACGGTGGCGTGACCCGTACATACTGGCTGGCATTGAGGTGAAACGAAGAGTGCTGCGCAATGACGTAGGGCTGACAGACACCGGCGTCGCAGCTTCCGCCTTCGCAGTCGTGGCCACAGCCGCCGCAGTTGCGGAAATCGGTTAGGATTGAGGTTTCGCAGCCAGGGGCGGTCGTGCAGTCGGCGTGAGCGGCGTCGCAAGCGTAGCGACATGCGACGCAGGTGCCGCCAGGCACAGCCGCCACACCTTCGCACTGCTCAGGTGGATTCATGGCAGGATTCACTTCGCCGCCATCACACGCGGCGAAGGTGCAATCAGTGTCGCAGGTCGCGCTCGGGAGTTCGAGGCCGTCGCACTCCTCGTTGGCTGCGGCATTGACGCGGTTGTCACCGCAGCGCGGGAGTGTGCAGTCTGCATTGCACGCATCGGTGTCGAGCGCGTATGAGTCGCATTCTTCGCCGGCGTCAACGACGCCATCACCACAGTGGGCGAGAGTGCAATCCGTGCGGCAGGCATTCGGGGTAACGTCGGAATTGGCGAGGCCCAGGTCACACTTTTCGCTGGCATCAATTATTGTATCGCCACAGTGCGCCGGCATGCAGTTGGATCGGCAGGCATCGGGTGTGACGTCAGAATTTTCAAAACCTGCGTCGCAGGTCTCGTGCGTATCGATGACGCCATCACCACAGTGGGCGAGAGCGCAATCCATACGGCAGGCATTGGGCTGTACGTCGGAATTGTTGACGTCGTTGTCGCATTGCTCAACATTGGCCCAGAGGAAGCCATCGCCGCAGCGGGCCTTGAGGCCGGCTGTCGTGCAGGCGTCGTTGTCGTTAGCGTTGCCGTCGTCGCATTCTTCGCCAAGATCGACGCGGCGGTTGCCGCGGAGATTCGTAAATTGACAGTTATTAGTACAATCGTAGGCGCCTTGGACGAGACCAGGGTCGCAAGCCTCACCTGGGCCGACGTAACCGTCACCGCAAGCGGCAAGCCGACAGGCGGTGGTGCAGAAGCCGGTGTCGGCGTTGTAGACGCCGAGGTCGCACTCTTCGTCAGGTCCGAGTGCGCCGTCACCACATGTGAGCGACGACTGCGCCAAGAGGACGGGAGTCACTTCCACTGTGTCCGTGGAGCAAGCGCTCGAACACAACAATGAAATGAGGACTGCGATGTACGGCAGAGCAGGAACGAAGGCGCGATTAGAGTGAGCCGGATGACACATGGTGACCTCGAAGCGCTTAGTAATAGGCGGCTTGGCTGAGGGGCGTGGTGCAGCTAGCGTCTCGCAGCGTAGCGGGGAGGGGGGGGAGGGGAAGTAATGCACCTCCGTAGGAGGTCTCGAGGGCCAATGGAGGGACCCACGGGGCATCAAGTTGAAAGGTGACAGCACCGAGGTATTCTGTCGTTTCAAACGGGCGGGAGCCAAAACGTGGACATTGGGTCCATTCTTGACCATGAAAAGTTCGCACAGGAAAACGGAAGAGGCCGGGATGTTCGGGGACCTCTTGTGCGAGCCATGGGTAGTCACCGATGAAATCGGATTCACCTATGTAGGTGTGAAGTCCGCCGATCGGAGCCCGGAGGAGGATGCGCAGGGGCTGTTGGTTGAGGTAATACGAGGCAAAGGGCCGCCAGTATGTCGTGGTATCGTGAACGAAAACATCGCCATAGGTGTATGGCGCAGCGACTAGAGGTGTTCCTAGAACACCGTAGAGATTATTGAAGTAGTCGGCGTCAGTCGAGACCAAGAAACTCTCGATCCTATTAAGGGGCGAATAGAAACTTGGACGGCAAATTGGATTAGACGTTTCCGTGAAGGGAAAGTAACTATTGTCTGCATATACGCTTTCAGGCCTGTGCGAGGGGGGTGCCCCGAGCGAAAAGGTGTGGGAATGGCACCAGGTCCAGTAGGCGGTGTTACCTGAGTTCTGGTCGCATGGATATGCAGAGTACGTCCCCGGAACATCCCCGTCGCAATAGGTGGGCTCGTCGGGTTCATTAGTGCCCACGAACAGTGTCGAGACGGCGGTGTTACAGCCCGCTGTTCCATAGGAGTAGTGGTAGGTATTGGCCCAGCGTTGAGTGCCGAGCTCAACGATTGCGAAGCTCGGCCCGGGAGTGTTAAGATTGAGAACGAAGTTGTATGGGGTGCGGGTGCCAGACTGATGAGGGGCAATGATGAGGTGACCCTCCGCAATCGAAGGCTGGTAGCTGTTAAGGAAAGCCGCTGTGGTGGTGGTATTCGTGATGGCATGAGAATCAAGTATGGAAGTAAGGCGACATGCGGTTAGTGCGATAGGTGCAGGTGTGACATCGAATTTGAAGTAGAACGTGCCAACATTGCTTGCATTGCTGGCCTCATCGGTAACGAGCATGTCGACAGCATTAATGCTTGGTGCTTGGCCAGGTATAGTATGAAGTTCAAGCGAGAAGGCGTCGTATGTGAGGGGAAGAAGAAAAGCATCCGTGGCAGCATCATAGGGAAGGTTGCGCCAGGTGCGCGTTGGCGAAGTGGCACCGTTCGCGAAGTAGCGGTACTGCACGATAAGCTGGTTGTGGGCAGACGCAACCGAGCCCGTGTCGTCGAAGCGCAGAGCGAGGTAGGGAACGCCGAGGGCCTCGTACGAGGCAGAAGACTGGCCGAGGGGTGCATCGAGGCGCGAGCTAAAAACTGCAAGTGTCGGTGGCGCCGAGGCGTTGGTCCAATCGTAGGTCGCGAGATTCTCGGGTCCGGCCTTCGCCGGGAAGAATTCGATTGCTTGGTTCGCCGCGTCCCAGTGGGGGTTGAGTTGACTAGTTAGGTAGAAATTCGAAGCGCCGAGCCCGACAAAAGTCGGCGGTGTGCTATCGCATCGCACGGAGTAAGAGCCTGGTGTTGCCGGCGTGCTCAGTCCGGCGGCATTCTTCGCAATGATGTCGATTGTTAGGGGGGGGGTGTCGCATGGAACGGTGGCCGTGCCTATTGGCACGGCCACGAGGAGGGGCGAGGTCGGGTAGAGCAGGGGCGCTCGGAGATCTGCACCGGTCGCGTGATTGCGAAAGACGACCTCGGTGATAGGAGTTTGTGGATCGCTGAACGTCACGGTGAAACGAACCGGGATTGTAGCATTAACAAGTGGCGTGTCGAGGATTGCGGCTATTGTTGGGCCTGTGCGGTCAACCCAAAAAACGCGGTCTTGGATTGACGTGTTATCGTGGTTATCAATGACGAGGAAGCGCAAGAAGTGTTGACCACTAGGCAGAAGCGAGCCCTCGAGCGAACCGACGTAAGTGGTCGTGGTAGCTTGGCTCGGCGGGGTGAGGCCGGCAGTACCAACACCGTCGGTGAAGACGGAGAAATACTTGATACCTGAGACCGCACTTGCCGTGGCGGTTATAGCCATCAGGCCTACGCCGAGCGGGTAGTTCTGAGCTGGGGTCACGACGGTAATTTCAGGGGCGAAGAGGTCGTAGGGTAAGGGCGGCGCGGCGCCGAAGAGCAAGGGTTCGACGTCGGTGGAGACCAGATCGAGAAAGCCGCCGAGCTGTCCGAAATGCTTGGGGCGTCGGCTCGATGCGTTCGTGATGCCGTTGCCACTGCAAGCGGGTGCGGAGAGCGGACATGGGGGAAGCGCGACTGCACCGAGCCAGAGGTAGATCTGTAGGGCGAGCGTGTTGCGCAGCGTATTTGTTGTGAGGTCGGCGGCCGTAGTCAAAGCGATGGTGGTACCGCTGGCGTCTTTGCCATCGAAGATGCCGTCCTCAAGATCGCGCAAGAGAAGACGCAGAAGGCTAAGCGCGTTCGCAGACTTGAGGTCGGAGCCGACCGCCAATGCGGTAACGACGGCGAGCCGCGCGAGGCCGACGTGAAAGAGCGCAACGCGGTCATGAATCATACCGAAGGTCGTGTCGAGCGGATCGCTAACGACATTGCTCGACAGAGTCGTTGTAATGTCGAACGTGTTGGGGCGAAACAAATACTCGCCGAAGAGGCGGTCAGCGGTCGCCAATGCGCTCGTAAGCGGCTGACCGTGAAGTACGTAGTAGAGCGAATGCGCAGCGGCGAGAGTGGTCAGGGCGTTCACGGCGATATGCAGGTCGGCGCCTGCTGCGGAAGGGGCGTAAACGACGAGGGTGTGGAGCTCGTCCTGCGCCGAGATTGTGACGGTGTTGCCCGTTACGGCATCTTGGTAGTGAGGTACGATGGCGCCAGTTGTTGCGTGGATGCTGATGACACCCTTGTAGGTGTCAGGCAGGGGGATTGAGAAGGAGCCGTCGGCGCCGGTCGTGGCTGTGCCAAACGTCTCGCCGAGCACGGCGTCGTTGAATGCGTAGACAGTAACGACCGCAGAGACAATCGGGCCATCGAGAGCCACGATGCCGGAGACAGAGCCCGGTTGGAAGTTGTCGAGCGTGACAGTGCGCGAGCTGGTCGCGGTGTGGCCTTGGGTGTCGGATGCGGCAGCAGTGAACGTGAACGTGCCGTCGGGCGCGGCCGTGGTGTCCCAGTTCGCCGTGATGCCGGTTGGGCTTGCATCGATGTCGGCGAGTTGGGCGGGGGAGGTCAAGGTGAACGCCTCGAGGCCAGACGGGTCGTCAGCCGCGAGTTCGATGCGTTGCAGACCCGCAAGCGTGGCGCCGCTCGCTGGGGCCGTCCAGGTGAAAGTCGGGGCCTTGTTGTCGACTGCGAGGTCAAGCGTCGCCGTGCTTGAGTTGCCGAGCGCGTCGGTCGCATGCACGGTGAGGTGTAAGGGGCCGTCGGCAACGGAGGTTGTCAGAGCGACCGCACGTAGTTCGGCGTGGGGGCCACCGAGCGCTGGTGCAGCGGGAGCCAGGGCGTCGTTAGCATCGAACCAGAACAGGCGGACGCCCGCAGGGTCGTCGGCCGTCACGAGCACGTCGCTGCTGCCAGAAAGCGAGGCGTGCGCGGCGGGAGCAAGGAATGTAATTGAAGGGCCCACGGTGTCGACAAGGCCTGTGCCCGTTTTGCTTACGAGCGGTTCGCGACCTTTAGCGAGACACTTGAGCAAAGGAGCCGCATCATTGACCGTAACAGCGAGCGCATTACGGGGTGACAACAAGAACTCGTGAATTCCTTGGGCCAAACCGCGCGGGCCATCGGTCATGTCGGCTGCGCTGAGCGAGTAGCCCGCGAACGCAACCGCTTTGGCGCCGGCGTGGCCGTCGAAAATCCCGTCGGCCCGCAAGTCGTCGGCGAGAGCCGTGGTGAGAGATACGGCCGTGACGACGCCGGCAGGGGATAGGCCGAGCGACTCGCTGATGAGCACAGCCTGTTGGCTCTGCCCCGCGAGAAGGAGGCCCGCGAGGGCTTGAGGGGTCACGGAGGCAGTGCCGTCGGAAGTGGTCGTGACGTCGAGGGGGACGGTGGTAAGCGGATCGAAGTCGAGGGCACAGCCGAGAAGGGTCTTCACGGCCGCTTGTGCGGAGACGACGGCCTCGGCGAAAGCGACGCCTTTGTAGCGCACGAGCGCACCCGCGCGCGCGATGACGAGCGTCGACCACGGTGTGATCAAAGGGTGGCGGATATCACCCGGTAGGACCGCGAGCTCGGCGGCGCAGAGGGTGTTCTCGAGCATTGCGGCCGTAGCTCCGGTCGCTTCGTCGAGATAGGTGCCGCCCGAGGCGCAGAGCATGAGGTCGCCCGTGAGCGCGCCGAGGTCGATGGTGAAGGCACCGTCGGGGCCGGTGGGCTCTGACGTCGCGCCGAGCTCGCGCCCGGTCATGGGGTCGGTGACCTTGACGGTGGCGCCGGCCACCGGGCCGGCGATGACGTAGCCACTCGAGGTGGTGTGCTGCTGTGTGATGTTGGGCCTGCTGGACGAGCAAGCAGCGAGACCGCTGAGAACGGTGAAGAGAGCGAAGCGCATCATAGAAAGGGCCCCCTGTGGAATCCTGGGACTGTACCATAAAGGAGCGCGGGCGCGGCTGGCAGATTGCTCGGCGATGGCGTGGTGCGGGGCGCGTGTGGAATGGAGCATGGGCGGCATTGTACCTGCGGTAACAGGAGAAACCAATAGGGTCGTGTTGCTTACAGGTGAAATCTTCTTCGCGGTGTGCCATACTGCGGGGACGCGCGTAGCGCGTGAGGAGGACGCGATGGACGAGGAGCTCGATGCGATCTTGCAGGTTGAGGTGGACAAGCTCGCGGAGACGCTCCTCGCCGGGCTCGGCTGGGCCCGCAACCCGAGCGTGCAGCTCGAGGCGTTGCTGCGCGCCGCGGCGTCGCGGCTTGCGACCGCGCGACAGGCAGATGATGTGCGCCGGTGTGCGTTGGAATATCTGCTGTGCGCGCGCGCCGCTGGCGCGCGGATGACGCTGGCCGAGTGGGAGAGCTGCAGGACGCGGCAGCGGGTGACGAGCGAGGCGGAGTTCCGCGAGGGGCTCGTTGCGGGACTGCGGCGCTGCGGTTTGTTGGAGGAGGCCGCGGCCGTGGCTGGCGAGGGCCGGCTGACTGCCCTGAAAGAGACAATGATGTGGGCGCACGCGCTGCGTGTTGCTTGCGTGCTTGGGCCGGCTCGGGGACGATGAAACGTGTTATGGAGTGAGCCGGCTTGGGGCTCGGCGAGGAGAGGCGACGATGCGAAGCTCGATGCGACATGTGATGTGGCTGGCGGTCGCGGTCTGCAGTTTGGCAGCGTGCGGCGGCACGACGAAGTACCAGTGTGACATCTACGACCGCCACGGCGGCGCACGCGTGAGCACGACCTGGTACGACGCCTCGAGCAGCGACGAGGCTACGACGCAGTGCGAAGGCGAGCACACCGGCTTCGATTGCTCTTGCTACGAAGACAACTAGCGACAGTTACGGCGGGGCGGACTAGAACAGCCCCATCGAGCGACGACGGGCCGTGGGCTTGGGCCGGCCGCTTGCATTCGGGCTGGGGGCCCTGCACAGAAGACGCTCAACCGCGAGCCTTGAAATAGCCGTCGAGGATCTCCCGCAGGAGCGCTGAGGCGTCGACGCGGCCTGGTGCACCGCCAGCCCGACGGTCGAGCGCCTCGCGCTGCAGAGCAATCATCTGGTCCCTATACAGCCGGAAGGTCGTGATGCTGACCGGTCGCGGCGCGGCGTCGCCGACCGGGGCGTCAGAGGAGGCCTTGCGGCGCGGCGCCGGGCGCTGGGCGGGGCGTCGTCGGGTGGTCTTATGGATCATAATGGAAACCCCTTCGTCTTGTGCCGAGTATATACCTACGCACGCAGGCGGGCAAGTGCGATGGTTGTCAGGTAGGTAGGCAGGTCGCCGTGCAGGTGCGTACGTGCGTAGGTACGTTGCAACGTTTGAGCGTATGTGCGTACGCATGTGAGGAGGGACCTACGGGAGGAGGGAGGACGACGCGACGAGCGGCGGTGCGCCCGGGCCGTGGCCGAGGCGCACGGCGGCGGGAAGGCCACTGCTTAACCTGGGGAACGTCGGTGGGGGGCGTGCGTGCGGTACAAAATGGGGCGCCGGCGTCAGCCGAGGCGCTTACTTGTTGCGGGGCGTGAAGCCGGCGAGCTGTCGGCGCGAGCGCTCGTCGAGGACGGCGAGGGGCGAACCGCCCCAGGGCTCAAGCCCGGGCTACGAGGACGCGGCGTAGGGTCAAGGTCCACGTTGTAGCGCAAGCGGCGAGCTCGAGCGCGCAGAGGGTCAGGCAGCAGGCTTGGGCGTATCGCATGGCCGGGAGCTTGACGAGCTGCCGCTGCGATGTCAATATCGAACAGTCAAAACGCGAACGCTAGTTATTGTCTGATAATCATGATTAGGTAAACTACCAAGCTAATGTGCGAGAAATTACGGAACAGAACGCCGGAGCCTTCACCTCTGGGGCATGGGCGTTTTGGGCTCGCGCTCCCGATGCAATTGGAGGTCCTGGGCGGCGTCCTGTACGTGTGCACGCGCTTCTCGAAACTCGACGTGGAGCTTCGCCCCAGGTCCTGCGCCAAGACGGGCTTGAGCGACGAGGTCGCGGTCGGTGCTCTTGCGGCTGGCGAGGAGAGGGTCGCGAAAACGCGTCCAGGCGCCGTGCGCCTCCTCGAGCCTCTGGGCGCTGAATGCCAGGCGTTGCGCCGGCGAGAGGCTCGGCGGCCGGAACGCCTCGCGGGGCTTCGGCGGCATCGCATCGTGGGCCCTTGCAAAGTCGGCCTCCGCTTGAATCCGCGCTCGAGCAGATTGTGTGGCCTCGCGCAGGACCGGGATGGCGTCGCCGTGCCCTTGGGTGGCCGCGATGGCAACGTCGGCGTTTCGCAGCATGATTGCGCGCCACGCGGCGCCGGCGATGACGTCGCGGTCCTCGACCGTGGCGAGCGTCTGCTGGAGATCGGCGCCGGATACAGCGTCGTCGTGCTGCACACGCGGGTCTGGTGGCGAGCCGAGTGGGCGCCGGGCCATGCGTTCGCGCGCGTCGTCGATCCACAGCTCGAGCGTGAGGTCGTGCCGGTCGGTGTTTGCGAGATACGGGCGTAAATGCTCGCGGTAGCGGTCGCGGAGCACCTTGAGATCAAGGACGCCCTGCTCGGCCAGAAAGCCGACATCGGCGCGGTCCTTCGGACTGTTGCGCGTGAGCTTCGCGAGAATGATGTCCTCGAGCGCGAGGGCGCGGAGGCGGATCTTGGCGAACTGGCCGGGGGCGAGGTCGAGGAGGCGCACGTTATAGTCGTCCGGGTAGTCGGCGACGCCGACGAGGTCGAGGTAGATGTCGTGCTCCTTGGCGAGAGGGGTGTTCTTGCCGCCGAGTTCCATGAGCGCGGTCACTTGCCCCCTTGGTGCAACGACGATGAAGTCGATGTCTTCGGTGCCGCGAGGGAGGTTGTGCCGAATGACGAGCGGGAACGCCCCGAGGCAGTGCAGCTCAACAGGGCCGTCGAGCCGCGCGTCGAGGTCGCGCAGGAACGCATCCCAAGGAGCGGGGAGTTCGCGGGGTTCACCAACGGTCATGCTGGAGGTGCTCCAATTTCCAGTCGGTGACGAGATTCCAGTGGGCTGCCGCCGGTGAGCGGCTTTGACGTAGAGCCTGCCGCATGACTTCGGTCATCGAGTCCTCGCAGAGCGTGTCCTCGCCTGCGAGGCGCGAGCGTTCGAGCTTGGCCTCGAGCTCAGCCAGGTCGAATGGCCGATCCGTGAACGAATCGTGGCGTTCCGCCAATTCACGGGCGAGGCTGACGAGGAAGCCCACGCGGTTCTGCAGGTCGTGCAGCTTGGCCTGCGTGACAAGCCAGTCCTCGTCTAAACGGTGGCGGAGGAGCAGCCACGGCAAGCCCTCCGCGAGGCGGGGATCTAGATTGGCGACGAGCAGGGCACGGACGAACAGCTCGACTGGATTGCGCAAGAGATCGCCCGTCTTGAGCTTGAGGTAGGCGAAGGGGCTGTAGCCGAGTGCTCCGAGCTGCCGCGCCAAGGCGTCGGCGTCGAGGCTCTCGTCGGCCAGGGTCGACGGCAACGGCAAGTAGGCGGGCGACAGGCCCAAGGCTCGAGAGCAGCGCTGGGCAAGCCGCGGCGTGAGCTCGCGCGCGCCGGCCTCGAGCAACGACCAGTAGGACTGTGACACGCGGAGACGCTTCGCGGCCTCGACCTGCGTCCAGCCGTTGGCCTCTCGCAAGCCCTTAAGCGGCACAGCCTCCATGAATGACAGTCTATGACATAGCTAGTCATAATGCAAGATGGCTGGAGCATCGCCTGGCGGAACCAGCGCGAGCGCGCCCTCGCTCGGTGGTCGACCGATTAGCGCCGCAGCACGTGGTGGTCCGCGAGGCGCTTGATGCGCTCGCGCAGCTGCTGCAGCTGCACCCTGCCCTTCGGCACCGCGTCGAGGGCACCCTCGGGCCATTGGCGTTGCCAAAGGGCGAGCTGCTTGCCGACGCGGACCATGTCGCGCTGCAGCCCGGCGAGCTCGCGGGCGAAGTCGCGAAGCGCGTTGAGCTGCGGGGCGAAGGGGAACTTCTCCTTCGCCCAATTGCGGCAGGTCTCATGCACGCCGGCGTTTGGCGGGGTGGTGATGTAAAAGGGCTCATGGCCGTCGAGCGGGGGACCGCAGACGACGCAGGGGCGCATCGGCGAAGCACTGCGCTCTAAGCTCGGACCCGTGCCGCCAACCATGGCCAGACGATACTGAACAGGTGCGCAGCAAGGCAAGGCCACCGGGCGGAAGCGGGGGCTGACGAGCTCACTATATACGCGTTGCGGCACACACCGGACAACCCCGGGCGTTGAGCGTCCGATCCCTCACAGGCATGCGCCACGCATGGCCGAGCGCGCACAGCCACCAGCGCGGCGCCGGGCTCGCAGCAACAACATTGGCCGGAACGAGGTCGCCGTTGTTCGCCGGATGCCACTCCGCGGCAATTCGCGGAGATGCGGTGGAGAGGCAGCGTGCCGGCATGGTCCTGGTGGTCTGTGCAATCGACTTGATTCAATACCATGGGGCCGCGAGGTTTTGGAGTGCCAGCGGCGAGAGCATGAGCCAGTAGCCCGCTGTCGCAAGCACGACGAGCAAGGTGCGGGCAGTATGGCGCTTGGGTTGGCGTGACAGCCACCGCCCAAGGTCGAGGGAAGCCAGGATCGTGGAGGCGACGCCGAGGGCAACAAAGACGAGAGCGAGGCGGATGTTGGCCTGCTCCTGGGTAGGGCCGAGTGCTTCGGACCAGTTTACGAGCATCGCGAGGGCGAGAAGCGCGACGGATGGCGCGACGCCGAATCGGAGGGCGTCGGAGACGATGGTTCGTGAAGAATGCGCTTCGGCTGCAGGTGACGACATTAGGTGCTCCTCCCTGTTCGGACTTTGGGGCTGTGGGCGGGATCTGACAGATCACACCGTGCCTCGAGCGTGGCGCCGAGGTTGCCGAGCGCCGGGACGTAGCTGCCGATGATGCGCTCGATGACGGACTCCTCGAACTCGGTGTCATAGGGCTGGTCGCAGCGGACGGCCGCGGCGACGAGTGCGTCCCAGGGATGGTGCCCCTGTAGCCACCCGATCCGCTTGGCTGTGAGGATGGCATCGAGCGCCGAGCTCGACCCCGGACCCGCCTGCTCGAGCGCCGCACGCAGCGCGACCCAACCCCAGTGATACGCGAGCTCGAAGTCGTGGATGACGCCCGAGCGGTCGCGTGGCCCCCTTAGCGGGAGGGCGACGGAGGCGCGGAGCGCCTTCAGGCACTTGCGGTAACGCGCCACCGCGGTGGCGACTGAGTCAGTAGGCATTGCTCCCCCACGCCTCGGGGCCCTGCCCCCGAGGCGGTCGTTGCGCTTGCGCTAGAGCTCGTCGGCGCCGACGTCGGGCGAGCCATCGGTGCGTGTCTGCTGGTCGATGTCGTCGACGACGTCGGGCGACAGGACGGTGCCATTGTTCCTGCACTGGCTGTAGTCTGCCACGAGGTGCAGGTCGTACTTGGCGCCGCCGCGCATGGCGAGACCGCACTCGGGCGTCGGGATGACGATCCCTGGCCCGGTGAGTGAGGCAAAGCTCGAGGCGAGAGAGCCGGTGACCTTGTCGCGCATCGCGATGTCGGCGAGGAAGGCGTAGGTGAGCGCCGGGGTGTGGAGCAGCTGCCCACTATCGAGGAGATACGCCGCCGCGGCCGGCATGCCCTCGTGTACCGTTGTGACCACCGACGCGCCACCGCCAAGAGCCCCGACGGCGATCGACAACACGGCGCCCGAAGTCGTGTCGGTGTTGGAGAGCTCCAGGCGATGGTTGAGGCCGGTGAAGTAGGTGTAATGCTCGAGTGCGCCGCTCTTACAGCCGACGAACATGGACAGGTTGGCGAGCGCGAAGGTTGTGCCTGCGTCGCTAGCGACGGTCGAACACGGAGGTTTGATGGCGCCGTTCTGGTAGTACTCGGCCGAGGGCAGCGCGGGGGAATCGCCGAGCAGGGTCGGCGCCCCAGCCCCCGTGGCGTTCAAGAAGACGTACGGAATCCCATCGGCATGCAGCACGAGCTCTGGCGTGTCGGTCGCTCCCTGGTCGTGCAGCGCGCCGAGAGCGAGGCCGGTTACCGTGGTGATGGTGATGGGTAGGTCATTGAGCGGATTGGCGTCCCGGCGCTGCTTGAGACCGGTCGCCGTGTGCACGACGCTGTGCAGGCTCGGCTTGGCGAGGGCGCCGGAAACAGCCGGCCTGTAGACATGCAAGTCGGTGCCGTCGACCGCCAGAACCAATGACGACCTGGCGAAGCTGACGACAGCGAGCGCCGAGGGATTGACCGGGTATGCCGCGGGGGAGGTGTTCAGCTTGTACTCGCGTGCCGCAGCAAAGCCACCGGTCGTTTGTCCATTCATCGCGAAGACGCCGCCGTCGACGGCGCCGTTCTTGGCTACGCTGAAGACGACGTCCGCGCGGGCGTCGGCGTTGATGTCGGCGAGTACGGCTGCCACGGCCTGGTAGTAGACCAACGAGCCGTCAGAACCTCTACCAGTCGTTGCGAAAGTCGCGAAGCTCGAGAGCTCGCCACTACTGATCTTGGCGATGCCGACGGCGTAGTCGAGGAGGACGACCACGTCCTGCTCGCCGAAGGGGTCCTTCCAGACGCCGCGGATCGCCCCACCGGTGCTCACCGGCGTGCCTTCTTTGTACGGCCCGCCTGACAAGTCGACGGTGAGGTAGGCGGCCTCACCGGCCGACGGCTGGAAGGCATAGAAGGGGGCGGTGGTTGCGGCCAAGCCCGCGCTAGAAGTGGCGGTGAGTGGGGTGAGGACGGCTGTCGGCTGCACGCCCGCGAGGGGCGGCGCATGCCACTGTGCGACGTTGGTGGTTCGCGTCTTGAGCATGCCGCTCGTGGCGTTCTCGACGAGGAAGCGGCGGCCCGTGGCGCCGCCGGCGTCCACGAGGTTGTTCTCGAGCGTGCCCATATCGGTCGGCAAGTTCAGGTAGATTCCGCGGCTCTGCAACCCGTTGCTGGCCTGGCCACCCGCCGCTATGGTGTTGTTGCGCACCTTCGGCCAGTTGTCGTCGCCGTCGGAGCCCGCGGCCGACGCGTCGATGCTCAGGCCTACGCTCGATGTGCCAAGGCCACCGAACAGCATGTTGTTGGTGACCTCCCAGCGCATTTCTTTCTGGAGCTGCAGCGCGACGCTGAAATACTGGCCGGTGCCGAGTTGCACGTGGTTGCGAGCAAAGAGCGACGAAGCGGTGCCTTCGCTCGAGCTCAGCTGCACACCCGCCGCCCCCGGTGTCGTCGCGATGCTCGAGGTGAGATCGCCGACCGTGACGTTGTTGTCGATGATGGTGTAGGCAGAGCCGCCGTCGGAGAGCATGCCAAACGCCTGCGTGGCGTGGCTACCGACGCTCACGGTGTTGCCGGTGATGCTGGCGCCAACCTCCTTGAGATACATGCCGAGGGCGCCCGAGACGTTCGCGGACCCTTTCTGCGCGTTGTAGTAATCGCATGCCGCATCGACCGTGCCCGTGCCGACGGTGATGATGTTGGCGACAATCGCGGTGGGCGCGAGAGTCCCATCTTGTTGTCCGGCCTTGGGCTCATAGGCGACGGCGCTCAAGCCCGCGCCGAGTGCGAAGTAGTTGCCCACGGTCACGGTGTTGGTCTGCACCACGCTGCCAATCTTGGCCCCCTCGGTCTGGATCCCGGCGCCGGAGCAGGGCACCTGGCCTTGCGTCGTGCCACCCGAGGATAGCGTGATGACATTGCCGGTGAGTTCGGCCGGGGCAAAGAGCGGGTCGGGTACTGCCGGCGACGCTGGGCACGGCTCGACCCCGGTGACGCATCGACACCAATCGCGACCAGCGGTGCCGCTCGAAGCGTCGCAGGTGATGGTCGCGATGCCGCTCAGCTCGCGAGTGCCGAAGGCGGTGAGCTTGACAGTGTTGTGGGTCGCGACGAGGTGGGTGCCGACCGCGAGCACGCCGAAGAGCTTCAGGCCGAGTCCCCCTTCTACGTCAATGCCGTCGAGCGTGAGCGTGCCGCGTACGGCAATGACACCGGTGGCCATGGAGTTGGTCGGTGCATCGAGCAAGATGCGACCGCGCGGCTTGCCGCCGCAGTTCGCGGCACCACCGTGGACGACGGGCGCACCAGCGATGAAGTACATGCCCGTGTACATGTCGACCGTGGTGAACCCGACGTTGGCGGACATGACGTCCACGCACTCGACGAGCGGCGAACTCTCGATGGGGTCGCCGCCGGCGGGATTGGCGACTGGCGCGGAGAGAAGGCCGCCCACCTTGCAGGTCGGGCCGCAGTCCGCGGTCTCGATGTCGATGTAGCTCAAGGTCGGCGAGCCGCCCTTGATGCGTACGGTCGGCGCCGGGGTGTTCGGGTCGGCGGGGACGAGGCCACTGACAATCCCGAGCCGCACCGTCTCGACCCACGCGCTGTCAGCGAGGGAGTGGCCGTCGAGCACGCCGCAGACCATGCGGCAGCCGATCTGGCCGTCCTCGAGCGGCTCCCAACTGAGTGGGTCGAAGCAGCCGCGCACTTTCTCGCTGCCGTGCAGGTCGAGGCAGCCCGCGTAGCCATCGAGGTTGGTGGCCGCCGCGACGAGGATTTGCGAGGCCGCGACCGCCGGGTCGCGCATGCGCGAGAGCGCCATGGCGATGGTCATGCACGGCTTGTCGAAGGTGCCGCAGTCGGCGTCGTCGGCCGCGCCCTGGTAGTCAGAGAGGTACACCGTCGGTTCGACCGGCAGCACCATGACCCGCACGCGCTGCGTGCTCGAGCTGCCGACCGAGTTGGCGGGGTCGTACTTGTCACGGGCCTTCACCTCGAAGACGTAGGCTCCGAGGGTCGAGGGCGTGAAGGCCAGCGTGGGGGTGTCGCTCGGCGTCGCGAGAATCGTGGTCGGCCCCGAGATTTGCGCCCACGAGATCGTCACGGTGTCGCTGTCTGGGTCGGTCGCAGTCGTGGTGAGGGAGAACGCCTGGCCGAGCGTGGCGGTCGCTTGCGCAGCGAGCGTGCCGAGCGTCGGCAGGCGATTGCGTTGGCAGTCGTCCTCGAAGCAGCGCAGCTCCGCGGCGCATTGTTCGTCCTTCGTGCAGTAAGCCTCGATGGTCAGGGAGGCGGCTTGGCCGTTCGGCAGCGGGTCGGCCTCATCGTAGGCGTCGTGCGCTACGACGTCGAGGTTGTACGTGCCGTAGACCGTCGGGGTGACACTGAGCGTCGCGCCTTCGAGCGGCGAGGCGAACAGCGCGGTGCTCTCGGGGCCGCTCACCTGCCGCCAGACGAAGCGCAAGTCGGTATCGCCGTCGGCGTCGGTGGCCGTCGCCGTGTTGCTGTAAGGCGTGCCAATTTCGACGCGCACGAGGGCCGGGTCAAAAGCCGCGACCGCTGGCGCGGAGTTCATGACGCAGAGCTTCTTTGAGCAGCGCAGCGGCGTGTCGTTGATGCTCGGACAGCTCGCGTCGCTGGTGCAGACGAGTGAACCCCCACCGGGCAACGTCGGTTCTGCATGACAGCTCGCGAGCACAGCGAGGAACGGGAGGACGGCGACAACGAGGTGTTGGCGTAATTGAGATCGCATGAGGGGGAGTATACCCCGGCGGCCTGATCGAGCGAGGCAAAAAGCTGGTGTGCGGAGGAGGAGAGGCTTAGCGTGCGGCGCGCTTCCGGCGCCGCAGGTCACGCTGATAGTGCTGGTGGCACATGCCGCAGCACGTGGGGCGCTTGTGGCAGCGCGGAGAACTGCAGCGAGCGCCGGGGGGGGTACGGCGTGCGCAAGGGCGGCGCGAGGGGCTTGCGGGCGAGCTGGCGGCGGTAGTGCCCCGCGCAGAGCTGCCGGGCATAGAGCGGCGCGGCGCAGCCGGGGGCCGAGCATGAACCGGCGGGGCAGCGGCGGGGAGAGATACGCCCCTCGCGCTTGAGCTGGCGGACGTAGTCGGCACGACAGAGGCCGCGCGCGTAGACGGGCGCGGAGCAACCGGGGAAGAGGCAGCGCTCGGCGGGCTTCATGGCTCGTGTCGGGGGGCGAGGCGGTCGTGCGGGCGCGCGAGAAGCGCCCGGCCGTCGCGTGCTCGCCGGTAGTGCATGGCACAGAGGGTTCTAGCGTTTACGAGACGGAGACAGCCCGGGACGCTGCAGGGAGCGTCGACCGATGAATACAGTCGCACGGGGGGTTCTAGCGACTTGTCGCCGCGCAGGCGCGAATAGTGCGTCGAGCACAGCCCGCGCGATTTCACTGCGCGCCCGCAGTTCGCGACGGAGCACTGTTGGCCGGGGGTGTGGCGGGCGCGCAAAGGTGCGTCGAGAGCCCGGCCATTGCGGCGGCGCCAAGCGTGGGTCTTGCACAGGCCCCGCATCCAAAAGGGTCGGGTGCAGTGTGGCTGCGAGCAGAGTGGGTCTTTCGGGGCGGTCCCGCGAAGTGGGGCGTCGAGAGGTTGGCCCTTGCGGCGCCGGTGGTCGTGCATTTCGCAGAGGCCGTGAAGGGCTGCCTCGCGCGTACAGCCGGGGGCGGCACAGTGGCTGCGTGGCTTGCGCCTACGGCGGCGCAGGGGTGCGTCGAGGGGCTTCCCCTTGCGAGTGCGCGAGTAGTGACTGAGGCAGAGGCCACGGGTTCTGGCCTGGACGTCGCAGCCAGTGACAGAGCAAGGCCCGGGCTGGCTGTGAACTTGGAACGGGGCGTCGAGTGGTGTGCCATGGCGCAGGCGTCTGTAGTGCCTGGCGCAAAGGTCCTTCGCCTCCACGGCATGGCCGCAGCCTGGGACCTTGCAGGGGCGCGGGGTTTTCACGGGCAGACGAATGGGGGGCTCGAGGGGCTGACCCTTGCGGCGTCTTCCGTAGTGGCCCCAACAGAGGCCGGCGGCTTTGGCCTCTCTGGTACAGTTCGGGGCGGAGCATATACGTGGGCCTGTTGCGGGCGAGCGTACGGGGCGGTTGAGGTCTGTGCCGTGACGGAGGCGCTGGTAGTGGGCTGGGCAGAGACCGCGGGTTCTGGCTGGACGCGTGCAGTCGCTGATGCGGCAGGTCGGGTGGGTCACGGTGTTCACACGGGTGCCGCTATCGCACCGAGGGCGCGCTGCAGCCGTCATTACGGCTCGCCACCCGCGTCGGTCCTGTAAACGAGCACGCGGTCGAACGTTGCGGGAGACCGGATGGTCAGGGTCGCGCCCGTGAACTGTGCGCCGTGGCGCTTCGAGCCCACGCGCACGTACAGGGCACGCGAGACCTCGAGCGTGACCTCGGGCGGCGTCTTCGCCGCGGCGGCGAGCTGCTGCAGCCGCTCGACGAACGCGAGCGTCTCAGGCCAGGGTGACGGGCGCTCGTCGAGTCGTACCGTCTTCGCCTGGGCGCCGTTGCTCCAGTAGGCGAGCTCGGCCGGCGGGAGCTGCGCCGCGACTTCGTCGACGGCGGCGGCGACGATGTCGTAGCCTGCTCGAGCAGCGCCCTCCCCTCCCCCACCACGCGCCTGCAGCCAGGCGCGGAATGCCGGCTCGAGCCGCGTGCGGTGCTCGTGCATGCGCTCGGTCGCGCCTCGCCGCTCCTTCGCGAGCTCGGCGCGCGCCGCCTTGGCGGCCCTCGCCGCGGCGAAGGCCTCGTCGACGAGCTCCAGGGCAAGATCGCTCGGAACAACTCCCGTCGTCGTGATGGTACGCATCGTGACGGTGCGCAACGCCGTCAGGAGGTCGGCCGCGGCCGCGGCCTCGAGCGAGAGCGAGGCATCCTCGTGAATGGTAGCGCCGGCGGCCTCCCATCGCTCGAGCGGCGCTTCGATGTGCACCTCGGCGCTCTCGGGGAGAACGCCGTGGCGGCCGAGCCACGCCGCCCTGCCCTCTTTCGGCACGGCGTCACGGGGACGGATGGGCAAGAGCAGTGTCGCGTTCATATGCAGCTCCGACCTCTTGGGGATAGCGACACCGCAGCGCATGGTCAACCTGCCGCGCGCCGCTGCGGTGCAGGTGCCTCCGGCTCCTCGGGAGCCGGAGTGATGCCGAACAGGGCACATGCGGCGGCAAGGATGCCGGTCGGGTCGCCGCCAGCGCGGTAGGTCCGCGGGGTCACGACGAGCTCGAGCACGAGCCCGCGCAGCGTGACGACGTTGGCCTTGTCGATGAGCTGCTCGAGCGCGCAAAGCGCGTCGTGCCCCTTCGGCGTCCCGAGGCCACGGCGCTTGGCAACGTCGGCCCACGTCTCGCTCCACGCGAGCTCGAGCACTGCGTGGGCGAGCAGTCTCCAAAAGGCCTCGGTGGGAGCCTGCGCCTCGGCTGCACCGACGAGCGAAGCGATAGTCGCGGCGGTGGCTGCACGCTGCGCTTTGACCTCGAGCTTCGAGGGCTCCACTCGGATGACCGGCTCGGCCACCTCGAGCTCACCCTCGTCGATGAAGTCATGCCCGGAGGCCTTCAAGCATTGCAGCACGGCCTTGCGGGGTAGGCACTCCTCGACGGCTTCGCCGCGAACGACGATCACAGGGTCGGGACCAGCCTTGCCCAAGAGCTGCTTGTAAGTGCGGTGCCGCGGATCATCGCAGCACTTCTCGGTCGGACGCACGTACTCGGAGCTGTAGCTCGCCCGCTCCCCTGCCCTGCCGTCGAGGATGGTCAATCCTCGGCGCTTGGCGGTCTCGAGCAACGCGACTTGATGGGCGGCCACCTTACTTTTCCAGCACTTACGATCAGTGCACGCGTCTGCACTCTTGAGGTCGGCGAAAAGCTCGCGCTGCGTGCCTGTCCGCTTGTCACACTCGGTGCACGAGCCTGCGCAGGAGACGAGCGTCGGGCTGCGGCGGTCGAATGGGGCGACCGCGAGCCGGAGCAAATACTCTCGCTGCAGCAGGTCGGCCGCGTGCCGGTACGACACGGGCTCCCCGTCCGGGCTATAGTTCGTGAGGTCCGTGAGCGCCTCGCGCTGCAGCTCGGGCGTGGGCAACCGAGCGATCAGCAACGCGACCGAAGCAGTGAGCTTGTCCGCGAGGAAGGCCTCGCGACCCTCGTCGCACAGGGTGCAGAGCTTCAAACGCGCGTAGATGTAGCCCTTAGACTTGCCGAGCTTGGCAGCTAGTTCCTCGGCGTCGAGGACCTCGGCATCGAGCAGGGCCTTGTAGCCGTCCGCCTCCTCGAGCGGGTGGACGTCCTCTCGCTGGTTGTTTTCAATGATCTGCGCCTGCAGGACCTCGCTGTCGGTGAGCTCGCTGATGATGGCGGGGATGGTCTCGAGCCCGGCGAGCTTGGCGGCGCGAACACGTCGCTCCCCAAACACGCACTCGAAGGCGTCCTTGATCGGCCTCGCGAGGATGGGCGAGAGGACTCCGGCGGTCCGCATCGAGGCTGCGAGCTCGTCGAGGCGACGGAAAATCTTGCGGGGGTTCGTGGGAGACGGCTTGAGGACGGCGATACGGATCAAGGTAACGGTTTTCATCGGTCAGCTCCTGAGGCCTTGCGGTCACGGTGGATGACAAGCCCCTCGCGGCGCGCAAAGCGGATCGCGCCGGAGCGCAGAACTTCGACGCGGTAGTATGGCCCGCGTGCGTCGATCTCGACGCTCAGTACCCGCGCCTCCCCGCCGAGCAGGGTTTGGTCGATGCCAAGACGCCCGACGTTATGCGGCTTCAAATGCACGAGCGTGCCAGGCACGATATCGGTGGTGGGCGTCATGCCTCGCCTCCGAGGGCGATGGTGGCAGTCCCGCCGGTAGCCGCGTAGCCGAGCACTGAGAGCTGCACGCTCTTGCCCGCGATGGTGACGGGCACCGTCCCTTCGAGCGGGCCCATGGGGTCTTGCCGAATCAAGGCTTCGACTTCACGGGGCGGCAACACGATGGTGACTGTGATCTGCATGGCGCCCTCCCCTACTCGCCGACTTGCGACCAGTCGCCGTGCTCGGGCTGCAAGGTCCGGCCGTACCCGTTGCAGCGCGTGCAGGTCTCGGCGGTCTCGCCACCAGCGGTCTCGAAAACGCGCTCCCCCGTGCCCTTGCACAGGGAGCACTCGGCGGGATCACGCTCAGCGAGGGTGACCCGCAGGTCGAGCTCGTCGCTCGGTTCGATGGCGATGTCGAAGCGCGCCGAGCGCACTATGCCGAAGGGGTCAACGTAGAAGCTGGGAGAAGGTGCCATGATGGTAGCTCCGGCGGTCGTCTGACCGCGTAAGCCGAGCGACTCGCCCGGGGCGATGCGACTTGCACCGCTACCTCGAGAGCGTGCAAGGTGTGCGCCAAGGTGCGCACGCAAGAACAGGCCATCTACGGCATCACAGACAGGGCGTGCACTGCGATACGCGGCAGAGAACTGCGCACGTGAGAAGAAGTATTCTCACCTCGGTGCGCAAGCTGGAGCTATCTCACCGTCGTCGACGAGACCTCTCGACGCGTGGGGGTGACAGGCGGGGATGGCGGCCGAGGATGCGCTTGAGGGTGTTGAGGGTAACGCCGAGGGCTTGTGCGGTCGGATTGTGACGGCAGCCATGCATCAGCAGGGCCTGCTCGACGAGCTCCGCCTCTTCGGCGAGGTGTTTCGCGGCAAGCTCCGGCCACGTAGTGTCGACGGCCTTCGGCGCGATCTCGACGCCGCGGTGCGCGGCGCCGGGCCCAAGCTGGATGCGGAGGGCTTCGAGCTTCGGGCGACGAGCGAGCAGGCCCAAGAGCGGAGCGGGCTTCATGCGGAGCGCCGAGGCGGTCGGGGTGACAGCAAAGCGGTTGGCGCGGAGCGCCCTCTCGATGAGAGCGTCCCTCTGCTCACTGTGGCGCGCGCAGAGCGCGTGCCAGGGGCCGAGCGGTCGTGGCTTGGGGGTGGTCATGGCCGGTTGGGAAGCAGGGGTCGTGCCAGTTCGTTCGGGCGGCATGGCGCCCGGTCCACGGGGTCAGCGCGTGATGCGGACATCGCACGGTGCCACGTAGTACATCCCGACGCGATAGTCGGCGTATGCGACCGTGGCCTGCTGCAGGTACACCTTGGTTTGGCAGGCGTCCGCCGTGACGAGCCAGAGGTACTTGGTAGGTCGCGCCGGGGCGCCCTTCCACCGCGGTCGAAGGTTCTGCATGTGCATCTGCTCGGGAGAGAACTCGACAAACGCGCCGTAGTCGCCGATGACGACCCGCGTGTAGCCGAGCGCGAGAGGCGTTCCGGCGAGGTTCGTGACATGCAGGCCTGTTGATGCCGGCGAGGGGAAGCCCTGGCGAACCACCTCGCCGCAAAAGTGCTCGTGAAGGACACGAGACTCGGATGGGTCGAAGGCCTCGTAGAAATGCGCGTGTCCCTTTTGCTCCCGTGCGCGAACCTCCGCGAGGAGGCGCGCGACCGAACGCGATGGGGCGGAGAACAGCGACAGTTGTGCGCGTGAGCGAGTATCTGGCATCGACGGCGAGCTCCTGGGCTTGGTGATGCAGTGGCCGTGCCATAGGGCCGGGCGCCCCCTCGATGCGCAAGCGGCAGGGATGCAAGGGCAGGCGGGCACGCCTGGGGCCGGCGCCTCAGGCTGCGAGGAAAGCAACCACCGGGCGTCGTCGGCGCTGTTCCGGCGCTCGAAGGGTCGAGGCCTGACGCGGCGCGGACACGGGGCCGACAAGCCCCGGTGACGAGACGCGGGCAGGCCCGCGCGCGAAGCGCGCCGAGCTCCGGGCCCCTCGATGGGGCCGGGGCTCGCCCGGCGCTGGCTCGCTAGGCGGCTCGGACGTCGACGTGCATGGGCAGGCCCGCGCGCTCGACTTCGTCTTGCAGCGCTAGCTGTACATACACCTTCTCGGAGTAACCGAGGACGCGCGCGAAGTGTGCCGCGCGCGCCGGGCTCACGCCTTTGCGGCCGTGCTCGATGTCACAAAGCGCGCTGCGCGAGAGCCCGAGTTTCCGGGCCATGGTCGCTTGCGGCCACCCCTCCCCTTCCCGCGTCGAGCGGAGGGCCATTGCAAGGGTGAGCGGCCCGCCGAGCAGTTTCTCGACGACGCGCTGGGCGTCCGTGTAGTGCTTAGTAGTCATGATGCGTAATCTCCTCAACCCTCGCCACCTCAACCGCGCCCGAGTGCCCTACTGTATAGATGGCGCGCCAGGAACGGTTGAGCCGAATCGACCGTTGTCCAGTACGCCGGCCGCGTAGCGGCTCGTCATGATAGCCCGGCATTCGGCGAACCTCCTCGAGGCCATCCACCTTCACAGCGCGCACCCACAAGAGAAACTTCGCCCCCACGTTTGGCGGCGCTCGACCGAGTTGCTTGAACGCTCGGGGCGTGATGACAACCTCGTGAATCACCGACCACTCCTAGTGTACAGCTTCCAGCGGTACACACAAGTGCCGCTCGTGCGTGCCACCGCGAAAACGATGGCGCGAGGCGAGGGGCGCTGCGAGACTACTCCTCGCGCGGGGGCGGGAGCGTGCTCTCGTCGAGGCCCTGGTCATCGCTCGCCGCGTGGCTGCCACCGCCTTGCGGCGACCCGAGGAAGACGACATCGCGAGCGTGGATCTCGGTCGTGTTGCGCTTCGCGCCCTGCTTGTCCTGCCACTGGCGGGTGCGCATCGACCCGGCGACGAGCACCTGGCGGCCCTTGGCGAGGTACTCGCCGCACAACTCGGCGAGCTTCCCCCACGCGACGATGCGGTGCCACTCGGTGCGTTCCTGCTTCTTCCCGGCCTTGTCGGTCCAGGTCTCGTTGGTCGCGACCGAGAACTGGACGACCGTCTGGCCGCTCGGGAGGGTCTTGAGCTCGGGGTCCGCGCCGAGGAAACCAACCACTTCTGCTCTGTTCATCGTGCCCATGTGCATTCTCCAGTGGTAATCCGAGCACCGTGCCCGGGTGCGACGCTACGTGCGCCGCAGGCTATAGCTATTGCAGAGTGCGTGCCAATGCGCGCACGCGAGAATAGGCTATCTGGGGCCGTGTAGGCGATGCGCGCAGGAGCATACGCGGCATTGAAGTGCGCACGCGAGAAGATGTGTTCTCGCCTCGGTGTGCAAGCCGCAAGGATGCGAGCAGGCGGGCACGCCTGGGGCCGGCGCCTCAGGCTGCGAGGAAAGCAACCACGTGTCGTCGCCGGCGCTGCACGGCGCTCGTAAGGTCGAGGCCTGACGCGGCGCGGACACGGGGCCAAGAAGCCCCGGTGACGCGACGCGGGCAGGCGCGCGCGCGAAGCGCGCCGAGCTCGAGGCCCCTCGATGGGGCGCGAGCTCGCCGGAGCGGGGCCCGTCCCCTGCTGCGCCGGTTGCCTCAAGCCGCCCTGCGCGGCTGCAAGCCTTGTCATGGCTCCAGTGCGGGAGCCCTGCCGCCCGTTGAGCGCTCGCGACGCTCGCTCAAAGAGCCGAGCAAGCCCGCTTGCGCGAACGAGTAGCTCGACGAGTCGGTGACGATGACGTGGTCGAGAATCGACAGGCCGAGAACCTTGCCGATGTCGGCGAGGTGACGGGTCAACCGCATGTCGTCGGTCGAGGGGGCGGGGTCACCCGACGGGTGGTTGTGCATGACGATGATGGCGACGCAGCCGGCGGTGAGCAGGGCGGCGCGGAACACGTCGCGGGCGTAGATCGGACACTGCTCAATGGAGCCACGGCCGATTTCCGAGTAGGCGACGATGCGATTCTTGACGTTGAGGAAGAAGGCCAGAAAGCATTCCTGGTCTTCGTCGCCAAGGAGCCGCTGCCCAATCTCGGCAACAACGCTCGGCGTTCGGATGGTGTCGCCGACGTACTGCGGCACGTTCTCCCTGACGCACTCACGCTTGACAACGAGACGGTAAAAGGAAGGCGACGTGACCATGCTGACTCCTGCGATCGTCTGACCGTGCACCCCGTGCAACCTGCCCGGGGGCGTCGCATCGCGCGGCGCAGTGAGAGCTACTGCAGACTGTGTGCCAAGGTGCGCACACGAGAACAGGCGATCTGAGGCATTGTACGCGATGCGCGCAGGAGCATACGCGGCATTGAAGTGCGCACGTGAGAACACGTGTTCTCGCCTCGGTGTGCAAGGCGTAAGGACGCAAGCAGGCGGGCACGCCTGGAGCCGGCGCCTCAGGCTGCGAGGGGAGCAACCACGTGTCGTCGCCGGCGCTGCACGGCGCTCGAAAGGTCGAGGCCTGACGCAGCGCGGGCACGGGGCCAAGAAGCCCCGGTGACGCGACGCGGGCAGGCCCGCGCGCGCAGGGATGCAGCCGGCGGGTGCTTGATGGGCGGTGAGGGACACGCCGGCGCCCCTCCGGGTGGAGGGGCATCTTGCCCTGCCGGCCGCTAGGCGGCTTGCTCTTCCTCCTTCGCCTTCGCGACGGGGACGTAGAGGCGATGCGTGAGGGGCAGCGCTTCGAGGATGATGCCGATCGAGCCATCGGGGTTGTCGAAAGCGACGCCGACCTTGAAGTAGCGGTTCTTGCCGTCGTCGTCCTTGCGAACTGCCAGCACGTCGCGGGGGGTCTTCTTGGTGGTCGTGGTGTTGTTGTCGCTCATCTTGGGTCTCCTTGTTGGGCTCCCGGAATTGGGGCCTCTCGCAGAATGAGGAGGCCCCGAGGCCATGGGAGCCCCTAGCGCGAGCTCGGCCGCGGTGAGCGTGAAGCGGGGCGGTAGGCGGGCGGCATGACAGGCGCAGCCTGGCGGGACGCTCGCAGCCCCGTAGCGAGCAAGGCCGAGGGAGCGAGACCGATGAGCGACACACCTGGACCGAGGGGAGACAAACCCGGGGGGGGCATTGAACGCAAAGACAGGCTGGCCGAGAACGCAAGGCCGGCGTTGGTGGCAGCCGGGAGCTGAACGGCGTTCTCGCGGGCGCCATCGCGCAACGGCCCACCTCGGCCCAGGAACGGCGAGCGGGGGCGCGCGGAGGGGGAGGCGTCTCGCCGCCCGGAGGGCGGCGCTGGTTCGGGATTGCAGGGGAGGCCTGACGCAGCGCGGGCACGGGGCCAACAAGCCCCGGTGACGCGACGCGGGCAGGCCGCGCGCGCGAAGCGCGCCGAGCTCGAGCGCCCTCGACGGGGGCTCGGGCTCGTCCGGGTGTGGCACCCTCCCCCGCCGCCCTCGGCGGCTTGTTACTTCCTGTCCGGGCCCGCCTCGGCGAGTGTGTCGCGGGCTTTGCGCGTCGCCTCGCAGCGGTCACAGTCGCACGGGATGGTGGTGCCGTTGGGCGTCACGTCGCCGCTCGCGTGCGTCCCCTCCGCCCATGGGAGCACGCGCTCAAGCGCGTCGCGCAGCCGGCCTGACGCAGCGAGAAGTCGCGCCGTGGCAATCTGGGATGCGCTGCCTTCGTCGTCCTCGCCCCATGGGAGGGTCGCGACGACTAGCCGGTTCTCATCCAGGATGCAGATGTCCCGTTCTGCGCGTGCCTCGTCTTCTTCCTCGATGAAATAGCGTTCGCTCATGACGTAGTGCTCCTGCGGTCGTCCGACCGTGCATCCCGTGCAACCTGCCCGGGGGCGTCGCATCGCGCGACGCAGTGAGAGCTATTGCAGACTGTGTGCCAATATGCGCACGCGAGAATAGGCTAATGCGGGCAGTTTGGAGGGGGTGTGCATGGTGGTGCGCGGCATTTTGGTACGCACACGAGAACAGTGGTTCTCGCCTCGATGCGCAAGGGGCAAGAGGTTTGTCAGGCGGGACGCCTGGGGCCGGCGCCGCGAGCTGCGAGGAAAGCAACCACGCTGCATCGCCGGTGTGGCGCCGGCGTGCGAAGGGTCGACGCCTGACGCCGGCGCGTCGCGGAGCCCGAAGAGGCTCGGGCGATGCGACGCGGCAGGCCGCTAAGAGAATGCGGGCAGCAGCCCGCTCCGAAGCTCACGTGGCAAGGCGCCTTACCCCGGCCGGAACGCCGAGGCTGACGGCGCCAGCGAGCCTACGCCCGGGGCGGGCTAGACGCCGGCGCCGTCGACGAGCTCGAGCTGCTGGGTGAGGATGCCACGCTGGGTCTCGGCGATGGCGTCGAGCATCGAGTCGAGCGCTATCGCGGCGGGCAGGTCTGCGGCGTGAACGATGCGATGGTGGAAGTGCCAAAGGGCCGCGAGGGCTTTCGCGTCGCGCTCGTTCTGGCGCCGCTCACCCGAAGCGATGTCGGCGGCGAGTCGGTGTTGCGCGAGAAGGGACGTGAGCGCGGCCGCCAGGTCCGCCGTGGAGGGGCTCGGGGTCGGTGCTGGCGGTGGAGTCGGCGCTGCCGACGCGGTCTGCGTGCCCTGCCCTGCCTGCCACAATGCCATCTGAGGGGTCTTGCTCGTGCTGCTGTTCATGGCGTCCTCCTCGGGGCCCCGTCTCGAGGCCCTCTCGCAGACTGGAGGGCCGCAAAGAGGGGGCCGGAAGCGAGGCGGGCCTTCGTAGGCCGATGAGCGCTCCTACTGCCGGCGGCGTGACAGCCGGTAGGCTGGCGCGGCGACTGCGGGGCGCCGGCCAGAGAGGGCCCGCAAGCGGGACGTCATTGAACGGCGCGTGAGCGGACGGAAGGCGTGTGGCGGGCAGGACTGGGCTTGCTCGCGCTACGGCTGCCAGCTCAAATGCCGGCCCCGTCGATGAGCTCCAGGTCCGCGACCAGGATGCCGTGCTCGGTCTCCTTGAGTGCGCCACGGATCGACTCGAGCGCGTCTTCGTCGGGGAGGTCTGCGGCGTGCAGGATGTGGGCGCGAAAATGCCAGAGGGCGGCGAGGCTTTTCGTCTCGCGCAGGTTGAGCCGCTCCTGTGAGGCCGCGAACTCGGCTCGAAGCCGATGCGCTGCGAGAAGACCCTCGAGCTCGGCAATGCGCTCGGCCTGCGCTTGCGGTCGGATGTCCACCGCCGCCATGGCATCCGCCAAGGCCGGGTTGACGCCGTCGGGCAGAGTGTCGTGGGGCTCCGCCTCGGCCACCGGCATCATCACCTGCCGCGAGCCCGGTGCGGGCTCGTTCATCATCGCTTTGGCAGGGCGGGGCAGCGCCATGCCCATGATGAGATCACGGCGGGCCAAGAAGCGCAAGATTGGTGGAGGTGCGGAGAAGGTGCGCATTAGGTGCGCGGTTGCGTAGCCGAGACCGGCGGGGTAAGGTCGGGCGAATGGCACAGACGAAGACGGCGAAGGCAGGCCAGCGGGCGCCGCCAGGAACGGTGGCGTGCACGTTGCGCGTGAATCGGCGGCTGGTCGAGCGGCTCGAGGCGCTGACGCCGTATCTGCTCGAGGAGAGCTCGCTCGCGCCGCGCGGGGAGCTGACGGCGGCGGACAAGCTGCGCGTTGCGCTCGAGGAAGGCGTCGCGGCGCTCGAGCGACGGTTCAAGGCGTAAGGCAACGAGGAGGTCCCGGTGATGCGCGTAGCGGTGGCAATGGCAGTGGTGATGGCGAGCTCGAGCACAGCCTTGGCGCAGCGGACGGTCGCGCGACCAGGGCATCGTGAGGTCGCGCTGAATCCTGACGCGGGCACGCATCAGGAGGAGGTGCGCGGTGCGCCCTTCACGCTCACGACGCTGATTTTCCCCGAGGGGTTCGGGCAGGCGGTGGCGTGCGGCAATTGCACGCAGGCGACGGGCCCAGCCGCGGAGAATTGGTACCTGCAGCTCGCGCCGGAGCAGAACGCGATCTACCTCAAGCCGACGCGGCTGCCGGATGCTGCGCACCCGGCGTTCGCATTCAACACGACGGTGCACGTGATCCTGGTGAGCGGGTATCGAATCGCGGTCAATCTCGGGCTCGCGGACATCAACAGCGCGGCGGCGCCGGATGCCGAGGTTGCGTTCACGCTGCCGAAGAGGGCGCAGCTCTCGGGTAAGCTCGCCGAGGAGACGGCGAAGCTCGAGTCGTCGTTCAAGGAGCGGTTGGAGAGCGCCTCGCTCGACCACTTCCTGGGCTTTTTGTTGGGCGAGTTGCGCTGTGACGGGGGGCCGAGCCGCCCGTTCCAAACCGACAAGGTGTACTTGCGCATCGTGCAAGTGTGCTTTGTCGACTCGTCGCCGAGGACCTATTGGACGGTGTTCGAGGTGACGAATCGGTCGAGCGGGCAGGTGGAGATCGGCTCCGCCAACTTGACGGGCGGCGCCGGCGACGGAGACTCGAAACACGCGTTCAAGGTCGAGCGGACGAGTTTGCGCTTCAATGACCGGGCGAAAGGCATCGCGGTGGTGCAGCTTGGCGGCGAACAGTCGGCGCCGGCCGAGTGGACGCTCGAAGTCGGGGAAGAAGGCGGGGAACAACGCAAGATCGCGGCGAAGGGCTTGCGGTTCTAAGAGGCGCGGTGCGATGGGCGACGAGGGCCTGCATAGCGGCATCAAGGGGTACGTCGACGAGTCGCTTCCGGGCGGCAAGGCGGTAGTCCCCGGCGAGCGGACGGCGAATCTCGGGCCGAAGCCGGAGCCAGCCGCTTTCGTGAGAGAGGAGCCCGAGCTCTCCGCCTCCTACTTGCGGCCAGGGACGAAGCTCGGGCCGTACGAGATCGTCGAGGAGCTCGGCTATGGGGGCATGGGGCGCGTGTTCAAGGCGCGCGACAAGAAGCTCGAGCGCGAGGTGGCCGTCAAGGTCATGCGCTCCAGGGCGCGGTTCAAAGACGACGCCGACATCATTGAGAAGCGATTCCACGCCGAAGCTGTCCTTGCGGCCGCGGTGAGCCACCCGAACATCATCATTATCTACGACCGCGGGGTGCATGAGGACTGTGCGTACTTCGTGATGGAGTACATCGACGGGGCAACGTCGCTCGCCGGCGTCGTCGACGACGCGGCCCGGCGCGGTGAATACCTCGAGCTCGATGTGCTGAAGGACTGGTTCCTGCAAGGGACTTCGGCTTTGCGCGCGATACACGCGCGCAAAGGAACGTGGCATCGGGACTTCAAGCTCGACAATCTTCTGGTGTACGAGCTGCCTGGGGGTGGGCGGGGGTTGAAGCTCATCGACTTCGGCATCGCCCACGAGGAGGAGTCGGAGCTGACGGGGGACGGGTCATTGCTCGGAACGCCGAGCTACATGGCGCCGGAATTCTTCGAGCTCGGCGACGGAGACAAGCCCGTCGTGCTCGACCACCGAAGCGATTTGTTCGCGCTTGGCATCGTGTTCTACCGCGCACTGACGCTGCGCCACCCGTACCGACTCGTCGCGAAAAGCCTGCGCGATGCGATGGCAACACATCGGGGGCGCGAGCGCCCTGCCCTGCCGTCGACTTTGCGCGCGGGGCTCGCGCCAGGGTGGGACCAGGTGGTCATGCGGCTGCTAGAACGCGACCGCACGCAGCGCTACCAGACGGCGGGCGCCGTGTATGCGGAGCTGCAGCGCGTCGAGAGCCTCGGGCCGTACGTGCCACCGCCCGAGAAGGCGACGGTACGGGAGCCAACGGCGCCCTCCCCTGTCGGCGACATGTCGCTCGGGATTCCGAGCCCGCCGGGCGGACCGTTCGCACCGCTCGGGCCAGGAAGCGAGCCATCGCGCGGAGTCTTCCGCGAGCCGAGCGGGAGTACCCCGAGGGTGGTGGTGGCAGCGCGTGTCGAGAAGACGCGGAGCGTGCGCGCGCGAGTGGCGCTTGGGGTTGGGTTCGCGGCGCTCGCTGTCGCGGTCGCGATAGGCGTTGTGCGCGTTGGAGGAGCCCCAAGGGGCGCGGTTGCCGCGCCGGCGCCCGTGGTTGTGGCACCGGTTGAGGCGCCAAAGGCTGCCGTGGTTGCTGTGGCGCCGAGTACAGCGGCGCCCGCGCCGGTCGCGGCGAGCGGGTCGGGGGCCGCGCCTGCAGCGCGGCGGACCAAGGCGGTGGCCGAGCGCAAGTCGACGGCGACGGGCGGCGAAGCGCCCTCCCCTGCCCTGGCGGCGGCTCCTGCCGCATCGGCGAAGGCGCCGGAGAACGACTATCAGGCGCTTTACGGAACGGCGGGCGACCTCAACACGGGCGCCGTGGTCGCTCGGTCGGCAGAGGTGAAGACCGCGGCCAAGAGCGTGCGGCTCGGCGCGCGGCTCGTGGACGGCGTCGCGGGCGTTGCGCCCGGAACTGCCGTGACCGCGAAGGTGACCAAGCCTGGTGTTATCGGCGACGAGGCGGTGCCCGCCGGTGCCGAGCTACGCGGCACGGCGGGCGAGGCGCCCGGGGGCCGCATGTCCGTGGCGTTCACCTCGATTCGGCTGCCGAGCGGCAAAGAGGTTGCCGTGCACGGGGTCGCGCGCGGCAAGGACGATCGCCCGGGGATTCCCGTCGGGGCGTCGGGCCGCGGCGGCGAGTTCGTGGTGATTCTGGAGCGCTGAGCTCGTTAGCGATCGGCAGGATGGGACAGCGGAGGCTCAGGGGAACCGAAAGCCTGCTGGCTCATGAACGAGCCGGGGGTGCGGTATAGCCGTGCCGGCGGCGCAAGCCCGCAACGCGCGCAAGCGCGCGCTCGGCCGCAGCGGCAGTGGCGAAGGGGTGGCGTTGTTCTGAGCCCCCGGCGAAGCCCAGCCTCCCCCACCGGCAGACGAGGTCGACGTCGCCAAGGAGGGTCGGCTGGACGTCTGCTGAGTACCAGCGCGCGCGGTTGCGCGTGGGGTCGCGGCTCGTGAGGTAGATGGATGACATATGGCCGGTGGTACGGTGGTACGAAAGCTCAGACAGGCCCGCGGGCTTTCGCCCAGCCGTCGAGAAGGTCGGCCACGACTGCGGACAGGTCGGTGCCCTCCTTGAGGGCGAGGATGCGCGCTCGTTTGCGCAACTCGTCAGGGACGAGGATGGTGAGCTGCGTGCAGCCGCTGCGCCTCCTACCTGGGGCTCGGGTGTAACGGACTTCGGAGTCAGTGGTTGGGGAGCCCTTTGGCGCAGGGGCGCGTTGGGCTGCTGGCGCCGGGGCTGTTGGTGACACCGCTGGGACGCGCGCGGCGTCGTTGCTGACCTCGGCCGCGGCAGTGGTCGCGGTTTTCGCGGCCATGAGGTTGGTGAGTATCTCCGCGCGGGCGAAGCGCTCGGCGATTGCGGCATCCTCCCTCACGATTCCGGCCGACATTCCGGCCTTGAGTGCGTCAGCCGTTAGCCGCCTTGACATGGCGAACCTCCTTGAGGGCAATGCCGAGCAGTGCGAGCACTTCGTCGGTAAGGGTGTTGAGCTCCTGAGCCGCCGAGCCGGCCCCGTCAAAGTCGTGGACGGTGCCGCCAAGGGCCGCGGCTTGCCTGTGTGCAGTTCGCAGGTGAAGGGACGCTGCGGTGCGCGCGATGGCGAAGCCGTCGAGCAACTCGAGGGCCTGGCGTGTGATCTGCGTGTTCGGTTGGCACATATTGGGCACGAGGCGAGCCTGGATGCCCTCGTTGACCGTGTCCCTGACGTTCTCAATGAGGGTGCGGATACCGCGCGCGGCCCAGATATCTGGCGGGCTCGGGATGATGGGGACGAGGGCGAGGTCGGCAATCATGAGCGCGCTCGCGGGGACGGCGCTGTCGACCGCAGGCGGACAGTCGACGACGATGAAGTCGTAGTCGCCGAGGTACTTCTTGACCTCGCGGTGCACCTTGTCGCCGGCGGCGCTGAGGCCGCTCACGTTTGCGGGGAAGGGATTGTCGTCGGGGGCAGCCTTGGCCCACTGGGTCGCGGTCGCCTGTTGGTCCGCGTCGACGACGAGGACCTTGTGGCCTCGCCGGCCGAGGGTGCCGGCGAGCCCCATGGCGATGGTGGTCTTGCCTGAGCCGCCCTTCTGGTTCGCTACGACAATGATTCTTGCTGGCATGTAACCTCCGTTCGTGCCACCGTACCACCGGTTGTGTGGCGGTGCAATTGTTCAGTCGTGCAATGGTACGTGGTGGTGGTGGTGCGGTGGTACGAGTGTACCGGCTGGACGGATGGCCGTACAGGCGTCCGGACGGTGGTACGAACATGGGAGCGTCAGTGCCGGGCGGTGGTTCGGTGGGACGTATGGACGACCGGACGGCGTTACCCGAGGGGTTCCGCGCGCCACGCTCAGCGCCAGCGCCCCCTATAAGCAAGTCACATGAAGCGCTTTCTTGTGCAAGCACCTCGTTGATTGTGGTAGTACTGGAGCCGCGGCGCCTCCCGAGGGAGAATGGCGCCAAGGAGAACAAGGCAATGGAGCAGAAGCTATCGTTGGAGCGAATGTGGTTGCTTGCGGGGCTCGTGGTTGTCGCGGCTTTCGTGTGGTTCGCCCCGGACGCAGCGTGGGCTGCCGGGGACGGGCTCGACAAGCTCGCAGACAAAGCCAAGTCGCTCGAGAGCAACGTCAAGCTCATCATGCGCTCGCTCTTCATCATCGCAGGGATGATTGTCGCCTACGCGTGGGCGAAGGGTGACCACGAGGCGCGGGCGAAAACCGAGAAGCTCTTCATCGGCCTGGCGGTTGCGTACGGCATCGGCGAGCTCGTCACCTCATTCGGGCTTTGAGAGAGCGCGTGCTGCCGCGCAACCAAGTGTATCGTGCCGTGGAGAAGACGGCGCACGGGATGCTCTCATGGCAGCGGCAGGATGTCATCGTCTCTGGGGCGCTCGGCGCGGTGACCGCGATGATCATGGGCAAGCCCGTTGCGGGGCTCGTTGGATTCGGCGCCGGCTTGGTTTTGGTCCTTGTGGGACGGCAAGCATGGGAAGGGCGACGAGACTACGTGCTGCTTCTGTTGCGCCGGCTTCAGCGCGAGCGTCACCTACGCGCCCTCGATCCAGACCGAGACTACCGAGTGTACGAGCGAGGTGGGCGGTGAATCCGGCCACCCTGCTCGGGCTTTGGGACGTATGCGACAGCGCCATCGTCACAACGCGCGGAGCCTTGTTCGCCGTCGGGGAAGTCATCGGCGTTACGGCTACCTCAACCCACGAGAGCGGCTGGCAGGCCGTCGCCGAGGGGCTATACGCGGGGCTACGCCGCGTCGACGACGGCGCGCTCCTGCAGGTCATCCAGGTCCGTGGGCGACTTGGCGACGAAACGGTCGACGAGCTTCTCGGCATCAGCGGCGGGGACGACGCGTCGCGCGCGGATGACGTTCTTGCGTATCAACGCGGCAAGCGCGCGGCGTACCTGAAGCAGCGCGAGTTGCGGGATTGGCGCAGCTACCTCGTCTACGGGGCAGCAAAGGGCCTCACTCGCTCAGAGTTCGCCCACCTCGGCGCTAGCCACGCGAAGCAAAAGGAGCTGCTAGCCGCAATCGAGCGCCAGGTCGCCGCTGGCCTCGAGCGGGCCAATATCCGCCTACGGCGACTCGGCGACGCGGAGATCGTTCAACTGATCCGAAGCGGGATCGACCCGAGCAGGCACCGCCGCCGCCGCGTGGTGCGTGAGCAGCCTCGCCTGGGCGAAGCCGAGCTGAAAGACGAGCCCGTGCTCGCCCCCCGCTCGGTGCGAGAGCAATTGGTTCCGGGGAATGTCGAGTGGGACGCCGACTGGGTCAAGGTCGACCGAACGTACTTCAAGGTGCTGGCGGCGAAGCAGCTGCCGCCGGCGACTTCGCTCGGGCTCTTCGACCGGCCGCGCGAGAGCGGAGTGCCTCTGGCCGAGCTCGATTTCGATTTCCGGCTGGTGACGCACATCGCGTTCCCCGACCAAGCATGGATGCAACGTGGATTTCGGCAGCGGCGGCGATTCGTCTTCTCGCTCTCGAAGCGAGGGGCGAACCAGGTTTCCGATGCCGCCGCCGAGGTCGCCGAAGAAGACCTCGAGATCTTGGCGCGCGAGCTCGCCGAGGGCGAAAAGCTTCTCAAGGTCGGCCTCCAAGCCGTCGTGTGGGCAGATTCGCTCGAGGAGCTGCAGCGACGCGCGGACCGCCTTCGCGACGCACTCGCGAAGCTCGATGTCGAGGTGTACGAAGAATCTTGGGCGCACGACCGCGAACTGTTCAAGGCGCTTCCAGGCATGTCGGCGACCTTCGATCGGTGGCGGCTCGTCAAGAGCGCCGTCGCTGCCGACCTGCTGCCCGTCGCCACCGCGTCTCGCGGGGACCGCGCGCCGGTCATCGTGCTCGAGGACGCCGAGACCCGACAGCCCTTTGGGTGGAATCTGCGGCAACGTAAGCGACCGAACGACAACTTCCTCATCCTCGGAGCTTCCGGGGCAGGCAAGAGCGTCTTCGTCAACATGCTCTTGGCGTACGGCATCCTCTCGGGTCCAACGAAAGGACGCGTCCTTGGCATCGACTACGCAGGCCCGACGAAGTCCTCCTTCAAAGTGGCGGCCGAGGTCTTCGGCGGCAAGTACATCTCGATCTCGGGCGACGGCCACAAGATCAATCCGTGGCCTCGGCCGAGCGAGGCGGTCAGCGCGGGCAAGCTCAAGCCGGCGACCCTCGCGTACCTCACGAATCTGACGAACCTCCTATTGTACCAGACGGGGGAGGGACCCCAAGTCGCACTCTCTCGTGCGCTCGTCCAGTCTGCCATCCAGCGCCTCTATGAGCGCTGGGGCGAGCAGGATGCCCCGCTGTACTCGGATTACATCGGCGCCCTGGCGAGCACACCGGCGCCGTCACCCGAGGACCGCAAGCGGCTCGATGACCTCGTGAAGCTCGGGCGCAAGATGCTCTCTGGCCCCGAGGGCGAGCTCCTCAATTACCGCACGACGGCCGAGACGGAAGGGGATTTCCTGGTCTATGACCTGTATGGCCTTCGCCACTTCGAGGACCGCGTGAAGAGCGCCGTCGCGCTCGTCGTGACGAACCAAGTTCGCAACACCGCCTTCGATGGACGCCCAGACCGCTACAAGTACATCATGTTCGAGGAAGCCGCGAACCTGTTGCAACTCGGCATGCGCGACACGGTCGAGGAGCTGCTCACGACAGCCCGCGCGCATGGCACGAGCGTTTGCGTGATCACGCAGGAGTACGATGCGTACCGCCGCAGCGGGATCGATGGTGTCGTGAATCTGAACACGACGTCGACCATCTTCATGAGCCACGCCGAGGCGGCGAATGCCCTCGTCCCGATCGTCCAGGACTTCCAGCTGAACGAGGCAGAGGCGGCCGCACTGCGCAGCCTGCGCGCGGTGCGCGGCCAGTACTCCGAACTGCTGTTCAAAACCACCATCGACGACGAAGTCGGCGACGGCGCCAAGAGCGTCACGGCCAAAGTCCGATTGTACCTGAGCCCGTTCGACTACCAGGTGGTGACGTCGGACGCCAAGGACCGCGCGGAACAAATCAAGTACCGGCAGAGCTACCCGAACGTGCCGCTCGCGAAGGTGCTCGAGTACCTCGCGTACGGCAAGACGAGGGCAGAGACATGACGGCCCGAAGTACTGCGATAGCGGCGGCAATTGTTGTGGGTCTCTCGTGCGGGGTGGCGCGAGCGCAGCTGGCCGTGACAGACCCCGTGGCGGAAGGCCTGCTTGCGAAGCAGGTTCAAACGCTCTCCGGGAGTCTCTACCAGCAAATTAAGAGCGTTGCTGACCTCGGAATCATCATCGAGAACCTCAGGGCCGTGCTCCGCACCAGCAACGAGGTCGTAGCACTCGCGCGCTTCAGCAAGCGAGTCTACGACGCGGCGAGACGCTACACGGTGCAGGACCTGAAGCGCGACGCGCTCGAGGGGCTGCGCAAGGCGGCGCCCGAGCTCGTCGAGCTCGAGGACGAGGTGCAGCTCACCATTGCGAATGCGAAGTCGATTGAGCACGGGCCGAAGAGCTTCTTCGCGATGCAAGACTATCGGGATGAGAACGTGCAGCGGACCATCGCGGCGACGGCGGACCAGGCGCTGCAGGCCACCGTGTACTCCCAAATCTTTCCGAAACTCTTCGAGAAACAGGCCGCGGCCGGTGTGACGGAGGCGGATCGCCTCGTCGCAGGGCGGTTCCTGCGCACGGGCCAGTTCGGGCGCTACGCCGCGGAGTCGGCGGCGAGCGCCGCGATGGCCAAGCGGGTCAACGAGGTGGTCAATGAGGGGGAGACGCAACAGCGGACCGACTTGAGCCTGCTCGGATACAGTGCGCGCGCGCAGATGCAGATGATGATCGACCTGCGGGCGGTCGCGGAATTCGAAAAGACGAAGGCCGCTCTTGAAGAGGACCAGCGGCGCAAGGAGGAGACGCGGGGTGCAGTGCTTCGACAAACGGTTGGCAATGAAATCGGGGAGCAGCTGCTGTCGCCGGGGAGGAAGATTCACTAATGGATCCAAATAGCATCATGGACCTAAGCGGGTCTGCACTCTTCGGAGAAACGCAGAAGTTAGGCCTCAAGCTTTTGAGCTTGATGGTCATGATCGACGTGGCACGCGAAGCGTGGAAGCTCGTGCGTGGGGTGCACACGGATTTTGTGGCGATCGCCGGCCGGGCCGCGATCGCCGCGTTCGTAGTCGTGACGATCCCACATGCGGCTGTCGGGTTGGCGAACGCGATGACGGGGGTGAGTGAGGCACTGTTCTCCCAGGGCAGGGTCGATCTCATGAAGAAGGCTTTCGGGTCGGCACTGCGGGAATTCGACTGCTCGCCGCCGCGACCCCTCGGCGGGGTCGCGGAGGCGCTCGACAAAGTGCCGACGGCGGCAAAAGTTATGGTGCCGGTATTGGGGGCTGCCAGCGCCGCGGTGGACACCGTGAACGCATTGTCGTTCTTCCTGTCGCCGTCGGGGATGCTGCTCATCATCGGTCAGTTGATCGTATACGCGACCCTGGTCGTGAAGTACTTCGTGCTCGACATCATGTGGCCGACAATGTTCGCGATCACCGTTTACATGGGGGTCATTACGGTCCCGATTACGTTCGCGAAGGAGATGGGTGGCCTGGCGCACTATGCCAGGAACGTGATGGCTGTCGCTCTTTGGCCGGTGGTCTTCTCATTCCTGATGATTCTCGTGACTGGCGCCTTCCCGCAGCTGCTAACGGACGTTGGCAATGGCGAGATATCGAAGGCGTGCATGGAGCTGGCGGCGCCGAGCGACAAGGCGGGGAGCGCGAACAGCATCATGGACATTCTTCAGTTCCTGGCACTGTGCATAGGGGTCATCTACCTGATGCTCCAGACGCCGCGCATCGCGGCGATGGCCGTGGGCGCTGGCGGCGAGGCCGCGAGCATGGGGGGAATGTTGGCGGGCGTCGCGGGGCTGTCGGCTTTGAAGCAGGCGGGTTCGGCCGTCGGCAAGGCTGTTGGGAAAAAAGGGATCTAAGAGGGGAGCTGAATTCTGATGAGCGGAGAGCCGAGATACTACGAAATCGAAGAACTGCGCCGCGCGGGAAGCCGCAAGCTCTGGGCTGCCATTGGGGTGTTAGCCTTGACGACTCTGGCGCTCGCATTCGTGACCCTGGCGTTGGCCATCAAGCCTGCTGCCGTGATTGCGTTCGACGCGACCGGGCGGCCGATTGTATTCACGGACACGTACACGCCGGCACAGGAGACAACGAAGGTCCGTGTGGAGTGGTTCCTCAAGTACTTTCTGACGAAGTACCTGGCGATCGACTCGACGCGGCTCGATGAAGACCTCGCCACAGCGTTGAATCTGATGACCCCGGACCTGCGGGCGATCGTGATGACCGAGGGCAAGGAAGTCGAGCGGCGCAAGAAGTACCAAGGCGGCAACGTGCGTTCGAGCCTCCAGGGGCTCGAGCTGCGCATCGGGGAGTTTGACCCGAAGGGGTCAGAGCCCATCTACGCCTACGGATGGGGTCGCAACGTGTTCGAGCCCATCTTCGGGGAGGTCTCTGACGCCGACAAGGCGCAGCGCTTCGTCTTCGTCAAGGTGATGCTCGAGCGCTATCCGGTCACCGTGACCACACCGCACGGACTGCTTGCACGCTACGCCGAGTGGCTGTCCTTCGAGACCGAACAGCAGCTCGAGGTGCAACTCCTCAAGCTGCAGCGCGAAGCCAAAGCGCAGTAGAGAGAAAGGGTGGGGCGTGCTGGTAACCGAGCTTCTAGCTGTCAGCCGACGCCTCGCGAAAGGCGGCGATCTGGTCGGCGCGAGAGACAAGGCGCAGGAAGCGAACGACGCCGCGATGCACGACGCAGAGATGGCGGCGTGCGACGAGTGGGCCAAAGAGCTCGAAGAGCTCGAGCAAGCGCAGTTCATGCAGGAGCTCGGGGGGGCCCCTGCGGGCGCGAACGCGTCGCCGGCGGCGGGCGAGGCGACGGTCTACCTCGGCGGAGGGCTAAACCTGCACAGAGACGGTCGCGAGGAGCTTGCGGCCACGAGGGCTAGCGAGCCGACGGTGCTGCCCGGTGGCGACGGGCCGCGCGCGAGCGCGGTGGCAGCGGAGCCCCTAGGGACAGCGCCCGCTGTGGCAGAGAAGCGAGAAGCCGTCGCGGCGCGCGCGGAGCCCACGTCGCGCCCAGTGCTACCGCCGGCGGCCCACGAGCCCCGACCCGGCGCCCCCGAGAGCAAAGAGAGGGCGGGCGATGAGCCGCCCAAGTTCGTTGACCCCAGGCTCGAGGCCTTCCTCGAGGGGAAGGCGCCGGTGGCCGATGACCGTGAGCGCAGCGTCGAGAGGGACGCCAAGCTCCTCGTAGGGGCTCAAGATGTGTCCCTTCCGGACGGGAAGCGGGGCGACGCACCGCGCAAGCCGAAAAAGTCGGTGCAGGAGCGGGTGTTCTCGCCCGAAGTGTTGGTTCTCGTCGGCGGCTTGTCGGCCTTGGCTTTTGTTCTCGAACCATGGAAGTGGGGCGCCTCGCCGCAGGTCGAGGCGACGGCGGGGGCGCGTGATGCGCGGTACCCAGATATCCAATTCCGAGCGCGAACCGAGCCGGTCACGCCGGAGGAAGTGCGCGGGAAGTTCTACGAGACCAAGGCACCGCCCAAACCCGAGTTCACCGGGACGCTACCCGTCGCGCCGCCTGCGCCACCCCCACCCGTGGTGCCGGCTCCGGTGGCAGGGCAGGGTGCGATACCCGTTGCGGCCGTTGTGCCGGTGCCGCGCCAAGCCCACAGCGGTGGCAGCGCTCGGCCGGGAACTGCGGCGGCCGGGGCTCCGGTCGCGGCTGCACCTGTGGCACCCGCCGCGACACCTGCGTCGGCGGCAGCGGCCGACAACAGCTACCAGGCGCTCTACGGCACGGGGGCCGAGCTCAATACCGGCGCCGTTGTGGCGCGCTCTGGCTCGGACAAACCGGCCGCGGACGTCGTCCACATTCCCATGAACACCAAGCTCAGGGTCGCCCTTCAGATCGGAATCACGTCGACGAAGCACGACAGCGTCGTGCTCGCCAAGCTGCGCCAGGCCATCAAACAGGGCGACCACGTGTTGGTGCCGCAAGGCGCGCTCTTGAAGGGGCAGTCGAGCTCCGACAACGACCGAATCTACATCCACTTCACCGAGCTCATCATCGACGGCAAGAAGTCGTCGCTCGTCGCGGCTGCCGTCGAGGGCGACCTCGCGGGCGTCAAGGCGCAGAAGCGCCAGGCAACGCTAGAAGAGCGGCAGCAGGCGCGCGTGGGCCAAGGGATGCTCGGGGTTGCCGCTGAGATTGCGGCCGACGCCGCCGGGGTTGGCGGTGCTGCGGTGCGCGGGGTCACCGGCGGCGCGGTGCAAGAGACGCAGCGGGCGCAAGAGTACGACGCGAGCGTGGTCCTCTGGATCCCAGCCAAGACGCAGTTCGACGCCGTCGTTACGGAGTAGGGGGCTTCGGTCATGGGTGAGCGAAACATCGGCAGCGCGACGGCATACTCGCGCGGGTGGCAGTCGCTGTCTCACGCGCTCGGAACCTTCCGGTCGTCGGCGCTGCGTCAAATCGTCGTGTCTCTCGTGCTCGGCGCCGTCATCGGCGGCGCCAGCATCCGCGCCGAGCTCGACGAGCGGGCGCGTGCACATTTGCGAGCGTATGCGGTCGCGAGCGTTTGGTCGGCGCTGTGGCCCGACAAGGTGGTGAAGGCGACGATCGACGGGGTCGAGCTCCAAGCGACCAGCGCGCAGATCGCAACGCGGCTGCAGCCCGCCTTCGGGGGCCGCCGAGCCGCGTTCATGGCATGGCAATGGCTCCTGCGCACTGTGGTCCTGGCCGTGTGCATGGCGCCGTTGCTCGTGCTCGCCATGGTGGCGTTCGGTCGCCGGATGACGAGCGATAGGCACCGGCGCGGAGCGAAGCTCGTTGACACGACGAGCTTTGGCTACGTGCACCGCCGAGAAGTCGCCCTTGCGTCGGTCATGGGGCTCGGCGCGCTCGGCGGCGCTCTATGCGGCATCGTGGTGGTCGCCAAGCCGTCCGGCCTGACGGCGTTGCCGCATCTTGTCGCCGCGTGGCTCGCCGTGCACAGCGAGGCTGTCGCGGCGCTCTTGTCGCCCGCCTCGGACGGCGCGGTCATCTGGACGCCGAGCCCCGTAGGCCGGCTCGTGGCGCCGGCGACGAGCTATGAGCTCTTCGCCGAGCTGCTCGGCGGCGCCGGCGTAGGGTCGCTTGTCGCCGGTGTGGTCGTCGGGCTCGTGGTTGGCGCGTACGTCGCTGGGTTCGTCTGGTTCCGCAAGATGAAGCGGGAGGCAGTCGACCCCGACGCGCTGACGATTGGCGGCGTGCCCATCCCCCGCAAGCGGGAGACAGCCCACTTCCTCATCTGCGGCGCGACAGGCTCGGGCAAGAGCGTCGCCAACACCGTCATGCTGCAGAAGACTCGCGAGCGCGGGCAGCGCGCTATCCTGCTTGATACGAGCGGGGAGTACGTCGCGAAATTCTATCGCCCGGGTAAGGACTTCATTCTGAGCCCAAGCGACGCGCGCGGGGCCCCATGGACGCCCTGGGCGGATATCCGCCGGGCGGAGGACTGCATCAGTCTCGGCAAGTCCTTGTTCCCGACAGGGGCACAGGGGCGAGACGACTTCTGGGCGACTGCGGGCTCGAGCGTCTTCGCTGGTCTCCTCGAGAAGCTCGACACCTGGGAGGCGCAGTGCAACACGTACCTCGCATTCTTGGTCGAACGCCTCGGACCGGCGCAGCTCACGCAAGTCCTTGCGGGCACTGTTGGCGAGCGGTTCGTCGATGGCGGCGCGCAGCAGACGGCGACAAGCGTCGTCATGACGACCGCGGCTTCGCTGCGGTCGTGGCGGTATTTGCGCGACCCTGAGCCTGGCGAGCTGCCGTTTTCGATTCGCAAGTTCGTCGAAGATGAAACGTCAGACGCCTGGCTCTTCGTGATGATGCGAGACGAAGACGAGGCCATGATGAAGCCGCTCGTCTCGTTGTGGTTCGATATTGCTATCAATGCGGTGCTCTCGCTTCCTGGCGAAGACGAGTCGATGGCGCATACGGACCGGCGGCGCCTATTCGTCTCGTTGGACGAGCTCCAGGCACTCGCGAAGCTGCCGGCGCTCGAGGGCGCCTTGTACCGCGGCCGCAAGAAGGGGCTTTGCGTCACGCTTGGCATCCAGTCGATCAAGGGTGTCAGAGCGATTTATGGCAACAACGAGGCGGACGCGCTGCTCGGGCAGCCGCAGACGCAGCTTGTGCTGCGCACCCCCGAAGAAGGCACCGCGAAGTGGCTCGAGGGACAACTCGGCAGCGCCGAGATTGAGCGCGTAGGCGAAAGTCAGCAGCTCGGCGGCAGCACGGCTCGTGATGGGGTGAACGTCAACCGGGCAGTCGCGCAAGAGGCTGTCGTGCTGGCGGCCGAGATTCAGGACCTGCCGGATCTCGTCGGTTACCTCAAGATGGTGGGGGAGCCGGTGATGAAAGTCCGCTACCTCCCGGGCGGGCCAAAGCCCACGCAGCCTGGATTCGTGCAGGGTGCGCCGCCGGCGGCACCGACGGCGCCACCGGCGTGGCTCGCACTCGAAAAGCTCGGCGAAGCCGAGAAGCTGCTTCTCGGAGGCGAGCGCGCCGCGGCTGGACGGCTCGCGAACGAGGCGCTCGAGCTCGCACCGGAAGGCGACAGCGCGTTGCGGGCACGCATCACCGGGTTTCAGGAGCGCGCCGCGTGAGCCGGGCGCAATAGGATACCGCAGGGGTGTGGAGCACCGTGATGGCACGAAAAGCAGTTCAAATGCAGTTTCTATGGGGCGGGGCCCCGACAGCCCCGCAAGGAGAAGTGACCCATGAACAGGTTCGGCACGATAGCGCAGCAGCACTGGAGCCGGTGGCTCCCGACCCGATTCGCGAGCATCGAGAATCGGGAGGAGTTCTTCTCGAAGCTCGGGGACGAGATCGAGCTGGAGGTGCAGCAGCTCGAGATGGCGCTAGCGGGCAACGACCCGCCGAACGAGAAGGGTCTGGAGAAGTTGGGGCGGCTGAACATGGCCCGCTTCAACGCGGAGGGCCAGATCTTGCGGGAGATGGCCCTGCTCGAGCCGGAGCCGGGAGTGGAGGAGGACGAGGAGGACGAGGAGAATCAGAACCGAAGCTACGACCCGAACGAGAAGCAGTACCAGGACGAGGACCGGGAACGGGAACGGGAACGGGAACGGGAACGGGAAGAGGAAGCGAAGGAGGACAAGGGCTAGAGGCCGAGGCGCTCGGGCTCCCCACGGGCGGCCAAAGCTTTCGTCCTGCAGGCCAGAAAGACCTAGCCCCCTCGGGTGACCTGGCGCGCGTGCGCGCCAACCTCGCAGTGCTTACGACCCTGCGCGAGCTGCAAGCGGCCGAACGCGAAGCTACTGATGACGAGCGGGCCGTGCTCGCCCGCTGGTCGGGCTGGGGCGCATTGCCGGCGGTCTTTGATGCGCAGGCGGCGAAGTACGGGCAATTTGCCGAAGCGCGGGCAGAGCTCGTGGGGCTTCTTAGTCCCGAGGAGATCGACAGCGCCAAGCGCAGCACAATCAATGCGCACTACACCGACGCCTCCTACGTACAGGCGATATGGGACGCGGCCGGCGCCCTCGGCTTCAAGGGCGGACAGGTGCTCGAGCCGGGTTGCGGCAGCGGCACCTTCATCGGTCTGGCGCCGAAGGGCGCCGAGATGCTCGGCGTTGAGCTCGAGTCTGTGACCGCCTGCATCGCGCAAAAGCTCTACCCGCAGGCCAAGGTGCTCTCGGAGTCGTTTGCCGACACCCGGGTTGCGGAAAACACTTTCGATCTAGTGGTCGGCAACGTGCCCTTCGGCGATGTAGTGCTGCACGACCCGCGCCACAACCCAAGCGGCCACCGCATTCATAATCACTTCATCGTCAAGAGTCTGCACCTGACGCGACCGGGTGGGCTCGTGGCGGTCATTACGAGCCGCTACACGATGGACGCCGCCAATCCCGCCGCGCGGCGCGAAATGGCGGGGCTCGCAGATCTCGTCGGCGCGGTGCGCCTTCCGAGCGGCGCGCACCGCGCCGCGGCAGGGACCGACGTCGTAACTGATGTGCTGCTTTTTCGACGCCGACCGGACGGCGAAGAGCCTCGCGGGACGCTGTTCGAGAAAAGCGTCGCCACGCAACTCCCCGGCGCTCCAGCGCCGTTACGCGTCAACGAATATTTCTTGCAGCATCCAACGAATGTGCTTGGCGTCCTGCACGCTGGTAATGGCGAGGGGGGCCGCATCGAAATGGAGGTGCACGGCGAACGCCGCGCCGGGCCGGCGCTCGAGGCAGCGTTAGGTCGCATTACGGCCATGGCGAGGGGCGAGGGCCTCACCTTGAGCGAACGCAGCCCCGACGATGGTGCGCGGCAGCCTTTGGCCATCGTCGGGGAGGCGACGCGCCAGCCGGACGGCTATCTCGCCCTAGCCGGCGACGCATTCACGCGCATCGAAGGCGGCCATCCCACGCCGTATCAAGCCCCAAGCACGCAGACGCAGGAATTGCGGGCCCTGCTTGGGCTTCGGGACACAGTCGTGGCGCTCCTCGAAGCCGAGGCGGGTTCGGTCGATGACACTAGCGAGCTCGTCGGACTGCGCCAGGCCGTCAACGAACGCTATGACCGCTACGTCGCCGCCTTCGGATTCATCAATCGTTACACCGAGCGGCGCACCGGTCGCATCGACAAGGATACGGGCGAAGAGCGGCTCGCCCATATTCAGCCGGCCCAAGGTGGTTTTCGTTAGTGAAGCGTCTGAGGGCGAGCTTCGCGACACTGCCGGCGCCACCGAGAAATCCAACGCCACCGACGGCAAGTGCCGGCAGGGCGGCGCCGCCGGTGGCAACCACTGCGGCGGCGCCGAACAAGAAGCCAAGAATCCCGCCCTCCGCTTTGTCATGCTCGGTCGCCGCGATGTAGCTCCGCATGAGAGCCTGAAAGCGCCCCGTGGTGTCGTCGAGCGGCGCGGATGCATACAGTGCGCCGATGACGGCGCCCATGCTGTTGCCGACCACGCAGTCGATGGGGACGTGCGCTTCCTTGAGCGCGGCGAGCGCTCCGAGGTGGGCGAGGCCGTCTGGCCCTCCGACGGAAAGGACGACGCAGATGCGTCTCCACTCCCACGTGGACGCTACGACCGGCGGCTTCGAGTGCGAGCAGGCTGAGATGGCGACCAGCAACGCTGTCGTCAAAACCTCACGATGGCGCATGGCCCCCCCTGCCTCGTTGGCGCCTCGAGCTGAAGCCGCAAGGCGACGTAGATAATCCTGCAGCCGGTAGCGAGCAAACCCAGGGCTGCTCATCGCCCCCGCTCGAGGCCCCTCTGCGGAGCAGGGCGCTCAAGCTCGTGGTGGATTTGCAGGTCCCGCGCAGCATCCTGGGCATGGGCTCGAGCCTCACGAAACTCGGCGTGGAGCTTGGCGCCGGGGCCAGCTCCGAGCCGGCCTTGGGCTACGAGCTCGCGGTCCTGGTCCGTGGCCGTCGCGAGGAGTGGGTCGCGAAATTCCTTCCACGCTCGGTGGGCACCCTCGAGCCGCTGCTCGGCGAGCGCGAGGCGCTGCGCCGGCGAAAGGCTCGGCGGCCGGAATGCGTCGCGGGGCTTTGCCAGCGTCGCGTCGTAGGCCTTGGCGAGTTGCCCCTCGGCCTGGATGCGCTCACGTAGGGCCTTGTTCGCCTCGCGCAGGGCGGGGACAGCTTCGCCGCGGCCTTCGGTCGCGGCGATGACGAGCTCGGGCTTGCGGAGCAGCAGCGCGCGCCAGGCGGCTCCGTGCGTCGCGTCATGGTCCTCAGCTTCGGCGAGGGCTACGTGAAAATCGCTCAGCGGAGGAGCGAAGCGGTGCGGAGCATCAGATGGGTGTTGAAGCAGGGGGGTGTCACGGTAGGTGTTTTGCAGAGCGATGCGGACGGCGTCGTAGCGGGAGGCGGCATCGAGGTACGCGTCGTAGAGGAGCCGATGTGGGGTTTCGCCGCGTCTTGCTGCAAGAAGTTCGAGAGCGTGGGCTGTCTCGCGAAAGGTGGACCATGCGGCGGTGGCCGATGCGAGTGCGGATGCGGCGGTTCGGAGGGCGTCGGGGGTAGAATGCTCTGGCGGGGGGCCGGAGGGATGGCGGGTCTCGTGCGGGAGGAACTTACTGAAAGCGCTTTCGCAATCGAGGAGGGTGTTGTGGGCTCGGGTTGCATTGTTCAGGAAGTCGGTGGCAGCGCCTTGAGTGCCGTCCCCGAGCAAGGCAGCACGTGCGGTGGCCGGAGCGTCGAGGAGGATTGACTGCCAGCGCGCTTGCGCGCGTTCGTCGGCGAGCTCGTACTTCGTGAGGAGGCGTGAGACGTGCAGGGCATCGGCTATCGCGCCATGATCGTCCTGGGCCTTCGTTAGGTGGAGGTCATGCATCTCCGCCCCGTCGGGGAATGGGGTGGTGAGCTGAAGCTCGGCGAATACGGGTGCGAGCTTGTCTTGCACCCAAGCCTCAAAGGTGGGCTGTAGATGAGCCTTCTCGATGGCATCGGCGGCGGCCCTATCGATGAGGTAATAATCCGGGGGCTGCTTGGCGATAAGCTGCAGGTGGTCGTCGACGAGGGCGTTGGCCCACTCTGGGCGGAGGAGGTGCGTGTTGCGGTCGACGCGATTCTTCCACAGGTACGCCACTTCGTCACGCGCCTCGTCCTGGCTTTGCACGCCGTCGGCGACCCAATCGGTCGCGAGGTATGACAGAGCGTCGAGCGCAGCGCTCGTGAGGTCCTGGAGGTAGGGGGCAGAGGGGGGACGCGAGGCCGGCTCGTGGAGGCGGGGAGCCTGGCCAATGTCGGCGACGGGAGTGCCGCGCTCGGCGAGGAAAGCGACGCGGAGTGTTGCGATGAGGTCGACGCCCTCGTCCGGCTGCTTCGCGGCATTGGCGGGGGTGATGGAGCCGTCGAGTGCACCTGCGCGGATGACGTCAACACGGGCTGCTACGCGCGCGGCATGGGGTGCGGCCCACGCAAGAAAGGCTTCGAGGTTGGGGTGCTCCGGTGTCCGGTCGTTGTCACGTGGCATGGGCTTGTCCTCCGAAGATTGTTGCTGGGGTTGGTAGTGTCTGATGGGCGGTTCGGCGATGCGCTGGCGAACGGCCCCGGTGCGCGCGAGCACGGGGTCGAGCGTGTTCTGCGCTCTCTCGAGGGTGGCAGAGAGCAAAGCGCGCGTCTCATAGTACTGCCGGAAGAGGCCGGCGTTCGGCCCAAGGCCGAACCGTGCGGCGAGGACGGGGACTTGGTCCTGCCGGTCGCGGAAGTTCTGCCAGGCGGCGCGTGCCTGCGCGAAGCGGGCTTCGGCTTGCCGGAGTGCGACGAGCGGGTCTCCGGCGACGGCCGGCGACGGGATTGGGGCGCGCGTGATACGCGCCGCCTCGTCGAGAGAATGCTGGACCTCGAGGCGGTCGCGCGCGCCAGCACGCGCTTCCACCATCGCGGCCCGGGCGTCGGCAGGGCCGGCGCCAGCCATGACGGCGCGGGCGATGTCGGGGGTGCGAAGCACGACAGAGTGCCACCGCTCACGGGTCGTATCTTCGCGGGCCTCGGCAAGCGCGAGTTGCTGGACGAGGAGCAAGAGATCGGGGCCATCGCCTCTGCACACAACGGGCTGCGGTCGACCGGCGCTCGCAGGCCGCTCGCCGAGGAGTTGCCGCTGCGAGCCGGCACGCGCCGTCGCGGGGGGTTGGTACAGCCTCGCGGGGCTATCCTCGGCGAGGGACGGTGGCAGAACGACCTCGAAGCCAGCGGCGCGAAGCGCTAGTTCGGCTTCGCGCGTCGCGTCGAGCTCGAGCGCGGGGGCCGAGGTGTCTCGTGCCGGCGTCGAGGCCACGTCGAGCATGTTGCTGTACACGCGCCGGATGTTGTCGTTGAGCTCGACATTGAGCGACGCCACTGCGCGGTAGATTTCGGTGAGCCAGGCTTTGAAGGCCTCGAACGCCTGCTGGAGCGCCGGGGTTGGGGCCTTGCCCTCTAGGAAGAAGGCCTCGAAGCCGCGCGCCCACTGCTCGTGGTGCTCTGTTCGTAGGTCGGCGCGGTCGGCCACGCCGAGCCATTGCAGGGCGGCGGCGAAGTCGTCGCGGACCTGGGCGGGGGCATCGGGCCGGTCGGCAAGGTCGCCGAGCATCTCGAGAAAGACGTGGGCTTGCTCGTGGAGCAGAGTCGAAGGGTCGGCGTCGGGGGCGAGGAAGATGTTGAACGCCTTGGCGCCGTCTTTGCGAACGATGTCGACCCATCCCCGGGCAAGCTCTTCCTCGCGCTCGGGCTGGTACAGGCGGTCCAGGATCTTGACGGCCTGCTCGTCCCACACGACGTAGTTGTGGGAACCCTGCCAGTCGGCACGCGAAGCCCCGTCGAGATAGCGCAGACCGGGGACACCGGCCGCGAGAAGCTTCGCCGAAGCGACTCGCGGGCTGCCGAGGCTCTGGTAAAAAGCCGCGCCGGAGGTCAAATCGCGACCGTTGCGGCTGAGGACAGTCTCGCGCAGTTGGACGAGGATGGTGTTGTATTCAGAGGTGAGCGCCGTGACCCGGGCATCGGCGGCGCGGTAGGCGTTGGCCCAACGGTGGAGGGAGGCGTGGTCGTGGGCGTCGAGCTCGACGAGGGTGCGGTTGAGGTCGGCGAGCCTGACTTCATAGTGCGCGACTAGGACGCCGGCTTCGCCAAGGGCGGATTGACGCTCGACTGCGGCGATCTTCTCAAGCAGCGCGTCTCTGGCGTCGGCCGGGGTGCCATTGTCGAGTACAAGGCGCTCGGCAGCGGAAGGCTTGCCGGGTGAGGGGTGAGAGGCCTTCAGGCTCGCGAGCTCGCGCTCGTGGGCTCGAGCGAGGTCTTCGAGGTGCGCCTGCCGCTCGGCCAGATGGCCAAGGGAGGGGGGCCCGAGCGGGCGAAGCCCAGCGACCGCGAGTTTGGCGAGAACGGCGGGGGGTTGTTCTGACATGGGCCGATCGTAGTCGAGCAGTTCGGTGTCGTCGGGAACTTCGACTTTGTAGGTCTGGCCTTGGTACTGAAGCTCGAGGTCGTGGGCTACCAGGTCTTGAGCGATGCGGAGCTGCTCGGCGAGTTGGTCGACGAGAGCGGTGTGGGTTCGCACGCGCGTAGCGAGCGGGTCGCCAGACGCCGCTTCGAGAGCGCGTTCGAGGCTTCGGTTGGAGTCGCGTAAATTAGTATGGAGGTCGGTGATGACGTCGGCGAGGAGCTCCTTCGGATCGAGGTCGGGGGACTGGCGTTGCGGCCCGACCAGGGCCTGAGCCTTGTCGTGCAGGCGGGTGATGACGCACTTTACGGGGTCGCGATAACTCTCGCGTAGCTCTTCGCGGCTCAGCTCTGGGGAGGGGTGGCCGTCGACGAGGAGCGTGGGTCGGGGTGCTAGCGTGGCGCGGTAGAAGTCCGCCACGCTCTTGTTGGCCGCAAAGTAGAGGCCGTAGCCGTAGGCCTGGTGCCCCTCGCCGCTGCCGACGCTCTCGAGGGAGAAGCGATCGATGTTGCGGTTCGGTGAGCCGTGCCAGGCGGGCTGGTACAGTCGGTCAACGACGTGCACCGCGGTCTCGGACCAGATCACGTAATTGAACGCGGAGCGGTCGCGCAGAGGCGCCGTCGGGTCGTGGTAGCGCGCGCCGGGCACGCCGCGCGCCGCAAGCCACTCCGAGGCGAGGCGAGCGGCGTCGGGCCGCTCGCTGCCGAGCGTGCCGCTCAGGAGGTGGCCGATGGCCTCATAGGTGGCGGCGCCGCGCGCGTCGTCGCGCAGGAAGGTGAGGGCGAAGGCGACGTCGTCGTCGGCCATGCCCTTCGCGTGCGCTGTTGCGGCGAGCTCGTCGGCACCGCCGGCGAGCGCCTGGCGTACCGCCGGGGGTTGTCGGGCGAGCGTCTCGTCACGGTGCAGGAGCTTGTCGTCGTCGGGAACCTCGACCTTGTAGACCTGGCCGCCTTCGCGCAGCTCAAGGCGCGAGGTGAAGCGCTCGAGCGCGCGGAGCTGCTCGCGGAGCTCCGGTATGCGCTCGGCGTCGTGCCGAGCTCGAGGTCGCCAGTCGCCGGGCTTGCCGGCGGCGACCGCCTCGGCCGCGTCGATGCGGCCGGCGAGGGTGTCGCGGGCGACGTCGACGCACTTCGGCAGAACCGTGGGGTCGGTGAGCGGCTTCGTGCGTCCGAAGACGTTGGCGAGCTGCTGTACGTAGTTGACGATCGCGCGCTCGGCAGGCGAGACGCGGTCGTCGTTGGGCGCGACCTCGCGGCCGTCGAGCAGCGCTCGAGGGCCTTGCTGGAGGTTCGAGCGGTACATCTCGGCGACCTTCTTGTCGGCCGCGAAGTACATGCCCCAGCCGTAGGCTTGGTGGCCTTCACCTGTGCCTACGTGCGCGAGGGAGAAGCTCTCGAGGTCTCGGTGTGGGGAGCCGTGCCACGCCGATTGGAGAAAGCGCTTGGTGGCGGCCGCGACCGCCGCGCCTCTGGCGTTTGCCGCCTCTAGCTCGTCGAGTCGCTCTCGCGTAGGCGGTGGCGCCGCGGGAGAGGAGGGGTCCGAAGGGTGGGCCTTGTCGACGAGCTGCCGCTCGAGCGCGAAGCGCCTTGCTACTTCTTCGCGGGAGAGGGTGGGGTCGCCGAAGTGGTGGCGCCGGACTCGGGGCGCTTCCAAATCGGCTCGCCCCGGTACGTTACTTCGAGAATCTGGTATCTCTTCGGGTTGCTGATAACTTCTTCGGCGGAAACTCTCCGCAGCCCACGCTTCGGTTCCGAGACCTCGGTCGAGGTGGGCTTCTTTGTCGCGTTCGAGTTCGTATCCATCGGCTACCTCCCAAGTCTTGGCAATTCCTGCTGGCACCATGAGACTGTCGACGAAGACGATCTCGTTCGTCTCAACGTCTCGTATCTTGTATCCTACATCTGCCGTGAACGTTTGTATAGCGCGTTTGAATTCCTCCAGAGTTTCGCGGTCATGCGCCATAAAGCGGAATTCGTCGCCGCCGACACGGGCGGCGCATAATTCGTCCCCGTGATACTGACTCATGAGATTCGCGAGGCGCTTGAGAATCTCGTCGCCGAGCTCGCGTCCGGCCGTGTCATTAAGTTCTCTGAATCGCGCGATATCGAGCGACATCTTCCACTCGCGCTCGTCTAGGAGGTCAAAACCATTCTTGTTGAGTTGGCCCGTGGTCGAGTCGATGAATGCCCGCTCGAGAACGTCCTTCGGGTGCGCACTGGCGTGGGCGCCGCGTAGATCCTGCGGTATCTCGATGGTCTTGATGCGCTCACCGCTGAGCTTCTCCACCTCAGCTCGGAAGCGGTCACGGCCAGGCCGCTCGACGGCCGCCTCGGCATCGCGCACGGCGGCGCGGGCCACATGTGCGGCCCCGCGAGCTTGCTCGAGGAGCTTGTTGTCACCACCCTCCCTCGCTGCCGCAAGAAGGGCCTCGGCCTTCGCCGCTGCTCCGACGGCATCCATATGCGCGGGGATCTGGCTGCGATCGAGATCCTGAGCGAAGGCAAGGGGCCGACCTATACCGTATGCGAACCGAAAGGCCTCGCTGCGCCGCTCGGGGAACTGCTTTGCCTGGCGAGCTTGCTCGATAACGGCGTTGTGCGCCTCGTCGATAGCGTTGATGCTGGCTCGAAAACGGTCATTCCAATGCGGCCCAGGGTCCACAGCCTCGCCGAAATGCTGCGAGAGATTGGCGCTCAGCCACGCCGGAAGCTTGGCCTGCACAGCGGCAAAGACCACCGCAGCGTGTTCGGGATTCGTCGAGTAGTAGAGGTCCACACCAGCCTTCGCGACGTCGGTCGCTCCGGCAGCGTAAAGCTCGCGCGCCACCGTGGCGAAGAGCCGGTCGGTCAGGTCGTGGCTAAAGTTGTCGTTGGCATCTTTGACGCCCCCGATGCGGACCTGCGCAACGAGGGGCTTGGCGGGGTCGCGAGCCTTGGCGACGAAGGCGTAGGCGTTCAGCCCGCCGGTGGTCGGGTCGACGTGGGCAAGCCGGAGCTGCTCTTCGGGGCTTGCGCTGCGGTAATAGGAGGTGAGCTCGACCGCCGCGGGAGTATTACCCACAACCGCGGCGAGGGGCTCATCGAGTGCAGGAGCAGCCGGCTGTGCGAGAGTGCCGGGCGAGCGGGCGTCGGCCGCGCGCTCAACGGTCACCGTATAGCCGCTGAAGAGCTCCTTCGCGGGGAGGTTGAACAGCGCGGCGTGGGTGGCAACGAATTGGCGCAAGGGCAGGGTCGCGAGCGGCGGCTGCTCGTCCGTCGCGGCGACACCTTCTTTCAGGAGGAAGTCGAGGGTGGGTGCAGTGGCCATGCGCTACCTCGTCGGTCCTTGTTTGCCTCGTTGGCGCTGACGGTCAAGCTCGAGCACGGCGAGGAACTCGACAGCGGCGGTTCTCGCCTCGCGCAATCGGAGGTGAGCTTGTGCACCCGGGCCGCGGCCACGGCGCGCGTCGAGCACGTGTTCCGGGGGACTTGCGTCGCGGAAACGGACCCACGCCTCGTGGGTCGCACGTAGCTTGCTGCCGAGTGCAACGAGGTCCTCGCGGCTCAAGACCACATGGGGTGGCGGAACTGCAGGCAGCTCGAAGCCGAGGTCCTTGGCAAGCGCCGACTCGAGGCGCACGCGCTGCCGCTGCGCCGTGCGAGCTTGCTCGCGGGCCGCGGTGTCCTCGGCGGGTGGAGCTGTCCCGCCGAGAGCGAGAACGTAACGCGTCGCCATTGCCTTTTGCTCCGCGTCCTCGGCGCGGGCGATGTCGAGAAGGACGGGGGTCGCGCGCTTGAGCTCGGCCGCACGGGCGTAGTCGATGCGCACCTGATTGCGCTCGGCGCGAGCACGATTGAAGTCGGCGAGGATGGCCGCGGCCGGGCCCGTCCCTCGACGAGCCTCGAGGATTGCGGCAGGCTCGGCATTGGCCTTGAACGCCTCCCAGGTGGCGCTCGCTTGTGCGAGGTGCGCGTGGGCGGCCTCCCAGCGCACCGAGAGATCGCCGGCTGCCGTCGCCGGCGACGGGGTCGGGTGAGGGATTCCGATCTCGTGGTCGAGTTTCCACGTAAGACTGCCAACGTCGCGGTCGGCCGCCTTCTCGGCCGCGGCGAGATCCTCGCTGCGGTGATGACGGAGCTCGGCCTCGAGGCCATGGCGCTTTGTCTCCGCATTGGCGAGCTCGGCCGCAAGCTCTGCGATGCGAGGCTCGCGCGAGAGCTCGTTGACGGCTCCGAGCGCGTGCTGGCGCTCGAGCCGGGCGGCGCGGAAGTCGCTCAGCATCGACGCACCAGGACCGGTGCCGCGGCGGGCGTCGAGGATAGCCTCGGGCGTGGCGCCGCTCTTGAAGGCCTCCCAACGCCCGGCTGTGGTGCGGAAGCGGTGGTCGACGTCGGCGAGCCAGTCCTGCGGGGTGACGCCTTCGGCGGGGGCCTGGCGAGCTGCTGGGCGCACGGTCGCAAGGGTGCGGTCGAGGTCCCACTGGAGGCGGCCGAGGTCGCGGTCGAGGCCGCGCAGGTCCTCACGATTGCCGTCAGAGCTTTCGGCAATACGCAGGAGCGTGCTTTCGGCGTGGGAGAGGTCGAGGGATAGGACATGCGCAGTGAGCGCCTGATGGTCACGGACGGCGTTGCGCCATTCTTCATAGAGGGGCGCGCCCTCGCCGTGGCGCTGGCGGGCGAGCGCCCAAGCGTTCGGGTTCGCTTGGCAATGGTCGCGCCACGCAACGAAGGCGCTGCGGTGTCGCAGCTCGAGCTCGCCGAGGGCTTCGGCGAGCGGCCGTTCGGCAATGAGCTTGTCGACATTCGGGACGGGCGGGAGTGCACGTCCCTCGGTGCGCGCAAGTTGGGCGTCCAGGCGCAGGACTGCATGGGTTGCGACCGCGGCGCGGCCGAAAGGCTCGGACGCGGCTTGCGGGTGCTCGAAGAGCCGCTTTTCGGCGGCTTCGAGCGTGTGCAGCTTGTCGTCCATCTTAGCCTCGCGGCGCGCCTCGACAAGTGCACGCACCAGCGCCCTATGCTCAAGGGCTGAACGCGAACAGTCAAGATAGAGAGACGCGCCGAGCACCGTGCCGGTGCGGTCTTCGCGCGCGGCGCGGGCTTGGTCGGGGCTTGCTGTGGTGAGGAAGTGGGCCCAGGCTGTCGCCGCCTCCAGGGCCCGGGTCTCGGCTGTCGCAGCACGCTCAGTGAGGTTCTCGAGCGTACGCGGGCCGACGATGGCAGGCGCGACGCGGTCCTTGCGGCCGGTGACGGCCGCGAGCTCGATGCGCAGCGCGCCGACTTCTCGGTCGAGGTCACGCCATGCGGTGAAGACGGGGCCGCCTTCGCCGGCGCCGCGGTAGGCGGCGCGCACGAGGGCAGGGGAGGTCGATTGCAGGTCGGCCCAGGCGCGCAGCGCGCCGGCCCGAGCGGGCTCGAGCTTCTCGAGCTTCGTGTGGATAACGTCGAGCTGCCGGCGGCGCATAACTTTGTCGATGCGCGCGAGCTCGAGGTGGGCGGCGCGAGTTGCTCGCCGGTCTTTCTGCGCGCGCTTGCGCGCGCTCGCGGACGACTGAATCTCGCGCCGCAACGTTTGGAGGTCGGCGATAGCCTTCTCGCGCTGCGCGAAGGCGGCCTTGAAGGCGCGGTGGAGGGGGGCTCCGGCGCCGCGACCTTTCGTCGCACTGCGAAGGAGCCCGGCGTTGTCAGCATTCCCCTCCCGGTAATCGTCCCAGCCCTTCGCCGCTTGATCAAACACGCGATGCCGTTCTTCGACTCGCTGATGCAGAAGGGCGACGCCCGGGTAGTCGGCGCCGAGGTCGCTCGCCGGCGTCAAACGACGGGCGGCGACTGGCGCAAGCCGGTCTCGCAGGTCCTCGAGCTCGGCGTCGTTGAGTGCTGCGAGGCGCTGCTCGGCTTCGTGATCGGCCCGCGCGAGTCTTGCCGCGCCGCCAGGCAGCGCTCTCGCGATGCGCTCGCGCAAGGTCTTTGGATCTGGCTCGACGTCGTGCGCACGCGCAAAGTCCAAAGCGTTCAGCCGCGGGGATGCTCGGGATAGGCAGCGCAGAACCCGACCCTCGTCCCGGAATTCCTCCTCCGACCAGTGGAGGGTCACCGACTCGCGGTGGCGCGAGAGCGCGACGTAAGCGACATGTTGATCGAAATACTCGCTCGCGAGCACGTGGACGTGGTCGACGGTTGCGCCCTGGCTCTTGTGGATGGTCACGGCGTAGCCGTGGTCGACGTGGTTGTAGGTGCGTAGATCGACTTCCACGGTGCGCTCGAGGGCACCGTCCTGAGACAGAATCCCGACGGTGAGCCTGGCGCCACTCATGGCTTCGACACGCGCGAGCGTGCCGTTCTTCACGGCGAGTTTGCGGTCGTTCTTCAAAAACAGGAGCTGGTCACCGACCGCAAACTCGCGCTCGCCGTTGACGGCGGCGAAGCGCTTGCCGTCTTTCAAGAGGCCTTCGGCTTTCAAGCGTTCGCGCGCGAGCTCGTTGAGCGCTGCCACGTCCTTGCGGGTGTACGCGAGCAGAAGTTGCGACGCCGCGGGGTGCTCGCGCCGAGTCTGCTGCCATGCGTCGAGCACGGCGGCGATAGCCGCCCCCTGCGTCTCGTGGCGGGCAAAGGCGCCGTGCGCGCGGTACGCCTCGAGGCCCTCGCGTGTTTCACCGCGGCCCATGGCGCGCGATGCCGCGCGCATCCAGTCGTGGCGTTGACGCCGAACCTCCGAGATCGCAACCTCGCCCACTCGATCGGCAACTGCCTTCATCGCAGCGCCAGCTTCGATGGCTTGGAGCTGCTGGGTGTCGCCGACGAGCACAACTTTCGCGCCGGCGGCGTCGGCGTGCGAAAGCAAGGAGTGCATGGTGTCGGTGCCGACCATGCCGGCCTCGTCGATGACGAGGACGTCGCCGGCGCGAAGCTCCTCGTGGCCCATTCGCCAGGCAATGAGCCAGGCCGCGATGGTGCGCGATTCGATTCCAGAGTCGCGTTGAAGCCCTTCGGCGGCCTTACCTGCAATGGCGGTGCCGAGGACTCGGTAGCCTTGTGATTGCCAGGCCTCGCGGGCTGCGCCGAGCATCATGCTCTTGCCGGCGCCGGCGTACCCTTGGACCACGGCGAGGTCGCCCGAGTCTTGGACGATGTGCCGCAACGCGAGCTCCTGCTCGAAGCCGAGCCTTCGCTCTTGCGCGAATGAAACGGCGGCGACGCTCTTGGCGGCTACGGCGTGGGTGGACTTGGCGGCGAGCCGGTCGGCGAAGCCGACCATTTCGCGCTCACGCTGCAACGTGCTCGCGAGCACGTAGCGCTCGCTGCCGGTCGTATCGGCGCCGAGCCAGATGAGAGAGCCATCGGCGAGACAGCCACCGAGGGCCTCGTCGAGCCTGCCTGGGGTGATTCGTGGCTGGAGGTAGGCGGACAGGTCGCGCTCGGTGAAGGTCGAGCGCGTCGCCGAGATCGCCTTCAAGGCGATGTCGGGCTTACGAATGATGGCCTTCGTGTTCTTCTCCACGGTAGCACGGTGCTCAGCGACTGCATCGGCGACGACCGCGCGCTGGTCACCGGCAATTCGCGGGTGCTTCGCATCGAATGCGGCGGCCACCGGCACGCCAAGGTGCGCTGTCGGGACGAGCGCAATGCCCTGCTCGGCGTAGCTGCGGTGGTCGACACGAACGTCGAGCCCCGCGAGCTCGAGGGCGCGGTTGCAGTGGCTGCTCCATGCGGCGCGCCAGGCGAAGAGCATCGCCTTGGAATTCCACTGTGGGTTCTTTGCGCCGAAGCCGGCAGCAAGAAGAGGGCGGTCCGTTAGGAGGATGTGCGCGTGCGGGTTGCCGTCGGTGGACTCGTGAATGGCGAAGTCGGCGGCCATGCCGAGAGCGACGAATTGCTCCGCGATGAACTCGCGCAGAAGCTGCTTCTGAGCCTGGTGGTCGATCTCCTTCGGCAGTGCTACCTGCACCTCACGTGCAAGTCTGGCGTCCTTGCGCTTGGACGTTGCCTCGACGAGGTTCCACAACGCACCGCGGTCCGCAAGAGCAGCCGGCGCGTCGGCCGGGAGGATGAGCTCAGAGAAGACAACACCACGCTTTTGCCCGTAGTCGAAGGTCTTGCTCTGCGCATCATCGTGGAGCTTGGACCCGGAGCGGTACGCCGCCTTCGCGACGATGCCTACGCCGGTCGAGCGGGAGTGGTTCTTGACGTGCAGGTGGTAGATGGCCACTCGCCAGCCTCGGGGTGTCTGGGCGGAGCCCATGCAAGCGCGTATGTTGCGAAGCAACATGTAAGTGCGCCCTTATCAGGGTGCATGTTGACTTTTCTGGCTGGTCAGGTCAAGAGTGCAGAGAAGCTTGGTCTGTGATACGAGGTGGCGCTTGCAGCCACTACGGTTGCTCGGGAGAACATGACGATGAGTGAACGGCTGACAAAGCTCGAGGCGCAGAAGAAGCTGCTTGAGGAGAAGATCCTCAAGCTGCAGGCTCACGAGAAGGAACGCGAGCGCAAGGTCGGGAACAAGCGCAAGTTCCTGTTCGGAGCGATGGTGGAGGCTTGGATTGCTGAGGATGCCACAATGAAGGAGCAGGTCATGCGGCGCATGGAGAAGTTCCTCACGCGCAACCTCGACCGGCGCTACTTCGGGCTCACACTCCTGCAGGGCGCCGCCGCGAACGAAGGCATGAAGAAGAACGCGCAGGCTGACGGCGCGCAGGAAGCGTAGCACCGAGGGGGCCACTTCCATGCGCAAGCTTCTGGTCGTCGAGTCGCCGAACAAGGCCAAGACGCTTCGCCCGTACCTGGAGCGTTTGGAGCCTGGGGCGTGGAGTGTGGTCGCGAGTGTCGGGCACGTGCGCGGCCTCGCGCCGATGGCGAATCAACGATTCGAGGACGTGGTCGACCCCTCGCGCGGATTCGCGGAGCGGTTCGAGGTTCTCGCTGGCAAGGAGGATGTGCTCACGCGATTGCGACGGGCGGTTGCGGAGGCTGGCGAGGTGTACCTCGCGACTGACGAGGACCGGGAGGGGGAGGCGATTGCGTGGCATCTCGCAGACCTCTTGAGGCTGAAGGCGCCACACCGAGCCGTGACGCATGAAATCACGGAGACTGGTCTTCGGGCAGCTATCGAGGCGGCTTCTCGAATCAACGAGGGGAAGGTCGAAGCACAGCGCGCGCGCGCTGTGCTGGACTACTTGATCGGGATGGAGGTGTCGCGGATGCTCTGGCGCTTCGGCGCCAAGTCAGCGGGGCGGCTGCAGAGCTGCGCTTTGCGGATTCTCGTGGAGCGCGAGCGGGCAATTCAGCAGTTCACGTCAACGCCTTTCTGGCGCCTGCAGGTACGCTACGGGGAGGGGTTCACGGCCACGGTGGGAGGCTTCGAGCGGCCTTCGCAGGACGAACTCGACGCCGATGACGGCGTCGTCAACGAGCCGAGGCTGGTAGCGAAGCGGTTCACCGACGAAGGCGAGGCGCGTGCTGCGCTCGGTGTGATCACGCGCGGCGCGCATGTGGTCGAGCATGTGGAGGTGAAGCCGCTCGTGCGAAATCCTCCGCCGCCGTTCACGACGGCGGACCTGCTCGGGACCGCAGCGGGGCGGTTGCGTTTCTCGGCGGAACAGACGACGCGGCTCGCGCAAGGGCTATTCGAAAAGGGGGTGGTGACGTACATCCGCACGGATTCTACCGCGCTTGCGGCGGAGGCGGTTACGGAGATTCGCGCGTATGTTGGGGCCCATCATGGGCGGCTCTTGCCGGATGCTCCGATCAAAGCGCGGCAGTCTGCGAGCGCGCAGGCGGCGCACGAGGCGATTAGGCCAACGCGGATGACGAAGGCGCCTGGTGGTGAGCTCTCGGCCGAAGAGTACCAATTGTACGAGCTCATCTTCGAGCGGACGCTGTGCTGCCAGGCGAAGCCGGCGGAGCTCGAGACGACCACGCTCACGATCGCACCGGAGGGCTCGGAGCTGCGTCTGCTCGCGCATGGCGTGGTCGTGGTTGACAAGGGGTGGATGGAGCTCGCGCCGCCGCGTGCGGAAGCCGATGCTGTGCCGAAGGTGACGCGAGGGCAGCGGTTGACGGTCGTTCGTGCCGATGTCGAGGCGGGAAAAACGAAGGCGCCGCCGAGATTCGGCGAGCGCGCACTGGTGAAGTTCCTCGAGCGCCGCGGGGTCGGGCGGCCGTCGACGTATGCGACGATGCTCGCGACGCTCACGCGGCGCGGCTACATTCGGAAAGAGAAGCGGATGCTCGTGCCAGAGCCGCTCGGGTTCACGGCCGAGGAGCTCGTCCGACTCGGGTTCGATGAGCTGACGCAGGTTGGCTTCACGGCGAAGACAGAGGGTGCCCTCGACTCGATCGAAGACGGGAAGCTCGGCCGCGAGGTGTTCCTGGGGAAATTCTACGCTCACTTCCGGGAGTTGCACAAAGCAGCCGTCGAGAAGTTCAAGGTGTTCGCCGCGGCGCACCCCGAGCTCGATCGCGAAGCCGTGGTCGATCATGGCAAGCCGTGCCCGAAGTGCAGCTCGCGAATGGTCGTGCGGGTCGGCAGCAAGGGCCGGTTCGCTCGGTGCACCAAAGAGGACTGTGGGCAAACGGTGAACCTCGAACCGCCGACTTACCACAAGCGGCCGTGCCCGAAATGCGCGGGCAAGGTCGTGGAGCGCGAGTACGAGCGCGACGGCAAGAAGCACGGCTTCTATCGCTGCGAGTCCGAGGCGTGCGGGTGGAGCTCGAGCGCGCCGCCGCCGAGGGTCGGGAAGGCGCCATGCCCGAAATGCGGCGGTCGAATGTTGCTGCGCTCGAGCACGCACGGCGAGTTCTGGTCGTGCTCCCTGTACCCGGAGTGCAAAGGGACGCTGTCGTACGAGCCGCCGAGGAAGAGGAAGCTTCGAGCGGGGGTGTGAGGATGCGTGGCGCGCAGCGTCGCCGGTTGGCTCCTTCGGGCCACCGCGCCGCAGCGCACCACAGACGGAGGTGCCCGATGGTCAGTGCTTGCGAGACGATGTTCGGCGAAGTGGAAGCGGCTGAAAGCCGTGACGTGGTCGAGGCGTACGCCTCGCGGTACTTGCTCGACGTCGTGCGCATCGTGCGCGACCTCGCGGCGGCGGGGTCGCCGTCGGACGCCCGAGCGATGGCCATCGCCAAGCTCGAGGAGGCAATGGGCTGGCTTGGGCGGGCGGACGCAGCGCCGCCGGCAGGGCTGTGAGGTTTGGGTGAGCGGGAACGACGGCAGGCCGCAGCTCTCGAGGTGGTTGAGGCCGAGCGCGACTACCTCACGCTGAGCCGGCTGCACGAGCTCGAGCGCAGCGAGCGGTCACGAGCTGCGAAGGCGGAGGCCAAGCTGCGCCTCGAGCTCGCCGAGGGATTGGCGGCGCAGGTCGCGCTTGGGGTGGTGAGGGACTGACCGGACGGCGAGGGGTGCGGCGCGGTGTCCTCACCGCCCGCGGTCGACACCGCTGTGAGGGGTTTTGCGCTCGAGCTTGAGCTTGTGCTGGGCCTGCAGGTCACGCGCGGCGTCCTGGACGTGTGCGCGCGCCTCGCGAAATTCGGCGTGGAGCTTCGCGCCTGGGCCGGCACCAAGGCGGGCTTGCGTGACGAGCTCGGGGTTGGCGTTCTTTACGCCGCCGAGGTGCTTGTCCCGAAAAGCGGCCCAGGCGGTGTGCGCGACCTTGAGCCGCTGCTCACTGAGTTGGAGGCGCTGAGCGGGCGGGACGCTCGCGGGCCGGAAGGCGTCGCGCGGTGTCGGCAGCGTGAGGCCTTGGTCTTCTGCGAAGCGGGCTTCGGCTTCGATACGCTCACGGAGGGCTTGGTTGGCCTCGCGCAGCGCGGGGACTGCATCGCCGCGGCCGTCGGTCGCAGCGATGACGAGCTCGGGCTTGCGCAGCAACAGGGCCCGCCAAGCGGCGCCCTGCGTGGCATCGCGGTCTTCCGCGGCGGCAAGGTCACCCTTGAGCTCGGGGCCAGTGCCACCGCCCGGGCCCGAGGGCGCTCGCCCTGGTGGCCAAATGGAGTGCGCGTGCTCGGCAATGACTTCGATCGCCTGGGCGTAGTCGAGGTGGGGCCCGTAAACGTTGGTGTGCTGGTAGTCGTTGAAGGCTTTGCGCCACACCGGGTCGGAGCGCAACGCCGTAAGTGCGACCTGCACAGCGTCTGCGGGGGTCTCGCTGAACAGGGGCGACTTGCCGCGATACTGCTTCCTGTCGTCCTCGGTGATTTCGAGGACGAGGCGACCGAGCTCGGCGCGGTCGACCACCGGAAGTAGCATGTTGAGGTCGTAGATGTGGCGGACCAAATCGAGGTCGTCGTCCTTGGGTGGACCAAGTGCGGCACAGGTAGAAATGCGGCGCATGAGCGCGACAGTCTTCTCGGCCGCATTCTCCTCAAGAGCGAGGCACAAAACGTCGGCGATTTCAGGTGGACCGCCCTGGGCCCGTGACACCAGGGAGGTCACAGCGCGAGTGACAGGCGGCAGGCGTAGGCGAGACACCACCGCCTCAATGTCGAGATGTGGGGCGGGCTCCCCCGGGGTGATGGGGCTGAAGGCGATGCGAAAGCCGATGTACTTGCTGTTGTTGCGAGCGCGGAGGTGCGTCTCGTCGTCCGGGTCGAAGGCGAAGCCGGCATCGCGTAACGCTTCGCCGAGCTGCTGCCGGACGGCGCGCAAACGGACGTGAGTGAGCGGCGTCTCGCTGGTGATGCGGATGTCGGCGTCGTCGGACAGGCGCTGGACAACGCCGTGGGCCTGGCGCAGAGCGCTGCCGCCGGAGAAGACGAGCTGCAAGTCGGGGGCATGCACTTTCAGCAGGACGGCGAGGGCTCGCGCCATTTGATATTCGTACTCAACCGAGCGCGCATCCTCGATGCGCAGGCCAATGGCGATGTCGTCGAAGGCCGGGGTCTCAGTGCTCAACGCGCAGCTCCATGCCGCCCCAAGCAATGCGCCGGCGGCAGCGGTCGCGGAGCCGAACGACGGCGTTGACCGGGATTTGGTTCGTGCGCCCCTCGCTGAATGCAAGCTCCCTTGAGCCTGGCTCCCACCGTACGCCGAGTCGGTCGAGTGCCGCGCGCGCCAAATACTTGAAGCCTCCGGGCACAGCCGGAACAGGCTCGCCGGTCAAGCTGCTAAGGCGGGCACGCGCATACAGGCCGGAGCCCACGCGAACGAGCTCGCCAGCGTCGACGAGCTGTTTCAGCGCGCGGTACACCTGCACCCTGCCGCTGAGATCAGCGAAGTCGGCAGGGAGAAAAATCTGCCGCTTCGATTTCACGATGCGAGCGCGGACGCGCTGCAAAAGGGTGGGGCTGCTCGGCCGGAACATGTAGGTAGATTACCAATGTATAACAGCTTAGGCAAGGCGCGGGGTAGTCACCGCCCGCGGCCGGGGCCGCGGTGAGGGGTTTTGTGCTCGAGCTCGTGCTGGGCCTGCAGGTCACGCGCGGCGTCCTGGACGTGCGCGCGCGCCTCGCGAAACTCCGCGTGGAGTTTGGCGCCTGGGCCGGCACCAAGGCGGGCTTGCGTGACGAGCTCGGGGTTGGAGTTCTTTACGCCGCCGAGGTGCTTGTCCCGAAAAGCGGCCCAGGCGGTGTGCGCGACCTTGAGCCGCTGCTCACTGAGCTCGAGGCGCTGAGCTGGCGGGACGCTCGCGGGCCGGAAGGCGTCGCGCGGTGTCGGCATCATGGGTGAAGCGGGGCTCGGCTCGAACGATGACGGCCAACCCGCCTACGAGCGCGAAGGACGCGTCCATCGCCTCGAGGCGAACGACGATGTCATGCAGTGCAGTGAGAAGGGCCGGGGTGGGTGATGTCATGAGATGGCCGTGCTCGGAGCGGCGCGGCGCGGCGCCGGCCCAGCGAGCCAGGCTTGTAGCATTCGGTCGACCTCGGCCGAGGTCGCCTGCGGATGGCGCCGCTCAAGCGTCTGGCGGTACATCTGCACCCCGAGGTCGTGCATCTCGCAGGCGCGCAAGAGCCTAAGCGCCATGAGCCTGGGCGTCATGTGGGCCGCTAAAGTCTGACGCGGCGCTGGCGGCTCACGAACGACCCGCATGCCGGCCCAGCCTATGCTGCGGCGTAATGGAGTGCGAAGGCGAAGAACTACGTTGCTGCCCGCCGGTTTGAAGGCGACTTCGAGGCTGCTTGGCTCCCAAGGAACGCCGAGGCGATTGAGGGCAGATCGCGCGACGGCGTCGAAGCCTCCGGACACTGCGGGCTCAGGTGCCCCCGTCGAGGGGTTTGGCTGGGCTCGAGCATAGAGACCGTGCCCAACGCGCAGAAGTGTGCCCTCGTCGACGAGCTGCTTGAGCGCACGGTACACCTGGACTTTGCCGCTGAAGTCCATGAAGTCGGCAGGCAGGTAGATGGCCCGGTGAGCGCGCTTGATGCGCGTGCGGACGCGCTGCAACAGAGTTGGGAGGCTCGGCCGGAACATGATGAGAGTGTAGCAAATTATAACAGCTTGAGCAAGGCGCTCGAGGTCGCTTGGGTCGAGGTGAACGCCGCACGTTGGCGTCGCGCTGGTCACGGACTAAGCTGCTTCGATTGCGTACGGGCGGGCTTGGGCTTGCCCGTCGGGACGCAGCGGAGGTGGAGCATGGCGGTTCTACGACGGCCTCCCGTCAAACGGGACATCACTTACGCCTGCGGGCACGTGGGGGAGGTGACGCAGGAGGTTCTGCCGGAGAATGTTGAGCGGTGCTTCCGAGCCCGTGCTGCCAAGCCCTGCCCGGCGTGTTCCGAAGTAGTGAAGAGGGATTGGTGGGAGAGGCATAGACGGGAGTCGGCGTCGGCCGAGGCGAGCGTCAGGGAGTGGGCGCGGCAGTGTGAAGAAGAGAGTCGAAAGCAAAAGCTTGATCGTCGGGCGCACGCGCTAGCTAACGAGCTGCCGGCGATGAGAGCGTCGACCTACGTGCAAGGCGAGGAGGCCGAGGAGCTGCGCTGGCATGTGTGCGTGATGCTGCAGGCGCTTCTGGAGGCTGCCACGGAAGAGGAAGCAGTCGCCGCCGCATTCCCAGACGCGGCCGCCGCGGAGTTGACGAGCGTCGCGGAAGACGACAGCGGGGGAACGTGGGAGCGGTGGGAGCTACAGGTCGTCAGGGCTAGGTGGTATCAACGTAGCGAGTACTGTGACTGGCTGCGGCGGGCCTTGACGTGTACGGACGCGAGTTGGTGGATCGAAAACACCGAGAGGGGATTGGCGCCGAGCACCTGGCGGAAGAAGCCGGACATGCCGTTGGGCATCGCGGTCCCCGTGACCCCCGGCGATGAAGCCAACAGGGGGACGGAACACAAGGACGCGGACAACGGCGCTCTGCGGGACCAGTTGGCGGCGTCAGCACCACCTGCCCCCGAATGGTGGCTTCTTGCGTTCGGGCGCTGGCAAGGTCGCACCGTGCAGGAGCTCTCTGTGGCGGCGCGTCTCCGAGCTACGGCCTTGTGGTGCTACGCGTTTGCTGACGCCGTCCTCGCTGGTCGTGACGAGCAATTGCCACGTGAGCTGCTCGACCTCGTGGTCGCAGGGAGCGAATGAGGTTTACTGGGCGCTGCATGGTGGGGTTCGGGAAGAGCGTAGCGAAGAGGTAGTCTAGGTAGTAGTCCGAGGCGCTCCCTCGCGGCTGGAGAGCTTAAGATTCGGGGGACTGCTTCCGGTGACCGGATAGCTATAGACCGCGAGCAGGCACCCTCTCGACGACGGCGGCATGCTAAACGTGCGACGATGCTCAGTCAGAATAAGCGTGGCAGCGAGGAAATGGACCTCGGAGGGCACGGGTGCGCCGCTCTCGAGGGGGACCGGGAGGGACGCAGGGCGTTCGGTGGGTGTGGGCTACGAGGGGGTGTCTGGCGGCCCTCGGCCGCCAGACGCGCGCTGCTGGTTGAGCGCAGCATAGGCGAGCTCGTAGGCGCGATCATAGAGCGCCGTGCGCGCGTCGTTGGCAAATGGGCGGCCGACGGTTCGCTCGGCCTCTGCCATCTGGGCCTTGGCGAAAGTCTCGGCGAGCGCGCCTACGCGCGCGAGCTGCTCGAGCGGGATGGTCTGCGGTAGTTGATTGCGGACGGCGGCGGCGGGCCGTGCGGCTACCACGTGCAGGGGCTCGAGCTTGCCGGCCGCGGCGGTGAACTGAGCGGTGAAGCGCTCGCAGAGCTGGTCGGGGTCGTCGACCAGGGCCAGGCGCTTCTTGGGAGAAGGCTTCTTGGAGAGGCGCTCGCGCTCATTCACGATCTCGGCTTCGCTCGGGCCGGCGGCCAGGCGCAGCTTGAGCTGCTCGACGAGGGTGAGGTCGAGGCCGAGCGCGGCGAGGCCCTTCGGGGTGAGCTCGGTGTCGCTCGGGCCGGCGAGCTCCATGAGCTTGTCATGCGGGCCGGCTGATTCGTCGGTAAGTCGGTCAGAGCGGCCCGCGCGGGGGAACCAGACGCGCATCGTCTCGGTGCGAGCCGTGCGCTTCAAGAGCCCGAGGCCTTGGCCGAGGACGGTGGGGCCGTCGGTACTGCCGCGCTCTCGCGGAGCGAGAAGCGGGGTGTCGCCGAGGAAGCTGTTCATGAACGCGACGACGGACGGTGAGAGATCGAGGACCTTGCCCCACTCGGCGAGCGAGAGGCGCCAGACGGGGAGAGGGTCGTTGGCGAGCTTGACGCCCGTGTAGAAGGCGCCAAGGTAGCGCGCGATGGTGCGCGCGCGGGGGAACCAGAGGTTCTGTGCATGGTAAAGGGGGGCGAGCTGCTCGTGGATTTGGGCGGCGAGCTCCCGGACGGCGGGGGCGTCCATATCGAACGACAGCGCCTCGGCGCGCCTGACGTTGCGAAGGTTCGTATAGCCACGGCGGACCATGGCGAACCTTGGCTTTTTCTTGGCACCCTGAACCGCGCTCACACACGCCCCCAACCGCTCCGAGAAAAGCGCTCGGAGGTTGACATGTGCCGTCGGTCGGGGTACTCAAGAGGCTGTCAAGCCGTCTCTCTTGGGTGCCCCCGCCCGAAGGCAGACAAATCGCAGGCCCGCTTTGCTGCTAACAAAGCGGGCCTTCTTTTTTGGTTCCTAGCCCTTCGTCGTTGGTCTGCTCCTGTCCGCTCTCATGGCGGCTCTTGGTGATGAGGCGAGGCGACGAGGAACGCTGTCCTTGGCTCCGACGGGCCTGCCGGCGCGTGGCGGGTTTTCTTTGCGGGCGTTGGCGTAGGCCTCGATGTCGGTGCGCAGGAAGACGCGGTAGGTCCGCTGGCCCTGGAGCGTGAGCGCGGGGGTAAGGACCCCCTTAGCGACCAGGACTAGGACCCACGAGTTGGAGCAGCCCAAACGGGCCGCAACCTCTGGACCGGTCATGTGGGGTCGGAGATCTGAGTCGATTTTGCGTGCCACGCTCACATGCACCTCGATAATTGTTGGTTGAGTGCATGACACGATGCCGAGTGGCATTCAAGCGGGAAAGTGCGCGCAAGGGTCGAAAAGGTACATCGGCGATCGCCGGCGATCACTTTCGACGGGCCAGGCGCTCGATTCGGACGGTGAAGTTGTAAACGCGGCGGCGCTGCATGCCCGTGAGGCGCCGCAGGGCATTGATCATGATTTGCTCGAAGCCGTCGAGGGAGGCGATCTCGGGGTCGAGGGGATTGAGCTGGACGAAGGCGGCGACGTCCAGCTCGAACACGCGAGCGATTCGCGCGAGCGTGATCAGAGGCATGTTCGTGGAGCCTGACTCGATGCGTTGGTAATGCTGGGGAGTCATCCCGACGCGCGCGGCGACGTACTGCTGCGTCCAGCCGCGCAGGTCCCGCTGAGTGCGCAGATTCGCCGAAACGCGGCGACGCAGCGCGTTTTTCGAGGCTCGAGGAGTAGACGGTGGAAGCGGGGGCATATCGGGCGTCAGATTGCTGTACGACGGGCACCCGGTCGACAACGCTAAAAGTTGAGGCGTGAGGTCGCGTAGCGCAGGCTCGCATTCTGGTCGTCGACGACCAAGTGCTCGGCGAGGTCGCCGGTGCCGAGCTGCTCGAGGTTCTCGGGGGCGCGGCAGCAGCTGCAGCGTGGCTCGAGCCGCGGGGCATCACTTGGCCTCGGGGTCGTACTGGTGGCGAAGCGCGCGCAACGCGTAGACGACGAGCGAGCGGGCGGCTTCAGTGCGGGGAAATTCGTGGAGCAGACGGCGCTCTTGCCACTGGATGTACTTGCCGAGCAGCTCCTCAATCGCAAAACTCGTCCGGGTGGTGACAGAGCGCCCGGAGACCTTCGGCGTCGGCTCGCCGGGCTCGGGGTCGAGTGCGATGTCGGCCGGCGGCGCCTGGGGCATGCCGGGCTCTGGATCATACTGCGGGCGGAGCGTCGTGAGGCCGTAGACGAGCAAGGTGCGCATGGCATTGCCGTGAGGTACGGTCTGCAGCTGCTTGGCCTCGAGGTGGAGGACGTACTTGGCCAGCAGGTCCTCGATAGCAAGCGTGGTGCGGATGTTGAGCACGCGCCCCGAGTCTTCTGGCGGGGTTGGCTCGCGCGCTGGCGCTGAATGGCGGGCAGATTTGGGCTTAGGCTCGAGCTTGGTGACACTCTCTCGTTTGCGTGGCATGGCGCGCGCAATGTCGCACAGGAATTAGCAGCTTGCAACAGAAAGCAGTTTGGTTGTTGGGTCGCGGCGCGGTAAAGTGATTGCATGCGATCTCTGCTGACAGCAATGCTTGTGATGACGCTCGGGCCGACAGCGGCCTGGGCCGAGGGTGGGGAGCTCTACCTCGAGCTCGATTCCGGTCTCGAGATGCGGCGCCTCGAGTACGTGCGCAGCGGCATCGCCGGCGGCGGAGCCGCGGCATGGCAGTGGGGGCCCCGGTTCGGCGGGGTGTTGCGCTATGGGCTCGCCGACGATTGGCTCGTCGGCGCCGGCGTCACGTACTCGTGGGCTTCGAACAACACGATCAAGGGCGTCACCATCGCCGGTCGGACGGGGGACCTTCTCGCGGACTACAGCGACCTGAGCGTCCCGGTCTCGGTGTCGTATCTGTGGACACGTGGGTACTCGTGGTCAGCGCTGGTGAGCTTCTACTGCAACGTGCAGTACGTGAAATGGGACGAGACCGCGCTCGTCGACCCGGTCGTGCGGGGCGCTGACGGCGGGCTCGTCAGCTACCCCGTGGCGCTCGAGGCGCCACGGACGTGGGACTGGAGCCTCGGGCTGTCGGCCGCGGCCGACTGGCGGCCGTGGGAGTGGCTCGAGCTGCGGGTCGGGCCTTACGTGGAGCTGCGGCGCGCGGGGTTCAACGGGCGGAACCTCGCGTTTGGGGTTGTTGTCGCCCCGGTCGTGGTGTTCGGGGTGGGGCCGAGTCTGTGAGGGCGGGACGGGGCTTGGTGCGGGGTGCTGTGGTAGTTGATTGTGGTGCGGGGAGAGGGGCGAGCATCGGGGAACCACGACGGAGGCGCATTAGATGTGTCGCGCAGAAGCCGCGGCCTTTCACTCGTCGTTGGCATCCGGGGATGACGCATAGGGTGCCGGGCGAGTAGCGCCGCTTGGGCAGGAGGTGGAGTGGAAGACCTCGTCTGCTGCGGGCATAGTGCAAGCTGCAGAAGCCGCCAGCGGTGGGCTGGCGAGCGCAATCCGCGACGGAGCAAAGCGCGCCAGGGGGGTAGCGATGGTGTGGCAGCCTTGAGGGGTGGGCCAGGTGGTAGCGATTCACGTGGTAGTGTCGTGAGCAGAGACCCTTGGCTATCGCGGGTCGGGAGCAGCCATCAGTGGAGCAAGGATGCGCGAGAGGATCGGCTGTGGCGCGAGCCTTCTGGTAGTGCCTTGCGCAGAGCCCTCGACCGACGGTAGGGCGACTGCAGCCAGGTGTGGTGCAGCAAGCACGGCGGTGAGTTGTGCGAAGGGGGGGATCAAGGGGCTGGCCGCGGCGGCGACGTGTGTCGTGGGCCAAACAAAGGCCTTTGGTTTTCACAGGGTTGGTACAATTGCGTACTGCACACAGGCGTGGGGATGGTTGCGGGGCGCTGCTGGCAGAGAATTGGTTTGGGGGAAGCGCCGGCTGGCGCGACTTCGGTGGCGGGGATGAAACGGCACGCACCCGGCGGTAGCTGCTTTTGGCTACCACCTGACCATCCGCAACGCGGCGTGAAACCCCGGACGTCCCGGGGTGCGCAGCGCGCGGGTGGAGGCAGAGGTGAAGAGCAAGAGGCATCTGTATTCGAAGGCTGAGCG